>JGI12330J12834_1000636_pt1 | contig 10419 bp, 6 predicted proteins | sample A23E1SouthBayCA_FD_12834 | JGI IMG/M metagenome (IMG submission 12834) | reverse complement strand
AAGATAGCAACCGTCTCCCTAATCGACAGCCCCGCAGTATGGAGACGCACCCCAAACCGCCGGACGGGTGTCGGGGTGCGCTCATTCTCCCAAACGTCTTGGCTGTCCTCATCTAACGTTTCTCTGAGGAGGTGTGCGAGTTGCATGGACACTTCTCGCTACCACCTCCTCGTTTCTCAAACTCGCTCAACCAGACAGTGCCGGTCAAAGTTAAAGCTCAGTCTGGAGTGAGGATCAGTAAACTACTCTAGTTTGGCGCAACAGTGAGGAAGGACCATCGCTTCAGGTCCTCATATGTAACTCGCTAAGGTGATTACCAGCAATATGAGTCGAGAAGCATAGGTTGCTCATTCAAGTAGTAATTTACATCGGTACTACAAATCGAGAGCGAATCGAGGGCAAGCATCCGTTCCCGTGCTTAATCAACGTCGTCATTCAGACCTCTCCATACTTGTTGTCGCTTTCAGAAACGGAACGTCCGAAGATTCGGTCCAGATGCCGACTCTAGTGCAAAATGCGTCATTTGTGTCTTAACGTCCTGTATAGGAATCAACCATTCGGCTCTGGGCGTAATCACAGTCTTCCGTGGATTGAAGTTGCTAGCAGAGGTTAGTAGTTTCCATAATAAGCTATTCGCGTCCCTTTTCACTAAGAAAATCTTCTACTATATTTCTTATATGTTTCGTAAATTCAGAAGCATCATTCTTTGTTTCATCAACAAACAGCTCTTCCCGTACTCTCTTTTGTTCTTGCGGAGACTCTAAAAGAGTAATAATTTTTTTCTTCGCATCTATTGAGTTAGAGAATACAATCTCATCAATGCTATCAACTAATTCCGGGGGGCCACCACTATCGGGCACAAAGGGAATACAATTACACGAGACTAATTCTGGAATGACAACTCCAGACGGTTCTTTTTTCATTGCGTGAAGTCCATAACGGTGGGTCGACATTAGGTCCGCTAACTCCTCCCGTTCTAGCCGGCCCTCTAACTGCACCCAATCACCCAATTTATCAGATAAATCTGTGACTTCCTTTCCATATTTTGTCTCCGGAACACCGCCTGCAACATGAACATGGATGTCATACCCATTCTTGCGGACTTCCTGAAGCAATTGAAGCATCCAATAAACCCGCTTCTCTTCGGAGATACGTCCTACTATCACGAACCCATTTTCCTGCTCTTCCCATGGGATTGTCTTAGAATCGATATTCACTGGTGGGTATACAACAGTAGAAGTAATATTATATATGTCAGATATTGCTTCACCAACCCATTTTGAACAAACAACCGTTTTATTTTGTCTCATTCGGTTTTTTTCATAACCGGATAGTTTGTGGCAGAACACCGTGTACAGGTCTCTTACTTTTATATCCTCGTGATACCACTTTCTTTCACCAATAATTCGCTTCTCTCCGAGAAACTCTTCAATCTGTGATTGGGCTTGGGTCGGGAAGTGTATGTATTGGATTCCCTCCCTTCCAAAATCCATCTCGTTCCAAGTACTAAACAGGACATCGTATTCTCCGTTTACTGACTTTACATGACGCATAAGAAGGTGCTTTTTGAGTAACCCGAACCGACACTTTTCTTCTAAGAAGGATGGAAAGAGGAGTTTTCGGATAGTAAAATCGCTGCTTGAAAGGTCTGTACCATATGCCGAGTTTAGCTTCTGGAGCCTGTCTATTTCGAACGTGATGAGTGTGACGTTATAGGAATCTGATAGCGATTCTATGGTCCATAGGGTAACTGCATCAGCACCACCATCAACAGTCATTTTGGGAGAGACAATCGCTATTTCCGTCATTCGTATTTAGAAGAAAACAGTCCTTGAATATAATAGCCTCGCAAGCGCGTCAAGATGATAATGATGCTTGAGAAGGGCTATGAGCATTCGTCTTTAGCTAATACTCACAGTAATAATGTTAGCCCGTGATTTTCGGTCGAATTTCGCCCATACACCACACCAAAACGCCGAAAACAACCGATGCTATTGTTGATCATCGCAGGATTTCACAAGGAACAGCACCTCGGCCGACGGAATTGGTCCTCCTAACACCCACAGTTATAATTGTACCTCCAAGAATTACTACTGGTGTTAGCTAAAGACGAATGGGGCTATGAGTTACCAGATCTTGATTCGCTGTTACTGTGGTCGTCACGCGATCCATATCCACACCGCCCAAGGTTACGTGAACAGTGGAGTCAGGCGAGTTCTGGTAAGGAACTCGTCTGACAAGACTGACTGAATCGCCCAGCGCGATCAGCGACGGTTATTGAACGGCGGCGCACTCACCACCGCGAGTGCGCTGCCTTCGATAAGAGGAATGATCGAACATCAGCTGGTTTGCCGGAACAGCCACCTCGGTATGATTGCGGTCAAAGTCGATGCAATTTCGGCGTGATTCTCATCTCAGTCAGTCTCTAAGCTAACGCTTAGTGATATAAAACGTAATCTTATGTACGTCGTCGCGTATGGAGGGGGAAAGAAGTAACAGTGAGAAGTATATTAGTGCTCCTAACAGAACTATTCCAATGATCGTGAACATACCATCTATGTACACAATCTGGCGAACAGCGTAGATTACGACTGCCATCACCGTTGATGCAGTCACAAATATAGAAATCCGACTGACAGGCATTTTCACATCGATAAAGTTATCTAGGTAATAAACGTGGAGAGCTGTATTTACTATGAAGGAAGTAGTTGTTGCAATAGCTGCTCCTACAATCCCGAAGATTGGTATTAAAGTAAGATTCAAAAAAACATTTATACCGATAGATAGGGATGTTGCTTTTACGCCCAAGTCAGGACGACCAATCGCCTTTAGAGATCGACCATAAACAGATTGGAGGGCGTCGCTCATTTTCCCAGACATGAGGATGACCAGAGGAAGATAAGCGACCGCATATTCTGGCCCAAAAATTTCTGAGAGAACTTTGTCGCCTAACACAACTGAGCCAAAAAAGGAGGGAACGACGACTAATAGAGAAAGACCAGCAGCCCGTGAGAGCAAATTTCCAATAGTCTGGAACTTTTTTTGTGAATATAGTGAGCTTACATCAGGAAAGATGACTGTTCCAACAGTACGGGTAAGTAACAATGTAATTGTTGTTATGCGCCAAGAAATTTCATATCTTCCTACAGCTGAAGAAGTGAGAAGAAATCCAATCATAGCCACGTCCATCCAGTTATAGACGACACCACCTACACTGGACATGAAATTATACTTTCCGTAATTCAAAAGTGAATAGAAGGAGTCTTTTGTTGGGCGGGCAAGTTCGGTATGCACTCTACCAAACCCGAATAGGAGTACTAGGAAAGACCCTCCTATGTATGAGACTACTAGTGATAGAGATTCAAATCCTAACTCGATTAGCACGACCCCTCCGACTACCCATATAAGCTTTCGGGAAAGGACTAGAATAGCGGTTTCTCCAACTCGTTTTTCGCCCCGCAGAGTTCGCTCTGCAGTTCTTGCTAACTCCTGTATTATGATCCCGACTGCAACAAATAAAGCTAATCTTTGACCGAGAAATTGGTTTATGATATCTCTAAACGCCAATATAAATATAACAGCTATTAATAGGAATATTATTTTCACTGTTAACGCAGTGGAGAAGAGAGAGGGGTTACTTTTTGGCTCACTGAGTCGCTTTTCGAGAGCACCAGCGAAACCCCAATCCGCCGGAATAGATAGTAATGAAAGCATTGATTGGTAAAGGAAAAACACGCCTAAAAGCTCCGGACCGAGAGAACGAGAGAAAATGACGAGTCCAAGTAGGCTCAGTACTGTACCTGCGCTTCGAGCCGCTAACAGTTTACTTCCAGATTTAAATAGACTCATTCGTTCGTAAGAGATTACTTACTTAGGATAGAGATTTTCACTCTTTCTCTAGTCAATATATCCTAACTCACGGAGTCGGTTTTCAGTCACCTGTGTTATTTCTGCCTTTTTATCTAAATCCTCCCGAGGAACCTTAGTGACAGATTCAAGAGAGTCTTTAAGACAGTGTTCGAACACTTCCGGAATTTTTCCCTCTCGCAGGTTTTTCGACTCCTCAAAATCGTTGATAGCATACAATTCATTAGTACCGCTGTCAAATTCTATGAACTTGTGAGATTTATGTATGAGAGCTTTCATCGGCGAGCCAAATTTAGGGGGGAGAGGAGATTCCCGTAGTATATCGGACGATATCTGGAGACGTTCGCTTTCAACCACGACTGGTATATCTCGCTCTACAAATAGGTCCCCATCCACAGTGTGTGCAGGCAGATCGATATCGAGCATCCGAAGGATACTTGCGAAAAGCCATCGGTTTGAAACAGGTCGTTTAACGGTCTTAGATTTGATATCGCTACATGGTTTAATTATAAGAGGGACTTGGACAAGTGGGTTGTAAACACCACCAGTATGACCGTAGAGGTCGTGTTCTCCAAATGCTTCGCCATGATCACTGGTGATAACGATTAAACTATCTTCTAAAGCATTGTGTTCTTCTATAATTGAAATAAGCTCTCTTATTTTTTCGTCTAGATAACGGAGACACCCGTCATACTGATTAACGAGTTCCTCCAATACTTGGTGTTGATTTTTCACGGACTCCGTGTAGAAGGACTCTATATCGGACCAGCTATTATTCTCGCACGGTTCTTCACAAAACATGTACTGATAGTCGTCGGGAACCTTGTAGGGATCATGACCTTCCATATAATTCAGAAACATAAATAAAGGCTCATCACCCTTTGACTCAAGCGTTCTTTCAACAAAGTCGTTAGTTGACGATGCTCCCCGATCGTCGTCCCCCGAAAGTTTGCCGTCCCACCAGCGCCGGTAGATCCAATTTAGTCCCGTTTTAATCGACGATTTATTCGAATCTGACACTAAATTGTAAGCCCGGAGGAACTTTTTGGGATAGGGAACATCTGCCACTTCCTCCCCTAATGGAATTGTAGGAACTGCATTATTAAATGGTTCTCCGTATGAATCAGCCATATTGTGTTCAAATGTATCGAAGCCTCTATCGAATTCGAACTCCGGCGAAATATGAGAGTTATTTGAAAATGCAATTGTTCGGTATCCTCTCTTGGAGAGTATCTCTGAGAGAGTGGGTAACTTTGGATGGAGACGCTTTTGCTCATGTGTCGTCTGGTGTACAGACTCATAGGTTCCTGTAAATAGGGCCGCATGAGAGGAAACTGTCCATGGTGCCGGAGAGAATGCCTTTTTATAACACCGCCACGATTTCGCAAGTGAATCGAGAAACGGTGTTGTATCCCGGTGGTAGTCTTGATATCCGAAGTTGTGTGCCCGAACAGTATCTAATACGATAAAAAAGATATTGGGAGGCGAACCCTTGTCCATCGTTAAATTGCACTCTTATCTAATAGGTGTTAATGTTAGCGATTCTTGTGCAGTCTATCCCCCTGAAGGACGGCGCCATCCGGCTTTACGCTGTCGGATGTTGCCGAATATTCGCTCAGAGAAGCAGCAGCTATTCTCGATCTCCTCGGCCTCAAACAGACGCATGGAGCGGTCTGGAGTTGGATGGATCGGCTTATTAATAACGTCGGCGAACCGCCGTTGGCCGGCGACGTTCAGTGGCCGAGTTGCAGGCCTCACCAGCACCGCTACCGGACACAATGTCTCCCGCCTGCCGCTGATCGAGAATCAGTACATCACAAAGCCGGTTAGTTGAGACGTCTGCTTGCAGAAGGTGTGTCTAAAACCCAGCAAGCAGACGATGAAATCCACGAAGACCAACTCCTTAACTTCCTCGTCAACGCTCTTGACGAGGAAGTTGCTCTCACACTCGCTGAAAACGCCGAGATCGATGCTGAAGACATCTACGAGGTCCTCGTCGGCGCGTGCGCCGACGGGACCTCGGTCTCAACGCTCTGTGAGAAAAGTGAAGACGCCCCCCACGAAAATTCGGTTCTCTACCATCTCCGCACCAAATTCGACCTTGAGACGCTTGAGCAAGTCGGAAACGCGCTCCTTCAGAAGGACGTTCTCGACGTCCTTCCCCAGCAGGTGGAGGTCGTTTCAGACCTCCACCTGCGGCCCTACTACGGCGACGAAGATGGGACAGACGGCCTGTACCACTCACAAGCGAAGCGTGGAACGACTGCGTTCCACGCCTACGCCACACTCTACGCGCGTGTGAAGAACAAACGCTACACGCTGGCGGTGCGCCGTCTCGAAGACGGCGACACCGCCAGCAGTGTCCTCGCAGAGTTTCTCGGTATCCTCGACGGCCTTGACCTCGAAGTCAAGGCCGTCTTTCTTGACCGCGAATTCTACGACAGTAAGTGTTTGACGCTGCTTCAGGCACACAACTACGCCTACGTCATGCCGATCGTCCGCTGGGGACAGACGATCAAGCAAGAACTTTCGGAAGGCTGGAGTCGCGTGATTCAACACGACATGACGGCGAAACTCGACGGTCACAGCTGGACCGTCGAGTTTCCCGTCTACATCGACTGTACGTACCAAAACGGACGGTACGACGAACATGGGGTGGCGCGTCACGGCTACGCCGCTGACGCGCCGTTCATCGACTCACCACGAGACGCTCGATACCACTACGCGAAACGCTTCGGTATCGAGGCCAGCTACCGACTCTCCGAGCAAAGTATTGCGACGACTTCGACACAAAATCCGGTCGTACGGCTGCTGTACGTCGTGGTGAGCTTGTTGTTACAGAACGTCTGGCGGTATTTACACTGGGAGTACGTGGCGACGCCCCGCCGTGGGGGGCGTCGCCTCTGGAAGTGGTCGTTCAAGGAGTTCATCAACATGATTCAACGGGCAGCGTGGACGGCCCTCGCGACGCGTCGGGCCGTCCCCGCAAACCGACCACCAGACGACCGGTTTACCCGCTAATCTCCCACCGCGCTAGCCTTCGCCAAGAGTGGCAACGCTGTCGCTGTCGGCGGCAGCCGCCGCCAACAGCGACAGCTCTCCGTCGGTTCGTCGAAGATCTTCTCGTCAAGGCCACCAGCACAACCGCTCTGCCGTGGAACTCAGGCTTCAGAAACAGCTATCCGAGGATGCTTTGTGAGGTACTGAGAATAGCATCGCCTTGTTGTTTTGTGAATTTCTTTCTTTTTGGGCCAATCAGATCGGCGGTCCAAATACTATGTCGTCAACGGTAGTTTGTTGAAGTAGCAGAATTTCCAAAGGTGAGGACAGTTGCAGGAGACGTGTACGACAACTTCAGAACGGTCGAGAGTAGCTCAAAATCGTCTGGAGAATCAAGACGACCATCTTTTGTCGATGATCGGACGTTGGCAGATCCCGAGCAGGTACGGCAGCTATACAAGTCTTCGTCATTGACCGAGAGGTGCTCCGCCGGTGGTGAGGGAATGGCGAGGGGCGACCATCTGCATAGGAGGCAGATATGGCCTTTGTCGTACACTGCACTACTGGTGCAAGGGTGACTAGCGTAGATGGACGAGTGCCATCGTGCCTTTGGTCGGATGCGTCGGAGGTGAGACGAGGCACACCCTTTGACGGAGTCATGTATGGCGAGATGACCTACAGAAGGCCAGTCGAACGAACAGTGACACCTTCGGAGGGACGTATCTGCAGAGAGGATAAGTGTTCGAGAACTTGGTTGCGTCGCAAAGCGGTCTAGAGTTTGCCTCTGGTGCTCTCAACTGAGAGGTCACAGCTCATTGCTGTTTTGGTCGATCGCTGGAGCAGTTCGTCGAGGAACGATTGGTAGTACTCTGGATCAGCGTACTTCACCAGCCGAAGCTGGAGTATCGCCTCTAATCCCTCCGTTGTCCAGCGCATCCACTGGTTCTTGCACCGTTTGCTGACCTCCCCCATCAACCGTTCGACGGGGTTCGAGGTCCACGGCACCTCGAACCCCTCGACGGCCTGCTCGGCAAACGTCACGATCGATGGCAGCCACCGCCGAAGATACCCCGCAGCCTTCTCTGACCCGTACTGATCCAACTGCCACGCTGTCTTCTCGATACGCTCAGTCGTTCGCGCGATCCGCTCGCGGATCGCCGCGAACTCCTCGTCTGGACGGAGTTTGGCGACCGAGTTCCTCAGATGGAACACCTCGTCGATCACCTCCGAAACGATCTCGTTCCGCCGATCCAAGGAGAACACGCCGTCGTCCCAGAGGTTGTAGTCGAGCGTTCGGCCGACGTGGACGAGATCGAGTTGGTGATCGCTGTGTTCGTCGGTAAAAGCCGCAACGATGCCGTCATCAGCGTCACTGACGACCGTCGCGTCGTCAGTGACTGCGCCGATGTCATCGAGGTCGGCTGCTGTCTTGTCCCACTCAGCGTTCACCGAGAGATCCAGCAGGGAGCGTGACTCCTCGGCAGTATCTTCGCCGAGCGTGGCCTGGACGGAGTGGTACGAGCGGTCGTCGTCTTGGCTGTGGCACTTCGTGCCGTCAGGAATAACAGCGTCAGCCTCTGTGTCAGCGACACAGTCTGGAAGGAACTGCTTGAGCTTGCTGCCGTATTCTCTGGCGCGGCGGTTGATGGTGGTCGGCGACGGCATCTCTCGGAGATGCCGTCGCCGTGGTCAGCAGCGTCACGATAGCTGAGCGAGGTGGCGAGATCGACACTCTTGGCCGCTATGTCCTGCTGGTAGCGGTTTTGCCCGTCGAAGCTGAGAACATCTTCGACGGGCCGGAAGTAGCTGGTTTCGTCGTGGTCAGCGTCAGTATCCTCGACGTAGTGGAGAGAGAACTCGTGCTCACCGGCGGTTGTGACAGCTGTGCGGGTATCGGTTCCAGCTCGTTGGAATCGTTGTTGACCGTTGCCGTTGGCATGTTTTTCGCCACAGAGCGCCTCGACGCGGCTCGCGTCGAGGCTCTCGACCAGTCCTTCGAGAAGAACTGACTCGACGTTCTGGTCAGTGATGAACTCAGCCAGCGTGGCCAGCGGTATCGTTTTGTCGTCGTCGATGCTAACGGTCAACCGCACGTCGATTGTGGCGTGCATGGGTCACCTCTCAGGTTGGACACCAGAGGCGACCCGTTCCTCACGGGAGCCAGTTGCTACTGAACTCTAGAGGACTTTGCGACACGACCGAGAACTTGGTCACTTCACACCACCTGTGCTACCTCATCAATCATCAACTAGGTACAAGTGATTTCCAATATACGGCAGCACTTGTTCAACCCCTGCATACGATCCTATGACAATCGGGTGCTTGGCGATTTTGTCGCTTTGGCTCTAATATTACCTTTTGTTTCTGACATAACTTCTATTCTGTAACCGGTTTTTTCCATCATACCAATTATTTCTTTTTCAGAAAACCCATAGTCCTCAATGGACTGACCAGACTCAGACGGTGTATGCAACTCAAAATATATTGTCCTACAAATATCGTTTTCAAGCATATTTTGTAAACCCTCCAATACAAATCCCTCGGCCCCTTCTACATCCAGTTTCATTACATCTGGAGGGCGAACATCTTGACTGATTAACTCATCACCGCGGATCTGCTGGACAGACACACTATCTCTATATTCAGAATATTCTTCTAAGGATTTGTTTACATTAATTGCCGCTCGTCCACTCGAATCAGTTCCTATTCTTTCTAGTTCGATCTCCCCACTTTGATTAGATAAAGCGTACTCCATTAAGTTCCCACCTATATTATTGAGTTCAAAGTTTTCCGAAATTATTTCTCTTGAGTCAGGATTTGGTTCGAATGTGTAAATATTGTCATCGTCTACGATATTTGATGCCAAGACGGAATATATACCGAAATGGGCCCCAACATCCCAAAAGACATCATCATTTTCAAGTTCATTTACTAATGATTTGAGCCCCGGCTTTTCCTCCTTCAATAAATAAGTTAGTGAGTTTGCTGTTGTCGGACTATCTGTTTTTATTTTATTTTCAAAACTATTTAACTCTAATTTTGTAATAGGGGAATCAATATGCTGACTGATGTAATATTCCCGAAATTTATCCTTAATAAATGAATATGATTTTTTTGAAAATATAATCGGACCATCATCCTTAAGAACGTGAAATGCCTTAGCTGGGAGGGACATAGTGGAGTGCTTTACTCGGGCGGTTTAAATAGATTCCTGAGTGGATGAGAGTAGGTGCTCGGCACAGTAGTTCGTCGGTTTACTTAGGCGTGACTTCCATCCTCGGTTGAGTCACTAGGAGGGGAACCTACCTCAATACGCTCTTGCGTAGGAGATTGTTGATACTGCAGAGCGGTGGCTGCGGAGTCGAAGAGGACAAGGGCACCGCGTGCGGTGCCCGACACGAATGATTCCGCTCGATGTGTTTGGGTCGGAATCGGTCGCAGCGGACCTGTTGGAACAGGTTCGCTGGCGTGATGGTGTTACCTGTCCTCGCTGCCGTTCTGACCGGACGGTCAGAAACGGCAGCTACAGAGAGTTTCAACGGTATCTCTGTA
>JGI12330J12834_1000619_pt1 | contig 10575 bp, 10 predicted proteins | sample A23E1SouthBayCA_FD_12834 | JGI IMG/M metagenome (IMG submission 12834) | reverse complement strand
CCCGCCAGTCCGACCTGCTTCGGCTCGCCGACTTCCAGACCGCAGGGACGGCCACGCGGAACGGCGAGCGCGTCGCCCGCCTGCGCGCCGACAGCTTCGTCGAGAACGCGTCTATCGGCGCCGACCTCGAGAGCGCCACGCTGCTCGTCGCCAACGACGGCCTCGTCCACGAACTCGAGTACACGCTGTCGGACTACGCCGGCCGTGACGAGTTCCACCACGCGGTCACGCTCGCCCAGACCGACGTCGACGCGGTGCCGGCCCCGGACTGGACCGCCGACGCCCGTGCCGAACTGCCGACCGCCGACCTCGACGTGCGCACCACCAGCGACGGCTACGTCGCCATCGACCACGCCGGCGGCGACACCTTCACCGCCCGAATCCGGGTCGACGACCAGCTGTTCACTGAAGAGAACTTCGGGGAGGGGCAGACGCTGTTCGTCGGCGAGCGCAACGACGCGTACGCGCTCGGCCCGACCCAGCAAGGAGACCCCATCCAGGGCGGCGTCGAACTCACGGTCGAGGGCGTCGTGAACCGCAAACACGCCACCGTGAACGCGACGGGCTGACCGGAGAGCGGAACCGCTAAACCGCTGCTGGCGTTCGGTGTGGGTATGACGCGTGCGGAAACGCGGCGAGCTCCCCAGGACTTCGAGCGGGTGCTGTCCTCGATGTGTACGGACCCCCATCCCGCCGCCCGCGAGGCCGCCGAGCGCTTCCTCGCGACGAACCCCGGTGACCCGGAGACCTATCCCACCGTCGCCAACCTCGAACGCGAGGCCGTCGCGATGCTCGGCGACGTCGTCGACCTCGACGACCCCCACGGGTACGTCGCAGCCGGCGGCACCGAAGCGAACCTCCAGGCGGTACGAGCCGCCCGCAACCTCGCCGACGGCGACGACGTGAACGTCGTCGCGCCGGAGAGCGCGCACTTCAGCTTCCAGAAGGCCGCCGACGTCCTCGACGTCGAGTTGCGGCTCGCACCGACCGACGACGACCACCGTGCGGACGTCGACGCCGCCACCGAGCTCGCTGACGACGACACGGCCGTCGTCGTCGGCGTCGCCGGCACCACCGAGTACGGCCGGGTCGACCCGATTCCCGCGCTCGCGGACGTCGCCGCCGACGTCGACGCCAACCTCCACGTCGACGCCGCCTGGGGCGGCTTCCTCGCGCCGTTCACCGACCACGACTGGAGCTTCGCGGACGCCCCCGTGGACACGATGGCTATCGACCCCCACAAGGTCGGGCAGGCACCCGTGCCCGCCGGCGGCTTCCTCGCCCAGGGACCCCGAGACGCTCGACGCGCTCGCTATCGCCACGCCGTACCTGGAATCCGACACGCAGCCCACGCTGGGCGGCACGCGCTCCGGTGCGGGTGTCGCCGGCGCTCACACCGCACTCTCCGAGCTCTGGCCCGAGGGCTATCGCGAGCAGTACGACCGCTCGCAGGCGAACGCCGACTACCTCGCGGCCGAGCTGTCGGCCCGCGGCTACGACGTCGTCGACCCCGAACTCCCGCTGGTCGCCGCCGACCTCCCGGACGACGAGTTCCGCGCGCTCCGCGACCGCGGGTGGCGCATCTCCCGCACCGCCTCGGACGCCCTCCGCGTCGTCTGCATGCCCCACGTCACCCGCGAGATGCTGGACGCCTTCCTCGTCGACGTCGACGCCGTCGCCTGACCAGCCGGTCGACCGCGGCCAGTCCGTGGGACTCCAGTAGGGTTTTGACTCACGGGTTCGTTCGCGGAGGTAGTGTCTGTCACGGCTCCGCTTCTCCTGGGATTCGACTTCGGCGGCGTGGAGGGCGCCGTCCGCGCCGCCACCGGCTGGACCGGACTCGGACTCATCTTCGTCTACTCGTTTCTCATCACGTTCGTGCTCCCGCTCCCTGGCGAAGTCGTGCTGTGTCCCGCAGGCTACGTCTGCGGGGAGGCCGCCCACCTCGGACTCGGTCTCTCCGGTGCCCCCCTGGTGCTGGTCGTCATGCTCGTGAGCGCCGCCGGGAAAGCACTCGGCAGCGTCGTCGCCCTCCACCTCGGCTACAACGCCAGTCACTCCGGCGTGGTCGTCCGCACCGTCCGGCGGTTCGGCTACGACCCCGTCGAGTGGTCGCGGTCCAAACTCGTCATGCTCGTCAAGCGCTACGGCTACTACGGGATGGCGATGGCGCTGTCGGTGCCGTTCTTCCCGGACACCATCTCCGTGTACGCGTTCTCCGTCATCGACAAGGACTACCGGCGGTTCGCGGCCGCCGCCTTCGCCGGTGGCGTCGGCCGCCTCGTCGTCACCATCGCGCTCTTCGAGGGCGTCGTCATCCTCGCGTGAGCCGGCGGTACTGTTAACACAGCCGACGTGTTCGGCCGAGGTATGGCTCGCCTCCGCTCCGGCCGCCTCACGACGGGCGGACTCATCGTCCTCGTCGGACTGCTGTTGTTGCTGTCGACGACCGACCTCGTCGCCACGGAGAACCTCTGGGACTACCTCCCGCTCGCGTTCGTCGCGCTCGGCGTCTGGGCGCTCGTCCGCAGCCGATTCCGGAACCTCACCGGTCCGGTGATGGTCGTCGCGGTCGCCGGCACCTACCAGGCACGGAATCTCGGCCTCGTCACCGACGCCCAGATCGGCGAGTGGTGGCCGCTGTTCGTCGTCCTCTTCGGCGTGCTCTACGTCGTCGGACGGTCCCGCCGCACCCGCGGCGTCTCCGTCGACGCCAGCGACGCCGGCACCGTCTCCATCGTCAGCCTGTTCAGCGGCACCCAGCGCCGCATCACGGGCGCGGGATTCCGCGGTGGGGACGTTCTCGTGGCGTTCGGCGGCGCCGAACTCGACCTCCGGGACGCGACCGTCTCGAATCCGCCCGCGACCGTCGAGTGCCTCGTCGCGTTCGGCGGCGCCGAAATTCACGCTCCCGAGGACTGGACCGTCGACCTCGACGTGCTCAGCCTCTTCGGCGGCAGCGAGGACACGCGGCCGCCGACCGGCAGCGACGGCGAAGTCGACCTCGCCGTCACCGGCCTCGCGCTGTTCGGCGGCGTCTCCATCGAACGCTAGATTTTTTGTCAGGCCGGCCGCTACGGTTCGACGTGACAGACGCGGTCCACCCCTGCCGGCCGATGCGCATGTGAGCGTAGCGCCGCCAGCGGGTGGACCGTCGGCCTCCGAGCCCTCATACGGCTGCCGGGCTGTCGCGAACCCCGTCTCCTCTGCCAGTCCAGTTCGACAGCCACCAGCGAAGCCAGCACGCGACGACACAACCAGCGGGCTTTAGGCCCGCGCCACGGCAACACGAACACATGACAGACGAGGACTACCCCACCGACGACCCGGCGGTGGTGACGTGCGGCCTCCCCTACCCGACTGGGGACCTGCACATCGGCCACCTGCGAACGTACGTGAGCGGCGACGCGTTCAGTCGCGCGCTCCAGAAACTCGGCCAAGAGACCGTATTCGTCTCCGGGACGGACATGCACGGGACGCCAATCGCAGTACAGGCCATAGAGGAGGGCGTCGAACCGCTCGAACTCGGCCTCGAACGCCACGAGCAGTACGCGGAGACGTTCCCCCGGTTCAACGTCGAGTTCGACAACTACGGCCACACGGACCAGGAGACGAACGTCGAGCTCACGAAGGAGTTCGTCCGGGCGTGGGAGGCCAACGACCACGTCTACGAGAAGGAGATTCAGGTCGCGTACGACCCCGAGGCCGACCAGTGGCTGCCCGACCGCTACGTCGAGGGGACGTGTCCGTACTGTGGCGAACACGCCCGCGGCGACGAGTGCGACGAGGGCTGCCAGCGCCACCTCGAACCCGGGGAAATCGAGGAGCCCGTGAGTACCATCACCGGCAACAGTGCAGAGTACCACGAACGCACACACAAATTCCTCCGGCTCTCCGACTTCCAGGAGTACCTCGAAGGGTTCATCAACCGAATGGAGGGGACGAACAACGCGAAGAACCAGCCCCGCGAGTGGATCGAGGGCGGGCTGGAGGACTTCTGCATCACGCGCGACCTCGACTGGGGAATCGACTACCCGGGCGAGGGCGGCGACGACCTCGTGCTGTACGTCTGGGTCGACGCGCCGATCGAGTACGTCGCCTCCACGAAGCAGTACTCGGAGCGCGTCGGCACCGAGGAGTTCGACTGGGCGTCCGTCTGGAAGGACGGCGACGGCGAACTCGTCCACGTCATCGGCCGCGACATCATCCAGCACCACACCGTGTTCTGGCCGTCGATGCTGGCCGGCGCGGACTACGCCGAGCCCCGAGCGGTGTGTGCGACCGGGTTCGTGAACATCGACGGGAAGGGCCTGTCGACGTCGAAGAACCGCGCCATCTGGGCCGAGGAGTACCTCGACGAGGGGTTCCACCCCGACCTGCTGCGGTACTACCTCGCGACGGCCAGCGGCTTCGAGCGCGACGTGAACTTCTCCTGGGACCGGTTCGCGCAGCGCGTGAACACCGAACTGGCGGACGCCGTCGGGAACTTCGCGTACCGCGCGCTGCTGTTCGCGAACCGGAACTTCGGCGGGACGCCCCAGGACGCCGCGCTCTCGGACGAAGTCGAGACCGAAATCGCGCAGGCGATGGACGACTACGAGAACGCGCTGAACGACTACGACCTCCGGACCGCCGGGGAGCGCGCCGTCGCGCTCGCCCGGTTCGGGAACGAGTACATCCAGCGCAACGAACCCTGGAAGCTCGACGACGAGGCGGCGGCGCCGGTCATCCGGGACTGCGTGCAGCTCGTGAAGGCAGTCGCCGTCCTCCTCCAGCCGTTCCTCCCGGGGAAGGCCGACGACCTCTGGAGCCAACTCGGCGAAGCCGGCAGCGCCGAGGACGCGACGATCGCGGACTGCCTGCAGGCACCGCCCGCCGAGTTCGGCGAGCCCGAGGAGCTCTTCGAGAAGGTCGAAGACGAACGCGTCGAGGAACTCGACGAGAAGCTCCAGGCGAAAATCGAAGCGGCCAGTAGCGACGAGGACGACAGCGGAGACGTGACCGACGAAGACGACGCGACGACCGAACTGGAACCGCTCGCCGAGGACCGCATCAGCTTCGAGGACTTCCAGGACCTCGACCTGCGCGTCGGGGAAGTGGTGTCCGCCGAGGGCATCGAGGGCGCCGACGACCTGGCACGCCTCGAAGTCGACATCGGCCACGAGGTCCGGCAGATCGTCGCCGGCATCAAGCAGCTCCACGACCTCGACGCCCTCCCGGGAACGAAGGTCGTCGTGGTCGCGAACATGGAGCAGTCCGAGCTGTTCGGCGTGGAGTCCAACGGCATGGTGCTGGCGGCCGGCGACGACGCCGACCTCCTCACCACGCACGAGGACAGCGAACCGGGCACGAAGGTCTTGTAGGCTGGCAGGCGACGCGGCGGCGCCGGTGCGTGGTTGTCGCCGTTCCGCGTCCGCACGCACCGGCCGGCTGTCAGGTCACGGACCGGGCTGGCCCCACCCTGTTACTTGAATTTGTGTAGCCGAACGACCGACGGGCAGGCGCTCCGAGACCCGTGCTACGTCCCGTCTTCGACGAGTCGTCCGAGTTCGTCGACGTGCGTGGCTTCCATGGTCTGGAGTTCGATGCCGTAGCGCTCGGCGGCGATAGAGGCTTCCAGAGCCGCCTGTCGGTCCGTGGCGTCGAAGAGGAGGAGGACGTCGCGTTCGCCGAGGAGGACGTACGCGTCCCGCAGGTCGCAGTCGCGGGTCTCGAGGTCCTGGCGGAGGTCACCCCAGATGGACGCGAGTTCCTGAGCGTTCTGGAACTGGCCGGTCTCGACGTTCGCGAACGCGGCGTAAGTCGGCATGCGGTAGCATTTCACACGGAGTGACAAAACGCCTACGGCAAATCGACAACTCGGTTCCGAGTGAATAGCGTGGATTTTTGCCGGGCGGCGGTGTACGGTCGGCCAATGAGGAACGCGAAAATCGTCTGCACGCTCGGCCCGGCGACCGACGACGAGGCGTCGGTCCGAGCGCTCGCGGACGCGGGGATGACGGTGGCGCGCATCAACGCGAGCCACGGCGGCCCGGCGGACCGACGGGCGCTCGTCGAGACGACGCGCGCCGTCGACGAGGAGACCGAGAAGCCGCTCGCGGTGATGCTCGACACGCAGGGTCCGGAGGTCCGGACGGCCGAGACCGACGACGCGGTCGAGATTCGAGCGGAGACCGAGGTCGCGTTCGCCGAAGGGGAGACGACGACGCCCGACCGCGTCGGCCTCTCGACGAGCATCGCGGCGGCCGAGCCGGGCGACAGAGTCCTCCTGGACGACGGCCGCATCGAGGCCGTCGTCGACCGGGTGGACGGCGAGACCGTCTACGCCGAGGTGGTATCGGGCGGCAGCCTCGGCAGCCGGAAGGGCGTGAACGTCCCGGGCGTGGAACTCGGGCTGGACGTCGTCACCGAGAAGGACCGCCGCGACCTCGAACTCGCGGCCGACCTGGGCGTCGACTACGTCGCGGCGAGCTTCGTCCGGGACGCCGAGGACGTGCTGGCCGTGAATCGGGTTTTGGAGTCGTTCGGTGCGGACATCCCCATCGTCGCGAAGATCGAGCGCGCCGGCGCGGTCGAGAATCTCGACGGCATCGTGGAGGCCGCCAGCGGCGTGATGGTGGCGCGCGGCGACCTCGGTGTCGAGTGCCCGATGGAGGACGTCCCGATGATTCAGAAGCGCATCATCCGGCAGTGCCGGGACGCGGGTGTCCCCGTCATCACGGCGACCGAGATGCTGGACTCGATGGTTCACGCCCGCCGCCCGACTCGCGCGGAGGCCAGCGACGTGGCGAACGCCGTCCTCGACGGCACGGACGCCGTGATGCTCTCCGGGGAGACGGCCGTGGGCGACCACCCGACGCGCGTGGTGGAGACGATGGACCGCATCGTGCGCGAGGTCGAGGACAGCGAGGAGTACGCCGAGCTCCAAGAGCAGCGCGTGCCGACCGCCGACGGCACCGCGAAGACGGACGCGCTGGCGCGGTCGGCGCGCTACCTCGCTCGGGACGTCGACGCGAGCGCGGTCGTGGTCGCCTCCGAGTCCGGGTACACGGCGCGGAAGGCCGCGAAGTTCCGGCCGAACGTCCCCGTGGTCTGCGCGACGCCCTCGCACGGCGTCAGGCGCCAGCTCGCCCTGAACTGGGGCGTCCACGCGAACTACGCGGAGGTCGCGGAGGGCGACGCGACGACGGTCGTGGAGCGCGCGGTGCAGGCGGCCGTCGACTCCGGCGAGGTCGAGAGCGGGGACACCGTGGTCGTGCTCGTCGGCATGATGACGGACCTGGAGGGCGCGAGCACGACGAACACGCTGAAGGTCCACGTCGCGGCGGAGACCCTCGTCGCCGGCCAGTCGGTGGTCGACGGTCGGACGAGCGGCCGGGCGTTCCGCGTGGACGACGGCGACCTCTCGGACGCGCCCCAGAACGCCGTGTTGCTGCTGGAACCCGGTTTCGACGCCGAGTTCGAGGGCGACCTCGCGAAGGTCTCGGCCATCGTCAGTGCGGACTCCGGGCTGACGGGCTACCCCGCGGTCGTCGCGCGGGAGCTGGGCGCACCCATGGTCGGGAACGCCGACGTGGACGCGGTCCCGGACGGCCGCCTCGTCACCGTCGACGGCGAGCGCGGCGTCGTCTACCGGGCCGAGCAGTGACCCGGGGGCTTTTGCCCGTCCGCGGCCAAGCCCGAGTATGAGCGAGACGGACGAGAGCGCCGAGGACGGCTGGCGGTTCGAGCTCGACGAGGTCGGTGAAGAGGCCGACGTCGGCCCCGACCCCATCGAGCCCGGGTCGCCGACAGCCGAGAACGTCGCGTTCTTCCTGCTCGGCGTCGCGACGATGGCCGGCGCCATCGCGTTGTTGTTGTTCGGGTAACGGTTTTCACCCCACCCACCTAAGTCGGGGGCATGGACGGTGTGTTCGGGCAGTCGCTGTCGTTCGTGCTCGTCGTGGCGGGCGCAGTGCTCTGTATCGCAGAGGCACTGGCGCCCGGCGCCCACCTCATCGTGCTCGGGGTCGCGTTGCTGGTCGCCGGGGCCGTCGGGATGTTCCTGCTGTCGAACGCCACGCCGTTCGTGCTCGCCGGGGTCGTGTTCGTCGTGGGCATGGTGGCGCTGTACGTCTACCGGTACTACGAGATCTACGAGGGGACGGGCAGCGGACAGACGCTCTCGTCCAGTGACCTCCGCGGGAAGACCGGGTACGTCGTCGAGGAGGTCACGAGCCGCTCGGGCCGCATCGACCTGGAGGGCGGCGGCTTCAACTCCTCGTACGCGGCCCGCAGCACGGTCGGCACCATCCCGGTCGACGAGGAGGTCGTGGTCGTCGACCCCGGCGGGGGCAACGTCGTCACCGTCGAACCGGTCGACGACTCGACCGGCGACACCAGCGTGGTCTCGGACGCGGGCGGCGGGTCCGGGGACGGGAGCCGGGACGGCGACGCGGCGAACGCGAACTGATGGGACTGGGTGGCCCTCGGCGCGACTCCGGCGGAGCAGCCTTGCGATTTCAGCCGTGGCGAGTGACGCCAACACTTATTGTCCGTTCGCCGAACGTTCTTGACGATGTTCACACCACTCCAGGTCGGCAACGAACTGGCGTCCGTCGCTGCCGGACTCTCGGCGACGGCCGTCGGTAACTCCCTGACGACAGTCGTCGGACTGTTGTTACTAGTCTTGCTGGCCGTCGTTATCTACGAGACCGTCCAGATCGTCGACGCCTACGAGAAGCAGGCGCTGACGGTCTTCGGCGAGTACCGAGGGCTGCTCGAACCGGGTATCAACATCATCCCGCCGTTCGTCTCCCGGACGTACACGTTCGACATGCGTACCCAGACCATCGACGTGCCCCGCCAGGAGGCCATCACGCGGGACAACTCCCCGGTGACGGCTGACGCCGTCGTCTACATCCGGGTGCGCGAGGCGAAACGCGCGTTCCTCGAAGTGGACGACTACAAGACCGCGGTGTCGAACCTGGCGCAGACGACGCTGCGTGCGGTGCTCGGCGACATGGAACTCGACGACACCCTGAACAAGCGCCAGGAAATCAACTCGCGCATCCGGACGGAACTCGACGAACCCACCGACGAGTGGGGTATCCGCGTCGAGAGCGTCGAGGTGCGAGAGGTCAACCCGAGCCAGGAGGTCCAGAAGGCGATGGAGCAACAGACCAGCGCCGAGCGCCGCCGCCGCGCGATGATTCTGGAGGCGCAGGGTGAACGGCAGTCCGCCATCGAGAACGCGCAGGGTGACAAGCAGTCGAACATCATCCGCGCGCAGGGTGAGAAGCAGTCCCAGATTCTCGAAGCACAGGGTGACGCCATCTCGACCGTGCTCCGCGCGAAGTCCGCGGAGTCGATGGGCGAGCGCGCCATCATCGAGAAGGGCATGGAGACCCTGGAGGGCATCGGCCACGGCGAGTCGAACACGTTCGTCATCCCCCAGGAGCTGTCGAGTCTCGTCGGCCGGTACGGCAAACACCTCTCCGGCAGCGACGTCGCCGGCGGCGGCACCGAGCTCGGGAGCCTGGACTTCGACTCGGAGACCCGGGAGCTCATCGGTCTCGACGACATCGACGAGATTCTGAACCAGATCAGCCAGGAGGCGGACGTCGACCCGGCGGACCTAGAGGAGCAGGCCGAGGCTGTCCAGCGCGGCGAGGACACCGGCCTGCAGAACGCCGACGAGGTCATCGAGGAGATGGACGCGGAACTCGACAACGGCGGCGACGACGAGACGTAGACCGGTCTCGCCGTCGGCGGAACGCACCGAACGTTTTTCTCGGCCCGTCGCGTACGGTGACTCGAATGGGTATCGACGAGGACAAGCGCTCGACGCTGCGCCGGTTCGCCGCAGTGGGCGCGGCGAGCCCGCTGACGCGGCTGGCGGGCGACGACAGCGTCGAGGGCAGTAGCGAGGTCCGCGACGCCATCACGGGCTACCTGGCGACGACGCCGGGCGCGCACTTCTCGAAGCTCCGCGACGACCTCAAACTGGGGACCGGCGAGACCCAGCACCACCTGCGGACGCTGCTGGAGGACGGCGCCGTCGAGAGCGTGCGGGACGGCGACTACAAGCGCTTCTATCCGGCCGGCCAGTTCTCGGCGTTCGAGCAGCGCGCGCTGGGCTACCTCCGGCGGGACACCCCGCGGGGGATGGTCGTGGAACTCCTCCGGAATCCGGACGCGACCGGCAGCGACCTCGCGGACGCGCTGGACGTCTCACCGGCGACCGTGAGCAAGTACGCCGCCCAGCTCGAGGACGCGGGGATGCTGTCGCGGGCGGACGGCTACGCCGTCGAACGCCCCGAGACCCTCGTCACGCTGCTCGTGCGGTACGCCGACTCCTTCGACGCGGACGCCGTTGACTTCGCTGGCGACGCGGCCGACCTCCTCTCCTACGACCCGTAGCCGGCGCTGGGCAGTTCGAGCGCGTGCAGCCCCACGCGGGCTGCGGAGACAGACGGGACCGCGAGGACCGGGTGGACGACAGCGAGGACCGAGTGGATGACAGCGGTGTCGCCGCCCGTGGCCGGCGACCGGCCGGGTGGACGACAGCAGCGCGCGCCGGCGGCGGCCTCAGGC
>JGI12330J12834_1000617_pt1 | contig 10604 bp, 7 predicted proteins | sample A23E1SouthBayCA_FD_12834 | JGI IMG/M metagenome (IMG submission 12834) | reverse complement strand
GCGACGTGGCGGACTTGGCCAGTTGCACCTCGTAATCGACCGTCGAGTCGGCCATCCCGTCGACCGCCATCGGTCCCTGATAGGCCTGCGGGTCCGCTTGCCCGTCCCAGCCCGTGCCGGTGTAGGTTTCATATGCGCCAGTCCGCCAGTACGCCGGTTCCGAACTCGTGACGGTGAAATGCGGCTCCGTGTCCTGTGACTGATACGGGCTGTCGCCGCTGTCGCCACTATCGAGCGAGCCGCCAACATCAGTCTGGCTGCCCGGGTTCAGCGCGCCGAGTTGCCCGCCGCTGCCGCCAGTCGAGGTCCCCCCAGCCTCCCCGAAGGGGTTCTCCTGCGGGAGCGGAATAAGAGACTCCATCGGGCTCTGTGTCCCACCGGGTGCCAGAATCGGGAGCGTCGCCGTCGCCAACACCACGGCAANGACACACACGGCAGTGAGGAGGACACGGAGGTAGTCCCGGTCTGCCGATACATCGTCGAANGGCGAGTCGTCGGAGCCCACGTCGGATTGTCGTACTGTCCCGTCGCTGTCGGCATAAATCTGCTGTCAACGGTGGGGATAGTGAGCCCGGGTGTCGCGTTCTGTCGTCTGGAGTACCACGTCGCCAACAAATTGGCACCCCAGAGATTCACTAGTCGGCGTCAGTCGGCCCGGACAGTTCAGGTATTGACGGGTACGTATGGTTCAGACCGCTATTATAAGCGGTTATTGCGAACGGCCGGGCAGCCATACTTGAATGACTGCTGACACAAATGGAGCTAGTACTGGGTCGCGACAGTCGGACTGGGGCGCGTCACGACGGTCCGTTCTGTCGAGTATCGGTGCCGTAGCGGGCATCGGACTGTTCAGCGGAACCGGGCAGGCACAGACGGGCGCTGGACTATCGGGGACAGGGGCAGTGTACGTCGTCACGACGGGAGCCGGCCAGTCGAACGGGAACGGCAACGGTACGGAGTATCTGGTGCTTGACGGCAGCGGCAGCGTCGCGTTCTCGACCGGCGGTACTGCCGATGAGGCGTTCCAGTATGCCTTCGACAACGTGCCGGACAGCGGCGGGGCCGTTATCGCGAGCGCCGATACTTTCCGATTTGGCGAGCCGGCGACGATGGGCGACAACACCACACTGACCGGACAGCAGGGAACCCGGTTCGTTGCGTCACAGACGGGAACGGGCGAGGACCCCGCACCGTCCGAGTCCCAGTCGAACCCGCTGCCGGCCGGCCACGACCTCGTTCGCGTGCGCGGTGACAACGTCGCAGTCACCGACATCGAGTTCGACGCCAACGGGACACAGCTGAACAACCAAGCCATTCAGGCCGATCAGTGCGACGGCGTCTACATCGCTCGCAACCGCACAGTGAACGGTTTCCAGATGGCGCTGTCGTTCACGCGGTGTACCGGCGTGACGGTCGAGCACAACGAGGTCGTCAATCCGAACTGGTACGGTATCACCAGCCGGGCCGCACCGACCGGCAGCGACCGCGACCTCCGGCAGTCCAGCGATGTGGTCATCGCCGGGAACCGCGTCGTCGGCGTGAAGTTCAATAACATCGCGCCGTATAACGTCGCGAACTTCGCCGTCATCGGTAACGTCACCGTCGACGGCGGCCACAGCCTCATCGCCTGCTCGCCGGCCCAGCGCGGAACCATTGTCGGGAACGTCTGTCAGGACCTGACGGAGTTCGCACCCGACCCTGGCGGCGAGGCGGGCATCGAAATCGAGTACAAGGAGACCCACCTCCGGGACGAGGTAGCCGGGACCCCCAAAGCCCGGTCGTCCGACATCACTATTTCGGGTAATCAGGTCGACAACTGTCCGGTTGGCATCCTTGCGCGAACGGTCCCAGCGGATGCGGACAACACCGACGCACGGAGTGCAGAGCGACCGTACAGTTTCACCATCACGGGCAACACGGTCAGCAACGCCTCAGCGGCCGGCATCCGACTCCGGTCGGGCAACGCGGGCGTGGTCGCGACGAATACGGTCCGGAACGCCGGGACTGCGGTCGACATCGACGAGGAGTTCACCGCGGACATTGAGCAAGGGCTGAACGTGACCCGGTGACGGCGGTTCGAGAGGGGGTTGTAAGATATAAACCGCCGGCACGCAAACGATACAGCAATGACCGACGACGAGGAGACGGTCCAGTGCTGGCTGGTCGAACGCTCCAGTTTCGGCGACGAGCGCATGGTGACGCTCATCTACGCGCCCCCAGAGGGCGACCGCCACCTGACCAAGCAGCTCTCGCCGAACCTGCTCAGACGGAAACGGATTACGGCAGCGACGGATGTCGAGGTCGACAAGCTCGAACCCGTAACCGACGAGGAGACGCGGGAGCGCTACGCCACGGAGGCCCAACGGATGGCCGAGCGCCACGACCCCGACGCCGAAGTGTAAGCGAGCGCTTCGACAGCTAGGGACCGTCTATCGAGTTTTTTGATTGATAACTGGAACACGAAAGACTATACAGGCGGCCGTCACAAACCGGCCGTATGGCAGCGATAGAACTGGATGGCGTCACCAAGCAGTTCGGGAGTCTCACCGCGCTGCAAGGGGTCGACCTCACCGTCGAGGAGGGCGAAATCTTCGGCTTCCTCGGCCCGAACGGGGCCGGGAAGTCGACGACGATCAACATCCTCCTTGATTTCGTCCGCGCGACCGACGGGTCGGCGACGGTGCTCGGCCACGACATCCACGAAGAACCGAAGCGAATTCGTGCCCGCACTGGAGTCCTCCCCGAAGGCTACGACGTGTACGACCGGCTCACCGGTCGCCAGCACCTCTCATTTGTGATCGAATCGAAAGATGCCGACGAAGACCCCGACGAACTGGCCGAGCGGGTCGGCATCGCCGATGCCATCGACCGCAAGGCCGGCGGCTACTCCAAGGGGATGCAACAGCGTCTCGTGCTGGCGATGGCACTCGTCGGCGAGCCCGACCTCCTTATCCTCGACGAGCCGACGACCGGGCTGGACCCGAACGGGGCCCGGCTGATGCGGGAACTCATCCGCGAGGAGAACGAGCGCGGCGCGACCGTCTTCTTCTCCAGTCACATCCTCGGTCAGGTCGAGGCCGTCTGTGACACAGTTGGAATCCTCCAGAACGGTCGCCTTATTGCGAAAGACAGCGTTGCCGGGCTGCGCGAGGCCGCCGCCGGGGACACCGTCCTCCGCGTGACGCTGGCCGACGGCGACGGCACCGACGCCGCGGTCGCGGCTATCGAAGGGCTTGACGAGGTCTCGACGGTGACCGCGGATGGAACGACGCTCACTATCGGCTGTGACAGCGACGCGAAGATGGCCGTCCTCAACGCTGTCGAGGAAAGCGGGAGCGAGGTCGCCAACTTCGAGACCGAGGAGGCCTCGCTGGATGAGGTGTTCGCCGCCTACACCGAACAGCAAGAACAGGACCGGCCGGAGGCCGACGTATGAGCGCCGAGCAAAACCCCGTCAAACGCGTCCTCGGAGACATCGATACGAGCATCAAGAACTCCGAGTTCGCCGACTGGTACCCCATCTCGAAAAAGGAGTTCCGTGACACGGTCCGCTCGCCGTGGATCTGGGTACTCTCGTTTATTTTCATCGTGCTGTTCGCGCTGCCGGCGGTACTGGGCCTGTATTTCAACATCGGCCAGCAGTTCGCCGAAGCCGGGGCGTCGCTGACGACAGACGCGTACGTCCGCTTTGCGCTGCCGATTGCGGCACCGCTGCTCCCCGCTGTGGCAATCGTCATCGGCTACGCGGCGATTGCCCGGGAGAGCGAGCGCGGTTCCCTGAAGATACTGCTGTCGCTCCCGTACACGCGCGGTGAACTGCTCGCCGGCAAGTTCGTCGGCCGGAGCGCCATCACGCTCATCCCGGTGACAGTCGGACTCCTGACGACCCTGCTAGTGTTGCTCCCGTCGAAAATCGAGATCGCGTGGGAGTCGTTCCTGCTGTTCGCGCTCGCCACGATGGCGTACGGCGTCGTGTTCACGGCGTTCGCGATCGGCCTCTCGGCGGCGCTGAAGACCGCGCGCCGGGCGATGGCAGCGTCGCTCGGGATTTACGTCTATCTGCAGGTGTTCTGGTCGAACCTCGGGGCAGGCCTCGGAAACCTGCTATCGGACCACGCGAACATTGGCCAGGTGACCCAGCTCCACGTCGAACTGTTCGTTTCACTCCTGAGCCCCATCGCGGCGTACCGCACGCTCGTCCAGGAGGTCTTGCAGGGGACGCCGATCCGCTCCCGGCTCCTCCTGACGTCGAACCCGCAGGTGACGTGTGAGGAAATGCTAGGTGGGACACTCGAAATAACACAGACCGGTGCCGAGTGTGCCAACGCCGCCTTGCCGCCCCAGTACAGCACTGTCGCGGTTATCGGCTACCTCCTGCTGTGGCTGGTCGTCCCGCTGGGGGCTGGCTACTACGTCTTCGAGAACAAGGACCTGTAACGGTCGTCGCTGTCGGCGGTCTCGTTCCGGCGACGTTTTTGCAACCATAACGAACGGCGATAGCAACAGTCCGACGGGTACCAAACCGGTCGCCTGCCGTCGGCGACCGGACGCGTGTTGGTTCACAACGGCTCCGACAGGGAGTACCATAGCGTCACAACGGATTCGTCACTCGGAAAACTCGACACCAGTGATTTCGAACCGAGCGCCCCCGTCTTCACTGTCGGTGACGTGGATCTCCCAGCCGTGGACCTCGGCGATCTGTCTGGCGATCCGGAGCCCGAAGCCGGTCCCGTCCTCGGCGGTCGAGTAACCTGCCTCGAACACCTTCTCGCCCTTGTCGATGGGAATACCCGGGCCGTCGTCGGACACGTAGAACCCTGTTCTGTCGTCGAGGAGCCCGACCGAAACGGTTACACCTGGGCCGCCGTGTTCGATTGCATTCCCGAAGAGGTTCTCGAACAGGCCAGACAGTCGGTCGCTGTCGGCCTCGACGATCCACTCACGGTTCTCGTCGGCCGCATACCGTAGCTCTGCGGCTTCGTCGCCGTCCGCGACGATTGTCCAGGCGGCGTCGGACATCTCCCGGAGATCGACGGGCTCTGTCACTCCGATATCGACTCCCTCTCGGGCCAGCCTGAGGACGTCGTCGGCGATGTCGTTCATCCGCTGGAGCGCATTATCGAGGGAGTCCAGATGCGCACTGTCACACTCCTCGTGAGCGAGCATCAGTCGGCTGCGAGCCACCTGTAGCGGATTTTGAAGGTCGTGAGAGACAACACGAATGAACTCTTCGAGGCGCTCGTTTTGTCGGGCCAACTCCCGTTTTTGCTCGGTCAGGTCCGTGATGTCTCGAAAGGCCCACAGTCGGCCAAACCGCGTCCCGTCTTCAGCGACGACGGGTGCCGTATAGCGGTCAAAGACGCGACCGTCGGCGAGTTCGAGTTCGTCTCTGGCGGTCGTCTCGGGGTCTTCATACAGTGCCTCGACATCCACGCGAAACGCCTCTGGTTCGGCGACCTGTTCCATTGCCCACTCCAAGGCGATTTCCTCGTCGCCACGTTCGACAATGTCCCGTGGGATATCCCACATGTCGACGAACCGCTCGTTGTAAGAGACGATGGTATCGTCTTCATCGACGACGAGTATCCCGTCGATCACTGCCTCTTGCTGTGCTTTGAGAATCGACCGCTGTCTGGCGATTTCCATCTCGTGTTTCCGCTGTTCAGTCACTTCGCGGGTGACACCGACCACGCCCTCAACCGTCCCGTCGATCACAAGCGGCGTGAGCCGGTACTCCAGCACCTCGTATCCATGCCCGGGGAACTCGCCGCTCACCTCCCCATGGAGTTCGTCGCGTTCACCGTCGATTAGGTCCTGATACGGGTCTCCCTCGTACTCGCTCCGGATCTTCGGCAGGAGGCTACTCGATTCCCCCTCCAGTTCGTCTCTTGTCGTTCCGTAGAACGAGGCTAGATACTGGTTGACGAGGTCGAACCGCCCCTCTGTGTCATAGATGCAGGCCGATTCCGGCATCGTGTTTACCATCCGCTTGTATCGCTCCAGTTTGCGCTCTCGCTCCCGGAGGTCGGTGATATCCGTAATGAACCCCTCAAGTATGTCCGGTTCGTCCGCTGGCCCCGGAACTCGGTGTCCGTGTTCCCACATCCACTTCTTGGTGCCGTCGGCAGTGATAATCCGATAGGTCACCTCGAACTCACCCTGGGCCGCGAGCGCGTCTTGGACCGTCTCCCAGATCCGGTCGCGGTCCTCCGGATGGAGCACGTCGTCGGCCCAGGCTGTCTCCCCAGTTTCAAAGTCTGCAGCCGTGTAGCCGGTGAGAGATTCGATCTCGCCCTCGACGGTTTCCATCTGCCAGCCTGGTGTGTTGAGACGGCGATAGGCCATCCCCGGAAGGCTGCTGATGAGCGACTCCAATCGCCGGGTTCGCTCGTCAAGCTCTCGCCGGGACCTGCTCGCGTCGACGGCGTTGCAAATCCGGTTCGCGAGCAGTTTGTACTGCTCGGTGCCTGACCCCTTCTGGAGGTAGTCGGTCACGCCAGCAGAGATCGCGTCGCTCGCGATTTCTTCGGAGCCTTTCCCGGTATAGAGGATGAATGGGAGGTCACCGTGGCCCTCACGAACGGCTTCGAGGAACTCGATTCCGTTCTGGTCTGGCATGTCGTAGTCCGAGACGATACAGTCGAAGCGCTCGACGGAGAGCCGCTCCATCGCCGCATCGACACTTGTCGCGGTCTCGACACACAATCGGCCGTCCTCGTGTTCGAGCACCGTCGCCGTCACGTCCACGAGGTCCGGATTGTCGTCGACATGAAGAACGCGGACTGTCTCACCGGCGAAGTCCATAGTCTTCCAAATACTATAACAATACGCGAACAAAATAGATAGGGTCAACAACGGACCGGACACGAGACGGATGATAGCGTGACTGATTGGTCCGAGCGTACGTCCGAAGCTATCGCTAGGCCGACAGCGGCTCACTCGGGACCGTTCGACCCGCCTCTCACAGCACACCAGCGTCGTCCAGTAGTTCTTCGAACTCGTCCTCGGTGAGCGTCTCGACGCCGTGTTCGGCTGCATCGTCCTGTTTTCGCTGGCCGGGGTTGTCGCCAAGCACCAGATAGTCTGTGTTGCCGGAGACGCTGCTCGTCGCTGACCCACCGTTGCGCTCAACCAGTTCCTGCGCCTCGCCGCGGGTGTAGCCGTCGAGTGACCCAGTGAAAACGAACGTTTGCCCATCCAGCGCGTCACCATCCGTCTCCTCGGCGGCCTGTGGCTCGACGTGGTCGAGCAAGCGGTCGATGACGGCGCGGTTCCCCTCACCCTCGAAGAACTCTACGATAGAGCGGGCGACGGTCTGACCAACGTCAGGCACGGCCTCGAAGGCGTCGGTGTCGCCCTCGTCGGCAGCGTCGAGTATCGCCTCGAACGTGCCGAACTCCTGTGCGAGGTTTCGGGCCGTGACAGTCCCGACTTCGGGGATACCCAGCGCGACGAGGAAATCCGCAAGCGGCGGCTCGCGGGCGTCGTCCATCCCTTCGACGAGGTTCCGGGCGCTGGTCTCGCCCCAGCCCTCCAGACCGGTGAGGTCCTCGACGGTGAGGTCGTACAGGTCCGCGGGGTCCGAGACGAGGTCGGCGTCGAGGAGTTGCTGGACGGCCTTCTCGCCGACGCCTTCGATATCCAGTGCGTCGCGGCTGGCGTAGTGCTCGACGCTGCGCTCGCGCTGGGCGGGGCAGGTGAGGCCACCGGTGCAGAACGCCATCGGGCCGTCGTGTTCGACGGGGCTGTCACAGGCCGGACAGGTCTCCGGGAACTCGAAATGGCCGTCGCCGTCGTCGTCGAGCACTTCGACGACATCCGGGATGACGTCGCCGGCCCGCTTGATGCGGACGCGGTCGCCCACGTCGACGCCGAGGTCGGCGATGAGCGAGGGGTTATGCAGCGAGGCACGGGAGACGGTGACGCCGCCGACCTCGACGGGGTCCATGAGCGCGACCGGGGTGAGCCGTCCGGTCCGGCCGACCTGCACGACGATGTCCCGCACCGTCGTCTCCTCCTTGCGGGCCGGAAACTTGTAGGCGAAGGCCCACCGTGGGGCGCGGGCGGTCGACCCGAGGTCGTCGCAGGCGTCCATGTCGTCGACCTTGATGACGACGCCGTCGATTTCGTAATCGAGGTCGTCGCGGGCCTGCTGCTGCTCGTTTCGGTAGTCGATGGCGGCGTCGATGTCGTCAACGACGGCAGTCCGGTCACAGACCCGGAGTCCCCACTCGGGGAACCGCTCGTGCAGCTCGCTGTGGCTCTCGAAGTCGACCGAGGCGTCGAGGACGCCGAAGAAGAATATCGACAGCGGGCGCTCTGCGGTCACCGACGGGTCGAGCTGGCGGAGCGTCCCGGCGGCGGCGTTGCGGGGGTTCGCAAAGGGGTCCTCGCCGCGCTCAACGCGCTCGCGGTTGAACGCCGTGAAAGCGTCCCGTGGGATGTACACCTCGCCCCGGACAGCCAGGAAGTCGGGGTAGTCACCGCGGAGTCGCTGTGGGACGCTGGAGATGGTCCGGACGTTCTCGGTCACGTCCTCGCCGACCTCGCCGTCGCCACGCGTCGCGGCTCGCTGGTAGACGCCGTCCTCGTAGACAATCTCGACAGAGAGGCCGTCGAACTTTGGTTCGCAGAAGTACTGCACGTCGCCGTCGAGGCCATTGCGGACTCGGCTGTCGAACTCCCGTACGTCCGCTTCCTCGCCGCCCTGATCGATAGAGCCCATCCGGGCGACGTGTTCGACATCGGGGAGCTCGTCCAGTGGCTCGCCGCCGACGCGCTGGGTCGGACTGCCGTCAGTGTCAAGATCGAACGCCGATTCAAGTCTCTGAAGCCGGGAGAACAGCGCGTCGTAAGCCCGGTCACCGATGACTGGGTCGTTCTCGACGTAGTACCGGTAGTCGTGATAGCGGAGCGCCTCGCGCAACTGGTCGGCTTGCTCGCGGGCGGTCTCGGCGTCGACATCCTCAACGGACTCGAAGTCAGTCCGCGGGTCTGAAATATAGGGGTTCCCGGCGACATCCTCGGCAGTGGTCATACTGAAGGAGTGTTACGTCTCGCGTACAAAAACGGCTCTGCTCCGTATCTCAGAGCCGGCAAAAGGCACTTCGTGTCGAGCGGGGACACGTATTGTGGCAGACCGACAGACCGGCCAGAACCATCGAAACGACACTCCAGAGACAGACTTAGCAGTTGAACTACTCGGAGAGGCTGAGAAAAGCGGCAGAGAAGAGTGTAACGGCCATAGAAACTGTAGTTATCGGCCGATACTGGAACTGGGAGCCTTGATGACAAGTTCCCCGTCGCTTCGGACAGTGACCGAGTGACCGGCATATTCAAACGAGATACTGACAGGTGTCGAGCGGCCTGATGAGTCAACGAGCGAATCGAGCGCCTCAGGGTCGATAGTCTCGTACAGCGGTGCGAAGTCAGTCTGTTCTCGGCCGGTCATGGCGGAGATGTACTCAGTCACTGCCGCGCTCGGCCGCGTCTCGCTCCAGTCGAACTGTTTTCTGGTCACATTCATCGGTGTTGAGGTGTCGCTGTCCCTACTCCGCCTGTTGCTTTTACTCATATGGTTCGTCTATCTATAGCAAAGTAGCAAACAGTAATATAGTCTTCCCAGCATTATCAAACTGTGAAAACACCAACTTGTGGCAGCGAACGCTCCTAAATCGACATGTAGTCCCGTCCTTCGCCGGTTTTCGCCTGAGCTACAGATCGGCCACGTCTTCGATTGCGTCGGTTAGCTCTTTGATACTCTCAACGGTGTGTTCGCCCATGTGTCCGATACGGAAACTCTCCTCGCTGATATCGCCGTAGCCGCTGGAGAACACCATGTCGTACTCCTCGGAGACGGCTTCGACCGTCTCGGCAACGTTGATGTCCTGCGTGTTCTCGATGCAGGTCACCGTCTGGGACTCGTAGCCTTCCTCGGGATAGAGGTCGAAGTGCTCGCGGGCCCACTCGCGCGTGTACTCGGCCATCTCCTGATGGCGCTGGTCACGGGCGTCGTGGGTCTCATCAAGCATATGCTTCATCTGCTTGCGGTAGGCAAGCATGAGCGGAGTCGCCGGCGTGGAGTGGGTCTGGCCCTTCCGGTCGTAGTAGTCCAGACAGCGCTGGAAGCCGCCGTACCACGACGCCGACTCTTTCTCCAGTTCGCGCTCGTAGGCAGCGTCGCTGACGGCACAGACGGCCAGCCCGGGCGGCATGGCGAAGGCCTTCTGCGTGGACGTAAAGATGGCGTCAATGCCGTGGTCTTCAATGTCGATCTGGTCGCCGCCGAGGCAGGAAATGGCGTCGACGATGAAGTAGGTGTCCGGGTACTCTGCGACCACGTCGCCGATTTCNTCAATGGGGTTCCGGACGCCGGTCGAGGTCTCGTTCATCACGGCCCCGACGGCGTCATAGTCGCCGGATTCCAGCGCGTCGCGGATATCGTCGGGTTTGACCGCCGTGCCCCAGTCGTATTCGATGCGGTCGACGTCCTTGCCGAGGCGTTCGGCGACGTTGGCCTGCCGCTCGCTGAACGCGCCGGAGGTCGGCACGAGCATGCTGTCCTCGACCAGATTGAGCGTCGTCGACTCCCAGAACTCCGTCCC
>JGI12330J12834_1000607_pt1 | contig 10735 bp, 8 predicted proteins | sample A23E1SouthBayCA_FD_12834 | JGI IMG/M metagenome (IMG submission 12834) | reverse complement strand
AGTGAAACGGTGGAAACCAGTTCATCGACCGAAACGACCGAATCGACTTCAACGAGTGAAACGAACGAAACGAGCAAAACGAAGACGAACATCAAGGACGAATGGAATGGGCGGACGATCTACATTCCCGACGATGTCCTCGGCGAGATGGAGGATACCTACCTCGAGTCCCAGCTGAAGCTCCGCAAGGCGGGGCAGGACGAGTTCAAGAAGAACCGTCACTTCTACCCGCTACTCGTCCAGTTCGGTGTTGAGGCGCTCTCTGATGCGGATGCTGAGGAAATCCAGGCTCGGCTCTCGGAACTCGGCGACGAATGACCTTGCGCAGAGCATAGGTTCGGAGGATGGGGCCGACTACAAACGAGGCGAAGAATATAGCGGCAATTTTCGCATATTAGTTTGTGAGCGGAGTATCTGGTACTATCCAGCCCGCGAAATAGTAAGAAGACTAGTAAGAAAGCAAGAAGTGGAGTCGGTTTATGATAAAGAGGTCACTACGAATTACGGATCAAACGCCGACCTCTTAGGCTGGATCAGGTGGATCCAACCCACCCGCGAACGTCACAATAAGTGACGAAGCCAAGAAGTCTGCTAACGGCAACACAGGATCTAACCGTTCCTCACTCGAAGTTCGCCCGTAGTCTTCGAGTGCCTCGCTCGCCAGTTCCTTGAGCGAGTGGTCGACCGCTCGCCACACGTTGTAGAGCAGACAGCTGAATACGAACGAGAACAGTCGCATCCGGTAGTCCGTGGAGGCAATTGACGGCAGTAACGGCTGAATCATCCGGTACTCAATTTCGATATCCCACCGCTCCGAATACCGGTTTGTCAGCCCCTCTGCGTCGAGCGGCGACACATCCTCTCGGTTCGTCGCAAACAACGCATAGCCGGTATCGTCCTGGTGGCGGACAATCCAGTCATCACGCTCAGCAGGGACGTGCATGAACGTCACATCGTGACTGTACCCATCTGCCCCTACAGTCGGATCAGTGTCCGTGTCAATATACGGTGTCCCATCACGCAGATACAGCGATGCAGCCTGTTCAACTCGTGCCGTTACCGCAGCATCTGTACGCACCTCTTCAGCCTGCTCACGCAGATGGTCCGAATTCGTCTGCTTCGGAATCAAATAATCGACTTCATGGCATTGGTCGAGGACGTGAAAGACGCCGGGCTGGTCGAAGGCCTTGTCCGCCATCACCAAATGAATATCAACGAGATCCGTTGCCTGTTCCATGAGCCGATCAACAGTTTCGGCCCACGATACGGAGTCCCCGTCTTCTCCCTCCCAGGTTGAGGCGTGTCGAACTGGCTCAACGGCCACTACAATCGGCACGTTTCGCCCCACAATCGTCAGGGTCGCGTACTGATAGCCATACACACCCTTCTCTTTTCCACCGTTCACCATCTCCGGGTAATCGTCTTTGGGAACCCGTGTTCGCCCTGTCTTTTCGTTAACGACTATCTGCTGATCATCCGGCCCAATATCCTCCTCACCTTTGTATGGCGTGACATGAAACGGAACTGTTGTGACGTCGATAGCCGCTACAACAGGTTCTGAGAACATCTCAGAGGTGCGGACGGAGCCGAGCAGTTGGTCAACGGCATCCGTAAACTGCTCTTGGATGGTTTCGGTAACCCGACGCCACTGAGGCGTCGGTGTTTGATTCCAACCCGTCGAAGCGAATTCGTCGAGCGTAAACTGGTACGTGTTGGGTGTGCCCAGCTGTTTTACTGCCCGTGTATGCGTGTCATGATGTACGGGATCTCGTTGGAATTTGTTGAACGTGCGGTGGGCTGCTCGGGTCCCTGAGCGGTCCATCAAGCTCATTAACGTCTGTTGTTCCCAAATTGCCTCGTCGGAATGTTTCGCATTACTCGCTCGGCCCGTATCGAATGCAGTCGTCACCTCTGACTGGAACTCTGTGATGACCTCTGGCGCGTGCCGATCAACATACTTGTACAGGGGCGTGTTGCTTTCAGCAACCTCCTCTGGTCCCGGATTCCGGCCTTGTTGAGGGGAGGCGATATCTGAATCGCGGATTCCTTGTGTTTCAGCCGCTGCACGAATCCGGTCCGCGACCTCAGTAATGAATGAACGCAGGTGGCGGCTGAATCGTCGTTTCTTTGTATGCGAGATTGCTGGCTGTGTAGGAGCGCGGTCTAAGCCGAACCTGACCTGGAGATACGGCCAATTATGTAGCCGCTTGGCAACTTCTTTCTGGGAGAATTGGCCGACGTCCTTGTAAAGGAAGACGCGGAGCATCGCGTCAAAATCAAATGTTTTGTCGGATTTGTTGCTCTCCCGGTATTCGTCTGAAAGGTCCTCTAGCGGAAGGTCCAGCTCTCCGATAACTTTGGAGACATTCTCGTGGATATCGAGCAGCGTAGTTGCCTGCGCCTTCAGTTTACTTGGATCAGGCAGCGAGTCAGTAGGCATTTCGTTAAATCCGGCTGAGAAGGCGTTTACCGACCGAAATTACAGGATAGTATAGATAATCTGGAGTGTCTGTGTTCGCAGGATACGAACCCGACCCGGACCCACTCCGATAAACAACTCTATTAGACATGTATTATACTTCGTAATTCTGTTTGATTCGAACACTTGATTTTCTCCTCTCGTCACATATAAACCTTTGCGAACAGATGTTTAGTTCGAACAATGGCGCGTGGCGAGTCAGAACCCCCCCTGAGAGATTCGGGTACTGCAGACTTTCTGCAAAAGAAAGGCTCAATCGAGATGGTAGTAGAGATCGGCGAGCAAGGGACTCAACGACATACCGACCTCCGCGAAGAATTACTGTTGAGTTCCAGTACGATCCAACAGCGACTCAAAGACGGGAAAGAACAGGGAATCTGGGAGCAAAGACTGGAAGAGCGGGGCGATGTCGCCGCGAAAGTCTATCAGCTTACTTCGCTTGGGGAGTCTATTTACGAGAATGCAGTAGCGGTTGAACTTGATCAGCTCTATCCATCAAAACGGGATATCATCCGATCAGTCAATAACCGAGAACGCCGGGTTATCGTTGATTCCTCGCCACCCGATGCGGACTGGCTCGCTGACATAGATATGGAAGAGCGCGAACCACACTCTATCCAACAGTTTCTCCAACAATTTGGAGAGAACAGCAAGTAGTTGAGGGGGTTAATTTCAAAAGTACAATTCTTATGAAGTCGGGTATGGCTTAGATGCGAGTTCTTCAGCTTGTTTTGTGACGAAAGTTTCCGTAGCGAGAATGTGGACTTGGTCACCGTCCTCAGTATGTGCCTGAATAATCTTATTAAGTCGTTCCTCGAACGTGTAAAGACGACTTGGGTCGTCAAAGGTGAAGTCGTCTTCGTCGGAGGTTACGAAAACGTTCCCAGAGCCGTTAGCATGCCACTCAACTGCGTTTGACAGTATCTCCCGATCATTTCTGTTGTCCATGTAGCTATCGAGGTCAGTGTAGACCTTTACAGTGTACCCAAGTGGGCGAGTCGTTACTTTCGGGTCTGGGTCGTCAAACAGTTCCTCCTGCTTTCGAACGAACCGACGATGGCGTTTGTTGAGGCGTCGGAGCGCCTCTAGTTCGTCGTACTTCTCGAGCAATGTATCCCGGAACTGTGTTAGGTTGCGTTCATCTCGGAGGGATAAATCCGGATTACCGGTGAAGTCGTACGATTTGAGCGAGTTCTCAGCGGCATGTTCTTCAGCCTCTTCTAATTCGTCGGCCCGCCGTTGGGTCACATCTTTGAATTCTTCTTCAACTGTCTTGCTTGCCACCCGCTCTAACTCTGTGAGGCACTTGAACAGCATCTTGGCGGCCGCCTCGCGGCGTTTCATCTTCCTAGAGGGGTCCACTTCGTCCTTCGCGTAATCCATGAGGACACACGTATCCAGGAATACCTCGTCCGTTTGAATGGGTGTGTCGTCACTCATCGTAGTCCTCCTCAACGAACTCATCTTCGTGTCGCGCTGAATAGAGGGCTTCAGTAAGGGTGTTTGAGAGTTGTCGCTCGGGGTTACTTACTGATTTGCCAACGTACTCGTTCGCGGACGGTAGTAGTCCATCCCGGTTAAATTCACGCCGGAGTTCAGCAATATCGTCTCGGCAGGTTTCCTCCAGACTAGCGATGCTCGCTTTCGCTGCGTCCTGAAGTTGTTCAGCCCCCGGCCCAATTGCGGTTGCCTTCAAGATATGGAAGGCAACGTACGTCCAAACTGTCTCATCGTAAAATTCGTCTAACCGATTCAAGACGTCTGGGTGGCCAAGTTGCACATCGGTTGGGTCTTGGTTCTCAATTCGAAGTAGCACATCTTCGATGAGATCCGTGAATTGGTGGACTGTCGAGACGACCTCTTCGGGGATGATGTCACAGCTCCGTAGCGCGAGTCGTAATTCAACCGCAACCCGCCCCGCCTGTTGTTCGAGTTCAGAATTTTCCCACTTCTGTTCTAAATCAGAGTCGCCAGCGAGAATCGAACCACGATTGCTCAAGACTTCTTGGGTGAGTTCCTGCGCTTCTTCGACGGCCTTCCGTAGCGCCACGTTTGCTAGGTAGAGGTCCTGAAGCATTGGCGGCGCATGCACTTCGTAATATCGTTCGAGGAATTCGTAATTCCCTACCTCCTCCCAGTACAGCGACGTGAGTGGCGGAACAAGCTCCTCATCGAGGAAAAATTGGAGGAAATCAGTTTCTGAGCTCCTGGCTATCTCTGAGTCGCACCACGAGTAATTGACCTTATCATCCGTATCTGGAAGCGCGATAGGATCGGCCTCTATTTCGGGACTTTCCCCATCAAATGGTTGCCCCTCATTTGTCGGCCCGGTGGGACCTGTCGGTCCACCCGGGCCGGTCATATTGGGTCCTGAGGGAGCGCGATCTGAAAGTGAGCCGTACTTGAACCAGCTGCGGGTGATTGGTGACGGCGTGTTTCGTTTGCCGTCTACTATTATTGGGCCAATAAAGTGTGTGAGGGCAATATCAGTGTACTTCTGACGCTTGACCTTCGTTCCCCGGTCCCATGAGAAGCCCTTTGCTTCCACGGCTTCCTGGAGTCCTTGATTAAGAGCCTCAAGGATCTCCTCCTCATTGACGGTGCCGTTGTGTGTAGAATTATCCGTCATAGAAAAGGAAGGGGGAACCAAGTGGGGTCTCTATCCGCTTACGAGTCGGATCTATTTTACTCATGTTGTTGCTTGGGTATATCCTTTGTTATGTTCCAGTAGCGATTATGCGTTGACCGCCTCTGCGAGTGTACTCAACACAACCCGGCTCAGCTTCTCAGGAAGCGATGCGGCATCATGGGCGAGTACAAGCGGAATCAGCCCATCCGAGTATTGTACCGTCAGCAACCTCTCAAGAACACTTACAGTCCGCGCTAATTCGTCATAGGCCTCCACGTCCTGTACAATCTCTCCTTCCTTTTCTCCCAAGTCGCCGTCTTCATATTGGCGTGGCACGAGGAACGCCAGACAATGACCGGTACCTGTTCCTTTTGCTGACTTGTACAGGAAGTTCTTCCCGTAGTAGGTCTTGTACGCGTAATCTTTCGTGCGGTCTCCTGCGATGACGTTCTTGTAGATATCGTCGTTGGAGAACGGTAAGACTGTAGGGCCGTCCAAGTAATCTCGCACTGATTCTGCATACGCGGCGAAATCACCGGTTTTGTGAATGCCCGTATACACGAGTGGACTCTTCCCGGTCTGCCGGAGATATCTCTTAAATTCGCCGAGGCGGCTGTGGATTGGCTCGTGAATCCATGCAGCAGTATCGAATTGAGCGAGTGGCCCATCCTTGATGAACGCTATTCGTTCTAACTCTGCGGGGTCATCCATCCAAACAGCGTGCGCCGCCCCGAGAAGGGCCAAGTGTTCTATAATCCCCATCAAGATATTAAGTGCGACCTCGTTCGATTGTGACCCTGAGATGCGCTCGTGGACGCGGAGGGCGTCAGTTGGGTATGTTGTAGTTCCGCACTTCGGGCACTCATCGGGCGATGAGGAATTAACAAAGAGATGTTGGTGGTCGCACTCTGGTGATGGGCAGAACTCTAAGTGAAGTCGATTGTGTTTATCCAGTCGCCCCTTCCGACGGAGAAGGTCCTTGTATAACTCGAACAGTGAGGTCCCGAAAACCGCCTTGTTGCGGAAGTTCTGGTAGGTCATTTGACGCCAACTTTCGTGGGTGGTACCGGCGTCAAACAGAGTGTTCGTGCTTGGCAGGACCATTCGCACGTGATGAGCGTCGCCGAGGTCTCGAACCTGTGATGGCGTTACAAACGCTTGCTTCGCTTGCTCATCAAGAACGCGTAGGTCTTGTTCAATAATCGCGACGTCAATGAACCCAATCCGCTTGTTTAGCCGTTCGTCGCCGACGGTCACTTCGACCCGGGATCCATCAACACAGTATACGGTGTCAATGGGGGCTCCAAGGCTGTCTGCACCCGGCAATTCACTTGCTCCAACGGTACCGAAGTCGTTTGCTTCCTCAGGCGAGGGAGGGTCGTAGGTTAATTCTGCGAGGTCCTCGGCCAGCTCGCTGTCCTTGGTTAGGTCAACGTGCCCGATACTGTTGGGTGCCTCGTTATTCAGGGGCATTACTCAGTCGACTCGCCCTCGCGTTTAACAACGAACTCGCCGTCCTTCTTGACGCCGAACTGCGTGTTCTCCCTGACCCACTCCTTATCGAATAACGATACCATCACTGGGACGATATACTCGCCGCTGTATGTCTTTGCCCGAGCGTATCCAACGTCTTCTACATTTCTAATACTCTCACCGAACTCACTGAAATTGTAGTACTCTCCCAACTCGCGGATTTCTTTCCCGCTGTTGATATGGGTGACAATCCAGTTGGCCGTGTTTGCTCGAACGCGAGCGTCAACACTGGTGACCTCTTGAGTCGCGTATGCCAGCCCAATCTCGAACTTTGCACCCTCCTTGGCCAGCGTGACGAAGGGATTCATTTCGTCCCGATCCGAATCGTATTCGTCAAAATGCTGATGAGCCTCCTCAAGATACAACTGAATCTTCGGGAGTGATTCATCCTCATCTAGCTCCCGGAAGCGCTGCATTGATTCCTTGAGGATGTGGCCAACGAGCCGCTCCTTCTCCGCAGTAATCACATTCTGAAGGCCATTGGAGATGTCTACGACGACCAACTCTCCACTGGCCAACTTCTGATAGATTTCGTTGGCCACGTCGACATCTCGTTTCGGACTGTGATAGTCAGAAAGATCCGTCAACTTCCGCCAGCCGCTTTTCGACCCGGATGTTTGGAGCATCTTGAGGACACTCTCCAAATCATCATCAACCCAATCGTGGTCTTCCTCGTATGCTTCGTTGACTTCATCAATATTCTCTGCAACGGTCTCCCAGAAATCAACCAACGTATTCACACCATCATCGTACTCTAGCGGGACGTCCCCACCAGCTGATTTTGAGTGGTCAGTCGTATTAGTATTATTATTAACAACTTCCAGTACATCGGAGTTCACTCCAATATACATCGGATCGAAGTCTTCGGGGAGGGAGTCCTCCCCGATTGCCTTCGAAATGACCGCGTAGTATGCGCTCCGAAGCCACCGTGCACGCCTGTAGTCACTACCGTGCAGACTACCGAGGTCGTTTTCAGAGGGGATATCGGCAGATGTGGAGCGGAAGTGGCCGATATAGTCTGCGTCTTCGCCAGCTAATTCTTGTTGGACGTATTGTTTGGTTACGTTGAGGTTCGAATGAGCCAGGAGGTTAGATCGAAGTGGTTTGTACCGGTCGTCGTCATCTTTGGCGGCGAATTTGTAGACTGTTGAGATGGGGCCGTCCGAGTCATGGAGCTCGCCAAGCGCACATTCGTTGTCTTGCTGGTTTTTGTAGGCATATTCTCCACTCGGGTCGAAGATCAGTTGACCCACGGATTCATCGTGGTCCTCGATTGCCCCGGCGATGATCTTCATGGTATTCGACTTCCCTTTGCGAGTCATCCCGAAGACAGCAGTCTTGGCGCCAATGAATTCCTCCACATCAAAGTACATCCCTGATTCCGTGGCATCATCCCAGATGTTCGTTGTCGTATACCTGACATCCCCTAGCTTAACTGGGGAGGTGTCCTCGGTTGTGGGATAGCTCGCTATCCACTGGAGGGCTTTGTCGTCCGGTTTGTGGACGACGTAGTGGCCGGCAGAAAAGAACGTCTGGACGTCACTGCTGAAGCTGAGCCGTTTGTCTCCATTCTCGTTTTCGTCGTAGTAGAAGGTTCCGAGAATCTTGGTTTCAATCCCGGAGTACTGCATTTCTCGTCGAGTTAGTACGTCAACGAAGTCTTCGGCTGAGGGGGTTCCTCCATCGTCGCCAGTTATTGCTTCTCGGATTGCGTCGTATCGGTTTGTTTGTAGGCGGCCTTCTTGGGGGATATCAGCTGGTCCTGTTACGCGGAGTAGTAATGCGTGGGTGGATTCATTCCCTTGGGGGTCGGGTTGGTTAAATTCCGTGGGCTCTTCTGGGAGTCGATGACCCTTGTGGACATCGTCTTCGGAGACGATTGCGTCTCCTTCAAGCAGGGGTCTCGCGATTAAAAGGGAATGTTTTGGAAGACCGCCGGCATCTTGCGTCCATTTGTCGTTGGTGAGTATTTGGCATTTTTCGTGGCCGGGGGAGAATACGCCGCCGACGTGGTCTGCGCCGGAAAATAACTTCTGGAGGGTCATTTCTGTCCGTGGAGGAAGACCGATGTTCCCGGGAAAACTCATAATTAATGCCACGCAACTCCATTTATAAATGAATTACTCTTCTGAGAGAAGAGAGTGCATTTTTAAAGCCATCGCGACTGGCAAGCAATATGCCACAGGACTATAGCGCCGATGAAAACTCTCTTTCTAATGCCGAGATACTTGGCGTCGAAGATCTACAGAATTCATGGCGCTCTGCTCCCCGAGAGTGGGGAAACAACCTACACAAACTTGCACCATACGTAGGTGGATTTCCACCAGCACTAGCAAACTACTTCTTGCAACGATATACAACACCAGATGATACCATCCTCGACCCATTTTCTGGTGGGGGAACCACGGCACTAGAGGCGACACTTCTCGACCGCGACGCCCTCATTAGCGACATCTTCAGCTATGCCCACGTGCTTACAGCAGCAAAAACAAACCCACTCACCAAGGAACTGTTTGACACTGCCGTAGCTCGTATTTCCGATGAAGCTGCAGCAATAAGCGAGTCGAATCTTCCTACGCCAGATGAGGACGTAGAGATATTTTTCCACGAACAAACACTGGACGAGCTACTGCGATATAGAGCCGCTCTACAGGGAGACCAGAGTCGTGATGCAATATTCCTGAAGGCCCTTATTTGTGGTATTCTTCACGGCCCCTCCGAACTGTTTCTCTCCATCCAAACTCGGGACACATTCTCCGGTAGTGCCGATTACGTCCGTCGGTATAAGGAGAAACACGACTTGGAGGAGACGTATAAGCCTGTCAAAGATAAATTACGTGATAAATTTGACCTGGTCAAGGAAGCTAAGTATCCAAGCGGGACCGTACAGATTGAACAAGCAGACGCAACGGACCTCCCATTTGACGACAACTCTGCGGAGTTTGTGCTTACGTCTCCTCCCTATATGCACATGCTCGATTATTCGTGGAACAATTGGCTTCGACTCTGGTGGCTCGGAGCAGACCGATCTGAAGAACAAGACTCCCTCAATCAAACGGCAAGCGTGGCGAATTTCCGCGACTTCATGCAGGAGGTTATAGTCGAGATGGATCGGGTTCTAAAGCCCGATTCGCGTGCAGTGATCGTCATCGGTGACGTCCGAAAGCACCGAAAAGGTGGCTCAAAAATCGTCTATCCCGCACGAATGATTGCAGCGGAGGCGTCCAGATGTGGTTTTGAAGTCGAGAGTGTCATTGAGGATGACTACAACGTCGACAAGCGATATTACACCCAACTGAACAATATTCGGTGGGATGAGGAAGACGAACAAGACGAGCAAGAGCTCATTGACCGCATTTTGGTGCTAAAGAAGGGGTCTCCACGAACACCCTTCGAGGTTACTCAACCATGGGAATAGGCGGTGGTGCAGAAGTTCTCACGCATCCTGAAATACCAGATCTCGGTTTTTGACTGGCACAACTTTCCACTCTGATTTGAACTGTTATTGGCCTCTGTACATCGTTTCGGCTTATACGACCCCGGTAGTCGAAATTCGCTAATTTAGGTCTTGAAAGCCATTCTGCACCACCGCCGGATCAAGCACTATGCGGTGGTTCCGTCGTTTCGGACACTATACCGAAATTGACCGGATTTGGGATTAGATGGCGGGAATCTCGCTAGGGTGCTGAGCTAATTCCCCTCTGCTTTGCCATATATTTGGACGCCCCCACATTATGTAATTAATTCTGGTGGGGGGCAAAAATGATTTAATATCGCAATGGTAGGAAAACTGTTGGTTTATAGATCCCCACCTTCCGAACCTGTGCGCAGAGCGAGGCTCGGAATTTTGTATAGCGATATACGATATACATTCTACTGTATTACGGATTTCCGGTACTAAGAGACTCTAGACCTCCGAATTCTCCCGATGGCTCGAAAACAACAAGTGGTCCTGATTATGCTCGTAATCACGACCACTTTGAAGTACCCCGGCGCCGTCGGTGAAGCACGAATGCTGCAACCGCCTCACGACGACGCTTCCCCCAGGGTAGAGGACCCGAGACCGGGGCTGCAGGACGGTGGAGGGCCGGTGA
>JGI12330J12834_1000606_pt1 | contig 10736 bp, 13 predicted proteins | sample A23E1SouthBayCA_FD_12834 | JGI IMG/M metagenome (IMG submission 12834) | reverse complement strand
CTGAAAACGGAGAAGTGGTCGAGATTACGTCTCGGTTTCCGTCGCCGTTTCGGTCGACTCGGCCGAGTCCACGGTGGACGCATCGGTCCCTTCTGCAGCGCCGCCGTCGCGCATTTCTTCGAGTTCCTGTTCGACTTCTTCTCGCCCCTTCTGGAACTCACCCATGGCTTCGCCAGTCGACCGCGCTAGTTTCGGAATCTTGTTCGCGCCGAACAGCAGGACGGCGATGAGGAGGATGACCATCATCTCCGTCGTCCCGGGCATCCCCGGGAACAGTACTCCGGATGTCCCTAACATTGTATCCGAAGGTTACGTGGTTGCTATTATAACCTTTTTGCTCAGGACGGCCTCCTGAGTGATTCACTGCCAGTGGGACTGACGCTGCGCTGACATCGGGTAGAGACAGGATATGTGACACAGGCGAGGCGGACCCACTCAGTCTGTGGAAACGGCCTCGCCGGGAACTGCCGGCGAGGCCCGACAACGGGGTGTGAATCGGACGGGGTAACGCGAGGCACCAGGTCTCCGACCGTTCCATGTCGCTGGTCTGGGTCGGCACGTCGACAGACGGACCACACCATGTCCACGGGACCAGATTGATAGCTGAGGTACCCAAGTGACACGGCTTGCGTGGCCATGTGCTACGTTCGTGGGCTGTCCGTCTGCGGGTTCGCACCCGCGGCACTGGCTACATCGCCCTGTCAATTCATTATCCGCTTGTTAATCTACTTCACAGCGGGAACAGCCCTAGCGAGATGCCTCCGCCGCCCGGGGATATAACTGCTATCGGGCGCTCAGAGATACCAGATGCCGGCCGATAGTCACACGATGGAAGTCAGGAGCGGGGAAGAAGTAACGATTCGACCGATCAAACCCGTCGGGGAGGACGTTGTTCGGGTTGACATCGAGGCTGAGGGGGTGTGGCGACTCGATATCACGCGTGAGGGCGAAATCGCCGATGTTGTCACGACCCGTGATGCCGACGGGACACTTGCGGACCGCGACCTGCCGGAGTGGATCGACGAGGTCACGGCGAAGTTCGCACAGTTCTAATCTCGCCCGGACTCGATCAGGTCGGAAAGGGTTTTACTCGCCTGGGTCCACTCGGCAGTATGGTCTCAGTTGGAGACGTTGCACCTGATTTCACGGCACCGATCGCAAACGGCGACGTTGACGAGATAACGCTGTCTGAAGCGCTTGACGACGGGCCCGTTGTGCTCGCGTTCTTCCCGGGCGCGTTCACCAGCGTTTGCAGTCACGAGATGAACTCGTTCCAGGACCGACTCGACGAACTCACTGAAGCGGGGGCGACGCTGTACGGTGTCAGCATCGACACACCGTTCTCACAGAACGCGTTCCGGGACGAACTGGGGCTCGAGTTCGACCTCGTCAGTGACTCAGGCCGGGAGATTGTCGATTCCTACGACATTTCGATGGACTTTGAGGCGCTCGGCGTCCCGAACGTAGCCAAGCGGGCCGTCTTCGTTATCGACGAAAATCAAGAAGTCACGTACGCCTGGGTCAGCGACGACCCTGGCGTCGAACCGGACTACGACGAGGTTATTGACGCCGCCACCTGACCGCGCCGGAAGGGGGATTTTTCGCGGTGGGTCGTCTGGGTTGTAGTATGAGTGTTGATAGACCTGATACCGGTGGCCGTATTTATGACCCCGAGGCGGATCACGCGTTCCCGGACGGGCGGCTGAACGCAGTTCTCGACACCGTCACGACTGACGAAGAGATTCAGGCGTATCTCGAAGCTCAGAACATCAACCCCGTCGCACGCAAGCGGTACAACGACCACGGCGCGAAACACATCGGCATCGTTCGAAACCGAGCGCTGTGTCTGTATGACCTCCTCAAGCAGGCCGGCGTTGAGTTCAACGGCGCAGCCGACCACGGACTCGATGAGGCCGATGAGGCCGTTATTATTGCACTTGCGACGACGCTACACGATATCGGGCACGTTGTCCACCGCGATTCACACCCGTACTACTCGATTCCACTGGCCGCTGACATTCTCGATGACTTGCTCGATGAGTTCTACGACATCCGTCAGGCGGTTCAAATAAAAGGTGAAGTACTCCACGCAATTCTCTGCCATCACACCGAGGAAAACCCACTGACGCTGGAAGCCGGCGTCGTCCGCGTCGCCGACGCGCTGGACATGGAACGTGGCCGTTCGCGCATTCCGTACAAGCGCGGCGGTCGCGGTATCGACACCGTTTCCAGCCAGGCTATCGAGACGGTGACGCTGAGCCTGGGCGACGACTATCCCGTCCTCGTCGAAATCGCGATGAACAACGCGGCCGGTGTCTATCAGGTCGATAACCTTCTGAAAGCCAAACTCAAGGACTCTGGCCTGGAGGAACACGTCCGTATCGTCGCGCTCAACACTCGGGAGGACGGCAACCAGATTGTCGAGCGAATCGAACTCTAAACCGGACCGACACAACGGTTTTGTACCGTGCTTCCCTAGCTATGTTCATGAGTCTCACACCCATGGATGAGCCACGGGGTGCCCGGGGGAGGATGGACGACGGCGACGCGCCACCGCCCTCGCTGCTGGACCGGGTCAGGTACCGCGTGCGCTCAGCCATTGAGACCATTTCGTTTGGGGAGCGATGTTTTGCGTGGCTTGATAACCGTGGTCGAGACAAGCCACAGTCGAAGATCCACACCGATGGGTTCGCTGACGACGTTGTTGCGCCGCCGGAGTGCCCGTCGATCAGCGACCTTCCAACGCGGTCACGGCCGTTTACGTACCCGACACGGAATCACACGGAGAGCAACACTGTCGACCTCATCGCAGTCGAGGGCGGGGACCAGCTCACCATGACGCATCCGGACAACTCGGACGCGAAAATAACATCTGATATCTGGATGGACGTCGAACAGTAATCAGTGGAATCGTTGCTCCATTTATTATCGAGTCTTGGTATTTGATATCTTGACGTGATATTTTCGTGTTCGCTTTTGTGTCAAAGTTATCCAGTCGCAGCAGGCCATTAACGGAGCCCAGAGTGCGAAGCGGCAGTCGCGATAGTTGTTGAAACGAAGACGCTCCTTGAAGTCTAGACTAGTGTGACCGTCTCAGGAGTGACAGATTTACAGACCGGTGTCGAGCGAACTGGGGGACTTCTCGCTCGTCGGCCAGTTTGATGGACAGGAACAACAGGCCCAGTCGAGTGCTGTGGGTGCGGGAGCGACGACGGACTAACTGGAGACAACGACTAGAAATCGTACCGCGCGATGTCACTGGAGCCACAGGCCGGACAGGCCGTCCCGTCCGTTTCGAGGGTGGTTCCACAGCGTCGACACTCCAGATGTGACTGCTGTCGAGTCCCCACGACCCGGCGTAATCGCTCCATCATATTGCCAGACAGGACACCGGGACTCATATAATCGGGTAATTCACGGTGAAAGTGAAAACCGCACGACTCGACGCCGATTCTGAGTGCCCGTCAGCCGAGCGTCAGACGCCGTTGTCACACCGCCCGGCCCGCACAGTCACTCACTTACGTGCGAGCCTGCTCACGCCGGTCCCGCCTGCCGGACGCGTACAGAAGTGCCAGAAACAGTCCAACTGCGAACAGCCAGACCGCCACCAGCCAGAGCAGTATCGAGTGGCCCCCACTCCCGAGCATGGACTGTAAAGATCACTGTCGATACTTAATTAGTAGCACTGTATCGGGAGCGGATGCGGTGTCACACAGCGGATTATGCCACCGGTAACTGTGAGGGCGGCGTCAGTCACCCCTACCGACTCGGTACACACGAGGGCTGCGCTCTTGTCGGCTGGGTGGCCCCAGACGACTGTCTGGGGTACGCCCAGACATTTTTGTTCACGCCGCCGTAGCCACGCCCGATGACGGGAACAGCCGCAGCCGAGCCCACTGTGACGACCTTCACGTCGACCGTCGACCGTATCGATACGACTGCTGTCGTGCTAACGGAGACGTACTTCTACGCCGAAGGCGGCGGCCAGCCGGCGGATCGGGGAACCCTCGGTGGCGTCGAAGTCGTCGATGTCCAGCATCGAAACGGCGATATTGTCCACGAACTGGCCGAACCGCCGGCCTTCGACCCGGGCGAGACAGTCGAGGGACAGATTGACACGGCATTCCGGACGTACTGTATGCGTGCCCACACGGCCAGTCACGTCCTCTATGGCGCTGGTCGCCGGCTGCTGTCAGATCTTGGCTACGGGGGCTTTGACATCAGCGCGACGGTCCCTGACAACGCCGACGACGACTTCGGACCGGCTATCACCGGGAAGGTGCGGGTAGATTTCGAAACAACGACCGAAATCGACGACGAGACACTCACCGAACTTGAGCGGCTGACTAACCGCGCCGTCTGGGAATCCTACGACGTGACCTGGGAAGAAATTCCGCGGGACGAGGCACTGGGTCGCGACGATATCGCGTTCAACACGAAGACAGAAGAGGGAATCGAGGGCGAGACGGTTCGGGTCGTCACCGTTGACGGCTGGGACGTGGCCGCCTGTGGTGGGACACACGTCGGGAATACGCGTGAGATCGGGCCGGTGACAGTGCTCGCTCGGTCCAACCCCGGCGAGGGGTTGACTCGCGTTGAATTCGCTGTCGGCCCGCGAGCGATCCGCCAGCGTGCGACCGAGCACGAGCGGTCGATGGCTGCCGCCCAGTCGCTGGATACGAACGTTGCTGAACTCCCGGATGCTGTCGACGGACTCCAGTCGGAACGCGACGACCTCCGGGACACAGTATCGACCCTCCGAAAGCGCCTCGTCGATTCTCGTCTCGCTGACCTGCATGATGATGCCATCAAAGCGGACGGGCGGACGTGGCTCGTCGGCACTGTCGCAGGGCTTGACGCGAACGCGCTCGCGGACCGAGCAGAGTCCGCCGTCGACGACGACATCGACGTGGCCGCGCTGGTCGACGCTGACGGCCAGTACCTGGGCGTCGGGACGACCGGCGGCGTCGACGCCGGTGAAGTGGTCGATCAGGTGACTACAGAGTTCGGTGGCGGCGGTGGCGGGCGACCGACAGTCGCTCAGGGCGGTGGACTCAGCGCTGATGGCGATGACATCGTCGCTTTTCTCAAAGACCTCTCTGGAAACGTGGATTGAGTGGGTACAACTGGCAGTCAGTCCGTCCGCTTCGCAATCGGCTCCGTTCCCGTTTTCGTGGTTGATAGCTGGGCCAGTACGTACATGCCTGCCGGCAGGAATCTCACACCAGATACCGATGGTACATCGCATTCTCTGTGTGGACCCGGACGAGGACGCCCGCGAGGAGACGGTCGCTAAGCTCCGGTCGGAGTTGTCGGACCAGAGCCTCCGTTTTGAAACGGCTGGAACACTGGCCAGCGCGGAGGCCGAACTGACAACGGACACCGCGGCAGTCATCACCGAATACGAACTCCCCGATGGGACTGGGTTCGACCTCATCGGGGCGGCACAGACGGCCTGTCCGGACGCCGGGTGTATTCTCTACACCGACACCAACCCGGACACCATCGACACCACGGAACTTCGCGGCTCGATTACGGAGTTCGTCGGTAAGGATTCGGTTTTCGGGACGGAGCGCCTTTCGCAACTGCTGGGGACGACCATCGAAACACGCGTTCAGGCGACGTACCCGGTCCCACAAAACGAGGCCGAACGGCTGGCGGCGCTCCGTTCGTATGACCTCGACAGCCCGGACTTGCAGGCATCGCTGGACCGAATTACCAACCTCGCGGCTGACCACTTCGATGTCGACCGGGCTTCGATAAATATCATCAACGAACACAGCCAGGACTTCCTGGCCTGCTACGGCGACGCTCAGGACTGGGAGTCAATGGACCGCGAGGACTCTATCTGCACGTTTACGATTCTCGAAGACGACGACGTGATGGCCGTCGAAGATGTCACCGAGGACCCTCGCTTCGAGACCCGGAGCGAGACCCTGCTGGACATGGGTATTCGAGCGTATATGGGGGCGAACCTGATCACCTCGAACGGACTGGTTATTGGGCCGCTGTGCGTGTATGACGACGACTCACGGGAGTTCTCGGCGGCCGATGAGGCGTACCTCTGCGACCTCGCTGATGTCGCAATGGACCTCATCGAACTCCACTCGCGGCTGGATAGCGTCGCCGGAGACACAGGGGGAGCGCAATGACTACAGAGACTGATGGTGGGTACNAGTTCCCCGACGGTATCCCGATCAACCCGATCGATCCGGGGACTATCGTNCTTGTCGCTGGGCCGGCCCTCAGCCGGGCGGAGGCCGTCGCACGAACGCTCGTCGCCGGCGGCAGCGACGCCGAGGAGGGGATGCTGTACATTTCGACGAACATGACCGCGGAAAAGCTGCTGAACGCCTGTCGACAGACCCAACCGTCGTTTGACGACACCAGAATGGGGGTCATCGACTGTAGCGGGCAAGACGCCGCGCAGTCTGCGCTGGGCGAGCGCGTAAAGTACGTCTCGACACAGAGTGACTTGACCGGCATCGGGATGAAGTTCTCGGCACTGTATGAGGGGCTGTACGGGACCGTCGAACACGGTCGTGTCCGGACTGGACTGATAAGCCTCTCATCGCTATCGATGTACGTCGACCTGCGGGCGCTGTTCCAGTTTGCACAGACCGTCTCTGGTCGCATTGACAGCGCCGGGGGCCTCGGTGTGCTCGCTATCGACCCGACGACCCACGACACGAAAGCAGTCAACACGTTGAGTCAGGTCGCAGACGGGCGTATCGAAGTCAGAGAATCCGAGAGCGGGGCGGGCGACGGCGAACTCCGGGTCCGTGGTTTGCCAGACCAGCCCAACGGCTGGCAGCCGTTCACCCTCTCTGAATAGCAACCGGGGACTCAATCGCCCCGGTTTGGCGTCCCGTTGAACCGCGCAACTTCGTTTCGCAGTGCGTCCCGTTTCAACAGCCCGAACCCGATGAGAATACAGATGAATCCGACACCCGTGTAAACCGTCGGCGTCTCCCCGAGGAACAGCAGTCCGGTGGCGGCGGCGACGACCGGCGCGGCGTAGGAGACGAGATTGATCTCGATGGGTCCCAGCCGCTCCAGCAAATCGAAGTAGATGAGGAAGCCGAGCGCGCTGGCGACGACGACCAGATACAGCAGCGCCAGCACGGCTTCAGGAGTCCATTGAACGTCGGCCATCGACTCGGAGGCACCGAAACTGATGCCGTGCATGAGCACCTGCACCGAGCAGCATCGACCACGCTTCCATCGTCTCTATCTCCAAGTCGTCGTCGAACCGACGGGTCAACACGCTCCCGAGAGCAAAGGACGTGGTCGCGAGGAATACAAGAAACAGCGACACGGTCCGGGGGTTGAGAAGGTTCCCCGGGTCGGGGTTGCTGAGAACGCCGACACCGAGGAACCCGACAAGGAGGCCGACGATGCCCAGCGTCGTGAGCCGTTCGTCCGGGAGAAACGCACGCGCGAACCCGGTGGTAAGAATCGGCGAGAGGCTCACGACGATAGCGGCGGCGGCACTGGTGGTTCCTTGCTCGCCGACGAACAGGAAGATGTGGTATGCGGCGATCAGGAGTGAGCCGCCGATACCCACGACAATCCAGTCGGTCCGACTCTTCGGGACCCACTGGTCGGTAGCGTACACCGCGTAGCCGAGCATCAACAGGCCGGCGAGGTCGTACCGGAACGCCGCAAACAGGATTGGCGGGAAATACTCCAGCCCAGCCTTGATCGCGGTGAAGGCGCTGCCCCAGGCGATTGCGAGCGCGACGAAGAGGATGGCGTTGCGGAACCGCATCGTCTGCTCAGTCGGCCGCCTCGCCGCCGTCGTCCGGCTCGTACGTCTCCGCAATCGCGTCGAGGGCCTCGTGATGCTCCGTCGTGTGCGGCGCGGTCAGCGGCGAGACGCTGACCTTTCCGTCGACGACGGCGCGACGGTCGGTCCCCTCAGGGTCGGGGATGTCGCCGTCGGCCATGTGCTCCCAGATGCGGTCGTGGAGCGTCACAGCGTCGCCATCCTGTTCGGCGTCCATCTCGTAGAGGTGGGACGGTCGGGTGACCGTCATCTGTGCGTCGCCCCACTCGGCGACGGGGGCGTTGATATTCAGGTAGTCGCACTGCTCGAACACGCCGGCGTCGACGGCGTGGTCGGCAAGGTAGGTTGTCGCTTTCGCCGCCTCGCGGTAACTGTCGCCGTTGGCCTCGATGTCCGCGAAGGCGGCGTCTTCGCGGACCGGGATGTACATCGAGACGGCCATCGCCGGCACGTCAAAGAAGGTGGCCTCGACGGCGGCGCTGACGGTCCCCGAGCGGCCGAGAACGTACGCGCCGAGGTTCGCCCCGCGGTTACAGCCCGCGACAACGAGGTCGGTGTCGGTGACGAGCGCTTCCAGCCCCGCCACGACGCAGTCCGAGGGCGTCCCCTCGACAGCATAGCCGAGTTCGTGCTCGTGGACGGTTACTTCGTGGGAAATAGCCCGACCGACCGCGCTCTGGTCCTCCGCCGGGGCGACCGCGGTCACGTCGCCGACCGTCGAGAGACCATCGTACACTGCCCGGAGGCCGGCGCTCTCGATGCCGTCGTCGTTCGTCAGCAGAATCGTCGGCTCGTCCATACGCTCCGTGGGGCCGTCCCCGAGAAAAGCCCACCGCTAGCGGGCCCGGTCGATGACCGTCTCGCCGTCGACGACAACGTTGTACGCCTCCTCGTCGTCGTTCCACAGCACCAGCGCGTTCTCGAAGGACAGCAGGTCGCCGTAGTCGGCTTTCCGGAGGTCCTCGTTCAGTATCGACGCCTCGGTGAGCACGGCGAAATGGTCGACCTTTTGCTCCGTCGCCGAGCAAGTACAGCGGATTTGCGCCCTCCCGCTCGGCGAGGTCGTGGCTGAGCTTGACGCCGAGGAAATTCACCCGGTCGGTGACGTAGTTCTCGGCGTCGGCCATCGGCGCGTGGATGCCCCGGTCCGGTGTTACATCGTGCACTCGCTTGCCGTCGGTTCGCAGGACGCTGTAGGCGAACTGCACGTCCGTATTGACGAACTCGCCCGTCCCGCCCGCGGGGTCGTCGAGGCGCTGTTGCATGGTTGGCACCTCGATGTCCGGCTTGCGGTCGAACGACCACGACTCGCTGTTGGGGGACTGGTGAGGCCAGAGTCGCACGGTCGGCCCATACACCGTCGCCGGGCCGCCGTCGGCCACCTCGCGCTCGACAGTTCGGAGCTGTATGGCCGTGTTCCGGTCGGCGGGGGCCAGCGCCAGCAACGTCCCGTCGTCGGCAAGCGCCTCGACGTACCGGTAGAGGGTCGCCGCCGCGTCGTCGAGTTCGCTGAGGACGTTGCCGAAGATGATGAGGTCGTATCCCTCGGCGTCGGTGTCGCCGTTGTCGGTCCCTCCACCGCTGTCGTCGCCGACAAACGGCGACGACGGGTCGAATTCCTCGGCGAGCGCTCGGTGAATCTCCCAGCGGACGTTCTGGCCGCTATCTGCCAGTAGACTCTCCAGCACATCCGCAGCGGCGCTCGGCTCGACGGCGTGGTAGTCCAGCAGGGCGTCGTCGGGGAGCAGGTCGCGCAGGGCGAGCGCCGGGCCACCGACGCCGGCCCCCACGTCCAGCACTCGAAGCTGTGACGGGAGCAGGCCGTCGGCGGCGAGGTCCGCAAGGACGTACTTCGCCACGGCGTAGTAGTCCGGCAGGTGGTAGACGGCGTAGCCAAGCGCCGTCAGTTCGTCGTATTCGACGGCCTGGCCCTGCAGATACCGCTCTTTGATGTCGCGGATGCGCTCCCTGAGTTCGTCACCGCTGTCGCCGCTGTGCCACTCCAGCCCGCCCCACTCTGTCAGCAGGTCGATGACCTGCTGTTCGTAGCTGTCGGGGAACCGCTCGACGCCGTCGAAATCTACTGACAGCCGGCCCTCTGGTGCCGGCACGAAGGTCCCGTCATCCTGCTCGACGATGCCAAGGTCGAATGCCTCCTCTCGGAGCACCTGCTTGACGACGGCGGGGTGGGGCTGGCCCTCGACGTATTCGTGTAGCTCCTCGGGGTCCAGCGGTCGGACGTTCCGGAGGTACTGGGCGTTGTCGCGTATCTGCTGGCGTGTGTCCTGGTTCATGAGAGTTGCTCGTAGAGCCGCTCAAAAGTATCTGCGTCGGCGTCGGCGAGTTCGCTAGCGGCGTCGGCGACCGCGTCCGCGCCGTCGAATGTCCGCTGGATATCGGCGTACACCCGCGAGTCGCCGCCGGTCACCTGCTCGACAAGGTCGAACAGGCCGGCCGAAATCGGCGTCTGAAACTGGTCGGGCACGTCCGCGGCGGCCATCGCGAACGCGAGTACGGCGGCGTGAGCGCTGGCCTGTACCGTTTCCATGGCTTCGTCGTGTTCCGACACCGTCGTCTCGAAGCAGTTGTTTCCGGCTGCAGCGATTGCGTCGACGACGGCAGTAGCATCGGGTCCCAACGCGTCAGCGACGACAGCGACGTTGCCGGGCGCGTTCTCGGGGGCAAACAGTGGGTGCAGGCTGAGTCGCTGGCCATCGGGCATCGCGTCCCGCATTGCTGCGATGGGGCCTGCCATGCTCCCCGTTACGTCAACGATTGCGTCCGTGGCACACGGCGCGAACTCGTCGATAGCCGTCTCGGCGACGGGCATCGGCACTGCGATACAGACAACATCGAAAGTCTCGGCCGCGTCGCTGGCGACAGCGCGCCCGCCGACCGCGTTTGCAGCAGCTTCAGCAGCCGACTGGTCGAGGTCGGTAAAGGCGAC
>JGI12330J12834_1000600_pt1 | contig 10880 bp, 16 predicted proteins | sample A23E1SouthBayCA_FD_12834 | JGI IMG/M metagenome (IMG submission 12834) | reverse complement strand
TGACCGTGAGATCGACGAAGGCCTTCAGCGGGTCGTCGTAGTCATCGACGCGGGTTTCCATCCGGTAGTTCGAATGGTCGACAGCGAAGAAGTACGGTCCGAGTTCGTCCAGTGACTCTCGCGCGCCGCCGTCGTCTGTCGATGCCTCATAGATATCTGACCCCTCGGGTTGGACCGCTGTCTGGCTAAACTCGGGGTTCCCCGGCGGTGTCTGGTTGGGCTCCCGACCCTTGATATATGTGTCGTACTGCTCGAACTGCTCGCGGTCGGTGAAAAAGTACACGTTGAACGGGATATCCGCCTTGACAATATACTGTAGCTCACCGCCCGGGTCGGACACGTCCGGGATTTCCTCCTTTATCCACGCCTCATGTGGATTGATTCTGACATCCTGTTGCACGCTGACGACGACCTCCCCGCCACCACCCAAGCAACCAGAGCCGACGGCTGTTGCACCGACACCCATTGTCTGGAGGAATTTTCGGCGCCTCATCCTTTGATAATCAGGGCTACGGGTTACTTAGTTCTACGTCCGCAGTTATAGCCGCTGATAACGGGCCATGACCGGCTCGAAAAGGAAGGAATTTAAACCACGGCACGGAACAAGCACCATACCATGGGTAAGAAATCGAAGGCTACGAAGAAGCGACTGGCCAAACTCGACAACCAGAACAGTCGAGTCCCGGCCTGGGTCATGCTCAAGACGGACCGCGAGGTCCAGCGCAACCACAAACGACGCCACTGGCGGCGCAACGACACTGACGAATAATGAGCGCCAGTGACTTCGAGGAGCGTGTCGTCACCATCCCGCTCCGAGACGCGCGAGCTGAACCGAACCACAAGCGCGCAGACAAGGCGATGATCCTCATCCGCGAGCACCTCGCCAAACACTTCTCTGTCGACGAGGACGCCGTCCGCCTCGACCCCTCGATCAACGAGGCGGCCTGGGCCCGCGGTCGCGCCAACACGCCGAGCAAGATCCGTGTTCGCGCCGCCCGCTTCGAGGAAGAGGGCGAAGCCATCGTCGAAGCAGAGACCGCAGAGTAACGTTGCTCCGCGCGGCTTTCTCCGGGTCGTCGTACGTGGGTGTGTTCGCCCGTGCGACCGACGACTGCGTGCTGGTTCGCCCAGACTTAGACGAATCGCTACTCGACGACCTGAGCGACGAACTCGACGTTCCGGCTGTGCCGACCACCGTCGGCCGGTCCGGGACCGTCGGCGCGCTCGCGACTGGCAACGAGAACGGGCTCGTCGTCTCCGAACGCGTCCGCGAGACCGAAATCGAGCGGATTCAGGACGTCGTCGACGTGCCTGTGACACGACTGCCCGGCCGGATCAACGCCGCCGGCAACGTCGTCTGCTGTAACGACTACGGCGCGTACGTCCACCCCGACCTCTCCAGGGACGCCGTGCAGGCAGTCAAAGACGGGCTTGACGTCCCGGTCGAACGCGGCGTCATCGCCGGTGTCACGACCGTCGGGACCGCCGCTGTCGCCACCAACAAGGGCGTTCTCTGCCACCCGAAGGCCACGGACGGCGAACTTGACGCGCTTGAGGACATCCTCGACGTGCCGGCCGACATCGGGACCATCAACTACGGTGGCCCGCTCGTCGGTTCCGGGCTGCTCGCCAACGACCACGGCTACGTCTGCGGTTCGGACACCTCCGGACCGGAACTGGGCCGTATCGACCAGGCGCTCGGCTACATCGACTGACGCGACTTCTATTTTACCGCTCAGGACGGATGCTGGTGGCTGAGTTTTTCTGCCACCACGCCCGGAACAGGGACGCCGCAGTCACCACACGTCCATGACCGGTCGGTCCCGCCCCGCTCCAGCGTCAGGTCCTGCTTGAACCGCAGCGTCGCACCGCACTCACACTGGTAGGTCGTTTCGCTCATATCTCGACATACGTGGTGTCCCGGCAAATTCGCCGGGGTCAGTGACCATGACAGGTCGTGTCAAAGAGTAATATAGTGTGCTCACGAACACTACATATGGTCCAGCGAACACCGCCCGCGGAAGACCAGAACAGCCTCATCTGCCGGAAGTGTGACTACTCGACAGGTGTACTCCGCCCGTCCTGTCCGGAGTGTGGCGGCGATATGGTGTATGCGCCAGAACCCAGCGAATAGGTTCTGAAACATCTGGTTCTGGATAGTCCGGCCCCTGTCGGTCTGGGCCGGACAGCGGTGAGTATGCCTCGGATATGTCGCGGACAGTTGCGTTACTCGAAAAAGGCGGAAGGGGAAGATACTTCCCTACCCTGCCCGCATCTGCGTGTATGAGCACGTACACTGTTCGCGGTAGTTTCCCGGCCCGAGACGGCCCACAACAGTTCGAGAAGGAGGTTGAGGCGCCAAACGAAAACGTCGCTGAAGAGCGCGTTTACAGCGACTTCGGCTCCCAGCACAACCTCAAGCGCACGCAGATCACGATCGAGGAGGTGGCAGCATGATGGGCGGTGGCGGCGGTGGCGGCGGTGGCGGTCAGATGCAGCAGGTCGCACAGGAGATCGAGCAGATGGAGCAGGAAGTCGAGGCTATCGACGAGGAAATCGAGCGCCTCCGCGAGAAGCAGACTGACATCGACGAGGCCATCGAGGCCATCGAGACGCTCGACTCAGGGTCCACGGTGCAGGTCCCGCTCGGCGGCGACGCCTACATCCGCGCAACGATCGAGGACATCGACGAGGTCGTCGTCTCCCTCGGTGGCGGCTACTCCGCAGAGCGCGAGCAGGACGGCGCTGTCAGCACGCTGGAAACCAAGAAGGAGACGCTGGACGACCACATCAGCGACCTGCAGGAAGAGAAGGCCGAAGTCGAGACCGAGATGGAGGAACTCGAACAGCAGGCCCAGCAGATGCAACAGCAGCAGATGCAGCAGATGATGCAACAGCAAGAGCAGGAAGACGAGTAAGGCCGCCATGTTCGACGGACTGAAGGACAAACTCAGCGGGTTCACGAGTGACGTCGAGGAAGACGTCGACGACGACGCACTCGAAGCGGAGGACGAACCGGACGCCGACGAGGCGGATGGGGAAGCGCCCCCCGATCAGGCGACTGAATCCGATCCCGTGGCGGACGCGCAGGCGTCCGAAGGCGACACGGCGGAACCAACAGCCGAAACCGACCAGCCACAGGCTGATTCTGAACCGCCAGCCGCAGATTCCGAGGCGACAGCTGAGTCAGCCACAGCGTCGGCCACGGCAGTCGAAGACGCGGATGCGGTCCCCGACGAAGAGTCACACCCGGATGACGCCGCGGAGACCGAAGAGGACGCGGCGACCGAAGCCGAGTCGGAGTCTGACGAAGACGACGATGACGGCGGCCGCGGCCTCGCCGCGAAGGCGAAGCTTATGGCGACCGGGAAGACGGTCATCGAGGAGGAAGACCTGCAGAGCCACCTCGACGACCTCGAACTGGCGCTGCTGTCGAGCGACGTGGAGATGAGCGTCGCCAACGAGATTCTCGACGGCGTCAAGGAGAACCTCACGGGCCAGACCCGCCGACGGCTCTCCAGCACCGGGAACCTCGTTCGAGACGCGCTCCGGGAGTCGCTGTACGATGTCATCAACGTCGGCCAGTTCGACTTCGACGAACGTGTCCAGCAGGCAGACAAGCCTGTCACCATCGTGTTCACAGGCGTCAACGGCGTCGGGAAGACGACCTCGATTGCGAAACTCGCCCAGTACTTCGAGGACCGTGGACTCTCGACGGTGCTCGCCAACGGCGACACCTACCGCGCTGGCGCAAACGAGCAACTGGAGAAACACGCCGAGAACCTCGACAAGAAGATCATCACTCACGAGCAGGGGTCGGACCCGACGGCGGTCGTCTACGACGCCGTCGAGTACGCCAAGGCCAACGACATCGACGTGGTGCTGGGTGATACGGCCGGCCGACTCCACACTTCCGACGACCTGATGGCCCAACTGGAGAAGATCGACCGCAACATCGACCCGGACATGACGCTGTTCGTGGACGAGGCGGTCGCAGGTCAGGACGCCGTCAACCGGGCGCGCGAGTTCAACGATGCGGCCGAAATCGATGGGGCGATTCTGACGAAAGCCGACGCTGATCCGCAGGGTGGCGCGGCTATCTCTGTCGCGCACGTCACCGGGAAGCCGATCCTCTTCCTGGGGACCGGGCAGGACTACGACGACCTTGACCCGTTCGATCCCGAGGAAATCGTCGACAGTCTCATCGGCGAGTAGGCCTCAGACTTCGCGGTTATTGTTGCTGCAATATCTGGGCTATGAGCAGCTATTGTCGACCCTGATTGTGGAGAACCCGGAGCGGCCGCGCGCTCTCGCCGGGAATGCACTGCGTACGATGCAGCAAATATCACCACATCAACGGAGGTGTGGTCGTTTTCGCCGACAGGAGCGCGTTGAAGTCGACCGCTGCTCATCATTGACTCACGCAGTATTGGAGCGTGACACTATGCATACAATCGAACGACGCGACGGGTCTGGCGATGTCGTGAATGGGGAAGACAGCGATGCCTGACGGACGCAACTGTCGGCAAGTCGCGCCGGCTGATGTCGCACCTGAACTCATTGAGCCGTTCCCGGGTGACCGTCGTCCCCCTGTTGACGAGCCACGGCTCGTAACTGACGGGGGTGAGCCGATGCCCGGTGTGCCAGGCGACGGTGACGACACCTGCGGCTGCGGGAGGTCCCGCAGGTATGGGGACTGCTGCAGGTACTGACCCGTTAGGTTCACGGGTTATCGTGTCGCTAAACGGCGACCAACCGGGTTTTGACCGCGGAACGGGTGTCTCACTCACAGTGTAGGGCAGGGTAGCACGACCTGAGGACGCAGATACTATGCACTCGATAATCGCTCGGAAACAGTGTGCATAATTATACCCCAAGTATCGAACCACACCGTAGCACGTCGAAGCTCGGGTGATCGAAGCGTATAACGGCCCGTGAACCGGTCGAAATACCGGAGTCGGGCTAATCAGGGTCTGAAACAGATTGTTTTGCCAACCGGCACACCTTCGGGTGTGGCTAATTCGTTCTGTCGCTGCTCCGTCAGACGCTTAGCAGGTCATTCATAAACTGCCCGGGTTCTCTCCGGGCAAACGCTATGGGACGACCCACATCTCGACGGAATGTTATCAAAATCGCAGGCGGCGCACTTGTGGCGCTTGCTGGCTGTAGTGACACTGGCGGTAGTACGGAGTCCGACGGCGGCGGTGCCGAAGCGCCGGGTACATCTACGGCAGCAGGGCCTGACGCGATGACGGAAGCCGGTACAGCGTCCGAGACAGACACTGCGGACCAGACCGAGGAAGAAACCGGACTGGATACCGAGACGGAACTCGGCGAGAACGAAACCGATGCTCTCGGAAACGAGACGGAGATGTCGGATACTGAAACAGATCTGCCCGGCAATGAGACCGGAGTACCGGGGAACGAAACTGAAATGCCTGGCAACGGGACCGAGGCTCCAGGCAACCAAACAGGCGTGCCCGGTAACGAAACGGAAATACCAGAGAACGAAACTGGGACGGCCGGAAACGAGACTGCGGTTCCGGGCAACGAAACTGACCTGCCCGGCAATGAGACTGGAACGGCTGGGAACGAGACAGGCAACGAGACGACCGAGAACGACACCGGAACGTAAGCCGCTGTCGCCGTGCCGGGCCTCGTTCTGCTCAGCCGGGTGAGATTGTTGCTACTCTCGGGCGGCCTCTACGGCGTCGACGAACGCCGCGGCCTGTTCGCGGACGCCGTCCATGTCGTCGTTTTCGATGGCCTCGTAATTGACCAGCGCCGAGCCTGCGCCAACGGCGACCGCGCCGGCATCGAAGAACTCGTCGACGTTATCGGTCGAGACACCACCGGTCGGCATAATCGGCACGTCACCGAGTGGGCCCTGCAGCGCGCCGATGTGGGCCGGGCCGACCGTTTTCGCTGGGAACATCTTCAGGATATCCGCGCCCGCTTCCATCGCGTCGGCGGCCTCCGTCGGCGTCATGACGCCCGGGATAGCGAGGACGCCCTCGCGGTTGCACACGTCGATGACGTCCTCGTTGAGGTTTGGCGCGAGGACGAACTCCGCGCCGGCTTCGATGACGTTGCGGGCGGCGGCGGCGTCCATGACCGTGCCGGCCCCGATGATGGCGTCGGTGTCGTCGAGTGCCTTGTCGACGGCGGCGATCATGTCCGAGCAGCGCTTCGCATCCGCCGTCAGTTCCAGTGCTGTGACGCCGCCCTCGTGGACGGCTGTCGCCACGTCGACCATCTTTTCCTCGGGAATCCCGCGCAGGACTGCCGTGACACCACTGTCGACCAGTTCCTGTTGTACCGCCTGTTTGCTCGTCATGGGCGCAACTGTGACGGGGTGGCTGAAAAGCGTGTCTGAACCGCCGAGCCCCTCGCTACGCGTCGGGGTCGTATGGGCGCGCGATGTCGGTCGGCGGTGCGCCGACGCCAAGCACAGTAACTGATTCGTCGGCATCGGCGGGGTTGTGCGCGCGGTGCGGGCTGTCCGGTTCGGCGACGAACACCTCGTCGGCCGAGACGACGTACTCCCCGTCGGGCGTTTCGACGTGAAGCGTGCCTTCGAGCACGTAGAACAGTTCCTCGCGCGTCTCGTGGTAGTGGTAGGTCCGCGAGAGGTCTTCGCCGGGTGCCATCTCGTAGGTAGCCGCGTGGAGTGCGTGGAGTTCGGCGGCGTCGGAGATGCCGCGCCGGTCACAGGGGTAGTCCGCAGTTTCCGACAGCGACTCGGGGTCGATCTGGTGATAGCCCATATCGTCGGTGGGGGCGTCGGCGGGCAAAAGCGTGACCACGCTGGGGCATCAGGTGAACAGCCAGACGAGGAGCGAAAGCGTTCCGATGGAGACCACTGTTGATGTGAAGACATTCAGCGAAGCGAACGCCGCGTCGCCGCCGAGTTCCGTCGTATAGACGTACGTCGACACTGCCGTTGGGGTGCCGAGCATCACGACCGCTGCGCCCAGCGCCGTCGTGTCCATCGACAGCGAGGAGTACACCAGCCACGCCAGCGCCGGCATCCACAGCACCTTCAGCCCGACGACGCTGACGGTCTTCTGCAGGTCCGACACCGGGAGGTCCGTGTCGAGCGTCGCACCGATACACAGCAGGGCGACTGGCAGCGCCAGTTCGGCCGGCGGGCCGAGCGCACTGATGAGTGACTCCGGAACGGATAGCGACAGGACCGAGGCTGTGATGCCCGCCGCCAGCGCGATGAGTACCGGGTTCGTCACGAGTTTCCTGCACTCGCTCAGCAGCGAGGCGTCGCTCCCGTTGATGCGGACCAGCAGGAACACCGTCACCGGGACGTGGGTCACCGCACCGATCCCGAGGATGACGCTGGCGACAGCCGTCGCTTCGCTGCCCATCGTTGCCGCCACGAGTGGCAGACCGAGAAACCCCATGTTGCTGTGATACGACTGGACGACGGAGACGCTGCGGCGGTCGGCGGACTCCAGCCGACGGTGGACGAGCCAGCCCAGTGTTATCGTCAGCGCGATGATAACCCAGAACCCCCCCAGCAACGCCGGCGAAATGATTTCCTGTAATGGGCGGTCATAGGTGGACCGGAATATGAGTGCCGGCAGCGCGACGGTAAAGACGAGTGTGGTGAGGATATCCGTCCGTCGCTCGGTCAACAGCCCGAAATGGCCGGCGGCGACGCCGCCCGAAAGAAACGCGATCATGAATCCGAGCTGTCCGAGAACGGCCATGTTGTTCCCCAACCGGTTCGTCTTTTTGACCCTTTCGTCACGGGCAGAAACAGTATCAGCGGAGAAGCTGGAGAGAGTTCACAGAGAATTGGAACTGATTCTGAAGGATTTTTGAAAAATCTTCTCAATATCCCTCTCCCTGGTGAACTGTGGAGGCGGAGACAGCCTCCAGAGCACCATGACTGGAAGCGAACAATCGACACGGCGACAGGTTCTCCGGACAACAGCAGCCCTCGGCGTCGCAGGTGTTGGGCTGTCTGTGACTGGAGCAACTGCAGCGAACCCAGGAAAGGGAGATGAGCGCGGTGCGGGGAAAGAGTTTGGTCGTGTCTATGCGAACGACGTACTCTGGCGGACAAACGTTGTGAACGTCCTTGACGAGCGTCCCGACCCGGAAGACAAAATCTACTTCCTGCATGATGGAAGCAGACCGATCGTGGCTAACGAGAAGGTGAGCGCCGACCAACGCTCACCGTTCGTCTCCGAGTCAGCACCCGGTGACCGGGACTGGAACGGTGGGCAATGGACGCACTTCTCGGCAGAGGTGACTGACATTGCGGCGTTCAATGACGACGCACCGCTGGCAACCGATAGCGATATCCTAGACAAAGACTACATCAGCGTCACTCTCGGCCGCCCTGGTTTCGGCCCACCCGACTTCTTTGTCTGCCCACTGAACGGTCGCGCATAGCGACATTCCTACAACCACTTTTCTGATTGCTGTCGGCTCACGGCTCCAGGGGAGTCGGGCGCATGACAACAAGCCTTTACCCGCACCGTCGCGTATCTCGCGCCAACAATGGTACTCGACGATCTTGGGAGTTCACTCCGGGGGACGCTTGACGACCTCCGGGGGAAATCCCGGCTCTCTGAAGAAGACATCGAGGACATCGTCAAGGAGATTCAGCGGTCGCTGTTGCAGGCCGACGTGGATGTCGGGCTCGTACAGGACCTCTCCAACAGTATCGAAACACGCGCGCTGGATGAGGAACCGCCGGCGGGGACGACCCCGCGGGACTGGGTCCTGCGAATCGTCTACGAAGAACTGGTCGACCTCGTCGGCGAGTCGACCGAACTCCCGCTGGAAGAGCAGACGATTATGCTCGCCGGCCTGTACGGGTCGGGGAAGACGACGACGGCCGCGAAGATGGCGTGGTGGTTCTCGACGAAAGGGCTCCGGCCGGCCATTATCCAGACTGACACGGACCGGCCCGGCGCATACGACCAGTCCAAGGAGATGGCCGAGCGCGCTGAGGTGGACTTCTACGGCGACCCCGACGAGGACGACCCGGTGAAGATCGCCCGTGACGGGCTGGAAGCGACGGAGAACGCGGACGTTCGCATCGTGGACACGGCGGGCCGTGACGGCCTGAACGAGGAACTCATCGAACAGATCGAGCGCATCGAGCAGGAGGTCCAGCCCGACCGGGACCTGCTCGTACTGGACGCGGCGATGGGCCAGAGCGCCAAGAGCCAGGCCGCCGACTTCGAGGCGGCCATCGGCATCGACGGCGTCAGTCATCACGAAACTCGATGGGACGGCGAAAGGTGGGGGCGCGCTCGCAGCGGTCAACGAGACCGACTCCACCATCGCCTTCCTCGGCTCCGGGGAGACGGTCAAGGACATCGAGCGGTTCGAGCCCTCCGGGTTCATCTCCCGACTGCTCGGGATGGGCGACCTCAAGCAGCTCACCGAGCGCGTCGAGCGCGCGATGGAGGAAACCCAGGAAGGCGACGAGGAGGACTGGGACCCCGAGGACATGCTGGAGGGGCAGTTCACCCTCAAGGACATGCGCAAGCAGATGCAGACGATGAACAACATGGGGCCGCTGGACCAGGTGATGGACATGATCCCCGGTCTGGGCGGCGGGCTGATGGACCAGCTCCCTGACGACGCGATGGATGTGACCCAGGAGCGGATGCAGGACTTCGATGTCATCATGGACTCGATGACGGAGGAGGAACTGGAGAACCCCCGTGTCGTCGGCCAGTCCCGGACCAAGCGCATCTGCCGTGGGTCCGGCAAGCCCGAGGAGCGGGTGCGTGAACTCCTCCAGCAACACAAGCAGATGGAGCAGATGCTCAAGCAGTTCCAGGGTATGGGCGACGGCGACATGGAGCGGATGATGAAACAGATGCAGCAGGGCGGTGGCGGCGGTGGCGGCATGGGCGGTATGGGTGGCGGCGGTATGGGGCCGTTCGGCGACTGACGCCGCTGTGTCGATCCGCGGAACGCGATGCGCGACGTTATTTTTGATGATCTATGTTCGAAATCCGGGCCAGAACTAAGGGTTGGCCCGTTCTACAGATGAAGCGAGCATGTACGAAATTGTCGCTGGGATAGACAAAAGTGAGGCTCGTGGGACCGCCATCGCTGAATCGATAACCGAGATTCCGATGGACGCCAGCCAGGTCCGTGTCACGCTGTTACACGACTTCGAGGAGAACCCTGAAGGCGCGTCCGTCGACCAGGTGGCCTCCGTGCGCCGGGCACGGGAAGTCCTCGAGGATGCTGGCGTCGAGGTGGCTCTGGAAGAGTCAAGCGGCGAACCGGCCGACGCGATCCTCCGGTTGGCCGACGAGCAGGACGTCGACATGATTGTCGTCGCCGGACGCAAGCGGACGCCGACAGGCAAGGTGCTGTTCGGCAGTGTCACACAGAGCGTGATTCTGGGCACGGACCGATCCGTGCTGGTCTGCAGCGGCGAAGAGGAGTAACGCCGCAGTCAGACGCCGTACACTTCTTCGACTCGCTCAGCGAGCGGCGACGGGTCTGTCCGGCCAGTGATCCGTTCGACAGGCTCGCCGTCCTCGAACAGCACGACAGCGGGGGCCGCGTTGACCTCGACCGACTGACAGAACTCCGGGGAGCGCTCGCCGGCGATGCCGCCGACCGGGACGCCGTCCGGGAACGCGGCCAGAACGTCGTCTAACTCCGCTTTCATCGCTTCACAGGGTTCACAGAACAGCTTCCACACGGTCACGACACACCGGTCGTGGGCGTCGATGAAGGCCTCGTAGCTGTCGTCGTCCAGATGTTCGACTGCATCGGGGACCGGCGTCTCCGGCCCCAGTTCGGTCGCCATCTGTGCCATCGTCGTCAGTTCCACGGTGGTGTAGGAGTCGTCGACGTTCGACCGCAGGGTCAGGAACGTG
>JGI12330J12834_1000594_pt1 | contig 10939 bp, 17 predicted proteins | sample A23E1SouthBayCA_FD_12834 | JGI IMG/M metagenome (IMG submission 12834) | reverse complement strand
TCCCACCCCCCCCCCCCCCCCACCCATTTCGTCTGTCCCGATTAGCGGCCCCTGTGAGGCCGTCGGCCTGGTCGCGTACCCAGGCCACCGACTTGTCTTCCGGGTTATCGAGACGTTACAGTGCTACAGGACTGTTATCTGCGCGAGTTGGGTGTTCGGCGATCTCGAGGCGACCGCCGCCCGATTCAAATTAGAATAGGCGATCGGCACTCTGTGAACACGAGTTGCGTCAATCGGCTCGATTTCGTGAACACAGCCCACTCTGCCGATTATCCGCCGATTTAGGAATATTCCGGCTGTGTTGCGCTTTCAGACTAACACGAATCGCTATTTGTGTCCCGCTCAAGGTACACAAACCGAGAGATTAGACCCATGCCAGACTCGGAGATCCGAAACGTGATCATCGAGTTCGTTCAGCCAGGCTCCATGACGACCGCGACGATCGTCGACGAGCTCGCGAACGAGTACGACGAGCAGGACGTCAAGATCGCCGTCGTCGAGTTGCTCCAGGAAGGAAGCCTCGAGGAACATCCTCAATTCGACGACGTTTATCGGGTTGCAGAGACGTAACAGTGCTACAGAACTGTTACCCGCGAGTGTCGAGATGTCGGTGATTGGTGGGGTGGCCCCCTTACTTTTGTTACCCTCGTGCGACAGTCAGCACGTGATCGTTACATGAGTTGGACGCGAGAACCCCTCGACGATCGCGAGCTCGAGTCGCTGCTCGAGGCCGCGGCCGGGATGGATCTGGCCCACGAGTTTACCGTCCGGACGCTCGCGCATACGGGCCTGCGGGCCGGTGAGTTCGCACACCTGCATACCGACTGGCTCGACTGGCAGGCCGAGACGATCCGCGTCCCGGCCGAAGACGACGGCTGGACGCCGAAGACGACCCACGCCGCGCGGACGATCCCCGTTCGTGATCCCGATACCCTGCGAGTGCTTCGGGAGTACTTCAAGCGGCACGCGGCTGTCGGTGTGACGCGGAAAGCGATCTACGAGCGTGTGGTTCGGGTCGCCGACGAGACCGACATCCGCAAGCGCGTGACCCCGCACGTGCTTCGGCACACCTACGGGACGCTGATCGCCCGGAACGGCGCGACCGCACAGTTCATTCGCCAGACAATGGGGCACGCCGACCTCTCGAGTGCGAACGACTATATCGAGTACACTGGCCGGCAGCTGGCCGAAGAAGCGGATTCAGTGTGGGGGTGAGACCCCACCCGGGTGCGGGGGTGGGTGAGAAGTAGTTAGTTCGGGACCGTGTACTCGCCGAGCGTTGAGGAGGAGTCGCCGCTGTCAGACTCCCAAACAACGCGAACGGTATCGCCACCAGTGGCAGCTACACTGACCGACGACCCTGCTGTTATTTCACCAGTACCATCCCATACGCTCGTGGAAGTACCTTTTACTTCAGTATTTGACTCGTCAAGTGTGTCCCCACTCTGGTAGGTGATTTTTACCTCCTCAATAGTCCCATCATCGTTTGTATCAACAGCCTCAAAATCGAAACTCGCCGTCGGCGTCGTACTCGTCGAGTCGCCCAGTCCCAGCACGAACGATGCAATGACGGCCGCGAGGATCACGGTGATTGCGACCATGAGGATCACTCCGATCACCGGACTCACGGCGTCGTCGTCTGTGAGGAATTCTTTCAGTTTCATCGGTGTTTCGCACGTCGAAGGACGTGCGTAGGGAGTGGTATCTATAGGCGTGGCTATAAAGACTGGGGTCAGTTTGCCGATTTCGCGCTGTGCAAACACTGTTCTCAGAATTGAACACAGCCGGTTGCGACCGGGCTGGCGGAAAACCCCGCCAGCCAGATCGAACCCCTCGGCGTGCGAAATCTCGATGAAAGGGCGTTTCTCAGCCCGTTCGACGCTTGTCGTGGGATCAACAAATAAGTACCGCCGATCAGGCCGTCGCGATGAGGTGATAGCCCGTGCCGCGCGGGCGGGCCTCGCGGACGTGCAGGCGCTTGTCGGCGAGCTTTTGGACGATCGCTGGCGGCGCGACATCCTGATCAAGACCAATCTCAATCCAGGCCTCGCATGAGCCTGAATCGGGTGCGAAGACGTCAACGCTGAGGGTCGTCAGGTAGTTCTCGATTAGCTTGGCGGTAATACGCGGTCGTGTGCGTCGGCCGCAGGCAAGCCAAACTGCCAATTTCTACACTGTTTCGAAGGGTAAACTCCTACTCATTTCGTAATGTTGGCAGTTCATCGAAGAGCTGTTTCCCCTTCTCAGTTAACCGGACTGCATGCTGATTGACGCGTGTCACGTCTGCATCGGCGACAGCATCAAAGAACGACGCCAACGATTGCTGAAACGCGTCAGAACGATGTTCACTGAGTTGCAGTGGTGTCAGTGACTGCTCCGGTCGCTCGGTGCCCCGGTTAGTGACATACGTCCGGGCGAATGCAAGCCGCACGGGGCGGGGTGCAGTACCAAGCCACTGGGGAAGTGCCAGGTCGATATCAGCGTTTTTCTTACCGACAGGCGCGCCAAGCACGGATAACAGCCGGCCCAGCGCAGGAGCGGCTTCAGTCGGGACGACTTCTGTCGCGCGTCCCGTCTCGGTAGACCGGACTGTCCTCGGTGACACGTCCAAAGTTGTCAGCAGCTGGTGTGCAAGCGAGCGTGTCTCTGGCGTCACCGTCAATTGCGGTACCATATTCGTAGCAATCGAGCCGCCGCTGAAGATCCACGCAACCGTGATAGCCAGGTTGTGTAACGTCGGCCCTTCCCAGTCGAGATCAAGCCAGCCACGGGCTTCACAGGCGTGCACCCCGCGCATTGAATCAGGCATCCCACCGTCTAACCACGGTCGAATCCGGTTGGCGGACACCTCGCCATCGAAGACGGCGTTCGTAACTCGGACACGCCCGGCGTTGGGATGTTCGGCCTGGTATTCAAGCACCTGCTGGTACTGTTGACAGAGTTCCCAGCCTGTCGCATCAGATGCCGGTTGATACGTGTTTGCAACCGCTCGCGAAAGGGCTGGCTTGTCAGTCGGATCGACGGAGGGCATGAAAGCGAGTGGGCGACGTTACGTGTTGTAGCTGCCGATTACTGCCGTGTTCCCACCATCCGGATTCGTCCAAATCACTCGGACTGTAGAGTCTGAAAAACTTGAACCACTGTAGATTTCAGTGCCAGCAGTGATTGTGCCACTAGATCCTACAGTTACATCAGTGCCTCCAACTTTAATATCTATATTCTCTGTCTCAATTTCATCACCACCAGTCATCACAATCGTGCCATCGTCTGGATTAAAATCGAAGGTCGCTTGCGGCGCGGTATCACTTACTGATTCACCAAGTCCGAGCACGAACGTGGCGATGACGGCTGCCAGAATCACGGTGATTGCGACCATCAGTATAACCCCGATAACAGGGCTCACGGCACGTTCGTCATCGGATCGTAGGTTGCTAAGTTTCATAGGTTGTGTCGTGTCACGGGGGAACGGATTTGTACCATAGCAGTGTCGGCACAGATGGCGTCCTGGACTGTGGCTGCTCTGGATGCACCGCACCCGCGTTTTCGTGACTGTCAAACCATATGTATCGGTGAATAAAAAGAACTAGGATACGTGATGGTCAAACAATACGAATTGCAGCATTGTTTGACGATCGGTGGTGGCGCGACATCACACCGGGACGTCCTCAAACTTGAGGACCTGACCGAGAAATAAAAGTGAGAGATCGCCGAGATGCTGTCGATCCCCGGGACGCTGTCTGTTGAGGTTGAGACCGCGGTCGAGATTGAGGGTGAGTAACCCCACCGGATGCGGGTGGAAGTATTAGGCCAGAGGCCCGTCCCACTCAACGAGCGTTGACGAGGAGTCGCCGCTACTGGACTCCCAAACAACCCGGACTGTTGATGCTCTTACTGCACCACTACCACCATTCACCAGAGTGAAGCTTGTGCCCGCACCGAATTCACTCGGGGAACTATCTTTATATTCCAGATCGTCCAGACCATCTGTCCCATTTACCTTCATATTCACCCGGTCGCCATCGATTGTATCTCCGGATTCGTGTGTGATTGTGAGTTCGTCGCTGCTGTTATCGAAGTTAGTATCAAAGCTCGCCTGCGGTGTCGTTTCCGTCGAGTCGCCCAGTCCGAGCACGAACGATGCAATGACGGCCGCGAGGATCACGGTGATTGCGACCATGAGGATCACTCCGATCACTGGACTCACGGCGTCGTCGTCTGTGAATAGTTCTTTCAGATTCATTGGCATCCGCACGCCAAGAGGCGTGCGTAAGGAGCGACATCGACGAGAGCAAGTATAAAGACTGCGCACGGTTTCTCGTTCTCACGCTGTGAACAGACCCCACTCAAGAATGAAAACACCCAGTTGCGATCGATTGGCGGGGAGACCCCGCCAACCTGAAAGAACTCTTCGGACTAGTTCGGCGTGCGGGTGGACAATGGGGGCGTATTTCAGCCCGTCTAGCGCTTGTCGTGCGATCAACAAATAAGTGTCCCCGGTCAGGCCGTCGCGATGAGGTGGGAGTCGGTGCCGAGTGGGGTGTTCTCGCGGAGTTGAAAGCTCGAACGGACGAGCGCCTGGATAATCGCGGTGGACGCGTGGTCGCGGACGAGTGTGGCCTCGAGTGTCCGCGCACAGAATGTAGTACGGGTGCACTGGTCAGCGCCAAAATAATAGCTTGTCAACGAGTGGGGAGTTCTGGTCGACACCCTCCGATTGTGAGTCAGGATCCGCCTCATCACGGACTATTGATCCGTCCGGCGCTATATCGGGTGATGAATCACCGAAATCGCCAGCTGGCCGCTTTCCAGCGCGTCCAACTGAACTCGAGTCTAATGGCTCGACAGCACTCTCTTCTTTCTCGTGGTACTCGTATTGGCTTCCGTCGCAGTCATGGTTTTCTGGGAGTCGGTGGTGCCCACAATACACCTGGCCACACCAGTTGCAGCGAAACCGTGCGCCCTCGTCGTGGCAAAACTCACACAGAGCCATATACTCTCTTATCGGTGAGAACTCAAGTATTTAGTCCGGATTCCAGCCGATGGCCGACGTCCCACTACGTCTCCTGTACTCCGCAAGAGATGCCATCGACGAACAAGCCGTTCAACAGAGACACCACTTTCACTTTCACACCGGCGTCGGCGGACAGTTTTGATACCTCGGCCTGGACTGGTGGATATGATCACCGATGCCCGCGCACTCCGGCCGGAGTACGTCCCACAGGATTTACACCACCGAGACGGCCAGATCGATCACCTCTCTTCGATCCTCGAGCCAGTCACGTACGGCGAGCCAGCTGAGAACATCTGCATTCACGGCCCGTCCGGGGCCGGCAAAACCACGATCGCCAAGCACACACTCGGGCTCCTCGAGGCCCAGACCCTCGGTGTCCGCTGGGGCTACGTCAACTGTATGGCCGACACCGGCTCCGGCGTTCTCTACGAACTCGCCCGCGACCTCGGCGTCGGTGCCGATCTCCGGCGCGAGGGGTTCTACCGCGGGGTCGCCTTCGACCGCCTTCGCGGGAGCGACGACCAGATCATTGCCGTCCTCGACGAGGTCGACGTCCTCGACGATGCCCAGATCCTGCTCTCGCTGTACGAGATCCCGAACGTCTCGATCGTCACGATCACCGTCGACGAATCTGAGTGGCTCTCCGAGCTCGATCCCCGCGCCGAATCACGTTTCCGCAGCGCCGAGCCAGTCCACCTGGAAGCCTACGATTTTGGTGAACTCGTCGACATCCTCGACAGCCGCGTCGCTCACGGCATGATCGCCTCGCGGGTTGAGGACGCTGCAGTCAGACACATCGCGGATCTCGCCGCCGGCGACGCCCGCCACGGGATCGCGCTGCTCCGGCGCGCTGCTCGCCACGTCGAAGAGTCCGATCGGAAGCGGCTGACCACCGAGGTCGTCGACACGATCGTCGACGAGGCCGAGGCCGACATGCGCGAGCGTCGCGTGCGCTCGCTGGGCACCCACCAGCGCATCCTCTACGAGATTATCGCGAACGCCGGCGAGATCGCCTCGAGCGAGTTGCACGAGCAGTACGAACAGGAAGCCCAGAACCCGAAAGCGACGAGCACCCGCCGGAAGTACCTCGCGAGCCTCCAGCGCTATGACCTGATCGTCAAGGAAGGGAACGGGCGGGGAACTGTGTACCGTTTGGCTTCTTTCTGAACACAATGAAAAAGTGGAAATATATATGTGGACTGTTGGGCGAGTTCGTGATGGATACAACACGAAAATGCACCACCGACAAGGTTAGGCAGGTTAATTAGTCGATAGGATTCTTGTAGCTTCGTGATATTCACAATAATAACGGCATGACCTCTCCCCTTCTCAATTTGCTATTTCTTGTTATTTTTCTCACTTTACTCCCGTCACCCCGGTGGCAACTCTATGAGGAGGTCCTCATACTCTTTGTCGGTTATATAGTTTCGACTATGTTTAAAATTGCGCAAACTCTTAAGCCGATTTTTAATCTGGCTAAGATTGATATTCAGAGTAAATTGATGTCCGGAGTGATTGTGTTGTCTACCGTCGCTCCCAAAGCAGGTGACTATGTACTCTCACGAGAATTCGGAGTAAGCCAGATCGGACATGCGTTCAACCAAAGCGTCGGTAATGATATGATTGCGTTCCGCAGGAACCTCCGCAAGATATATGTCATGAATGTCGATATTCCGGAAGACACACCTAAGAAGGGGGAACTATTGGCTGAGATAAAACAGTCTCACTCACAGATCCGCCAACGTCACGCAATTGGTGAGATTCTAATTGGGGTAGGTGTCGGAATTATATCCATAGTCGTGGGCAGTTTTTCAATCTTCTTTGGATTTGGACTTCTTCTCTCACTGTATCTATTGATTTTCCCACTTTCAATGGCTCTACGGAGCGTTATAGTGGACACTTTAGCGTATCCCGTAGAGATGGTAGATGTTGAAGCAGAGGAAGTCCGGAGACCCCCACGATCGGCCACGCTCATATTCATGAAAGGCTGGAATCAAATGTTACTAAGGAATGAAAAGATGGTACATAAACTCATCCTCGTGTCGTTCTTAAGAGGCGAATTTGTCCTCGGATTTGAACGGGGGGAAGAGCTCATCAAACAAGTATTGTCTGGCGAGAAAGAGTTGGAAAATGCGTTCGACGATCTCGTAACTGAACAACTCGGAGAAGATACAACTGAATCACGTTGGATCCGGAGGATTATAAAGAAGTTTATTAGTATTTGATACTGTCGACTATTTTCCCGTTCGCAGGTAGATCGCCAGACTGCAGTACTTCCGTTCACTTCCGTTCGATTTCCGTTCATCGCCTGTATTCGAAAGTTTCAGCGGGTATCGTACTCGATCTCGGCTTGATTATCCTCTGTTTTCGACTTCCGTTCGCGCGGGCACACCAGCGCCTTTAGATGCCGCTGTCTCGATCCGGATATGCAGCACCACAGACAGCCCGACCGCGTCGTCACGGAAAAAGTCGCCGGCGAGAAGACTAAGATCCGGATCTGGAATTCGGACTCGGACTATCAGGCCCGCCTTGAGGTCGAACGTGACGATCAGTGGCAGTTCGGCATCGACAGAGACAGCGTCGCGACGTTGCTCTCGACGACAGCTGACGGAACGGATCTCGCTGCTGACTCATCGATCCCGGACTGGCTCGACGACTCGCTCGCAGGACTCGGCATTCGGGAGGTTCGATCCGCGTGAGCTGGTCGTCACTCCGGCTCGTCGAGATCGCGAAGATCCGCTCTCCGAGAGAATTTCAAGAATGTGGCTCTGTTGAAACCCTCAGTCGTTGAGAGAAGTGCCGTGCTGAATACAGAGAGTGAGTTCAGCAAGTGCCCTGTATTTTATTTAAGTGTAGTCATCTGAATCAGCTGTTAGTGAATCGTAATCTGTTGCATTTGGTCACCAAGTAAGCCGACAACGAGATCGTGTTTCTGCCGAAGCGTTGGGCGGCGACTCGGTCGCATCTCTAACTCATCCTCGCTGACCTCGGTTAATTCCGCGGCTGCTCACCGCCACCGCTGTCGGAGCGGCCGATCGCAGATGCGCAGAATATCTACAAGCAATGACTCATCTTACAAGAGACGCTCGCTGCCGCTACGCAACCGTGGTGCGAGGCTTAACTAACGCCAATGCTTTTTATCGAACGGATTCGATACAATCTCTATGGGCCGGTGTTCGTATTGTGGTAAAGACATAGATCATCCATTCCCTTGTCGACACTGTAATAACTCATACTGCGGTGACCATCGACTTCCAGAAAATCACGAATGCCCGCTGTATGTCCCTGATGAAGAGTTTGGCGGCACAGGGCCAGATACTCGCGAGATTCGAAATGATCGAGCCACAAGGAAACAAAGGCTTAGCCAGCAGAGAACTTCACGGGAGCGGAAAAAATCTGAACAAGACGAATCTCCGAAATCATCTAGTAAAAATGATGCATTCTGTGATAACTGTGGGAAGGTCTATTATTCAAACGGACTCTGCAAGGACTGCCGAAACGAGGAAAAGGACACCACAGACACATCGGAAGCAGAAGCATCTGCTTCTGAACTCAACACGTCTACGCCTCCTGATTCTCCCGAACCGAACGTAGGATCAAGTGGCAACGCTGGAAATGAATCGGAAAAGAAGACATCCAATGTCGATTTTGAAAGTAGCCCAGATGTCGCACCCGACGGAACAATAGCCAGTTCAGAAGATGCCTCAGAAAGGGTTAGCGAAGAGTCTGAATCACACGGATCACTGTTTCATCGGCTATTGGCCATGATCAAAACACCACTGAGTTCCACAGGTGAAGGTTCAAATGAGCCATTATCCTCAAGGTACCAAAGTGGTCAGTACAGTAACCGACGAGGGTCTACGAGATCGTCGCCAAGCTTGTTATCCAGAATCTATTTGCGTTTTAAGATCTGGCTATATCGGCTGGCGATCATCAGTGTCATCGCCACCATCGGGATTTTCGGCATCGCACTGACCGTAGGAACAGGGGTTCCCATCATCGACAATACAGCATCCGATGTTTCAGCTGCTGCCCAGGATTATCTTGAAGAAGAACCACTTGACCGATCACAGATTGAACGAGACATTCACTACTACGTGAACCAAGAACGCGAAGATCGCGGTTTAGAACCACTTGCGTACGATACAGATCTGCGTGATATCGCTCGATATCACAGTCAAGACATGGTAGATCAGGACTATTTCGCGCACGACTCTCCTGATGGTGAAACCGTCGAAGACCGCTACGAGAGGTTCGGGATCGCTTGTTCTGGTGGCGAGAACATTGCCTATACCTACGCTGATCAAGATCTACAGACCGACTCTGGAACTGTTGATCACGACAACAATGAGACGAGGATTGCTCGTGGGATCGTCCGCCAGTGGATGAATTCAAAAGGCCACCGAGAAAACATCCTCCGTCCACGCTACCAAAGAGAAGGGATCGGTATCATAATCAACGAAGACGAGAAGGGAACGCAAGTGATGGCAACTCAGAACTTCTGCTAAATTTGCGCGTTGTATTCAGCACGGCCGCTGAAAGTTATCACCAATAGAGGGTTTCAATAAGGATAGGATAATGTCACTCTCCCCGCCATCCATGGAGCACTGTATCGGCGTGGCACATTTCTCGGTGACTGGGCTCAAGACCGTCCGTGAGCTCGAGGACCTGAGTGAGAAACAGAAACAGGAGATTTCCGGGACGTTGTCTGCGGGGGTTGGGACCGCGGTCGGCGTGGGTGCCGAGCAACCCCACCCGCATGCGGGTGGGAGTTATCGGTCGCGTGCACCGCGGATCGCGTGCGGGATATCCGCGATGTCGTCGCCGCGGAACTGGTAGGTGCTCTGGCTCGTCTTGACCGTGATCCGAGCTCCATACTCAGTGATGATCCCGATTCCGAGTCCGACTGCAGAGAATGTGCCCACGATCGCAGCTACTGTCCATAGCTCCGGTGGCCCGATATTGATCAAGGGCGGGCCGCCGAACGCGAGAAGCGAGACGAGTGCCAAGATCGCCGTCCCGAAGATATAGTTCCCCGACAAGTACGCCGGGTGGTAGACGATCTCGTCGATCGCCTGTAGATCCAGGTCGATCGCCTGTGAACCATCGACGAACACGAGTCGACTGTCCGTCACTGTGAGTGTGCCGGAGGACATGTCTTCGAGTGTGTGGCGGTCGGCGCTGGCCTGGGCATAGACCGTCTCACCCGACTGTACGTACTCATCGGTTGCGACGCTCGGTCCGAAGAGAGGCATGCCCTTAGTGGGATTGCGGTGTGGTAAAAAGTGTGTGGAACATACTCAGGACACGAGTGCGCTCCCAGAGGTGCGTTTAACACGGGTGCGGGAGAACGAGCGGTATGGTGACGCGTCGACGCGTGCTCGCGTCCAGCAGTATCGTTGCTACAACTGGCCTTGCCGGCTGTAGTGAAGTGCGGACATTGCTTGGCGGGCCGGACCCGAAGGTTGTTGATGCGAGCAGTGGCCACAGCGAGAATGTCCCTTTTGTCGAGACTCTCGACGTGTACGTCCTTGTCGAGAATCAAGGCGGGACAGGTGATGTCCGAGTTGAGTTGCGAACGCTGGCTGAAAACGGGAACGTCCTCAACCGATTTGAGCAAACTGTTGAGATCCGAGAGGGTGCCCGGCGACGGGTTAAGTTCCAGATCGACGTGTTGAGTAGTGCCGAGCGGATCGATGCATCGGCCGAGGCCACGTAGTCAGGCCGTCGCGACGACGTGATAGCCCGTCCCGCGCGGGCGGGCCTCGCGGACGTGCAGGCGCTTGTCGGCGAGCGTGCGTAGGACGCCGGGCCAGCACGTGCTCGTGTCGAGTGTGGCCTCGAGCGTCCAGCCCGTGTGCGGGCCCGTGCCGGGGGCGAGGGNGTCGACCGCGAGGACGCGGGGGTGGGCCCGCAGCGCGTCGGCGG
>JGI12330J12834_1000582_pt1 | contig 11045 bp, 11 predicted proteins | sample A23E1SouthBayCA_FD_12834 | JGI IMG/M metagenome (IMG submission 12834) | reverse complement strand
CCTCGTAGACACAGGCGCAGCGCTGGCTGCCCTCGAACTCATCAACCAGTATGATCTGGACAGATCAACGGACACGTTCATCGCAGAAGTGACAGACGCCACGGACGGCGAGTAGCCAACTCGTCCTGTCTTGGTCTCGGTTCTTACCAAAGGCAGTGAAACACTGGTGTCTGTCTCTAGGTTGGTAGATCAGGCTGTGCAAGATGCAGAGAGTACACGTATCGCGAGAGTGGCGACTTATATGAAATTCATCAGAAGACGGGTGAAATATGCAGAGCACAGCTCTCCCTCGAGAGCTCAGTCTCTCCGGGGGCTTTATGAACTCAGAACGTAGTAGGGAAACAAAGTGAGTTTTCTTTCTTGGCTTAATGAGGTACTGGATGGCATTTTGCGGGCCAAGGCTAATGATGGATCATCTTCTGGGTTCGATACTTCTGTCCAGCACTCCAACCAATCTCAGCGTGGGGACACCACGGTTCCAGATTCGGAGCCCAGCGCTGCTGCGTCAGATGGAGAGGCTTGGCCGACGGATGATGCAACGCCAGAAGTCCCATCGAATGAAACACGGGCGGGAAAGCAGCCACAACAACCCCCGTTACCTGCCCCTCAAGAAGAAAGCGAGTGGTCGAGTCACGGTAAGGGGAACACACCGTCCCGATATCTTGCAATCTGGAAAGAAGCCAAACAGATAGCGGCTGAAAGCGATACCAAATATTCGATTGATGAGTATCACCCTGATAGAATTAGCGCCGGGAACTGGGTTTCAGCGCTTGAGGATCTTGAGACGGTTATTGAGCAGGAAACGTCGGTGGAGGCTGATTCGTCACAGCCGGGACAGGACTCATCGACAGGACTAAATGAGTCACAGGAACGCCACGACCAGCAGGACAAGGCGAATACGGACTCCTCCCAATCTTCATCCGCTGATGAACCCAGGGTCCCCATTAAATATCAGCAGCTGTGGAGTAATACCAATCGATTGTTGGAAGACGTAGACTATGAGGAGTCACTTGCCGAGTTACACCCTGATAGCGTTTCGGCCGGCCAGTGGGACACGGCTTACGGAGCCTGTCATACAATAGTTCTCAACAAATATAATTCACAGCCCCTGTGTTGAACAGAACTAGTGGATGGCGAAATCACGGGCTTAAGAGCGAGTGTAGGGCTGTATAATCGCCAAGTAGAGGCCGTGAGACGTATTCTATGACACACTGCTTACGAGCAACTTAACGCACATAACGAAGCCCTCCAAGACAAGAAAGTCGAGTCACTCAACCCCGGCAGCGCTCAGCATCAAACCACGCAGACAAATCAAGACATATTCCAGTCACGTCTTGAGACGGTCATTGATACCGAGAACAGTGACCTGTCACCTGCTGCTATTTGTGATGATCACCAGCAACTTACCAACTGGTTAGCAATCTGGGGACGGTGGGAGGGGCTTCGACGCCTCGACGAGATTGAGCGGGCGGGTGCTCCCGTCTTGAACATTACTGGTGTCGGCGACCAATTAGCGGACAGTCTTCACTCAGCGGGGTATGAGACGCTGGGTGAGATTCGAAACGCTTCAGTTGCGGACCTGCAGGAGGTGGATGGCATCGGGGAGCAGCGAGCACGAACGCTGTATGAGGCGGCTTCGACTCGCCCTGTCGGCAACATTCAGGGCGTGGGGAAGACACTGGAGCAAAAATTATTGAATGCGGGCATCCGGACGGTGCTCGATCTCACCGCTGTCTCTCAGGATACGCTCACTGCTCTCGATGGTATCGGCGAGCAGCGCGGCCTGCAACTCCAAGGGCGTGCGGCAGCGTGGCTCCCGCCTCGATGTGACCCGCCGGCCGAATTGTATGCTCCATACCAGCCACCGTATCAATCTCTTTCCAGCGCGACTGAGAATATTGACCAGCTTGAACGCGTGTTATACCGGTATAGCGAGGTTGAGCCGTTGATAACTCAACTCAGAGACTCCTCACTCACTGTTCCTGATGATGTCGATCTCGGTGACGTCCTTCTTGAGAAATTAGTACTAGATCCGCCGTCAACAGTCGAAGACACGAGTGACACGGATGAGCCGACGTGGCACGACGTTGTTCAAAATCTCGCCACCGTAGTCGCCGACCAAGACGAGAGTCCGGACTATTCCTCATCAGTCCAAACTCAGTTTGATCTTGCACCCGTCCAGACTCCGGACTTCAATTTCGTCGATATTTGGTCAGCAGACACGCCAGCAGCGGCCCTTGAGCAGATCATGGAATTGAAACAGGAAACCGAGCAGGTTCACGAATTTAACGAGACCGCGCGTGGGGCTGTTGAAACACATACGCAGATACAGGCGAGTTCATCTGCGGCAGCGTCACGTCTCGAAGCTTCCCTCACTCAGCATATGAAAGGGCTGCAGGCAGCAATCGGCAGTGAGTCCTTTCCCGAGACGCGAGACTATGTTAACACCTTTTCTGAAGTCTGTGCGTCCACCATTTCGTTAGCTGAACGAAATCCGGACTATCCATTTGAATCCATTCTTCGGTCGCTCAGTGGGACAGAGCAATCCGATTCGATTCCAGAGGCAACGCTCCAAGATTTTCAAACGATTCTCCAGACTGCCGACGAGGCACTTGCCTTCATCGACTCAGTCGACTATGACCATCCCGCAGTCGACCAGGATTCGTGGGAAGAAAGCTTCAGGCTTGCACTTACTGAAGAGTACCCTCAAGCCATCCAGCCAGTTGCGAATCAGCTCTCGAGACTCGAGGACGGAGTCTGGGATAGCGATGACCTCGCTGCCTATGAGTGGCAATCGTTCGAGCAGCTTGTGGGACACCTCTATCGTGATGAGGGGTATGAGACGACGGTCACACAATCAACGAATGATTTGGGCGTCGATATCTGGGCGAAAAACGCGGACCGACGCCTCGCGATCCAAGTGAAACACTATCAGGCGGGCCAGTCCGTCGGACGCAAAACGCTGCAGCAATTGGTGAGTACGCTGGCGGCAGGCGACGCCGATGAGGCAATTGTCGTCACAAGCGGGGAATTCGCCGATACCGCACAGCGGTATGCCGATGATTTCGGTGATGAGCTCTCACTGGTGGGTGCGTCGGAACTCATCAGACGCCTCAGTGAATCAAGTATCCCGCCGAAAACCGGCTGAGAGGACAGTATCAAGAGCCAGAAGCAGTATCAAGCAGGATCTGGTTCATATAAATTTAAACTTCCAACTCCTCACAGACAGTCACTCTTTGCCCCCATTAGATACGGAGCGTAGCGTGTCACAGAAACATTCCCTACCTCGCCAAGTTGGCGACGCAGTCTACTACTCCACGCTGGCGTTCACCGCGCTCGGCTTCGACGACTTTGTGCCGGTAAGGTTCGACGGGTGCTGACAACTGTCGACACGGGCCTCAAGGCGGTGCTGATCGCCATCCTCGTGTTTTTCCTCGGCCGCCGAGCCGCCCGCTGAACGTGGCCTCTCGGTCGGCGCTTCCCGCTCGTCGTACTCCCAGTCGACGTCCGCGGGCTACTAGAAGCCGTCCCGGTAGCACGGCCAACATGGGAGGTCGGCGTCGGCGTCCCAACAGTCGCAGTCGTCGGGTCGTGGGTACTGTATTCGCGCCCTGCATCTTGCATACCAGTACAGATATCATTCTTATCTGGTGGTTTCTTCATTGATCAGTTCGCAGTCTTCAGAGAACAGCTGTTTCGGAGGAGAATGTGCTTGAAGAATAGGACTTCAACAGAGACGTTTATTCTAAATCGGACTGGTTCTGCTGCAGAAGCGATTCCAGTTCATCAAGAGAGTCAGCAACGCTATGAAAGGTCAGCCGATAGAGCTCCAGAATATCCATTCCATCGTCTACATCGAGTTCGTCTAATGCGTCGTCCCATCCCCTTCGTATCTCGTCGTGGCTTGCCTCGTTCCGGAAATAGTGGACCGCGTTGATCGGTTCCATCAGCTCTGCTGCACGGGCTGTGTCCGAGAGATACGCGAATAGATCGAATAGGGCGTTTTTAGTCCCTCCTGCATCCTCACTTGTGATGGTCTCGATCGCACTCTGATTCACCCGCTCCACCAAGATATTATCCAACTCCTGCATTATCTGTAGAAGCTCGTCTCTATCTTCCCGTACCGGAGTAAGCAGACTTTCCGCCTGACTATCCGAAGGGATTGAACGAAACAGCAACTCATCTCGGAGCGCTTGGAAAGACTCATCGGCTTCCCGCATGCCTGTGAGGACTGCCTGGGCAGGAGCGAATGAGTCCACCCAGTCTGCTTCTACGTAGTTTGTGATCATTTCCACTGGGGTATCCCCTTCAGGAGTCACGTTGTGTTGATGCCAGTACGATAGCTCAGAGTCACCGATGCTGGCCAGATCATCTACGAGAAGCACCAGCTGTTCATTATCCCCGCGATAGAGACGTACCATCCAGCGATCTAACCATGAGACCGTTATCCCTTGTGCAGACCACTCTTCCACACGCCCCCGCGAATCATTCCGATATCGCTCCAACAGCGTCGGCTCGAAGTGGATGTACTCATACTCATCGGGACTCGTAGCTGGACGGCTAATCCCGATGTCCCGCAGTGCAGAACCGTCTTCTACCCCCTCATTAGTCACCTGATGACCGTTCTGAGTTGTGAACGGGAGCTGTCGCGGGGCTGCCAGCTGGTCGCCTCTCGACTGCGGGATGTCATCCGGCAGAATCGGACAGGTCCAGTAAAGCCGGCACGAATGGCCCACTCCAGGCATCTGTTCTGGATAGAACTCGCGGTGGTAGGTGCCGGTAGATATCGGGATGGACACGGACTGATCTATGGAAAGGGCATCGCTCGGCTCTACTGATCGCCGCTGTACATAGGAAAGAACAATCGCTACTTCGCGTTCTTCGACATAGTCTTTCAGGAACGGAGCACGGACACGCATGGTGCGGACCGTGTGTTCTGTGGACCCACTCGATAATCCCATCTTTGCCCGCCAGACATCCGCGTTGAACTGTACGGCCACATCTCCCGACTCGATTTCTTCGAATCGCCGCTTTTCAGTCTCGACCAGATTATGGTATTCGATGAACCCCGTGTCGATGAGCGGCGCTTCGTATTCGAAATTCGTGATGAATCGCGATACAGAGGTACCGTTGACCTCCCGGGTGACATCCTCTTCCCAGTATGGCTCGAGCGGGTCATCCAATGATTCTCGACGTCGCCCGTATCTCATCGGATTGAATTCGATATCAGCAAAGTCTGTGTTCGGATCCGCATCGAGGATAGGGTCGAGATCATCCAAATCGACGAGGAATGACTGGATATCGAATGCCTGCGTTAATTCACCTCCTTGGGCTTGGATGGATGCGCTCCCACGTTGGTAGGGGTGGATCCATCCGGCATCGATGGGTGCATCTGTGATGTCGCCGAATGCCAGCCACGTGTCCAGATCTGAGATTGAGGTGTCTTCGGAGAGAATTTCGTACATGTTACGAGGGGCATCTGTCGCAGGCTAATTGATTGTTCCGCTCGCTGCGCGATTATCTTGCAGCTCTACTGATCGGCTGATCCACCCGGATTAGTGTGAAACAACCGATGTCCAACTGCTGACTGTACTCTCTACATCTTGCACGGCAACCAGTGACAACATCATCAGGTCGACAGCTGTTTCACTGGATCAGGCAAGACTCCCGCTCTCTGTCGGTTTGTGCTTCCCTCGGGTCCGAGGTTTAAATACGATGACGAACGCAACCATGCGTGTGACTGACCGAAATCCTGAGTACGATCCCGCTGATATCCTCGGGGCCGCGAGTTCCGATCCTGAAACGAGAGGGAACGGACGGGAACGAGTCCTCGACTCCACCGGCTATCCCGACCGTACAGAGGATAATGCTCGCACCTGTTCGACCTGCGGACAGGACATTCCTCGTGGTGAACGCCAGTGTCCGTTCTGCGCTCAGACCGGTATCTCAGAGACTTCGTCCGACGATCAGGATAGCAGCCCACTTGGGGAGTGGACGTTCGGGCGGGTTATTCTGGCACTCGTCGAAGCGAACACTGACTTCCATGCACGAGCGCTCGGCGCTGCGGCCTTCTCCGTTTCCGACAGCATCGCGAGCGGCGAAGACACCTCCCATGGAACGGTGAAGTGTCGAGCAGCGTTCGGGACCGAGCCAGCCGCCACTCTCACGAAGGGCTGGCCCGACCTGCCGACCGAAACCACGACCGACGCGGAACCCGGACAGGCGCTCTTGGAGACAGCCGACGAACAGACCAACTGGGACGGGGATGGGGACGACGTCCAGCCACGGATCTATCTCGAGGATGGGTCGCCGGTCACCGACCGCTCGGAGTTCCAGCAGCTCACGGATGAGTTCCGGGAGGACGACGGCACGTACTGGCTTGTTCCCGGCGTTGTGAAGCGNCATCAGGCAAGAGCCGAACCGGAGATAATCGGGATCGGGTTCCACTGTCGGCAGTGTGGCGCCGTGACGGGACACGAATCACACGGGCTGGACGGTTTCGAGTGTCACTCACACCTTGACCGGCTGATCTGGACCTGCAGGGAGTGTGGACAGCACCGACACGAGCCCGACCAAGAGGATGACACGGCGGAGGTCACGGGCTATGAGCATCTTCCCGACGGCGTCTCTCCGGAGGATATCCACGGCGACGAGCCAGACTTCCAGGAACAAGAGTTTCAGGACCAGATCAGTGCCTATCGCGAGCGCCATGGCTTCTTCCCGTGGGAACGGTAGCTATTCTGTGGCTTCAGAGAGGACTTTTGAGTAAAGCTCATCAGAGATCCAGAAGCCAGCGTCACGAAGGGCGTCAAGTTCGTGTTTTAATTCAATGTCTCCAGCATTGGCTCCGCGGAGTAGTATTCCGATGACTCCCGTTACGGTCAGGCTGTGTCTCCGAGCGACCTGTCGACCGTCTTTTTCATCCAAAAGGATGAGGTCAGCATCGTGCTCGATGGCATGACAAATAGCAGCTGTTTCCCCGAGATCCAGCTCGTGGAAGATTTCAGTGAAGAGGTGCGACTGTTCGACCTCGGTAATCGTCAGGAACTCATCGTCATGCAACGAGCGAAGCGCGTCTACACCTGCCTCTCCATCAGTGAGTTCGTCCCACACCTGACGCGGAATGGTGATGCTCGAAAACTGCGATTTGAGAAGGGTGAGTTGGTCGATAAGTGCAAGATTCAGCAGCGGTGACGTGTCCGAGACTACAAGCTCGTTATTCGGCATAGTCGAGGTCTTCAGCAAGTTCAGTGTCGGTGTAATGGCGTTGGATTTCGCGGTCTCCGAGTAATGTCTGGAATTCTCGGTGGGACAGTTCTGCCAATGCACGCGCTTTCCCGAACGAAAGGACATCACGTGCGTAAAGCGAGACAGCCAACTCTTGTTTCATTGCCTGCGGCCGCTCTCCCTCAGGAATTTGGAGCGCCTCATACACCTCCTCGTCAATTTCGATAGTAGCCATACTCGTCTGTTGGATAACCCGATTATTGAGTGTTTGGCTGCGCTATTCGCATATGGCGTCGTGTAGTCTCACCTGTGCGGTCGAAAACGTCTGTTCTCGTAGATGGGGTGCAATTTGGCTACGATACGATTCGTGTTCGACGTCCATGACCGACCGGTGAACAGCTGAGGTTTTGTGTCTCCCTCGGAGCCAGAGGAGATCATGAGTACGACAGCGCCTGCCTTCGAGCGGAGTCCAGACTGTATGGCAAATGATACTGTAACCCGCCGTTCTGTGTCTCCGGCATTGTTGAAGAGTTGGCTGGCTTCGCACTCGGACAGCTATACTTTTGTTACGACCGAGGATGTCATAGAACGATACGAATCGTATTCCTTTCGCTGCAATCGAGATGAACTATCCGTTCACTACACCTGCGTGTTAAGTATGCGCAACTAGGGGCTCAGCGCCGTGCGGAGGTGGGGTGACAATGAAGAAGACAGGTGAGTGCTGATGCCCGGCAAAGTGAAAGAGTACGTGAAGATACCAACCTATCATACAAAACCAGCACAGTTTCACCAGTAGTCAATATAGAATGCCCACTGATCAGGAAGCATTCTGTCGGCTGTGTTAAATAGTGCCCTCTGAGCGACGCTGAAGTGACACCGATCTTTAGACCACCGGCACAACCCCTGAGGGCCCAACTCAAATCTGACTACTTTGACTAACGCCGCTACGCAACAGAGCAGTCAACTGAGCTAGAGCCAAGTGCCGTCTAGAGGCTCGAGAGCCAATCCAACACCGCGGCTGGATCTCCCAAAAGGGCGCGTGTATGCCGACGAGATAGCCACGCCACGAGGTTGACGATATTCAGCGTTAGCAGAAACAGGACGGCGCCGATGGCCGAGAACAAGAGCGCGTCAGCCAACGAGTCGACAGCCCACTCACTGACTGTGACTACGAACTCCGCACCAACTAGCACGTTGCCCCACGGAATTGACAGTGACGGCGCAAGCGTGACCGGGTCAGCGGGAAAGATACCGACACGCAAGCCGGGTTCGTCGTAGAACACCGGTGTGGCAAGAAATGTAATCGACATTGTCAGTCCGGTCACGAGGAACACGAAAGCACCGATACCGACAGGAAATTTCAATAGGAGATAGCCACACTCGGCCCACGTTCGACGGTTCACTATGAGCGCTCGCAGGCGACCTAGGACGCTGCCGTCCCGGAACGGATACGTTGGCGCGGCGATGTCAGTACCGAGTAAGAGATTGGCGAGCAAACGCTCAACGGCACCCAGTCCTCGAACAATAAGTAATGTCACGATGAACAACGGTATGCCAATAATAAGGACAGTCAGCGGCACTGCAATCGAAAACCCCGTAACGAGGATGACAAAGTACGCTATCCCGAAGGGAAAAGCCAACCCGAGATAGAGGAGATGGAGGTAGGTCCGAGGTTGCAACGGCGTGACAACGATAGATCGGAGGGAGGGCAACGATGCTGGCACAAGCATATTTTGGAAAGCCGCCGTCTAAAGATATTGGAGGACTGCAATATCTGAGACGTGGGACCGTAATTAATACCTCAAGCGGTACAACCACATTTTGATGGAGCCGGCCGCCGAGCCGGATGAGGAGCTCCTCACGCTCCTTGACGATGAGAACGTCCGGACGATCTTGGTCGAGACAAGAGAGGAGTCTCAGTCGGTTGAGGCGCTGAGCAACTGCTGTGGGGCCGATGACTCGACAGTGTATCGCCTCGTGGACCGGCTACAAGATCGAAATCTCCTCATCGCTCATCAGGAGTTGGACCCCGATGGCCACCACTACAAGACGTATTCGGCCCGGTTGGAGCGGGTCGAAATCGAATTTACCAACTCGGGCGTCGAGATTGATGTCGACCGCCGTGAACCGCCTTCCGACCGCTTTACGCGCCTATACGAGGAATTTACCGGATGATCTGCAATAACCACATACCGCTGCAAGTGACTGTGGAAGGTGGTGCAACGGTGACCAGCATTGCGGCGCTGATTACCTTTCTTGTGGCGACAGTGCTCGCCGTGCTCGTTACATATCGATTCCTGCAGGGATATCTCCAGTCGCGTTCTAGGCCCATTCTACTACTGGCCATCGGGATGTTCCTGCTGGCTCCAGCGCCAATGCTCCTCCGTCTCACTGCAGGGAATATTATCACTGTGACTACTCCAGTACGCGTTTTATCAACCACCGCGGTCGAAGCAATGGGACTGCTCGTTATCCTCGCAGTCATCTATCAGGGGGACCGATGACTGTGCTAGATACCCTCGCCACGGTTGGTGCAGCCGGGACTGCACTGCTTGGTATCATTGTCGCGTCGTTGGCTTTCCGCGGCTACCGACGCAACGACAGTCCGGTGATGCGTGGGTTGGCAATCGGTATCGTGGCTATCGCTGTTGTTCCGTTCCTCGTCGTCGAGGTAGTTACCCCACTACTGCCGCTGACTGACGCACAGGCCCTTCTGGGCGCGACACTCTCACACACTATTGGTCTGCTTGCCATCTACCGGACGTTCAGTTCTAGTTAATAAATCTTTCCCACAGCTGTCAAACCTACAGCCATCAGTGTGTATATACCACCTATCCGGACCTCTGTCTACCCGTGAGACAGATGATGGAAACGACTGCAGGTGACACACTCCAGCAGTTCGTCACCGCACCGGTTCGTACAGCGACGTACAAGCGACTGCTCTACCTCCTGCTCGCGTTCCCGCTGGGGGTGGCTTACTTTGTTGCATTCACCACAGGGTCCTCCCTCGGCCTCGGGTTGGCATTCACACTGGTGGGCCTTCCGGTCTTGCTCGTGACGCTTGTCGCCACGACGGGAGCAGCCGGACTGGAAGCTCGCCTCGCAACGGTCCTGCTGGATCAAGAGGTGGCAACCCCTCCATCGCCACGAGAGACACTTGACTCCGATGACGGCTATCTTGCGGCGGTGTGGCGTTTTGCCACTGAACCGACCACTTGGACGAGCGTAGCGGTAGTCCTCCTGAAATTCGTGTACGGGATAGTGGCTTTCGTCGTCACTATCACCGGCACCGCGCTAGTCGGCACGCTGTTGGCCGCCCCTTTCGTCTACGACGATCCAGGAGTAAACTACCAGTTCGGACAGTACGCCGTCTCAACCCTTCCAGAGGCAATCGGTGTTGCCACCGTCGGTGTCGCCGGAATCTGGATACTGTGTAATGTCATCAACGTGGTTGCTGCGGCCGGCGGCCTCATGACCGATGCATTCCTCTCCGTCGGACGGGAGCGTGCGGCCTAATGACAAGTGCCACCACGCGATCATCGTCGGGCTCCGACGAAATGCACGCCGGACCGACGGCCGACGAACTACTGTCGTGTCTGGAAGACCAGTACACCCGCCAGATCGTGACTGCCTTGCAAGATGGCCCCATGCCAGCGCGTGATATCGTCGCGGCCTGTGACTGCTCACGACCGACGGTGTACCGTCGACTCAAGGAGCTGAAGGCAGCTACCGTCGTCACCACGGCGATGCGGTACGACCCGGACGGTCACCATCGGAAAGTATTCACACTCCAAGTCGACCAAATTACGCTTAAACTC
>JGI12330J12834_1000578_pt1 | contig 11131 bp, 10 predicted proteins | sample A23E1SouthBayCA_FD_12834 | JGI IMG/M metagenome (IMG submission 12834) | reverse complement strand
TGTCTGTACCGGTTCCTTCTCGGCAGAATGGCTTAAGCGTTACCCACCAGCAACAGGTATCCCCAGCCATATCTGCCGCCGTCGAGAGGCGGAGGGTGCTCACTACACAGGATATGGAGCATCACGAACGAGAGCGTACGCATAGAGACATGCGGTCAGCACCGTCCACGAACAACCACCCCACGCAGAATTTTATTTTTTTGCTGGGCGGAGGACTGGAGTGTCCCCCGGGGGTCCCTTGGACCCCCGAAGGCGGCCGTCAGGCCGTCTACCCGCACTGCGGTCCGTCGGCAGACGCAACCGCGGGCGGGGTGGGGGTCTGCACCCCCACCCCACCCACACACCAAGAAGGTGTGTGTGGTGTGGGTGTGAACCCCCCCGCACACACCGAGATGGTGTGTGGGTGCGGGTCCGCCCTTCGGGAGGTGCAATCCTGATGCGGGACACCTCCAAGCTGGACTGGATGGTTCCCGCAGACGAGTGGGAGCAGTTCCGCCGCCACATCGAATCCCGATTCGGGGTTGCTGAGGGCTATCTGGGCCGTGAAGCCGAACTCGCGATGGAGCAATATATTGACGCGGACGGGTATGCTCGCGTTGAGACGCTCGTCGACCGCCTCGTCTCAGCCGCCGGCCGCTCTCCGGACCACGCCAGCGAAAAAATAAAATCTGATCTGTCGTCTCAGGAACCGACCCGCATCGGCATCCGTGTCGGGACGCCACTCAAAGAGGAGTTCTGCGCATACGTCGACGAGCACACGGACTACAACTATGGTGTCGCCCTCGCACGCGCACTGAACGTCTATCGCGATGGCGGGCGATCCCGCCGCGTAGAAGACAAGCTCGACCGCGTCGTCGACGACGCCGAATCCATGCTGGGCGAGCTCAATGACGACTCCGATAAGAGTCTCAGCAGCGTCCAGCGCAAGACGATCGCCATCTGCCACGATGTCGGCGAGTCGTTCACCGATGAAGTTCTAAACGAGAGCATCCACACCATCGCTGCCGAGGGACCGAAGGCATCCGACCCAACGCTGGAGAAGTACCGCGACCTCGTAATCGACCGCCTCGACTACGAACGCCACCCGCACAACGAGGAGCTGTGGATCTCTCGCGACCAGGCCGAAGAGATCGCCCCCGACGAAACGCCCGCTGAGTGCCGCCGCTCGGTCGAACTACTGGATACTGATGAGATGAAGCGCCGTCTCATCTACACCGTTGGCCGTCGGGCAATGGCGACGTCCTCAAAGGACGTGACGCTCCCCGAGCGAGAACTTCGGGAGGCAGTGTTCGACGACGAGATATCGAGACCAGTGATGCATGAAGTGATGCAAGCAGCCGCCGAGCACTTCGGAATCGGGACTGGCAAACCAGACAGACAACAGGTGCTGCGCCTGAATCTGACCGAACTCGAAATCGACCACCCTGATATGGGTCAGACGATTCGACGCTTCGCGAACGCTGACGGCGACTCGAAGCTCGCTGACAGCGGTGAGACGACGCTGGGCTCCTATGGTGGCGGTCAGCAACCATCGGCACTGACTGATGGAGGGACTGTCGCGGACTGACTACCCACACTGAACTGCTTGCCAGCACACCCGCAGGTATGCCATCTGCTCGGCTGTTAGCTTCAGCTATATTGTCTGAGGGTCTCGGGAGATGAAAGCTAATGTCCACAAAGCTGACACTTCTGATACCGCTGTCAGAACCCCCCGATGGGTGCCAGGATTAACAGTATGCGCCTCACGCGAATTCAAAGATGGTAGCATTTGATCAGCTGAACTAGACCGCGACCCAGATTCTCGCACTTTCAGGAAAATAATAATCCTATAGATCGATATTCATTACACACGATCTGATCATCAGGGTGACCGAGTACTGTGGTATAAACACCAATATGATCTTATTCTCAAAAATGGTCCTGATATCAAAAAAACTAAAAACAGTAGTATAATATAGCAAGGAAAGCTATGCCCACCACCTACGGTAGGCGTACGCTACACTGAGAATGAACACTCTACAATATATTCTTGGAGACCTTTCCGAAGATAGTCGGGGACAGACTCTACAAGATTATGTTTTTGGTGTCAGTGTCTTTCTTTTGACTGTCACCGCAGTGGTGGGTGCTGGTCTCCCAACAATGCTGGCAACGTTTGATGACGGGACACGTGGGGACACGGATGCACAGGCCAAACGGGTTGCCGACCAAATCGTGATGAATACCTCTATTGGCGCTGGAAACCAGCTAAATACGACGCTGGTAGAAGCAATAGCTGGGAGCGACGTTGATACGCTTCAGAATCAATATCGCCTTCCAACCACTTCAACGGTGAACGTGACCATTAGAAACTCCACTAGGTCCGGTGCAGTTGTCACAGACAGTGGAGTCACCCTTTCTGCAGGGCGTGATGCTACGGGACGGACTTTCAGTAAAGCTGTTCGGCTCGTGACGATTGGAAACAGCAGCTGTGACCCTGCCTGCCAACTGATTGTGAGGGTGTGGTGACTATGCTTGGTGCGAACCGTGGTCAAGCGTACAGCTTGGAGGCCATTGCAGGGAGTGTCATCGTTGTCATGGCACTCCTATTTGCTCTCCAGTCGATCATCATCACGCCCACCACATCAAGCGGTGTTGACCCCGAGGTTCGGGAGGACCTCCGAGCGCAGGCGAGTGACACGCTAGTAATTGTTGACAGCAATGAGACGGCAGACCTCTCCTACTATACTCGCTACTGGGTCCCCGAAATTCGGACGTTTGAGGGGGGACAGAATCCAAGCGTTGGCTACGGAACTAATAGTCCACCTGAAGTACTTGGAACGATACTCAAAAGAACGTTCACACGGAATTCGCGACTCTACAATATTAAAGTTCTATATTTACATACAAATGCAAGCGATGGCCGTGGCCGAGTACCAATGGTCTACCGCGGTCAACCTGCAGAGGGTGCTGTGACTGCGAGCCACACCGTGACGCTATACGACAACCAGACCCTGACCTCTGGTAAGACTGGTACCGCCGAACTCTGGGAATACGAGACTAACCCTACCAGCGAGGCGTACTATCCGATTCCGAATGCGGTCGAAGGGCCAGTGTACAACGTTGTGGAGGTGCGCCTCACCGTATGGTGACTCACAAAGACCGTGCACAGTTGCTTTTTGTCGGGGCGATAGCTCTTGCATTTCTTATCGTTGGTATCGCTGTCGTCGTCAACACTACACTCTTTGTTGAGAACACGCAAGCAGGCATGGCCGGAAGCCAGACCCAGTCACCAGTTGCCATCGATAATGAGGTTACGAACTCACTTCGAACCGTTACCTTACGCGTGAATCATCGGACCTTAGACCACAGTGCGACTGAATTAGGGGCATACGCAAACAACAACGTCACCAGACTTGGCACGGCTTTGGGCGAGTCGTATGCTGCCTCCAGTTCGCTGTCTGTTTCTGTCCGTTACCGGAACGACTCGAGCAAATTTGGAAGCCGTGTAGTTCAGGCTGGCGACAGCACCTTTGAGAACGGCTCGCCGAATTGGACTCCAGTCTCCAGCGGTTCACAGCGGGAACTCGGGTGGTTTGTGGTCAATCTTAATGCCAGCGAGAGTCAAAGCGGCACGTTCCATGCCAACGTAACAAACGAGACTAACTCTGTAAATTTGACTATTGACAAGGTAAGCGACAGCAATTTCTCGGTTAGAACTTCTGGCCCCACTGGAAGTGCCAGCCAATTCTGCACCCCCCGCAGAGGCCGACTGTTCCTCGACCTCCATCGTGGTCAGTCGGTGACTGACGACAGTTGTAGGTTTAATGGTACGGATGAACTTGACACAGTATCGCGAGTAAAATTTACTAACGGGGATAATGCAGTCGGAAAGTACGCCATCGTGACAAACTCATCATCAGCGAGTTTTCCGGAGTGTGAACTAACCCCACGCACGGATCCGTGCCATGCCCCAGTCGTCTGGGCCGCAAACGCAACTGTCAGTGTTGTCGGGTCTGACGTCCAATATGAAAGCGAGAAGAACGTCACTATCTATCCAAGTGGGGTGGAATAGTATGGTCGGATACAATCGGGCTCTCACCAGCGCTCTTTCGTATGTGTTGACACTCAGCATTACAACCCTGTTAATTACGGGACTGACAATTGGCGCGGCAAATATGCTTGAGGATCAGCAGCAAGAAGCGGCACGTGAGGAGTTAGAGACTATCGGAAACCGACTTGCAAGCGAATTTTCTCGTGTCGATACGCTGGCGCAGCAGGGGGGCGAAGCGACAGTAACCGCTAGCCAGCCGTCACGAGTCACAGGAAATCGCTACTCAATCTCTCTTCTCCACGGTGCGAGTGTCTGCAGCGGCGGGCGCCTCCCAGCAACTGTTGATACCTGTCTCAGGCTCATGTCTAGCGATAGTGAAATTGCGGTCATGGTTCCAGTCCGTAATCAGTCTCAAATTTCAATGACTCTGGCCGATGAGGGAACGTTCCAGCTTCAAGCGGAAGCAGGTGATACCACCGCTGATGACGAGGTTGCCAACCAAGACCTCAGTAGCCGGATTGGCGTCGGCGAGGGCGTAAGTCGTGACACAATCTCTCTCGTTAGCGGCGTGGGCAACAGGCCGCCTGTGGCGAGTTTCGATCTCAATCCAGCTTCGCCGTGGTCCCGACAGCCAGTCACATTCAATGCGAGTGGCTCATTTGACCCCGACGGTTCCGTGGCTGAGTATCGGTGGGACTGGAATAATGATGGTGTGTATGAAACCAATACGACGACCTCTACGGCTACACATACGTTTTCAAACGGTGGCCGGTATAACGTCACTCTACAAGTTGAAGACGATGAGGGCAAGAACACGACGCGAACACAATCAATCGATGTTAGTGGTCTGGAATATAATCGCGACATGACTACCGTAGGAAGCAACGACGCGACGATTTCGTTTAGTGTTACGAACAACGTCGGGAAAGATGTCGAGATTACGCATATTTTCATTGATACAGATGATGATGCTATCGATAGCGTCGGAGTCGTTAATATCTATGACAGGGGACGAATAGTCAGACTCGGTAGCACTGTCAGTATCTCTGATGGGTCCACGGAAACAATCGATATCGGGGATTTCAGGGATAGTAGTGCAAGGTTAGTCAATATGGATGGAAAGCACGTCCGTGTTGGTCTCAAGTATAAGATCGGAGATCGGACAAACTCAACGCGCTTCGAAGGCACTCCATGAACGACCGTGGCATAAGTGAGTCGCTCGGGTTTGTGTTAGTGTTCTCTATTATCGTCCTCTCTCTTGGGCTCGTGAGTACCGTTGGCCTCTCTCAGATTGAGGAAGTGCGCAACGATCAGCAACTGGAGAACGCTGAGCGATCGTTCCAGATTGTCGCGCAGAATATCGATGAATTGCAGACCGGGCAGTCTGTAGCTCGCGGTGGAGAGCTAGACCTCAATCGGGGGCGAATCAGACTTATTCCCTCAACCGACTCTCAACTCCGCGTATCTGTGAGGAACACTACAGGACCTGACGCCTACGAAGCCACCTATGAACTCAGTGGAGTTGAGTACCAACTTGATGGGACGACTGTGGGCTACGAAGGCGGGGCCGTGTTCCGCCGAGATAAGGGTGGAACTGCTGTTGTCGGTTCGCCGACACTAGTTTGTACTGATGAACACGCACTCGTGTCGCTAGTAACAATCGATGGAGTAGAGGGGCGACAGCTCGGCGGCGGAACTGTGTCAGTAACGGCTGAACGTGAGAATGCAACTGTTTCATTCCCGGTAAACCGGACTGGGCGAAATAGTACGGCTGGCCGTGCCAACGTTTCTGTTGAAGTGGTCAGCTCGCAGTTCGAATCCGGTTGGAACCAGTATCTCGAGTCACAGGAGGGGTGGCACTCCAGTGGTAGTGAATTCGTTTGCGACGGGAACGGTAGCGGAGTGCAGACGTATCAGATTGTTAAGACCCATGTTAATGTGACATTCACTCGGTGATCATCCCGAAACATGGGCATTGGTAACTTCGACATTGACCACACCAGCAGCCTCTGCGTCAGACTCTGCAACTCCGACTTGAAACAATAATACAAGCATATTCTCACTCTTATCCCCGTTCGGAAGGTCGTAGTAGACAACCGCTTGGTTGCTCTTGAGATCGAGGATGTAGTTCCCGCTCTCATTGGCGACGCCAATATTATCATACTGCTCGAAGTAGCTGGTGATATTGTCCTGCCATGTAGAGTTGTAGTTCCGGGTGACGAGACCAGTGATGTCGTCGCCGCTAGTGTAGACCCGGGTTGGTTCGATTGCGGTGTGGCTGGCAATGTCGGTACAGCGAGCCACACGATATCTAGTGTCGTTAAATTCTCGGATGATACCGCTTGTCGCGTAAGCGCCGTCTTTACACTCGTAGTCGTGAGCTTTCACACTCACGTTGTCTCCGCCGTTGATAGCGAACACGTGACTGTATTGCGAGTCAGTCGACGGGTCGTTGATATTATGAAACACCTGACCATTAATTTTCACCTGTGCAACCTGACTGTCGTCGCCAGGAACTGCCGGCGTGTGGACGGTCCCATTAGCCGTTATGTTTGAGGAGATGGGATCGCGCGCGATTATCTGTGTGCTAGCGATAGAGCGCCGAATCTCATCGAAGATATCATTTAGTTCGTCAGCGTCGTCAGCACGATAAAACTCCCCACCAGAGACAGTTGCAACTCGCTTCAATAGAGCTTGGTCGATTGCGCTGGAGTCGCCATATCCAATAGTATAAATAGTGACATCATCTCCTGCAGCGTTTTTTGCATATTCAACAGTCAGTTCATTGTCGGTTGGGGACGGACCACCGCAGTCGAAGGGGTCGTTATTATCAGTATTGTCTCCCCGGTCTTGACAATCATTATTAACTCCGTCCGTCAAAAGTACCATAACTTTATTTCTAGACTCATCACTCTTCATTGAAAACACATTATTGGCTTTGCGAACTCCATTTTGGGTTTCAGTTCCACCTCTAGCAGGGATGTCTTCGATAGTCTCGTTAAGACCAGTACTAGCCGATGCAGTCCCAAAATTAGAGGTAATGTACCTATTATTGTCTGTAATCCGGTAGATACCGTCTCCATCGTTATATGAGATGACTCCGGCCCGGTCCCGGGACGCATTCAGATCCGCGACGAACGCCTTCGAAGCTGCTTGTGCCTCTTCGGAACGGGTCGTTGTATCGCCGTCATTCCGGCTCATGGATCCAGATTCATCGATGACAAACATCACGTCGAGCGGTTGCCGACGAATCTCCGAATCCGCCTCTACAGAGGTTATATTACCAATCTGCATCGTCCCATTCTGGAGCGGGCGCGCCGACACGCGGTAAGTGTTATTAACGCCCTTGTCGACTTTGATGCTTTCACCGGTCAGCGTTACATCGTTGTAGTTATTGCTGGTAAGATTGATAACTCGGTTACGATCTACATCAACCCTCCGGGGAAGGTCTGTCTCATTCAACCTAATGATCGCTGTCTGATTGCTGCGATATACTTCTGCGGTAGTCTCAAACTCTTGAGTTAGGTAGGTACCCCACGCTTGATAGAAATCACTTTGTACGGCAATGGTGACGTTATTAGGACGCACACAGTCGCCTGCATTGAGCCGTTGCCGGACCCAAAACGTTCGATTCCTTGAAGACTCCTTACGGAGGCGAGCTTCACTGTATCCGCGATCAAAGCTTCCGGTGAGGTTCACCAATCGTATATTAATACTTCCGTCACGGTACTGAAGCGCTGGTGCGGTTACCATAGCACTACCACTGCCCTGCTTTCGCCAGACGCCGCCCCCTTCGTAACCCATTGTCGTGGCTCCGTCAGCAAACCGAACGGAGCTGAGGGTCATATTTGCTGCACACGCTGTGTCGTCGTTTACAGTGACATTCAGCCACCGACTCCGGTCAAGAGTATAGCTACGGGGGCTGGTGGAAGATAGGTCGATTTCTGCTTGAGATTTTCCACCGCTTGTGGATAGCGAAGCGAATTTCGAGTCCATATGCTGAAGTACGATGCTTGCCTGCCTCTCATCCTGTTCCTCAGTAACTGTTTCAATTGCCGGCGCACCAACAACAAGCACCCCGATTGACCCAGTTATTACTATAGATAATAAGAGGATATACCCAACAACTTGTGAAACACCGCGCGCATTTGCCCTATATTCTTGTTCATTATCTATCATAAAATAATAATTTTGAGTCGGTTGTTGATATTACTATCATTAACTACTGCAACTAATATCTACTGTCACCAGATGGTATTGCAGAGGGGTTCTCACAGCAAACAACAGACCGACCACCGGAGCAATATGTAGTTTGCACCCTATAGATGAGTGCGTTCTTGCCGGCGGTAGCTACCTCTCCAGCACTTGCCGTTTCATGGAAGCTATTACTAAAGGCTGGCTTGGCCGATTGCGTTTAGCAACTACACGGCGGTGGTGCCGAAGTGTTCTCATAGCGTGATTGTGGGGCTAGCGACATCGTTTTCTCGCTGGTGATTAGCAAGTGTAACGGCCAAGCGGAGACACAGAGCGAGGAAGACGTGTGCTTTGATTCTCACTCGGCCTCGGACCCGCGGGGTCCCGAGGCCGAGATCCCTACAGACGCCGATTGCTGTTTCAACCTGTGAGCGGTACGAGTACGTCTCTTCAAACTGTTTCTGCCGGAGACGTACCGTGTTGCTGTGCTCTTTGATCCGTTCCTCAACGTGGTAATCAATATCGAGCGGATCGTTCGTGCTCCGTGGGTTGTACGGAGCAATCGGCACGACCGCCTGCTAGCAGGTGGTCGTGCCACTCCAGCATATTGAACTCGGAGTCACCGATCATCCAGCGTGAGCTTTCGACGGCGAGCGCGTCACGCGTGACGCGCATCGCCGTCTCCTCATCGACTTTCTTCGCTGGAGTGAACGCTGCTGCGATGGGAATGTTGTTGGCGGTGGTCACGACACAACAGCCGTAGCCGTAATAGTAGTCGTCTTCAGCGTGGTCGTAGTTCTACTCAGCGTCCTCGTCACGGTGATCGACGGGAATGTCTGTACCATCGATACGGAAGAGCTTGCCGAGCGGTACCTGCTCGGCAAGCTCGTGGACTAAGTCGATGAACACGTCCTCTGCGACAAGTTCGAAGTCAGTGATGAACCGTGAGAGTGTCCGCTGGGACGGCGGACTCTCGAAGCCACACTGCCGCCAGACATCCTCGTTGTGGAGTTCTCGCGCAGTCGGACGCGGACTGTAGATGTCGTGATAGAAGCAGTGAAGGACGCCTTTCAGGAGTTCTGGTGGCTTGTGAACCCGTGTTCGCCCCTCAGATCGGGGGCGAACACGGGATAGTCCACAAGAAACGATAGATCCAACTGTTCGAACAGCGCCGTCGTCTCGGTGTCCAGTGTTTTGAAGACCTGTTCGACCGTAGCTTTATGTGGTAGGACGGAACTGGTCGTAGACACATCAGATTCGTCCTACCGCTTCCCTGCGAGGACCTCTGCACCACCGCCAACTCCACTCTTGCTGGAGCGTCAGCGTTCCAACTGTAGCAGGTTGATAATACGGCCTCAAGTTCTCGGGTCTGGAATATTGGCTGTACCTATAGGCTACAGCTATAGGGGGTGGCTCCATGACGTACTTCACGCTTCAGGGGCTTTAGCGGGACTCTCCCGGAGTCACCCTCATTCATTGACAGACTCCTTGGTGGGCAACCTCGCGTCAGACTTGTTTCTCAGTATGTGGAGATCGCGTCAGGCATTGCATCAGAACCAACCGACAAACGGTAGGTAGTAGATATCGATACCGCTGAAGACGCCGTTCCAACAGTTATTACTCAACGCATGAATTATGAATTGTATGTCGAAAGCTGCCGGGGACCCAGAACGAGCTATCAATGGGCTCCTGTCGATTGCACAACTGCTGGAAGAGCCACGCTTGGCCCGGCTCTACACGTTTGTTCTCCGTGAGGGCGACGTAACCATCGACGATATCGTCGCTGCGGTAGAGATTCCTCGAACGACAGCGTACTCGGATATGGGAACGCTCGTTGACCTCGGTGTTCTGACCCGAGATGAAGAGCAGAAGACGCACACGTATTCCGCTGTCCCGATCACGCTGACTGCAGACTTGGACGGTGACGAGTATACCGTCACGCCCACTCTCATCGAGGCGGTCGGTCGCTCACCACACGACCAGGACCTCGACCTCCTCATGGAACGATACGGGCTCGGCAAACTCACGGCTGCGCTCACGTATGCCATCCCCTATGCTAACGGTGAGATGTCTGAACGAGTCGCAGCTCGGGAGCTCGATCTGCAGCAGGCCTTCGCGATTGCGGTCCTGCATGCGCTCCGAGATGTGGTTCAGGACATGGAAACCGTTGATCCATACTTCGATGATATCCGGAACGCTCGCGACCAACCACCGTCAGCAGAGGACTGACGGACAACTATGAGTACGCCATTCGACCCATTTCAGGAGTCCGTGGCGTGGGTCGCAGATACGGGATTCTTCATCCTGTGGGCGGCAGCAGAACAATAAATACGCTGCTCTTGAGCGGTTCGCCGCCCAGAACGACCTCTCGTTCGTGATTCCCCAGCGCGTCTATGCGGAACTCGGCGGAGCACCAGACCGCAGCACACCGGGCCAGACGCCGATTAATAGTGCACTCGATGCTGGCTGGGTTCGAGTTGCTGCCGAACCCGACTACGCGAACAGCACAGTCTCTCGGGTGATGGATGACATCCGGTCATACATTGCTCGCTCATCGAATCGAGCGGAGGACCAGATTGAGAAGGCAGATACGGCCCTTGGTGCTGTTGCAGCGACCCTTCTTGAGAGCGGCGACGCTCGATACGTCTGTGTTGTGACCACGGATACTGATGCTGGTAAGGCACTGTCGCCGCACTTGCAGCCAACGGCTTCGAAGGTCGAATCCAGTTTAGAGACGGATTCGAGTTGATCGACGAGATTGCGTAACCGGGTTGTCAGTGGGGCAGGCGCTGTCTTCGTTCCTGTTTGCACTGCTCTGTTGAATAGTGGTTTCTTCGTGCCCGGTCGCTCGCTGAGCGGGGCCGTGAGGAGCTGACACCACTCGCCACAGATTGAGGGGATCATCAT
>JGI12330J12834_1000576_pt1 | contig 11141 bp, 9 predicted proteins | sample A23E1SouthBayCA_FD_12834 | JGI IMG/M metagenome (IMG submission 12834) | reverse complement strand
GAGCCTCAACGCTACCGACGATGTCGAGACGATCATGGGACATGAAGCGACGGCACGCCGCGCCTACTACGGCTCGTTCGACGCTATCCTCCGCGACGACTGGGGATTCGAGTCGAGGGAGTACACCCCCCCGCCGAACGCGGTAAACAGTCTTCTCTCCTACGGCAACTCACTCGTCTACACCAGTTGCATCTCGGCGATACGCAAGACCGCACTCGATCCGACTGTGAGCTACCTCCACGAGCCCGGTGAGCGTCGGTTCTCGCTTGCGTACGACATTGCCGACCTGTTCAAGCCCGTCATCTCCGACCGCGTCACCTTCCGGTTGCTCAATCAACGACAGCTCTCCAGCGATGACTTCCGAGAGGACGTCGGCGCCGTCCTCCTCACGGACGACGGACGCGAGACGTACACGCGCGCCTTCGAGAATACACTCGCCCGAACCAAAGAACACGAGAGACTCGGTCGACCCGTCAGCTACCAGTACCTCCTCCAGATCGAGGCGTACAAACTGAAGAAACACCTCCTGACTGGCGAGGACTACGACCCGTTCGAGAGGTGGTGGTGAATGTACGTCGTGTTCGTCTACGACGTCACCGCCGATCGCACCCATAAGCTCCTCAAACTCGGCCGCCGCTACCTCATCCACGTCCAGAACTCGGTGCTCGAAGGCGAGATCACGGAAGGGGACCTAGCGCAGTTCGAAGCCGAAGTCGACGCGCTGCTCGAACCCGGGGAATCCGCGATCATCTATAAATTCGCCTCCGAGGCGTACGTCGATCGATCCACGTTTGGTGACGACCCCGCGGCGGACGCGAAATTCCTATAGCGTCCATCGACCCCCCGGGGTTCTGGGGTGGATTGCGGGGCGACGGTAACTTCTTTAGGACAACGGGCAAAAGAGGGGATGCCTGCGGCAAATAGAAGATGGTTTCAGACGAACGCTAGTGCGGTTGAAGGATCGTGCTCGTCCTCGTCGAGATCGGCGCGGGCGCGTTTCAGACGAACGCTAGTGCGGTTGAAGGGAGATCTTGGCCGTCCGAGATTGCGCCCCCAACCGACGTTTCAGACGAACGCTAGTGCGGTTGAAGGACCTAACCATTCTTGTGCGGCATTATCCAAAGATGTATAGAAAAATTGTTTCAGACGAACGCTAGTGCGGTTGAAGGACTCAAGGATCACCCCGCGGAGCACTTGGATGAACCCGGTTTCAGACGAACGCTAGTGCGGTTGAAGGAGCGATCGCGGCGTTCGTGGTCGGTGACCGTTTGCTTGTTTCAGACGAACGCTAGTGCGGTTGAAGGGGAGACAAGGAGAGCATCGTGTCGGACGTTGACTCGACGACAGTTTCAGACGAACGCTAGTGCGGTTGAAGGGCGCCTGTCTGTGCCGTTAACTCCGTGCTGGCCTCGTGTTTCAGACGAACGCTAGTGCGGTTGAAGGGAAACCCTATCCGTCTTAGCAAGCCAAACCACTGTGTGGTTTCAGACGAACGCTAGTGCGGTTGAAGGGACGCTGTCGCGTACGTGTCGCCGTAGTCGTTGGAGAGGTTTCAGACGAACGCTAGTGCGGTTGAAGGTCGACGTCCTCGTAAGCCGCCTGCTCGTTCTCGACCGGTTTCAGACGAACGCTAGTGCGGTTGAAGGGTCCTGGTCGCCGCGGACGACGCGATCTCGCATGCGTGTTTCAGACGAACGCTAGTGCGGTTGAAGGTACCCCTACTCCCCGGCACTCCAAGTCCGGGAGTGGCTCGTTTCAGACGAACGCTAGTGCGGTTGAAGGGGCTACTACGCGCTCGCGGCGACGATCGCGACGGGGCTGATCGTTTCAGACGAACGCTAGTGCGGTTGAAGGGACGTCGCTCTCCGGGAGTGGGGAGTGGCGTGTCGTTTCAGACGAACGCTAGTGCGGTTGAAGGTGGATGTCGTCGTCGTCGAGCGCGGAGCCCCAGTCCGTTTCAGACGAACGCTAGTGCGGTTGAAGGATACATATGCGCACCGTTCGGCCCATCACCCTCGTGGTTTCAGACGAACGCTAGTGCGGTTGAAGGGTCGCCCCAGAGGTCGATGCCGTCGTGTTCGAGGACGTTTCAGACGAACGCTAGTGCGGTTGAAGGTGAGTGGGGTCCGAGCAGTTCGCGGACACCGTCCGCGGGTTTCAGACGAACGCTAGTGCGGTTGAAGGGGCCTCATCGGCCTCGCAATCGTCATCGACCTCGTAGTTTCAGACGAACGCTAGTGCGGTTGAAGGGCAATAACCAGATTGCCAAGACTGCCAACTCCGTAGAAGTTTCAGACGAACGCTAGTGCGGTTGAAGGACGACCTCCTCCGAGGCGTCCGGGGCGACCTCAAGCACGTTTCAGACGAACGCTAGTGCGGTTGAAGGCGGTCGTCGATGATGTTGTACTTCGCCTGGAAGCCCGCCTGCAGTTTCAGACGAACGCTAGTGCGGTTGAAGGTTCCTCGCGTTTGTCGATGTAGAGCGTCGCGTCGTCGTTTCAGACGAACGCTAGTGCGGTTGAAGGGGCAGATAGAGGTTCTGCCGGCCGTTGTGGTCAACGGTTTCAGACGAACGCTAGTGCGGTTGAAGGAGCACGATCACGTCCGCCAGCCCGATGCTCCCGAGCGTTTCAGACGAACGCTAGTGCGGTTGAAGGGCTCGGCCCCGAACCGTCGCGGCCATAGAGGTCGTAGCTATCCGCCCGAGTTTCAGACGAACGCTAGTGCGGTTGAAGGACGATACTCCTCGCCGTCCGCGCCGGTCGTGGTGGCGTTTCAGACGAACGCTAGTGCGGTTGAAGGTCGGCCCCCCGTTCGGTTTCCGCAACGGTCTCACGGAGTTTCAGACGAACGCTAGTGCGGTTGAAGGGTCTCCGTCGTTGTCGACGGCGACGATCTCCAAGTTGGAGCGTTTCAGACGAACGCTAGTGCGGTTGAAGGGGCCTCGTCATCACGGTCGTCGCAGTCTACCAGCCCGTTTCAGACGAACGCTAGTGCGGTTGAAGATCCCTGCCCCGTCCCAAACGTGATATGCTCACTCCCCAGTTTCAGACGAACGCTAGTGCGGTTGAAGACCCGAAGATCATCCGCTGCACGACTTCTACGAGCGTCGGCTTCAGACGAACGCTAGTGCGGTTGAAGCGTATCGGTCGTGACCGTGAGGATGATGAGGCGCTGTTTCAGACGAACGCTAGTGCGGTTGAAGCGTCGACGTCGGGCGCGATTGCGACCGATTTGACGGACGTGATCGGGGTTTCAGACGAACGCTAGTGCGGTTGAAGAATCCCCTCCTTAGACGCGTCCGCGATAGCGTTATGCACGGTTTCAGACGAACGCTAGTGCGGTTGAAGAGACGGTGTGGATCTCGGCGACGTCATCGTCGACGAGTTTCAGACGAACGCTAGTGCGGTTGAAGCCTAATCCAATCTGCGGGCTACATGAGCGCAAGCTGGGTGATTTTAGACGAACGCTATTGCGCTTGAAGCATGCCGCGTGACGATGGCTTGACGTCGCGCAATCGCCCCGGGACTTGCACTCCTTCCCGCGGATCGGCTGCTCCCTCGCTCTTGGAGGATGAGCGTCCGAAGACATATCTCTAGAAGATACTGAAAGCCCTGCTCGCCGCGGACGGCGCGCTCCCCCGAGCGGAGTTGATCGACGCTGCGTCGAAGAACTCCTACGAGAAATACCTCTCCCGGCTGATAGCTCTCGATATCGTCGAGCAGACAGGGCGGGGCCAGTATCGTGTCTATCTCGAGCCTTGGTGGACGCCCGCATCCGGCTTGGAGGAGCCGCAGAACGACGTGCACGACTCGGAGATCGACGTGGCGTCCGTCGGCGTGCCGGAGTGGCGGGACGTCCTCTACGGGGCGGCGCGCGGCCTCGATCTCGACGAGGATCCACAGTCGTGGGTGCCACCCTGCGACTTCGAGGACGTGCTCGAGGCGATCCCCGAGCTCCGCCAGTACGAGCATTTGCTCCGCGTGTGGTTCGACGAGCTCGCGGACTCCCAACCCTAGCTCGTCGCGCGGATCGGAACAACGCCACCGGGTGCGGAACCCGATCAGACACGACTCACCGCGGCAGCGTCAGGCGATTAGTGCCGGGTGGGGGTCTCGAGTAAGACTCGCTATGCGATCTTCTCAGCGAGTTCCGCTTGGTTCGTGTGGGACGCGTCAGGTCCGAGGAGACAGCGCTGGATATCTCGGTCCGCGTTGATGTAGACGAAGATTTCTGCTTGAAACTCATATCGGTCTATTATGCCACCCCCGTCGGTTGTGATGAACTCGGCCTCTTTCGTGAAGTTCTGATATGGGAGGAGCAGAAGGGTAGCGGTCGACGCCTCCTCGAGTGCTGGTTTGAGGCGGTCTCCCGGACAGCGACCGGCTTCCCCAGTAAGGTGCACACCGTCGATGTGGTAGCCGACATCGAGGCGTCGGGTTCCGCGACGCATCTCAAATGCACGGCTATCGTACGTGCGCGGTTGTCCACAACTGTGTTCGTCGTGTTTCGGGCCTGGATCCCGCTCGATCTTCGAATGGCCTAACTCCGCGATACAGTCCGCGAGGATCAACTTCAACTCGACGTGCCCCCGACTCTCGTTCCTGTTTCGATTATACTGTTCGACAGTCGTGTTACAGAGCCCTACCTCATATGTGAGTTTGTACGTCTCGGCGTCTGCCAAGTCCGCTGGATCCAACTCCTCTGTGTTCCCTCGCTGATATTCATGCGGCTGAAATCCACTGGCCGCGGTGCTTGGATCAATCTCTTCGATCTTGACAATCGGCATCGCTAGTCTTCGCCCTCCTGGTCGCTGTAGAGGATGTCTTCGACGTCGTCGGCGAGGTCGCTGGGTTTCTGGTGTTCGTAGGCTTCCTTCGTCGTCTCGATGCTCTTGTGTCGGAGGGCGCTCTGCGCGGTTTCGGCACTCGCCTCGTGGTAGAGACGGTGGCCGAGCGCGCGCCGACCGCCGTGTGGCTTGAGGTACTCGCCGTCGACGGCGACATCTGCCTCGTCGCAGAGACGCTCCATCACGTTGCGCGCGCCGCGCGTCGTGAGCGCGGGCGGGGCGATCTCGTTCGCGCGGAGGTACTCGTCGATTCGCTCGACGTCAGCGAGCTCGGCCTCGATCTCCTCGTCAGTCTTGTGTTCGCCCAGTACCGCGCGCACGTGGCGGTACTTCGTTGCTGCGTCCCTCGTTGGGATGACTGGCCAGTCTCCGGGTGGGTCGAGGAGGCGTTGCCAGCGCTCGAGGCGCTCCGCTGCGGGCCCGGGGAGCTGGACGCCCTGGATGGTTCGGGACTTCCCCAGCACCGTAATCACGCCGGCCTCTAGGTCGACGTCGTTCCAGGTGATCCCGTTGCGATCATCGTCGTTGGACACCGCGAACAGTTCGGCGCCGCGCGCTCCCGTATCGGCGAGGAGGTATGCGATCGCCCGATCCCGGAACGCTCGCTCCGCGTCGCCGTCGTCGTCCTCGAGGGCGTCGTGGGCGGCCTTGTCGACATGGGCCAGCAACTGCTCGCGAGCGTTGTCGGGCCATGCTTGTCGCTCTCGATCGCCCTGGTCTTCAGGGAGTGCGCGTTCGACCTTGTTGGGACGCATCGGGTTCTCGCTGAGCTCCTCGTCGTCGACGCACCAGCGGAAGAACGATCGCGCGGTCCCGTAGTACGTGTGTGCGGTCGACGCCGCGATTTCCTCGTCGCGGACGCGTCGGGCGAGATGTTGCACCCAGCGTCGACAGTCCTGTGTGTCGATGGCGTCGAGGCTGTCGACGTCGCGCTCCTCTTGGAGCCAATCGATGAGGCCGGTGACGATCGACTCGGTGTTCGCGCGGTAGCGCGCGCTGTCGATGCTCGTGAGTCGCGTGTCGAGTGTTTCCTGGATGCTCGAAGGGTAGGGGTCAGACACCAGGAACCACCCTCCAGACGCCGTGTTCGGTGGAGTCCATGGTTCGTGCTTCACGTACAGCGGCGACCCACCTAAAACTGCTTCCGCTTATTGGATTAAGAAGAACCAAATACGAAATCAGCGATTCGGGTAGTAGGGGCCGTGTCGCGGTTACAGACGGCGGATAAAGTTTTGATAAACTGTATGTGGGGATACGAAAGACGAGTCCCTGGAAGTTGAGACTACGGCGGGTGTAGCAGGGCTGTGATGCGTGGATTCGGCCAATTCAGTGAACAGAAACTGACTCAGATTGCTCTTCAAACATCCAATCTTGTTGAACCACCAACCATATGCGCGAATTTCGGCAACTTCCGATAGCGTAGCCACTCAGACGCCGGGCTATCACGGGGTGAGCCCCGTTACTATCCGATTCCGGTTTCCTTCTTCAACAGCGTCAGCGTGTTGTCCGCTGTCACGAGTGGTGAATGCTCATACTCTCCGGTCAACTCCACCTGGACCAAGAGATCCACCGCTCGCCAGATTGAGTAGAGCAGACACGCAAACGCGAAATAGAAGAATCGGAGTCCAAAATCCTTCGACGTCGTCGCGGCCATGAATCGCTTGATAGACCTCTAACCACTCTCAATCTCCCAGCGGTAGCCGTACTCAGTAAGGTGCCCGTTCCCTCGATTCGTCATGAACACAGAGTACTGCCGGTGATCGTCGTGCTCGGAGTTCTCCTTCCGTCGGTAGATCAGCGTCGTCTGGTGCCACTCGTTCTTGCCAAGATGGAGCTTCCGGTCGGTTTCATACCGGTCTTGGTCCCGCTGGAACAGGCGTTTGGCTTGGGCTTTCTCACTGGTCTGCATCCGCTTTGGCACGACGTAGGAGAGCCCACGCTCGCTGATCATCTCCAGAACATGCTGACTATCGAACTCTCGGTCCATCAGCACGTTATCAACGTGAACCATCGTCTCAGCCGAATCCAGGAGGTCCTCAACGGTTTCTAAGCGGGACTTACCCTTCCGAACTGGCCGTGCGTCCAGCACAATCGGTACTGCATTGCCGACTAATTGGACGGTGGCCCACTGATAGGCGTATTCGTCGGTCTTCTCTTTCGTCCCGATGATCTCGTCCTCATGGCCCGTTCTATCGCCCGTGAAGGGATCCGCTTCGGTGATGTCAATGGCGACGACTCCGGCTCGGAAGAACCCCTCTGTCTCAGAAACCTCGTTCAGGAGCCTATTAACGGCTTGTCGGTACATCTCGCGGATCTCCGCGATTGAGAGATCACGCACCTGTTCTCGATGGGAGTGACCCAACGGTGTCCGCTTTCGAGTCGACTCGTAAACGAAGCTGCGAGCGCCCTCGTTGGCAGCCAGCCGCTCGCGAAGTCCGAGATATGTCTGTAAGTCCCAGTAGGCGTTCTCGTGGATCTCACAGCCCTCACCTCGATCCAGCGAGAATGCTGGGAAGATGATGCGACTAACGTGGTCGGTAATTTTCTTTGCCTGCCCCAGAACTGTCCCATTGTCCGGTACTGAGTCATCTTCATCATCGTTCCGATAGCTGAGCTTCCGCTCTGGTTCTCGTGGAATCGCGAGACCCGCATTCTGGGCCTTGATCAAGATCGTTTGAGCTGCCGTTTGGACGGCCTCGCGTAGGTCGACAGAGAACCGCTCGTGCCAACTGCGCCATAGCGTCGATTGATTCGGCATACGCTCAAAACCGAGGTCCCGTTGAAGTGCCGGTCGCTGTTGGAGGAACGTCAAGAGTGCCGTTTCGTGGTCCCAGCCGTGAATCTCTTTGAGCAAGAACAACCGCATCAACTGCGGTATCTGATACCGCGTGGGGGCAGAATACTCGTCGTGCGGCCCGAAATCGACGTATTCCAGCGGATACTGACATATGAACTCCGCAATCGACTCGTGGGTGTCGTGATCGAACCAGACTCTGGCGACGGTTTGAATGTCAGATTGGAGAGCGGATACCGAACTCCGGTCGTATAGTGGTGTCGACCCGTATACAGGCCACTCGACGTGCTGTAACTGTGCGATAGTCCGAAAGACATCCTGTCGCGATTGCTCTGTTGATGGCATTAGTCGAAGATAATCCGTCTGAGAGACACTGTAAGGTCTCCTCGGTCAGGAGATACAGCTATGCTTCGAAGACAGCTAGGAGACCACGTTGCTGTGCAGAACGCGGTCGGATGCTACCAGTCGAGGCTACCCCGCTCTGGTACTCGGTCACTTGCGTCTCAAAGGGATCTCCTTCCTTGTTCAGATTGACTTACTCGGACATCCGCGGGAACGGATTGTCGGTCCCGTACTGTTCCGGTAAGTCGAGTTGTCCAAGGCGCCGGTCGGCGATGTGTTCGACGTACTTGGCGAACTGCTCGGCGCTCATGCCAAGTATTTCGTCAGGACGCGCCTCGTAGGTGTAGATTTTCTCTAACTCGACCGCTTCGGTAATCAGGTCGACTGCCTCGTCGCTGAACTCGTGGGTCCACACGCCGGGATTTTCCGACCAAATCTGTTTGATGAGATTCACGCCGAAGCCGTCAAGAACCGAGGCACGCATACGCCGAGGGGTAGGTGGGCGTAGTTTACACGGACCACTCCATCATACCGATCAATGGGAGATCAGCTCTCACAGGCCTTGCATTCGAGGATGTCTCGGCTGAACTTCTGTGCGGCGTTCACGCTGTGTTGGTAGTAGAGACTCTTCACCCCTTTCTTCCAGGCCTCGATGTAGAGCTGGTTGATCTCCTTGACGCTCACTTCGCTCGGATCGATCGAGATTCAGGCTCTGTGACTGATCGATGTGTTTCTGCCGCTGCGCTGCCTGGTTGATGATCGCCATCTGTGGAATCTCGGCGAAGGTCTTGAACACCTCCTTCTCGTGGTCGGTCAGGCAGTCGAGGTGCTGCACGCTCCCGTCGTTCTGTGCGATGCTGTCCCAGACCTCGCGCTCATCTCTGCCTCGCTGTTTCAGTATCGCCTCGAGGAACCGGTTCTTCTGCGTCGATTTCAGCTTCGCACCGTCGCGGACGAAGTAGTTCGATTTGAGCGGTTCGATGCTCGGACTGACCTGCCCGAGGATGACACTGCTGGATTTCGTCGGGGCCACGCTCATCGTCGTCGCGTTCCGGCGACCGTAGCCGTCGAGCACCTCCGGCTCACCGAACTCCTCGGCGAGCCGACGACTCTCCTCGTAACTTCGCTCCTTGATGGTGCGGAAGATTGCTTCGTTTTTCTCCATCGCCTCCATGCTGTCGAACGGAATCATCTCGCTCTGGAGGTAGCTGTGCCAGCCGAGGACGCCGATGCCGATCGCCCTGTGCCGTTTCGCAAACCGCACTGGGCGTTCCATGAACTGCGCCCCTTCCGCCTCTTGGATGAACTCCTCCATGACGGCGTCGAGGAACCGCGTCAGCGTCTCTACTGCGTCGGTGTCCTCCCACTCGTCGTAGTGGAGTGCGTTCATCGACGAGAGGCAACAGACGAAACTCTCGTCTGGCGTGGCCGGTAGCGCGATTTCGGTACACAGGTTGGAGCCGTTGATCTCGTAGCCCTTATCCTTGTAGACCTGTGGCTTCCCGTCGTTCATGTTGTCCCGGAAGATGATGTACGGGACACCGATGTTGATCCGCGTCTCGATAATCTCTGCCCACGTCTCTCGCTTCTCCTCGTCGCCGTCGACCATCGCCTGGAACCAGTCGTCACCAATGATGACGCCGTAGTAGATGTCCTGTACGGGGTCGCCCTCGGTCTTGATGTTGAGCCACTCGTCCAGGTCGTCGTGTTCGATGTCAATGTATCCCGCGAACTGGCCGCGCCGCGTCTCCCCTTGGCTGACGACGTTGATGATCGTGTCGAACAGCTCGGTGAAGCTGTAGCTCCCGTTGCTCTTGCCGTTGTTCGTGATCGGGCTGCCTCGGGGCCGGATCTCGCCGAAGTACCCGCTGGTCCCGCCGCCCAGCTTGGTCATCTCGCCCACTTCGGCCTGCGTGTAAAGGATGCTCTCCATGCTGTCTTCCATGTAGCTACCGAAGCAGCTGATGGGCAGGCCTCGGTCCAGACCGAAGTTCGACCACACTGGACTCGCGAGGCTGTAGAAGCCCCGACTCATGTAGTCGTAGAACTTGTCCGCGAAGCCGTCGTCGTCCAAGATTTCTTCAGCCCGCTCTGCGATCTCCCTGACCCGTTCCTCGGCTGTGACGCCCTCAAGCAGGTACCCCTCGTTGAGGAATGCCCTGCTATCCTCGTTCAGCCAGTAGAACGGTTCCTTGTGCTGCTGTTGTACCTCGTCAAGTGCTGGTTCTGTTTGTGCCATCGTTAGAACATGTCCTCGGCGGTAACGCTCTGCGCGTGCTTGTTGTACGTGGTCGATCGCTTGCTGAAGAAGTCGTTGTCCTTCGTCATCATAATGTCCTCATCGAACCACCGTGTCTCCTCGAGCAGGTCATCGTCCGGGTCGAATATCGGCTCGACACCGACGTTCTCGAGGCCCTGGTTGAACCGGTCCCGCAGGAACGCGTCGATGTAGGCCCGGGGAAGGAACTCCAGTTCGCCCTCACCGAAGATCCAGTCCAGTATCTTCATCTCTGCCTCGAACGCCTGCTGACAGGCCGCTTGGACCTCTTCTTCGAAGTCCTCGTCGAAGAGGTCCGGATTCTCCTCGCGAATCGTCTCCACGAGTTCGACACCGAATAGTCCGTGAATCTGCTCCTCCTTGCTGGTCGCTTCGACGGCGTTCGCGATCCCCTTGAACTTCTTTTCGTGTTTGTCGAAGCTCGTCATGATGAGGAATTGCGAGAACAGCGAGACGTGCTCGACGAATGTGGCGAACAGCAGGAGACTCATCACGTACTCCTGTGTGTCGTCGCTCTCGCTCTTCTCGAGGTACTCGTCGAGGTAGTCGATCCGCTCCTCGATTGCGGGGACGTCGGTCACCTCCTCGAAGTCTTCCGCAATCCCCAGGATGTCGAGGAGGTGGCTGTACGCGTCCATGTGTCTGACCTCACTCTCCGCGAAGGTCATGCCGACGTTCCCAACCTCTGCTTTGGGCATCTCGTCGTAGATGTCTGCCCAGAAAGTCTTGACCTGGACCTCGATCTGCGCGATGGCCAGCATCGTCCGCTTGATGACAGTCTTCTCGGCGGGAGTCGTGTTGACCTTGAAGTCTTGAACGTCTCCTGAGAAGTTGAACTCCGTGTGAACCCAGTAGCTGTTCCGTATCGCGTCTTTGTA
>JGI12330J12834_1000571_pt1 | contig 11303 bp, 13 predicted proteins | sample A23E1SouthBayCA_FD_12834 | JGI IMG/M metagenome (IMG submission 12834) | reverse complement strand
AGGCGGGACGCCGGGAAGGCGTATACGGACACCGGCCCGCCGCGCCGGAGGGCGTCGGCGTAGACGGCCCTGAAGACGGGTTCGTGACGGCCGTACTCGGCGTTCGACGGGTAGTCGGCGACGAGACGGCCCTCGTCGGTCTCGACGTGGTCGGCACGCGCCCCCGTGGCGGCGACGACGAGGAGTCGGTCGCCCGTCTCCCGGTCGACGACGGGACGGCCCGGACGGTGGGTGTGGCGCACACAGAGCGCCGGGCCGCGGGCGGTCGTGGGGACGAACGCCGGTCCGCCACAGACCGCACAGACGGCGGTCCGGCGGCCCGGCGGTGGGACGAGGCGGGCGGTCACTTCGAGGGCGACCCGACGGAGATGTTTACACCGACGACCCCGGATCTCGTGGTCCGGACAGGTGCAGGTCGTGGCGTCGAGGTCGACGGCGTACGTCTCGCCGTCGCCATCGGTTTCGACGGCGTACCGGCCGTCGCGGAGCGGCCGAACGGCCATGGGTTCGACGCGGGCGCGTCGGGCGCGACCGGTCGTGTCGGCGGCCGGCAGGGTGGTCTTCGAGCGGGTGGCTGGGAGTGACGCGGGTGTGTGTGCTGAGTGCGTCATGGTGGGTGAGAGCGGGTGACTGCGGGACGATCAGAGGCACCCTGACGCTGGTGGGAACCAAGGACCGTTCTCTCGCCTAAGGTAGGGACTCGAAGCACCTAACCCTTCGTCTCAGATGTTCTCGGCGCGGAATATCGAAATATCGCCGACGGCGCGAGCATCGAAGCTCTTTTGCCGGGGCCGATGGATGCCCGAACATGGAACTCGAAGAGGGGATGGTCCGGAAAATCGCCATCTCCGTCGGCGCAGTGGGCGTTTTCGTCGCGCTCGTCGTCGGCATCGGCACGATCTACAACGACGGTGGTCTGGGATCGACCGGCGGTCTGGCCCTCATCGCCACCATCGCCGTGTTCATCCTCGCGATGGCCGGCGTCGGCCTCCTTCTCGCGGACTGACGACGCCGAGGGAGTCAGTCGTCGCTCGTGGATCGCTCGGCGGCGGCCACCGCCGCCGCGTAGTACCGGCGCGGGTGGTCGATGGTCTCACAGCGCTCGTCGGGGTTCACGCAGTCCCCGAAGGTCTGCATCGTCGCACACGACGGGGCCGGATACTGGCTTCCACCCCCGCCGTCGTCGGCGAGGACGGTCGCCCGGTAGGAGAGGTTGCCGTCGTCGAGGCCGGGCCAGCGCTCGGCGATGGCGTCGGCGTCGAGGCCGAGCGAGACGAGGAAGGCGGTGACGGCGAACGCCGAGTGGGCGGGCAGGTCGTCGTCGGCCCGGTCGAGCAACGCCCGAATGCAGGGTGGGAACTGTTCTGGGGCGACCGTCTCGACCGACGGCAGGCGTTCGCGCTCGGCGAGGCGGTCTCGGAGCGCGGTCACGTCGTCGTCGAGGGCGGCCGCGAGGGCGTCGCCACCGGCACTCCCGCGGACCTCGAAGGGCAGGCCCGACGCGACCCGGCGGCGGACGGCCTCCCGGAGCAACCGGTGGAGTTCGTCTACCGCCACGGGCACCGCGCCGTCGACGAGGTCGCGGTTGACCAGTCGCCAGTCTGCCCCCCAGTCCGGATCGGCTAGACGGAGATAGGCCGTCACGTCGACGCGGAACGCGTCGGGGGCGGAGCCGCCGCGTTCGTCCGCGACCCGCCGGACGGCTCCGTCGAGGTCGAACTCGTCGAGAAACGTCGGCAGGTCGGCCCGCGGCGTCGAGACGCTCCGGAGTTCGGCGTCGTCGGCCGCGAAGTCCGTCCGGAGGCGCTCGAAGGCCGTCTCGGCTTCCGCGTCGGCGTACTTCTCGACGGCCGCGGGGACCTCGACCAGCGAGACGAGGATGCGGGCGATGGGATACGAGAGGAGTTCGTCCCGGTCGCTCCAGCGTTCGGGCGTCTCGGGGGCGACGGTCCCCGACATGAGCGCGCGTTCGACCCGTTCGCGGGCGCGGTCGACGGCGGGGTCGCCCTCGGTGACCAGTCGAGGCGGGGAGATGTCGGCCGCCTGCACCGCCGCCCGTGCCGCGTCGAGGAAGGGATACCGGGCGTAGAGCGGGTCGGGACGCATCGGCGGAGGCTTGTGTGGCGGGGTGGATAAGCGCGACGGTCGGGGGCGTGTTGGGCGGGGCTGGGCCTCGCCGTCCGAACGAACGGGAGGGGCGCCGCCGGACCACACGACCTAAGTTCGCGCCCGCACTGGAAGCGTTCGTGCCGACGTTCGACTACCCCTGTCCCGACTGCCGGACCACCAACAGCCTCCACGACACGGACTGCCGGTTCGAGGGGACGCCGTGGGCGGCGATGGAGGCTGCCTACGTCGACGTGGTGGCGGTGCTCTCGGGGGGCGTGACCGACGCGGACGACCTCCCGGAACTGGTCGAGGAGTGGGGCCCGCTCCGGCAGGCGGCCGTCGAGCGACTCCGCCGCGACGAGCGCGTCGACGACGCTAACGACCGACTCCGCCTCCTGCCCGCCGAGGAGTACCGCGAGGCGGTGTCGGTCCCCACCCGTGATCCGATCAAGACGGTCTACGAGCGCGGGAGCGTCCCCGGCTGTCACGACAACGCCGTCTTCGCCATGATCGCGTGGTACGAGATGGTCGGCCTCTCGTGGCCCGAAACAAAGGAGCACGTCGTCGAGTGGCTCCGCGAGAGCGGGGCGTGGGACCGCGGTGGGTTCGAGGAGGCCTCGCCCGGGGCGCTGGTCGAACAGAAGCGCCACGTCTACGAGTCGGGCTACGGGTGGAAAGAGAAGGCCACGGCGGCGAAACGCGTCATCGAGCGGAGCCTGTAAGGGCCGAAGAGGTTTTTTCGGCAGCCGTTCACCGCCAAGTATGGTCTCCGATTCAACCCTCCACGCACTGCTCGGCGCTATCGTGACCGTCGTTCTCTCTTTCGTCCCCTTCTCGCCCGTCCTCGGAGGTGGGGTGGCCGCCTACCTGAACGGGGCCGACGCCTCTCGGGGCCTCCGGGTGGGGGCGCTCTCGGGCGCCATCGCGACGGTCCCGCTGGTGCTTTTCGGCCTGCTTCTCGTCTCCTTTCTGGGCATCTTCGCCCTCGGCGTCGAAGGGGGTGTCGCCTTCGGGATTGGTAGCTTCCTCGTCGTCCTCGTGTTCGGGGTGATCGCCACCGCCTACACCGTCGGCCTGAGCGCACTCGGCGGCTATCTTGGGTCGTACCTAGTCGACGAGGTGTAACAAAGCGGTCGGCGGCGCGCCGCCGTCAGTCGTCGGCGAACGATCCGACGCCGGAGTTCGAGACGACCGATTCGTTGGCGGCGACCCACCGCAGCAGCAGGAACGAGAACACGTACTTCGCCAAGACGTCGAGCGCGGAGTATGCCCACGAGGTGAGTCCGACGGACTGCACGAGCGCGAAGCCCTCGACGCCGACGGCCCAGATGATGGGATATCCGAGCCACAACACGACCGTGAGCGCTCGAAGCGTCCCGAATATCTCACCCGTACCGGCCGCCGCTGCCGACTGCGGCCACTCGACCAACAGGGCGTACAGGACAACGGCGAAGAAGGCACAGCTGATCACGTAGAACAGCCAGCGCGACAGGTACGACGAGGTGACGAGCGCCGCGGCCAAGCCGGTCAGACACATTCCCACGTCCGCCGCGATGACCGCGAAGATGCTTCCGGTGTCGGCGTCGGCGAGCAGTCCCAGCGCGAGCAGGATCAACGGCGTCGACAGCGCCCACGTGAGATACCGACCCCACTGGCTCATCACTTCCTCTCCGGCCAGCGCGTGTCCCGCAGGCATCTCGATGAAGCCGACGGTCAACCCCGATAGCAGGCCGAGGTAGCTCGAAATCGAGACGAGCGGGATCATCAGCGTCGCGGCCCAGATGAGCCGCGGACGTCCCGCGGAGACGTTTCGGCCCATGTATACGAACAACAGCGCAGCGAGTCCCGCGAGGGCGATGTTGACCCAGAGCGAGGAACTGAGCAACACGTCGTTTTGTATCTGTGAGACCGCTTCTCCCTGTGTCTGGAGTAGCACGCCGAGTGAGTCGGTTGGGTTGGGCATCGTGATCCGCATACCATACGTTCTGTACGTATAAATACCTGAAGACGGTTCGACAATATTGTCCGGATCGGTTACCCGATCCGTCGTCGGCTGGACACGGGGGAGCGGGATTACCGTGGCCGCGAACGACCGACCGAGGCAAGTGCGACGTGTGACTGTGGTGGCTACGCGTCGCTTGCCGGCTGTCCTCCGCGACCAAGCAGCCAGCCGAGCGCGAACAGCGGGAGCGCCGGTAATCCACCGAAGACGAGGGCGCCTCGCACCGGGCCCATCGGAAACGGGCTGGTTTGTAGGATGGCTGTGACACCAATCGCGACCGTAGTTAGGGCGACGGTGCAGGCGGCCCACGCCCACCGCCGCCTGCGTAGGCAGACACCGAGCGGGTATCCCAAGAGGGCAACGGCGAGTGCGCCCACCGGAACCAGCGAGCGGCCGCGTCTCGTGCCGGCGAAGATGGCAGTCGTCCCAGCCAGCCAGAGAACGACGGCGAACCGGAGCGCCACCGGCGGCCCCGGACGCCCCGACAGGTGGACGGACGCCGCGGCCGCGAGCAAAACGAGCCCAGCGCCGACGAAGACGACCCCGGGAAGCGCCACGAGGAACGTGGGAAGCGAGAGCAGGAGCGCGCCGACGGCGGTCAGGAAGAGGCCCGCACCGCCGAGTCGCCGAACCGTCGCGGTCCGGTCGTCCGTCTCGGACTCCATATGGTCCCCCCTAGAGGACCGGGTCATTAACCCTACGCGTGCCGGTGCTTCGACCGACGGGAGCGAGTGGGACTGGATCGTACTCGCGAACGAGTGAAACGAGCGAGCGGGCACGATGGGATTTGAACCCACGACCGTCGGATGGCTTCCCCCGCGGGCCGTCGGGGTTAGAAGTCCGACGCTCTATCCGGACTGAGCTACGTGCCCTCATCGACGAGGAGGCGGGGAGAGTCAAAAAGCGGTTCGGCTCGGTCCGCGAGGCGAGACGACGGGCCGACACGACAGGGTATAAGGCCACGAGGCGGGTACGGACGGTCGATGAAGGTACTCGGCACCGTGGGGCTTCCCGGGAGCGGTAAAGGGGAGGCCGCTACGGTCGCGCGCGAGGCGGGCGTGCCGGTCGTGACGATGGGCGACGTGATCCGGGAGGCGTGCCGCGACCGGGGGCTCGATCCGGACGAACACCACGGAGCGGTGGCGACAGCGATCCGCGAGGAGGGGGGTGCGGCGGCCATCGCCGAGCGGTCGCTGCCGCGGATCGAGGCGGCACTGGCGGAGTCGGGGACGGTACTCGTCGACGGGTTGCGGTCGCCCGCGGAGGTCGACCGCTTCGAGGCGGCGTTCGGCGACGCGTTCGTCCTCGTGAGTGTCGAAGCACCGTTCGAGACCCGGGCGTCGCGACTGGCCGACCGCGGCCGCGACGGCTCCGACGTCGACCGGGACGCCCTCCGTGAGCGCGAACAGCGGGAACTCGGGTTCGGCATGGACGAGGTCATGGACCAAGCGGACGTGACCGTCGAGAACACGGGGTCGCTGACGGCGTTTCACGACCGGATTCGCGACCTACTGGCCGCGGAGGCCGAGCGATGATCCACCGAATCGACGTACGGGTGATCGCACCCGTCCGTGACACGGAGGTGACCGACCGGGTCGCCGACGCGGTCGACAACCTCTTTCCGAACGCCGAACTCGTGGCGGAGCCGGGACGGCTGGTGGCCGACGCACACTCGATGGAGCAGTTCTCCGAGCGCCTGCACGAACAGGAGATTCTCGACAGCGCCCGCAAGGCGTTCTTCCGGCGGGCCGACGACGACGGCTTCGCGTTCGCGCTCAAAAAGCAGGCGGCGTTCGAGGGCGTCATCAACTTCGCCGTCGGCAACCCGGACGAACTCGGTGACATCGAGGTGCAGGTGACGGTCCACGACCCCGACGTGGAGGCGTTCATCGACCACGTCGCGCCGCCGACCGAGGAGGGGCGACCGGTCGATCCCGACGACGGGTGAGAGCGGGACGGCTTTTTTGAACGCGTCGGCCGAGGGACGCGCATGGAGTTCACCGTCTCGACCGACGAGCGTCTCGACGTGGTGGACGTGACCGACCGGGTCGCCGACGCGGTACCAGCCGACGCCGCGGGCACCGTCACCGTCTTCGTGGAGCACACCACCGCGGGCGTCGTGGTCAACGAGGCCGAACCGAACCTGCTCGACGACGTAGAGACGTTCCTGTCGGAACTGGTGCCGGACGGAGGGTGGGAACACGACCAGTTGGACGACAACGCGGACTCGCACCTGCGGGCCTTACTGTTGGGTCCGGGCGAGACGGTCCCGGTCGTCGACGGCGCCCCCGCCCTCGGCCGGTGGCAGTCGATTCTCTTCGTCGAGTGTGACGGCCCCCGCGAGCGGACGGTGCAGGTCGTTTAGACGAACAGCAGGACGGCGAGGTAGAGCAACACGACTCCGAGGACGTCACAGACGTTGGTGACGACGGGAATCACCACGTCGTCGGGATCGAGTTCGAAGCGGTAGGCGGCGTAGGTGGCGACGACGGTGACGGCGACGGCGAGGACGGCGAGCGAGAGGCCGCTGGCGAGCGAGACGGCGAGCACGGTCGAGAGCGGCAGGGCGGTAGAGCCGGTGAGCGCGGTCAGTCCCCACGCGCCGAGGCCGACGAGCGGGAAGATAGAGGCCGCGAGCGCGACGGTGGCGACGGCGTTGCCGGCGAGTGTCTCGTCGTCGGCGGCGAACGAGAGTGTTCCGAGGTGGAAGGCCGTCGAGAGCCGGGCCGCGAGGATGCTCCCGAGATTGCCGGCGGTGCCGATGGTGACGGGGACGAGAACGAGGAGGGAGGGGTAGCGCAGGAGCGTCGCCTCGAAGCGCCCGAGGACGAGACCACTCCCGAGTTCGACGAGTGTCAGGACGAGAAGGACGGGGAGCATCGCACGGGTGATGGCGCGGACGGACCACGTCGTCGACATTCAGGCGACCCCCAACAGGAGCGCGACGGTTCGGACGGCGATCAGGAGAAAGAGGACACCGAAGACGTCGCCGGTGGTCGTCACGAGGGGCCCGACGAGCGTGTCGGGGTTGTGACCGCGGCGGTAGCCGGCGAAGACGACGGCGACGACGACGGCGGTGAGTGTGACCCCAGAGAGGAGGCCGGCGACGAGAGCGATACCGGCGAGTCGACCGAGGGCGGTGACCGGCATACCGAGCGTCGAGAGGATGACGAACGCCGCACCGGCCGCGAAAAGCGAGGTGGCGACCCCGTTGGCGAGCGCCGCGGCCGCGGCGGCGCGGAGTCGAGGGTCACCGGCCCCGACCCGTGGTTCGATCAGCCCTTGGTGGAGGCCGGTCGCTAGACGAGCCCCGAAGGAGCCGTAGACGTTGCCGCGGGTGGCGAGCAGAGCGGGCACGAGGACGAGCAACCCCTCGACGGCTCGAAGATCCGCGCGCATCCCGCCGAGGACGAGTCCAGCCACGAGGCCACCGACGAGGCTGGCGCCGAGCGCCGGGAGTGCCTCGCGGTAGGCCTCGACGGCCACCTCGCGGACGCGCATCGTCGAAGGCAACGCGGGCCGGGCTGAAAAGTCGGGCGACTATCGGGCGAGCGCGAGGCCGAGCACGATGGCCGTCGCGAGGCCGAACGCCACGGCCAGCACGCCGAAGGCGACGTCGAACGTCGAGACATCGGAGAGATAGCCGACGACCGCGGGCGAGACGGCGCTCATCCCCAGCATCGACGTGCGGACGATGCCGAGCGTGCCGCCGACGACGTCCTCCGGGATGATCGTCATGAGGTGGGCGTCGCGGCCGGGGCGAACCCCGTGGATGCCGACTCCGAGCGCGAGCGTCGCCGTCCCGACGGCGAGGAGTCCGGTGTCGGCGACGAGCAACGCGACCAGCGCCGTGATCGCNAGNGCGAGGAGNGCGGCGATCACACGCAGGCGACCGAGACGGTCGGCGGCGTCGCCGGTGATNGGCTGGACCCCCGAGACGAGAAAGAACCCGCTGTACAGCAGGCCGGCCGCACCGGCGTCGACACCGGCCCGACTCTGCAAAAACAGCGGGAGGAAGGCGGTGATGCCGCTGACCGCAAACGCGATACAGACGGCGGCGACGGCAAACGCCGTCAGAGAGGGGGCGGTGAAGGCGGCGAGGTACGTCCAGAAACCGGTGTCAGCGTCGGTTTCGGGGGTCGCACCCCCGTCCGGAAGGCGGGCGGGCACGCGGAGGGCGAAGGCACCCGCGAGGGCGAGTCCGCCGAGGGCAGCCCCCAAGAAGAGTGACTGCCACGGCATCGCGGCGGCGAGGACGGCGACCACGAGGACGGGGGCGAGCGCCCCACCGAACTCGCCGACGGTGTCCATCACGCCGAGTGCCCGCCCGGTTCGGTCGCGGTACACCGCCGAGAGGAGCGTGATGGCGACGGTCTTGTGAGCGCCGGTGCCGAGGCCGATGCCGACGACGGCGACCGTCAGCAGGGCGTATCGCGTCGAGACAAACAGCGAGAGGGACGCACCCGACGCCACGAGCGCGCCCGCGACGATGACGCGGACGGTCCCGATCCGGTCGGCCAGCGCGCCGGAGGGGAACTGCATCACGGCGTAGCCGGCCATCAGCGCCGAAAAGAGCGTGCCGAGTTCGGTGTTGGAGACGCCGTAGAGCGCCCGAAACGTCCCGAACAGAGGCGGAAAGGCGTACCGGAGGAACTTGGCCAGAAACCACAACAGCGCGGTCAGCGCGAGGACATCGAGCGTCCGGAGGCGTTTCAGCCACGGATGACTGGCGGTCGGCACGGGGCGTGACTACGAACGCTCCCGCGGAAAAATCCCGGGCGTCCGTCAGCCGAACGGTCCCATGCCGCCCATGCCACCCATCCCGCCGCCACCGTCGCCCTGTTGGAGCTTCTTCATCATCCGCTGCATGTCGCCGTCGCCCATCCCTTGGAACTGCTTGATGGTGCGTTCCATCATCCGGTGTTGTTCGAGGAGTTCGCGGATGGACTCCTCGTCGACGCCGGCGCCGTGGGCGATGCGTTCGACCCGCTCTTGTCCGATGGAGCGGGGGTTTTCGAGTTCCTCGTCGGTCATCGAGTCCATCGCCACGTCGAAGGTCCGCATCCGGTCTTGGGTCACGTCCATGGCGTCGTCGGGAAGCTGATCCATCAGCCCGCCACCCATGCCGGGGATCATATCCATCACCTGATCCAGCGGCCCCATGTTGTTCATCGCCTCCATCTGTTTTTGCATGTCCTTGAGGGTGAAAGAGCCCTCCATGATATCTTGGGGATCCCAGTCGTCGTCCTCCTCGCCCGTCTCGGCCATCGCCCGCTCGACGCGCTCGGAGAGCTGTTTGAGATCGCCCATCCCCAGCAGCCGCGAGATGAAGCCGTCGGGCTCGAAGCGCTCGATATCTTGGACCGTCTCGCCGGTGCCGAGGAAGGCGATGGAGGAATCGGTCTCGTTGACGGCGGTGAGGGCGCCGCCGCCTTTCGCCGTCCCGTCGAGTTTCGTGATGACGACGCCGTCGATGCCGATGGAGTCGTCGAACTGGCTGGCCTGCTCTTTGGCACCCTGCCCGATGGCGGCGTCGAGGACGAGCAAGGAGCGGTCGGGATCGACGACCGAGTCGATCTCTTCGATCTCCGCGATCAGGTCGTCTTCGAGGGCGTGTCGACCCGCGGTGTCGACGATGTGGACGTCCGCGTCGGCGGTCGCCTCCAGCCCCTCGCGGGCGATCTCGACGGGGTCGTCGGAGTCGGGGTCGCCGTAAAACTCCACCTCGGCGCGGTCGGCCATCTGTTCGGCCTGATCGTAGGCGCCGGGGCGGAACGTGTCGGTCTGGATGACCGCCGGGCGGAGTCCCTTCTTCGAGAACCACCACGCCATCTTCGCGGCGGAGGTGGTCTTGCCCGACCCTTGGAGGCCGGCGAGCAGGATGGTCTGGGGTTCCAGCGGCAGCTCCGTCGACTCGCCGATCAGGTCGACCAGTTCCTCGTAGACGATCTTCAGGACGTGATCCCGGGCGCTCGTGCCGCCGGGGGGTTCCTCCTCCAGCGCACGCGTCTCGATCGAGTCCGAGAGGTCCATCACGAGACTCACGTCGACGTCGGCTTGGAGTAGGGAGCGTTGGATCTCCTTGACGACCTCCTCCACGTCGTCTTCGTCGAGCCGGGATTTCCCTTGGAGCTTCGAGAGGGTGCCGCGGAGGGAACTCCCGAGATCATCGAGTACCATTTGCTCGCCGCTACGCGCCCGTGCCGGTAAAGCCTTTGTTCACGACGAACGGCGGGGCCAGCCCGCGGGAACGAGTATAAGTCACCCGGGACCCAACGCCGGGCGATGGATCGACGCGCGTACCTCCGCGGGGCGCTGGCGGCGCTGACGGCCGCGACGAGCGGTCTCGCTGGCTGCTCCGATACCGAGTCCGCGGCGTCGACGCCGACGGGGACGGCGACACGGACGGGGACGGCGACACCGACGACGACAGCCCCGCCGACCGAGTCGNCGACTGCCACGCCGACGCCGACCGTGGGCGACCGGTCGCTCGACCCCTACCGGTCGTGGCTGGTGGCGCCGACGTCCGTCACCCCCCACACATACGAGTTTACGCATCTCTCGCTGTCGGCGGTGCGGGCAGACGCCAGCGAGGCGTTCGCGACGTCGCTGGATCGGTACTGGCGACAGCGCACGGAGTCGTACTTCGGCGCGGCGGTGCCGGTCGACTCACTCGAGGCGGTCCTGACGGTGAACCACTCCCGGATCGCCAACGAGTCCTATCGGATCGCGGGCGGGGCGTTCGACACCGACACGCTCCGGGCGGCCCTCCAGGATGCCGGCTTCACTGCCGACGGCTACGTCGATGACGTGGCGCGGTTCACCCGGGTGCAGGAGGGACGGACCCGAGTCGTCGGCCTCCACCCCGACGTGTTCGTCAGCATCGGCGCCGAGGAGTCGGCGACGGCGCCGTTGGCGACGGCCCTCGAACAGCACCGCTCCGCGACGATTCGCGCCGACGAGGACGAGGGTCTCGCCGCCCTCATCGACCGCTTCGGAACAGCCGATTTCGTCACGGGACGGGAACTCGAACCGGCCGACGCGGACTACCCACTGAGCGACGCCGTCGCCACCGGTCGTCGCCTCGATGTCCGTGACGCGACGTCGTGGGTCGAGCGCACCTACGTCCTCCCGACGGCGACGACGGTCGACCAGGCGGCCGTCGAGGAGGAGATTCGCAACCGCCACGTCG
>JGI12330J12834_1000570_pt1 | contig 11313 bp, 8 predicted proteins | sample A23E1SouthBayCA_FD_12834 | JGI IMG/M metagenome (IMG submission 12834) | reverse complement strand
ACCAACTGGTGTCCGGGTCGGTGGTCTAGTCCGGTTATGACGGCTCCTTCACACGGAGCAGGTCGGCGGTTCGAATCCGCCCCGACCCATACGCGGCACGTACGGATTGTATTCGAGCGGATTCTGCCGCCTCAAAACCGCTAACGGCAGAATCGTCGATACCGGCGGAAATTTCGAGGTCGCGTCGACTTTTCGATTCACACACTCGGTGCACGCGGAATCACTCCGTCTGGCGGTCTCGTTAATGAGTCCATCCGCCCGCACAAAAAGGTGGTGTTGGAATCGGTCGCGTGTCGCGCGCCCAAGCGGGAGCGCGCCAGTGGAGTTTTGCCACGCGCGCCACAACAACTCACAGTATATCAGATGACGCGCGTGACTGACGCGGTCGGACTGCGACAACTGCTGATCCTACTCACCGGAGTCTGCCTGGTGCTTATCGGCACGGCTGGACTGGCGGGCGCTTTCTGAATCAACGACCACTACTGAGCGCGGTAGCTCCAGTGGTTCCTCTGCCAGATCTTCACTGACCATTCCAGTCCGGTTAGGGTCTACTATCAGTTCGTGGAATGGGCTTATTCGTGTTAAACGAGAGAGTGGGCTATGGATGAACTCACGGCGAACATCTCATTCGATCGGTTCGCCGACATGCCGGAATTCTACGGGTCAGGAGCCGCGAAATACCGTCTTGCGATGGTGAAAGACCGGAGCGACTTCCTCGATTTGTTCGAGGGTGCTCGCCACGTGGATGCGGTGACGTACGCGGAGACGCCCGAACTGATGGTGCAGATGCTGACCGAGTACGACATCGGGTCACTAGACGTGCTTATCGGAAACGCCGACGACTACGCCAACCAGGTCAATGAGGTCTCGACGGCCAAGTCTCTCGTCCAGCTTCGGGAAGCCGATCGGCTGACAGTCCGACTGAAGAACCAGAAGACAGTCCACTCGAAGATCTACCGGATCGTCATGCCTGACGACACGGTGAAGCTCGTCCAGGGGTCGGCGAATCTCTCGCGGAACTCCTGGGAGTACCACACGAACCAGATCTCTGTCTTCACGACTGACGTCGGGACAGAACTGGACGAGGAGTTCGAGCGGTTCATCGATCAGTACCGCGAGGGGTACAGCGACCAGACACTCCTTGAGGGGTTGGTCGACGCGCTCGAAGAGGCAGACTCGCCGGAGGAGCGAGAGAACCGCATCGAGTATTGGGTCGGTGCAGGCGACCTCGACGTGAGTGACACGGCCGCGCTGAATCAGGACGCCGTCGAGGACCTCAAAGACGTCGCCGGGCAGGTTACCGCCGTTGTCGACGATCCAGAAGAGGCCGATGGGACCGTCGCGTTCGTCGAAGAACCCGAAAACGCCGACCGAACGATTATCGAGCCCGACGAGGAGTCAGCGAGCGGCGAGGAAGGTGATGAAATGGATTCTGGTGAATCCGCGGAGGGCGAGGAGTCTCCGGACGTCGGGCTTGTCGAGTCCGACCACGAGACGGAGCTCACGGACACGTTGGATCGGCCGCGTGTGCGAGCGCCCGACGAGAAGATTCGCATGGGGACGAGCAAGGTCGACAAGGACACTGCTGACGAGTTCGGGACCAGTCTCCGTGACCGCGGCGCGACCATTGAGGACCACAGCATCACCGCGCCGATGAGTGCGTACAACAAACAGGTCAAGGAGTCAACGTCGATCCCGACGATGTCGGTTCTACCGGAGGCCGAGCAGGTCGTCATCGGCGAAGACGACGAGATGATTCTCGTCGCCACCGACGAACCCACGCCGGAAGTCCTGGACCACTGCCTGGGCACGATTGAGGACTACATCGAGACCGTCGAGAACCACGGGCACACGCAGTCTGAGACCGCGGTGATGGCCCAGATGTACGAAGCGTTCCTGTACGGGTTCTGGGCACCGTTCGCCAACCAGTACGCCGAGGCCATGTCGTCGCCGTCACGGACGCTGGACAACGTCCTCCAGCACCTGTACATCGAAGGAAAGAGCGACGCCGGGAAGGACAAACTGACAGAGTACATCCTCCGCCTCGTCTCCGACAACACGGTCATCTCCGGCGTGGACGCAGACGACGTCGGTGTCAAGGAAGTTCGCGGCGTCCGCGAATGGGACACCAGCTTCCCGTACGCGATCATCGACGCGGAGAAAGAGAAGATCCAGCGGTGGAGCCCGATCCGGAACTACTGGGGCGACTGGACGCCCACCAGCGTCGATCAGCCGTGTCTGATCTTCACGACTAACGACGCGCTCCCGAAATCCGAGTTCCGGAACCGCATGAAGATCCTGAGCATGGACGTCTCGTTCCCCTCCAACCCGGAGGACCCCGGGTTCCGGGAAGCCCAGGAGGATCTTTCGGAGGTATTAGAGCGCCAGAACCCGATTTTCAGTTACGTTGCCCGCCGGATGCTCACCGAGCAACCGTGGACCGACGGAAACGGTACAATTGAAGACGTCCGTCGTATTGTCCGCGAATTCTACGACGAGGCAAATCGGGAGCAGCCTGAATACTTCCCCGCCGACGAACCAGCTGAGAAGACGTACGACACAGGGCGGCTCAAGTGGCAGCGCGACATCCAGGGCGGCCGCGTCACCTTCGAATCCGAACCCAACGCGATGACCGCGGACTTCGACCGCGACGAATACGAAGTGTACGACTACGAGAAACGCCTCCCGAAACGATTCATGTCCGAGAAGTCCTCGAATAGCGTCTACATCGGTGCGCCAGAGGAATTCGCCGAATGGCTCGGATACTCCGTTGACGAACTGCTCGACGGCGCGGCCGAAACTGGCACAGACACCGCACAGGCATCCGAGTCGCCGGAGACGGCTAGCAGCGATGAGTCCGGGGGGTTCCTCTCCCGTCTGTTCGGCGACTAGCTCCCACGGCTCTGACGGAAACCGACGCCGGCCCTACACGTCTTCATTGTTCCTGACGTGCGAAAACTACCGACGCCCGGGATCGTCCGGCCATCGGTCGACAAGGCCGGAGTTGATTATACGAGTTCCATCGCTTGCTCGGTGAGCCGATATCGATACGCGGGGCTGACGAAGAGAATCTGGCCGTAGGCTTCTGACTTTTCGACTTCCTCAGATGACTCGATTGCGTTGACGGCTGTGTTGAGTCGATTGACCGGGTCACCGGACTGGAGATATTCGACGACTCGTTCCGGTTCGATGTCGAACTCGGTGGCGAGGATGCTCCGGATTGTTCGTCCGGCACCATCGGCGACGGCAACCGACGGGGCAGAGATCCGTGCATCTGGTCCGTCTAACTCCGCCGCCTGGGCTTCCAGTGACGTGACTTGGAGTTCGTCGTCGATGTGCGCGATGAGCGCCTCCAGATTCTGTTCTGCTTCTTCGGTCACCCGTCCGAGAACGATTTCGTCAGTCCGCTCGCTGATCGCAAACACATCCGGCCCCGGCGGTGCTGCCCGAGCGAGCACATCGATGTCTACGAGGTGTTCGAGGACCGTCCTCAGGTGATATTCAATCTCGACATCGAGCGCGTCGACCAGGTCTGTTCGCTTCACCCCGTCGTCTTCCGGAGTGATACCCGCGTCGTGGAACGCTTTTGCGATCGCAATCTGGTCGTCGACGCTGTGGGTGTTCGATTTCCGCTCTCGGATGTACGCCGCTAACTGGTCGAAGTCTGTTTCGTCGCTGTCGTCGATTGTGAGCGCGTCCGTGACGTGGTCCGGCAGGTCCGGGCGCGGCGCGTCACGGTGGCGCTGTGCTTTCTCCGAGAGGCGGGTGTTATCGTAGAGTGCGCGGGCGACCGGGAGGCCGCGGAGGTAGTTGTACTCGTGGAGGATGTCCACGCCATGTGCGGTCAGCCCGTAGAACTGGGCGGGAAGGTCCCGGGAGTTCTCGTTCGGGGAGTGTTGGTAGCACTGGACGATGTCGTTGTCACTGAGGACGTCGAGCTGGTCTCGAATCGCGGCCTTGTTTTTCGGTATCATGTACGCTAGCTCATCGAGTGATGGGAGGTGGGAGGGGTGGCCGAGGATGAACTGGAGGATCAGGTGCCGCGTCTCCTGGGAGAGAAGGTCGTAGATCTGCCGCTGCTCTTCAAACGGACCGGCATCCGTCGCGGCAGGCGCGTCACTCATCGTCTCACGTGATTGTACCGCAGCGACGCGAATAACACTTTGGGTCAACCAATGTGGTTAAACAGCAGAACAGCCATACCAATTAGCAACCTATTTGGTCCCCCGCTACGGAGCGTCACGGCATGCCTGACCCCGGGCCACCACCAAACGCAGCGGAGATCATTGAGAGCGTGAATGACGCGCTCCAAGGCCTGGAGCTGGAACCGAACGAAACAACGGACATACTGGGGTTTGCCAACCGAGAGCTGCCGCACTTACACACCCCTGAAGACTCATATTTCATCCTCGGCAGTTACCGTGATCCGTACCTTCGACGGCTCCGCATCGTCCAGAATGAACTGGACAAGCGACTTGGCACATACCCGTTCCTCATGGCAGATCTTCCGGAACTAGACAGTGACCGACTCCCCGTCTTCCGCATTCGATTCACGCTTCTCGCCACCCACGCCGATGCGATTGTCGCCGTCTACGAGCAGGATGCCGGCGGTGAAGTCACGGAACTCGGGAAAATCAGCACCACTCCGTACTTCGAGAAAGCACACGTCCTTCCGCGAGACTACGCGTGGTTGACCGACCGCAACCTCGACACCGAAGCAGATGTCGTTGCCGCCGCCGCGACCATCTACTTCAACGACGACCTCGACGAGGACACCAGAGACGACGAGCTGGAACGACTCGTCACAGCAGCGGCCTCGAACAACGTCGATATCTCAAAATCAGAGCTGATGAGTCGGCTCGACGAACGAGACACCAGCGATGCACCCGTCTCATACAGCTGGGTTCACCTCAACGAATTCCGGCTCTTCGAACTTCACGACCGATGCCTCGCCTGGAGCACCCCCGACGACCTCCGCGACGTCGTCGAAGAAATCCCGTGAGAATCGATCGAACCAAACGCTAGAATACGTCAATCGTCCGAGAACCACGACGACTGAAGGACTGCATCGATGTGCTTGCGGACGGCCTCGGTGTTATCGTCATGGCGGGCGGCTGCTCGCAGGTCGCCGAACGCGCCTGCGAGCTTCACAACGGTCTCGTCGTCTAATTCGCGTGGATCGATTACGGGGAGGTTCTTGAGGGCTTTGACCCCGAGGCTCTCGTATCCGTCTGCTCGCAGCCGCGTGCGCTGTCGGACGACCTGCTGGCCGACCGTGCTGTTCAGGTACGCGAGGACCGCATTCAGGTCCGTCTCGTCAACGGAGACGTTCGTGATGCCGTGGTAGTTGTGGATGTTTCGCGCATCGGTTTCGTTCAGGACGAACGGGAAGCCATCCCGGCTGCTATCAGGAACGAGCACGCGCGGGGAGTCCCGTCTCGGTGGTCGATACCAGCACTCGCCCTGTTCTACGGTCGACGTGCTGGAGAGGTCGTGGTCGGTGATCGCTGTTCGGAGATAGTCGACCAGGTCTGCTTCCTCACAGCGGCCATCATCCAGGCTTCGGGGGGCGTCCTCGACGTGCTCGCGGAACGCCGTCAGTGAGTCGGGGACGGCCGACAGCTTGTCCGGGTCCAACAGCCACACGGCTTCGCCGGCCGCCCGGAGCGTCTTCCAGTCGGCCTCGCGGAATTCGTACCCGTCGACGACAGCAGGTCGCCGAACCAAGCGAGTGAGATGGTGCTCGGAGAGGTCGTAGGCATCGACGTCGTCCTGTGAGAGGGTGAAGAACCCGACGTTTCCCGTGCTCACGCCGCGGTGAACCGTGGCCAGGTCGGACAACGGAATCAGACCGCTCGTATCGATGTCGATGGGTGTGAATCGCGCCTGCCAGTTCTGGGTCGGAGATAGTTGGTTTTGCTGGACGGCGGCGACGTATCCCCAGTCAGTTGTTCCGTGGTGTTCACCGCGGACGGCTGCGCGGATCGTGCTAGCTTGGATGGGTTCATCGACGCGGATGAACCGCGTTTGGCTAGCTGTGTCGTCTTCGGCTGGAGCTTCGAGGAATGTGACGAGGGCCGTCGTGTCGGCGTTGTCGAAGACAGGGTAGCTCTCGGGGTTGAACTGGACGAACGCTTCGATTGAATACTGCTCCAGGAGGAACTGCTTCAGTGACTCGCCGTAGTGGGTGCCGAGGAAACTGTGCGGAGTGATGATTGCCGCGCGATCACCCGCGGACAGGAACTTCCGTGAGTGGTAGATGAAGTACGCGTACAGCGGTGAGCGAGCACTAATGCTCAGTCCTGTTTCACGCTCGAAGCGCGTGTTGATCTCTGCTTTGTACGTCGGCGGGAGGGCATCTCCCTTCGTGTACGGTGGATTGCAGACGAGCGCATCAACTGCCTCCGGCTGGTCGTCCGGAGACATCGTCAGGAAATCCGTGTTCGGCGGGTCGTGGGATTGCCCGTAGAGTGTGAGTGCGGTACTTCCCATCAGAGTCGAGAGTGGGCTGCGGTCAACTCCCGTGACGTGCGTTGGGTCGCTGCTCACGTCCCAGTCTGGATGGAACGGGCTCGCTAACACACCAGCCCCCATTCCGGGGTCAAGCACGGTGCTCGATCCGGTTGCCGTCCAGGTACGCATCAGGGTGCCAATTTCTGGCGGCGTGCGGAACTGGCCGAGGAGCTGACGGTGGGCATCCGGAATCACCGCTTCGTAGATGCGGCCGACATCCTCAGCGGGCTGGGTCGAGTCAAGGAGGAGCGTCCGCTTCTGGATAAGCGGCTCTCTGTCAGCCCGGCTGGCCAAGTAGATGAGGTTGTCGAGGACACATTCGTCGAATGCGGGATTGTCTGTGACCGTTCGCGCGTTCTGGAATCCGGTTCGGACGTCTGCGGGGAGTTCTGGTAGCCCGGTGTGTCGATGATGGTACTCGTACAGCGTGGCTTTCAATAAGTGGTGATAGGCGGCTTGTCGGGCCAGAATGCATCGCCTCATCTCCCCACTTACCTCGTCGAGACCGTGGAGGTCGCACCACGACGCAAGTCGAGATTTAAGCGATAAAGGTGCTTCAGCGAGCACCGGTGCGGTGGACGCAGCAACCTCTGTGATTGACCGAGCGAGTCGCTCGTCCGGGATGGAGCGCTGTGCTGCACGACTAGGAGCGGCCAGGATTTCACCGGATGGCTGGTTGATTGAAGCGACCGGAGCGTCGTCGATTGCGTGGGTCTCGACGACTAGGTCCGGCTCTATCGACGGATAGGAGCTATCGGCACTGTCCGAGCGACAGCGACCGAGGTTCGTGACGGTACTCGTAGACATCGGAGTACCCCGGCTTCATGAACCAGTTGCTTAAAAACGTTAGCGCGGAGATTGCCATATTCGCACCCCTAACGCTCTAAAACCGGCGAATACGGATTGGCAGTCTGGCCGCCCGACTCACAGCACGACTAAATCGCCCAGTGCGCCAAGCACAACGGTTCCATACCGACGACCAATTCTCTCACCGTCCAGAACTCGATCATCGCCAGCACACGCCTTAACGGGGCCCGCACACTCCTATCACTCCCTTACTCACGCTGAAACGCCTAGTAGCTGCTGTGTCCTGGACTGCCGCGTTCAAACCCGTCTACGGGAAACCGACTGTCTTGGCCGGTCAGAGGATCACTCCAGCCGCCGTGCCGTAAGGGGATTACAGAGATTCCATTGCTCAGTGTCCGGGTCTAGACGGTGCGGCTCCGCGCCACGCGTTTGGAGGATGCCCGCATGGTAGAGAATCGCCTTCAGTTGGAAGACGGTCGGCGAGTGATACACTTCACCATCGGAGAGTACGTCCACACGCAGGTCTCCATCGACGTCGAGGACGCGCTGACGAGCGTCGTCAGTGCCGCGAATGAAGAGCTCGATGGTAAACGTGGGATGGTGAACGTGCAGCCACTCGACGAGGTCAACTAACGACGGCGTCGTGATGCCGTCCTCGTGCATCGTCTGCAGTTCCGAGACGATGAGTTGCGTGGCCGGATACGCCCAGACGACTCGCCGGGTCAGCAACCCCCACTCGGGAGCCACGTCGTAGAACCGACTGCGTGACCCCTGCCAGTCTGCGAATGCAGATAGTGCTGCGTCCACGGAATCGTACCGCTGTAGCGCGAACCGAATGACCTCCGCTCCGAGCGCAGTGACCGTGGGCCCGCTCGGTTGGTCGTCGATTAAATTGAGGAACGCAGCTCCCGTTCGTGCAGCGTCGACCGCGCGTACGACGTGGTCTGCGAGAATCTCCTTAGTGTCCTCCTCGTGGTAGATGGCGAGTGGATACGCGAGGTAGTTCTTCGGGTGATTGAGCCCGAAGGACTTGTCCGCGACGCCCTGCGCGGAGGCCTGGAACCGGATGGCGGCAGCCTCGTCTGGGGCGCGATTACCGACGAGCCGAGGGGTCTCCAGGACTTCAACCGATTGATCCCGGGTGATGCCGAGTATGCCGACGTTCAACTCTCGGGCCAGTGATCGGTCCGACTGTGAGACGGCCGCCGCTGGGACCGCAGCGTAGGCGGCGTTCGCCTCGTGAAGCCGGTCATATGCCTGGACGATTCCGCGTTCAATGTCCACGCCACCGTGCTCCGTGTACCCCTTTGCTTCGACGGCGATCAGTGGAGGATGATCACCGAAGCGGTCGACAGCGAGGAGGCTGGAATCGAGCTGGCGGACGCCGACGAGGTCGGGATAACCGGACCCGATGCGCACGTGATTGAACGGCGCGAGCTGATCACGGATCTGGTCGGGAATTGGTTGGCCGGGGAGCCATTCGTCGGTCGCAAATTGCGTATCGGCCACCGCGTAGGCATCCGATTCGTCCCTCTCTGGGAAGAGGCGGCGTTTAGCTGTCGCAAGCACTTGGGGCTCAGACAACGACGCCGCACTAACCATGTGTCGAGATATTTCGGGGGCCACATGAAGATTCCGTGGCTGGCCGCACCCAGGACCACCACCGGATTACTTCAGGGCTGTCGCCATCTGTGGCAACAATGACACGCCACTGGGTGACCTGTGGGACGCCGACGACCCCAGGAATTCTGAACCCGCTGATCGCGGCCTGTGACGGCGGATATGTCCCGGACGAAGTCCACGTGCTGTCGAACCCACCGGTCGCCGACGACGTCGAAGAAGCCGCCGCACTGATGGAAGAAACGGTGGCCGCGTACGGTGGGGATACCGAGACCGATGTGCACGAGCTCGTCAGCGAGACGGACTTCGAAGCGATTGTGGACTACTATCGGTCCTGCATTGAGGCAGCGACCACCGCCGGTGACGAGATAGCGATCGATGTGACTCCGGGCCGGAAATTTATGTCCGCAATTGCCTTCCAAGCCGGCATCCAGTTCGGCGCGGACCACGTCTACTACTTCCATCGGAAAGCTGGACGCTACCGGGGACGGTTCTATCCGGAGATGCCGCGCACCGCCAGCGACCTCATCGACTTCACGGAGGTGCTCTGATGCAGGTCACCCGCCCCCGGCTCACCGTGTTACTCAACGCGCTCTACGACGCGGGCGTCGACTCCATCCCGGTCGAGCACCCGTCCAGTGACATCGGCGAGCTCGTCCGCATTGAGCTGGGGGACGACGGCGCGGCGACGGTTCGGTTCACCCAGGGAACGTACACCTACCAGGATAACCGGGAAGAGATCCCAGCGAAACACGGCGAGCCTGCATACGATGACCTCCCTGACGCGGAGACGTACGCGCGTGCAGTAGTAGCCAGTGGACTCGTCGACGTCGAAAACGACGACGAGATTACGTCCTTCTTCGACCGCTACGGCTACGCAGACCTGGAGGCGGGTCATGGACCCGTCGTGCTGGGGTTGGACACGAACCTCGTGCCCTGGCGGCTCCCCGAAACGCTCGGCATCGATAGTGAGACCGGCGAGAGCGACGACAAGGGTCGCGCACCGACGAACGGGTACGCATTAGCGACTGGTGTCAAGGAAGAACTCGACTGGCACTACAAGCAGTACAACACTCACGAACTCACGGCCGCGTTCGGCGACGAGTTCGAGCGAGTGGACGAACAGCCAGCTGGACCGAACCGCGAGGGATTCCTCGGCCTCTACGAGTATCGCCGCCTCCGCACCACCCGAACCGTCGATATCGTCGACTCCGGAACCGGGGACCAGGAAATCGTCGATGCCTACCGTGAGTTCAACGAGGACAGCCGGAAGACTGTGCTCCTGTTGTCTAACGATTATGGGTTCGTTGATCGAGCGACGGACGCAGGAATTCCCGCTCAACACGTGACGTTCCCCGTCGATCTCCCGAGGAAGGCGCAGGGTTCGTGGACGGACGCCACCGAATTACTCTACTATCCCACCATTCGATTCGGCATCCTCAAACTCCCGAAGGTGACGCTGTACGGCGTCTGGAACGGGAAGGACGGCCGGCATTGGCAGCACGAGGAACTGAATGTCGATTGCCGCAGCCCGAAGGTAGCGCCACAGATCGAACGTGACCTCAGAATTCTATCTGCAACCGACTGAGCCCTGATCTCTTCTCCTGGTTCTTGCTCTGAACTTCTGTCTCAAAGTCTCGGTCCTCGCTAGCAGAGCAACAGGTACAGCCAGTAGGGAAGTTGGACGATTCCGTCCCCGATATCTTCGACGGTTTGCACAGCCTGGACGGTGTCGCCAGCCAACAGTAACCCGACGGGTGCGTCGTAGGTCTGTTTGAACTCACGAACCGCCGCTAGCGTTGCCTCTCGCTCGCCGGAGTGGTACACGAGGCCGACGGGCACTGGGGTGCCGCCAACTTCGAAGACAAAATCGACCTCGCCGTCCCGGCCTCGCCAGTACTGGACAGACAGTGACGCGTTGTTGTCTTGGATGGCGTTGACGCCGTACGCGAATCGCATCGTGTGATCGAAGGCCGCGATGCGCGCGAGGTCGGCCTCCCGGTCGAAGTCGTTGCGAACGGTCGCCGCGTCACCATCAGCGAGCGCAGTCACCAGGCCGGTGTCCCGGAGGTAGAGGTGGACTGATCGCGGGCGGCTGTTGTCGTACTCGGTGGCGCTCGTCAGGAGGTACAGCTCTTCGAGCGCGGGGAGGTAGCTGTCGGCGATGGTTCGCCGGTCGACGTCGAACAGTTCGACGAGATCCTGGTACCGGAACGTGTCTGCGCCCCGGTTTCGGGCCGCGAGCGCACATAGCCGCTCTAAGTCCGCGATGGTCTGGATGGACTCGAATCCCGGGACTTCCTGGTAGAGTGCATTCCGCACGTTGTCACGTAGGCGGGTGTAGTCGGTTTCGTCGAGGTCGGCGGCGGATTC
>JGI12330J12834_1000558_pt1 | contig 11496 bp, 12 predicted proteins | sample A23E1SouthBayCA_FD_12834 | JGI IMG/M metagenome (IMG submission 12834) | reverse complement strand
AACTACCCCTACTACCTGTACGCGCCGGCCACCGCAGAGAGCGAGGCCCCGAAGCCGGTCGTGCTGGAGCCGACGAACTCCGGGCAGTCGACCGACGACTTTGCCGTGCAGCGGCGCGCCGGCGAGCGGACGCTCGAAGGCGGCCTGGGTCGAACCGTCGCTGACCGGGTCGGCGCGGCGTACGTCGTTCCGGTGCTCCCGCGGCCGCGCAGCGACCCGGTTGACTGGACGCACTACGTCCACTCGCTTGACGACACGACGATGGCCATCGAGGACGGGCCGCTGGAGCGCGTGGACCGCCAGGTGCTCCGGATGGTCGAGGACGCCCGGGGACGACTGGCCGACCAGGACTACCAGACGGCCGACGGCCTGCTGCTCGCGGGCTTCTCCGCCTCCGGGAACTTCGTCGACCGGTTCACCGTCCTCCACCCGGACCGCGTGGAGGCCGTCACCGCTGGCGGGCTGAACGGGATGCCGATACTCCCGCTTGCGGAGGCCGACGGCCACCGGCTCCCGTACCACGTCGGCATCGCGGACGTCGAGGAACTCACCGGCGAGCCGGTCGACCTTGACGCGCTCGACGACGTCAACCAGTTCCTGTTCATGGGCGCCGAGGACACCAACGACACCATCCCGTACGACGACGCCTGGACGGACGACGACCTCAGACAGACGGCGCTGGACGTCTACGGCGACCACATGATAGAGGAGCGCTTCCCGCGCTCGCAGGCCGCCTACGAGGAAGCGGGCGTGGTCGCGCAGTTCCGCGTCTACGAGGACACCGGCCACAACCCGGGACCGGCCATCGGGGACATCGTGGCGTTCCACGAGCGCACGGTCGCCGGCGAGGACGTGAGCGACTTCGGGGAGACCATCCGAACGGTCCTCGACTTCGAGGCGACGCCCGACCCCGTGACGGCGGGCGAGACAGTCGAACTCGACGCCTCGGGGTCCGAGGGCGGCACCCGGGACCTCGAGTACTTCCTCTGGGACTTTGGGAACGGCGACACGGCGGTCGGTGAGACGTCAGCTACGAGTTCCCGGACGCGGGCGAGTGGTCGGTGACGCTCACGGCGGTCTCCGACCGGGGGACCGAGAGCGAGGTGACACAGACGGTCGTCGTCGCCGACGAGGACGGTTCGGTGCCCGAGAACACCGAGGCGGAGACGGAGACTCAGGCGGCGACGGAGCGCGCGACGACAGAACAGACGACCGCGCCCAGCGGGACCGACGACGGGGGCGGCGAGGAGTCGGAGACCGGTGCGACCAGTCCGGGGTTCGGCGTCGGCGGCGCGCTCGCCGGCGTCGCCGGCGCGAGCTACCTGCTCGGGGAGCGCGCCGGCGACGACGCGGACGACGAATCCTGACCGGTCTCGGGCGGTCGATTCTCAGCTCTCGGTCGCGGGGGCGGCGTGTGCGCCGTCCCAGTCGACGCGGCCGTCGACGAGCAGCTTGTCGAGGTGCGCGCGAACGGTCTGGCCGGCGAGGTCTCGGACGCCGGAGAGGTCCTTGTCGTAGGCGTGGTCGAGGATGGCGTCGACAGTGGCGCAGCCGTCGGCGACGGCGGCGAGCACGCGGCGTTCGCGGTCGCGGCGGTGCGCGTAGAGGCCGCGGAGACGCGCTGTCGGCGCGTCGACTGCGGGCCCGTGACCCGGGTGGAGCCGGTCGAGCCCCCGAGTAGCGAGCCGCCGCAGCGAACTCACGTAGGCGCGCATGTCGCCGTCGACGGCGCCGACGAAGACGCTGCCGTCGGCGAACACGAGGTCGCCGGTGGCGGCCTCGCGGTCGGCGAGGAAGGCGACGTGGTCGGGGGCGTGGCCGGGCGTGTCGAGGACGCGGACACCCGAGCGACCGAGCTCGTCGCCGGGGCGGAAGACCCGGTCGGGTGCGACACCGGTCTCGTCCTCGAAGCCGTCGGCGAACGCGGCGTGGGCCCAGACGGTCGCGGCCGACTCGCGGGCGTAGTGGGCGACGGCGCCGACGTGGTCCGGGTGCGCGTGGGTGACTGCGAGGTGGTCGACGCCGGCTGCTGCGTCGTTGAGCGCGTCGGTGCGGGCGGCGGGGTCGACGAGGACGCGTTCGCCGTCGCCCAGCACGTAGGCGTTCGTCTCGCCGTGGGGCGCTCGTGTCTCGACCGGAGTGGCGTAGCGCTCGAACACAGCAACCGGATGGGACCGGCGGGAGAAAAAGCCCGGTCAGTCGGCGAGGAAGTACACCTGTTTGCGGGCGTCCTCGAAGCTGTACCGGGACTCGACGAGGTTCTCGTCGCCGAGACGGTTCAGGGCGTAGCGGACTGTGCGGTCGGGCAGCAGGGACTCCTCGGCGAGGTCGCCCTGCGAGAGCGGCGAGTCGATTTCGAGGACTTTCGCGACGAGCTTCGCGCTCGGCGGCAGCTCGCTCAGGCGCTCGCGGAACTCCTCGTCGTCTGCTGGTGCCGACTCGGCCTCCGTCGCGGACAGGCTCATGCCAGCTGTTCTCATACCGAATCAGGTAAAGGTTGTCTACCCGTGCAACTAAATTCCTTATACAATATTAGGTGTCGCGGCCCCGCGATTTACCGGGCCGGCGGCCCAGACGTGGGTATGGTCACCATCCCCGAAGAGTACCACGACCTCTTCGAGCGGCAGTCGTTTCTGAGCCTCGGCACGCTCACGCCCGACGGCGTCCCGCACGTCACGCCCGTCTGGGTCGACTACGACGAGGACGCGGGCCACATCCTCGTGAACACGGCCGAGGGCCGCCGGAAGGAGCGGAACCTCCGGGCCGACGAGCGGGTCGGCGGCTGCATCCTCGACCCCGAGGACCCCTACCGGTACGTCGGCTTCCAGGGCGACGTCGTCGAGTTGACGACCGACGGCGCCGTCGANCACATCGACGAACTCGCNNNCCGNTACATGGGNGAAGACGAGTACCCNCACCACGGCGAGGAGGGCGGCGACCGCGTCCTCGTCCGCATCGAACCGACACGCGTCCTCGGCTGACGGCGCGTCGTCGCGCGGCGTTCCAGTACGGTTTTAACGACCCGCCCACGACGTGACGGTAGAATCGTGAAGGGACAGGAGTGGTACCAGGCCACCGAGGTCGCGGAGGAGTACGACGAGAAGCGGTTCTCACGAGGTGGCCGGCTCATCGACCGCCGGGAGAAGCAGGCAGTCCTCGACGCGCTCGGCCGCGTGGAGGGCGACCGCGTCCTCGAAATCGCCTGCGGCACCGGCCGGTTCACCGTGATGCTCGCCGAACGCGGCGCCGACATCACGGGACTGGACATCTCCGGACCGATGCTCCAGGAGGGCCGCCGGAAGGCACAGGACGCCGGGGTCGCCGACACCATCGAGTTCATGCGCGGCGACGCCGCCCGCCTGCCGTTCCCGGACGACCACTTCGACACCGTGTTCGCGATGCGCTTCTTCCACCTCGCGGACACCCCCGCGAAGTTCCTCACGGAGATGGCTCGCGTCTCCGAGAACCAGGTGTTCTTCGACACGTTCAAGCGCTTCAGCACGCGGTCGCTGTACAACTGGCTGCTCCCGATGGGCTCCCGGTTGTACGGCTCCCGGGAGGTCGAGGACCTCGTCGCCGGGGCCGGCCTCCAGCTGGTCGACAGCGACCACGACTTCGTCGTGCCGTACGGCTTCTACCGCGAGGTCCCCGACTGGGTCGCCGGGCCGTTCCGACGCGCCGACACGGCCGTCGGCGCGACGCCGTTCGGCGACGCGCTCGCGTCGGTGTCCTACTGGGACACCCGCGTGTAGGCCCAGCCAGCCGCGCGTCTGACGCCGAGGCCGGAGCCGGGACGTTTTTACCGGCGGCTCCGAACGGACGGGGTATGGACCTCTCGGTGGTGGTGCCGACGCTCAACGGCCGCGACGCGCTCGTCGAGGCGCTCGACGCGCTCGCAGCCCACGCGCCCGCCGCCGAGGTCGTCGTCGCGAACGGCCCCTCAGTCGACGGGACGTCGGGGATGGCTCGCGACCACGACGCCGTCGACGTGTTGCTCGAACTCTCCGAGCGGAACCTCAACGCCGCCCGCAACGCTGGCATCGACGCGACCAGCGGGACCGTCGTCGCGTTCGTCGGGCAGGACACTCAAATCGAGGCGGAGTGGGCGAACGCCGTCGCCGATGCCGTCGCGGACGGCGCAGACGCCGTCACCGGCCCTGTCCACCGGCGCGTGGAGGGCGGCATGACGACGGAAGCCGTCGAGGAGGACACCGTCAGGGGCCGCGCGGTGACGTTCTTCGACGGCGGGAACGTCGCGCTCACTCGGGACGCCCTCGACGAACTGGACGGCTTCGACGAGTACCTCCAGACCGGCGCTGCCCGGGACGCAGCTCACCGGCTCGCGGGGATGGACCGCGAGGTGGTGTGGGCGACCGACGCCTGCGTGCTCCGCCAGGAGAAAGACGACATCCAGCACCGGCTCCCGGAGGACACCGACGAGTCGCCGTGGGGGCTGAAGTACCGCGCGCTCGCCTACCGACTCACGAAGAACTACGGCGTGACGCCCAGGGTCGTCGCGCGCATCGTCCGGCACGCGCTCCGGGACGCGGGCGCGGTGGGCGCGGACGTCGCACGCGGCGAGGCGGAACTCTCCGAGTGGGCCGCCGCCGGCGCCGCCGTCGTCCCGAACCTCTGGCGGGGCGGTCAGGACGGGGTCGCCGCGCGGGTCGCGGACCGGACGCCCCGCCGGAACCCGAACGGCGTCTCGTCGCGGATGGACCGCGTCCACGCCCGCCACGACGCCTGACTGGTCGCTCCCGGTCGCCGGTCGGCCGGTCGCGGTTACTCGCTGTCGAGGCCCGGAATCACGCGGCTCGGATTCCGACCGAACACCTTCGTCATCGCGTCCTCGGTCACGTCCAGCGTGAGCATCTCCATCACGGCGACGTTCGGGTGGGTCGCGGGCGCCCCGGAGCCGAACAGCACCCGGTCGGGGTGTTCGCGGACGGCGCGCTCCAGGAGCTCGCGGTACCGGACGGCGGCGGTGTCGAGGTAGAGGTCGTCGTAGCCGTCGAGCAGGTCGATGGCGTCGCCCATCAGCTCGCGGTCGAGTGGGTGGCCGCCGAAGTGCGCGAGCACCACGGGGAACTCGCGGCCGAGCAGCGAGGCCTCCAGTTCCGTCGGCGTGAACCCCCGGCCGCCGTGGACGAGCACCGGCAGTCCGACGTCGTCGAGCACGTCGAGGACGTCGCCGTCCGGCAGGCCGTCCTGGGTCGGGTCGAGCTTGAAGCCGTGGAAGCGGTCGTCGTAGGCGTACTGCTCGATGTCCTCCGGGCTGGTCTGCCACTCGGCCCGCGAGGACGTGAAGTTCCGGAGCGCGGACGTCGCGCCGTCCCCGGGGTCCCGTGGGCCGTCGATGCGCGCGAACGCGATGAACGGCCGCTCGACGGCCTGCCGGGCGACGGCGTTGTTCGCCCGCAGGTAGCCCTGGTCGCCCTTCTGCGGTCCGGGGAACACGACGGCGCGCACCACGCCGGCCTGGTGCATCTCGCGTTCGAGGTCCTCGCCGTCGATAGTCCGGCCGCGCACGGGTCTGCCCGGGCCCGCGTGGAGCCGCGCGTGGCAGTCCACGACCCGGAACCCGTGCTCCAGTTCCAGCATGCGGGAGTGCTCGCCGCCAGAGTATTTCGGTCTGGCGGTGCGGGCGCGCGCTACGCCGCGGCGTCCAGCCGCACCGTCGGCAGCCGCCAGTCGAACCGGATGGCGAGCAGGCGGAGCGCGAGCGTCGATCCGGCGCCCGCCGCCGCGCCGAGGGCGGGGGCGGCGCCCGCGAGGTCGACCACCAGCCAGAGCGCGGCGCTCCCGGCGACGGCACACGTCGCGTAGAAGTCCTCGGCGAGCACGAACGGGACGCGCTGCAGCAGGACGTCCGAGACGAGTCCGCCGCCGACGCCCGTGACGGTTCCGAGCACGACCACGCCGAAGGGGGAGACGCCGGCCTCCACGCCGACGAGCGCGCCCGAGGCGGCGAACGCGGCGAGACCGATGGCGTCCGGCAGGACGACTGCGGGGTGGTCGAGGAGGCCCGCGCCCATCCGACGCGTGAGGACGACCGCGAGCAGGACGCCGGCGAGGGCGAACCCCACGTCGGTCGTCGACTGCAGTATCGCGGGAACCCGGCCGACGAGGACGTCCCGGGTGGCGCCGCCGCCCAGCGCCGTCAGCACGCCGAGGACGGCGACACCGAGCACGTCGAACTCGGCGTCCGCCGCCTTGAGCGACCCTACCGTCCCGAACGCGACCAGCCCGACGGCGTTCATCACGTCGAACGGCGTCACCACGACAGCGCCACCTCGTCGCCCGGCCCGACGCCGAACGCCTCGTCGCCGCGCCCGCGGTTCACTGCCAGTTCGACGTTCCCGTGGCTCCCCACGGTCACCAGTCGCTCGCCGGCGTCGACGTGCGCGTACGACCGCGCGACGGGCGCCGGCTCGCCGCCCACTCGGACCTCGTCGCCGAAGCGGCCGTCGAGCACGCGACCGGGGACGTTCGTGACGGCGTTCCCGAAGCCGTCGACGACGAGCACCTCGCCGAGCACGTCGCCGCCCGCGAGGTCCGGGTCCGGGAACGAGACGGTCTCGTAGGCCGTCGTCCGCTCGTACTCGGGGTACTGGTCGAAGGTGTCGACGCCGCGCTCGTGGACGTCGGCGGCCGCCGGCGCAAACACGTCCCGGCCGTGGAACGTCGAACTCGCCGGGTCGTCGACCGCAATCTCGAACACCTCGACGTCCTCGTCGATGCGGCGAGCGGCCGGCATCGCCACGCCGTTGTCCGGCGCCACGATTGCGTGCTTGCCGGTCCGAACGACGACGGCCGCCCGGTCGGTGCCGACGCCCGGGTCCACGACGACGAGGTGGACCGCCGGCGGGAAGTACGGCAGCACCTCGCGCAGCCAGAACGCCGCCGCGCGCACGTCCTGCCGGGGGAAGTCGTGCGCGACGTCGACGAGGCGAGCGTCGGTCGACTGCAGGACGACGCCCTTCATCGCCGCCGGGTACGGCGACCCGAAGTCGGAACTCAGCGTTATCATGGTCTGGCCTTGGACTGCGGCCACCGAAAAGCCCGCGCTCCCCTACTCGGGGTTCGGGTCGTCGCCGTTCGAGTCCGAGTCGCTGACGTGCTGGATGCGGTCGGTGCCCTCGATTTCGGTGACGACCTCCCTGACGGCGTCCGGCACCAGGCTCTCCCAGTCGCCGCCCTCGACCATCCGCCGCCGAATCTCTGTGCCCTCCAGGACGTCCCGGTCGTACATCGGCGACTGCCGCACCTCGATGCCCGCCTCGTCGAACAGCCGGATGACCAGCGGGTTGTTCGAGTACGCCACGTCGAAGTTCGGGCTCATCGACTGCACGTGGCTCACCCAGACCGCGTTCCGGTCTAAGTCCTCGATGGGGACGGCGTACGTCACGAGGTCGAACTCAACGAGCGCCTTCGTGATCATCATGATGCGTTCGCCCGCCGTGAACGGGTTCCGAGTCGAGTGAGAGTCGCCCGCGCTCCCGATGCCGACCACCAGCTCGTCGACCTCGGTCGAGATCTGTTCGATGACGCGGTGGTGGCCGTTGTGGTACGGCTGGAACCGGCCGATGTAGAACCCGCGGGTCATTCCTCTCCTGAACCAACCCGGCCGCCGACCATAAGAATGGCGAGTCGCGCCCGAAAACCGAAATCACGAACGGAGAGTATGGGCCGTGAAAGCGGCGAAAACGACCGATTAGGCGACGTATCGAGGGAGAAAGTATATCAGTCGCCCGCCCGTGGTTTCTGGTGTCGAACCAACTTCTATGAGCAACGAATCGACGAAGGACGCGCCCCGTCGCGACGACCCCGACGCCCCCGAGGACCAGGGTCGCGGCCCCCGAGAGGGCCCCGACACCGACGTTCGAGACGACGTCGAAGACCTGGAAGACCTGGGGAGCGACGTCGGCGTCGAAGGCGACGTGTCCATCAACGAAGAAGACGCCGAGGACGACCTGCTCGGCGGCCTGAAAATCGACGACACGTCGGACATCAAGGTCCCCGACCGCCTCGTCGACCAGGTCATCGGGCAGGAGGCGGCCCGCGAAATCGTCATGCGCGCGGCGAAACAGCACCGCCACGTGATGATGATCGGGTCGCCCGGCACGGGGAAGTCCCTGCTGGCGAAGGCGATGAGCCACCTCCTCCCGAAGGAGAGCCTGCAGGACGTCCTCGTCTACCACAACCCGGACGACTCCAACGAACCGAAGGTCCGCACGGTGCCGGCCGGGAAAGGCGAACAGATCGTCGAAGCACACCAAGAGGAAGCCCGCAAGCGCAACCAGATGCGGTCGTTCCTCATGTGGATCATCATCCTGCTGGTGGTCGGCTACGCGCTGCTGCTGGCCCACCAGCCCCTGCTGGGTATCCTCGCGGCCGGTGTCATCTACCTCGCGTTCCGGTACTCGAATCGGGGCAGCGACGCGATGGTGCCGAAGCTCCTCATCAACAACGCCGACCGTCAGGTCGCGCCGTTCGAGGACGCCACGGGCGCCCACGCCGGTGCGATGCTCGGCGACGTCCGCCACGACCCGTTCCAGAGCGGTGGAATGGAGACGCCGAGTCACGACCGCGTCGAAGCCGGCGCTATCCAGAAAGCCAACAAGGGCGTGTTGTTCATCGACGAGATCAACACGCTCGACGTGCGGTCCCAGCAGAAGCTGATGACCGCCATCCAGGAGGGCGAGTTCTCCATCACTGGCCAGAGCGAGCGCTCCTCGGGTGCGATGGTGCAGACCGAGCCGGTGCCGTGTGACTTCATCATGGTCGCCGCCGGGAACATGGACGCGATGGAGAACATGCACCCGGCGCTGCGCTCCCGCATCAAGGGGTACGGCTACGAGGTGTACATGGACGACACCATCGACGACACCCCGGAGATGCGCCGGAAGTACGCGCGGTTCATCGCCCAGGAAGTCGAGAAGGACGGGAACCTCCCGCACTTCCACCCCGAAGCCGTTCGGGAGCTCATCCTGGAAGCGAAGCGCCGCGCCGGCCGCAAGGACCACCTCACGCTGAAGCTGCGTGACCTCGGTGGCCTCGTCCGGGTCGCCGGCGACATCGCGCGCTCCGAGGGCCACGACCTCACGCAGCGCGAGGACGTCCTCGAAGCCAAGAAGCGCTCGCGGTCCATCGAACAGCAGTTCGTGGACAACTACATCGAGCGCCGCAAGGACTACGAGCTCGGCACCTCCAACGAGGAGGCCGTCGGCCGCGTCAACGGCCTCGCCGTCATGGGCGGCGACTCCGGCATCATGCTGCCCGTGATGGCCGAAATCACGCCCGCGCAGAGCCAGGAGGAGGGCCGCATCTACGCGACCGGCCAGCTCCAGGAGATGGCCGAGGAGGCGGTCGAGAACGTCTCCGCCATCATCAAGAAGTTCAGCGACGAGAACATGTCCGAGAAGGACACGCACATCCAGTTCGTGCAGGCCGGCGAGGGCGGCGTCGACGGCGACTCCGCCTCCATCACGGTCGCCACAGCCGTCATCAGCGCACTGGAGAACATCCCCGTCGCTCAGGACCTCGCGATGACCGGCAGTCTCTCCGTCCGCGGCGACGTGCTCCCGGTCGGCGGCGTCACCCACAAGATCGAGGCCGCCGCCAAGGCCGGCTGCAAGCGCGTCATCATCCCGAAGGCCAACGAGAACGACGTGATGATCGAGGACGAGTACGAGGAGCAGATCGAGATCATCCCGGTCTCGCACATCTCGGAGGTCCTCGACGTCGCGCTCGTCGGCGAACCCGAGAAGGACTCGCTCGTCGACCGGCTGAAGTCCATCACCGGCAAAGCCCTCGAAGGCAGCACGGACTCCGGCACCGCGACCGGCGGCAGCCCGAGTCCGCAGTAGTAGTACCTTTTTATTCGTCGGGTGCGATCGCTGCGCTCTCGAACCTCTCCTCGCAAAAAGCTACGCTAAAAACTCCCCGCTCGCTCACTTCGTTCGCTCGCGGTGGGTATTCTTGGACAGCCACCGGCTGTTGAGGTTGCGGCGAACTACTGGCTGTGGAATCCAGCTGCGCCCCTTTCCTGTCGAACATTCTACCAAAAATCGTTGCCGGGAACGACTTTTGTGGTGGCCGTGCTGTCTCCACGTGATGGAGGCCGACCGACGGACGCTCTGGCGCTACTACGCCTACCTCGCCACTACCGCGTACGGCTTCTACCTCCCCGTCGGCCTGCTGTACCTCCAGCGGGAGTTCGGGTGGGCAGTCGTCGGCCTCACGCAGGGCGTCTTCGCGTTCGCGCTGCTCGCGGCCGAGATTCCCACCGGCTACCTCGGCGACCGCATCGGCCGCCGGGCGAGTCTCGCCGTCGGCAGCGCAATCAGCGCCGCCTCGCTCGGCGTCTTCGTCTTCCTCCAGACGCCGCTGCAGTACGCCGGTCTCTACGCCGTCTGGGCGCTCGGCTGGGCGTTCCGCTCGGGCACCGAGCAGGCCTGGCTCTACGAGTTCCTCGGCGCCAGCGACGAGGACGACGAGTACACGCGACTGAGCGGCCGCGGCAGCACCGTCGTGCTCGTCACGTCCGCCGTCACGGCCGTCGCGGCCGGCTGGCTCGTCGGCTTCGGGTGGGAGGTGCCGCTGCTCGCGAACGCCGCGCTCTCCGCGCTCGGCGTCCCCGTGGTCCTCTCGCTGCCCGCGACTGGTGACGTGGAGACTGGTGGCGACTCGGCCCCACCGGGCGACGATACCTTCAGCGTCCGGGAGGCCGTCGAGACACTGCGCGTCCAGGTCGCGCGCCCCGAGGTCCGCTGGGTCGTCGCGTACGTCGCCGTCTTCCACGTCCTGTTCGCCGTGACGCGGCCGTACGAGTCGCCCGTCGCCGAGCGAGTCGGCGTCCCGGTCGCCGCGCTCGGTGGCCTGTTCGCCGCGTTCAAGCTGGTCTCCGCCGGCGCCGCCAGCACCGCCGGCTGGTTCCGGGAGACGCTCGGGACCCGGCGCGTGCTCGCGCTGCTCGTCCCCGTCTACGGGCTGGCGTACGCGAGCGTCGCCCTCCTGCCCGCGCTCGTCGTTCCCGTCTTCTTCCTGAACCGGAGCGTGAACACCGTGGTTCGGCCGCTGCGCGACCAGTACCTCAACGACCGCATCGCCGACGTCGGACGCGCGACCGTGCTCTCCGGCGCGTCGATGGCGTTGTCACTCGCGTCGGGGGCGGCGAACCTCGTCAGCAGTCAGCTCGTCGAGGCGCTCGGACCGCTCCGGTTCTTCCCCACCGCTGGCGTCGCACTCGCTGCCGTCGGTGGCGTGCTCTGGCTCGCCGTGAACCCGGTCCGCGACCGGGAGGACGTCCAGACGCCCGCCGCTGCCGACTGAGAGTCTACTCGCGCGACCGGCAGCTTTCTGGGCGCTCCCTGTGACGGTCCGGACGATGACCGAGTGGTTCGCCTTCGGGTCGTTCGCGGTCGCGCTGTCCGTCGCCGTGGTGGCGATGACTCGCCGGTCCGCCCGGCTGCTCGACCGCGTCGACCTCCCGCC
>JGI12330J12834_1000554_pt1 | contig 11551 bp, 14 predicted proteins | sample A23E1SouthBayCA_FD_12834 | JGI IMG/M metagenome (IMG submission 12834) | reverse complement strand
TTCTACGTCGGCGGGATGGGCGACTTCTACCGGGACGCGCTCGCCCGGCAGGGCCACGAGGACACCGCCGTCGCCATCCACGACGCCTGGCAGGACGGCGAGCAGGAGCGCGCCGTCGGCCTCGTCGACGACGACCTGCTGGACGCGCTCGCCGCGGCCGGCACTCCCGACGAGGTCCGGCAGCGCTTCGACGAGTTCGCGGCCATCGAGGGCGTCGACGCCATCGCCGTCTCGTTCCCGCGGGCCGCCGACCGCGACGTCATCGACGCGACGATGCAGGCGGTCGCGCCCGAGTAAGAACATATGGATTCTCGTTTTTTACTTTCGGGTGATCACTTCCGACCATCGTATAAATGCATACCATATTATTAGAAGGAAAACACATAGTATTTATATAAACTAAATAGAGAAAATTTTATAATTCAACGTTGAATCTACATGGATGGATGTCAATAACAAGAAGAGAAGCATTGGAGTTGGTTGGTGCCAGTGGACTTGCAGCAATTCTGGGGACTACACGCACTAGAGCTGGGAGTGAGTCTGTGAATAAGAAAGAGTGGGAGTATAACGCGGTCTCCCCACATATCTCGCCAATAGAAGACGATAATTCAAGAATTTACTTTGGTACTGGGAAAGCGGTCGCTGCTGTCGATATTCAAACTGGTGAGAAGATTTGGCGTACTGATGTAAAAGGTGGCCGGGTATCAAACAGTCCTGAGAAGAGGAGAGAATTATTTGTCACCTCATTCCAGAATGTTGCATCCCTCTCTCCTGAATCGGGAGATGTGAATTGGAAGCGGGAAATCTCTACCGGGGGTAACACAAAGCCAATAGTTGCGTCTGACACATTAGTGGTCGCCCACGGAACAGATTATCGGACTGGCACAGATTCTAAGGTCTTAGGAATAGACCGAAGTGATGGCACTAAAATTTGGGAAAATGAACTTGGGGGTGATATCTTAGTTACGCCAGTTCTCAAAGAAGGAAACGTGTATGTTGTGACATCAACTGGCACGGTAACACGAATTAATACAAAAACAGGAGAGACTGATTGGGAAACAAATATAGGAACTGCGATAACTACCCAACCCCTGTCACATGGTAACAATATCATTATTATTGGTGAATTGGGGGATTACTACCAAATAGACAGTAATTCGGGAGAGATAGTCAGACATTTCAGCACAATACGCCCACAGAAAAATTCACACATGTTATTTGATGGTTCCAACGTTCTTATCCCAGGGGTTGATGGTCTCGGTGCGATTAATCAGCAAAGAGGACTTACTTGGTTTTATGCAACACCTGGGGGGGTTGTCATGCCAACGTCTGTTGGTAAGTATATTTATTTCGGAGACACCCGAGGAAATATACACAGAGTAAATTCCACGAAGGGAACGGGAAAAAAAGTTGCAGACTTCACTGCCGTGAGTCAAGGTTGCTCCGATCATATTCGTCTAGGAGTATCAGGCACCCCGATTGTGAATAAATCAAAGTACGTCATTCCTCGATCTGGTGGACTGATTACCGCTATTAATCGGAGTGGGGTGAACTAAAATGGTGGAAACGACCCCCACTCCTGGTACAAACACTTCCAAGACAATTAAAGGAACAGTCTACGCCTCTGACGGCGTTCACGACAATTCTGACGCCAGTACAGCTGTAAATGTGATGGCGGATTGGTTAGAATTTGTTTTTAACTCCCACGGGTACGACCATAGCATATCTCGGATGACGAGTACTGTCGTTGAACTATCTGATGAAGATATTGAATGCGGTGACACGGATGACAATTTTGGTGCTATTGATTCTTTTACTAACTGGATGGATGAGAATAATGCAGAACGAGCCAAAGATTTCAACCTATGCCTAACGTATAATGCTTATCAGGATGGGGTAGTAGGTTGCAACGCTAACGACTTGTGTGTTTCTGAGGCTGGAGAGAACCTTGTTGAGGCGCAGTACGAAAGTCCTCAGAGGTTTACGGCAAAAGAGACGCCATATAATGAAATACAAACAGGCGTGCATGAGGTTGGCCACGCTATTGGGTTTTCACATGACGACGGACACACGATTGTAAATGATGAAAAAGAAGTATGGTACACTAGCCCACTATTTGAGGATGCGCCAACTAATTCCTGTGGGTACAGTATTGAAAGTCAGCCAACAGGATACGCTCATGGGTTGGAGCATACATTTTGCGCATGCGCACTAAAAAATATAGATATAAAATAACTAACTTGTTGCCTTAGAGAACTTAACACTATCGTCTAAAATATATATTTTGAGATTCTCCCAACTGTTCTCTCTATACGTGATATTCTCCGCTTTCTTCTCTTTCTCTGAAATGACGAATTCCACTGTATAATCAGAATATTCATTAAACACAACACCAAAATCTTTAACTTCTTTAGGTTCAACTACAACGTTCTCTTTTACAATATTTCGGCCTTGTCGTTCAACAGTGAGTTCACCACGAATCGATGACTCACGGAAATTATATACTTGCAATGCCCCCGATCTCAGGGAAACTGTTGTTGTGTGGTTGGCGCTATCAGTTTGATTTTCGCTGCTTTGTGTTGTGGGGTCAGTGCTAGGATTATCTATACACCCGCACGCAATAGTTCCTAGCAGAACTGCTCCTGCTTGGGTCATCACCGTTCTTCTGTCCATATCTTCATTTAATTTTTCTTTTGGTTAAAATCTTTTGGGGCATGGGCGTAGATATAGATTTCGCCGCTCCAGTCGGACATCGCACTGAAGAAGATTTCGCTGTGATTGCCCGACAAAATGCTGAATTAACAGCATACTCTTGTCTTCATTTGATCGAGAGTGAGAGTAACCAGCCGGCACGGGGAGCACCTACCACGCTATAAGCCCGCAGCAGACTGGGCTAGCAGTACGCCCCACAATGCAAAACCCGAGCCGGGTTGTCCGGGGTTGGGGGTCGCTTTTCCGGGTCGGCCGCGACGGTCGAAGCATGCAGGCCATCGAAGTCTCCGAGTTCGGCGACGACAGCGTCCTCCAGCGAGTGGAGCGCGAGAAACCCGACCCCGCCCCCGGCGAGGTGCTGCTGGACGTCGAAGCCGTCGGCGTGAATTTCGCGGACGTGATGCAGCGCCGCGGCCACTACCACGGCGGCCCCGAGCCGCCGTACGTCCCCGGGATGGAGGCGGCGGGGACCATCGAGGCGACCGGCGACGGCGTCGACCGCGAGGTCGGCGAGCGCGTCGTCGCGATGCTCGACGGCGGCGGGTACGCCGAGTACGCGACGGCGCCCGCCCAGGCGCTCTTCGACGTGCCGGAGTCCATCTCGTTCGCGGAGGCCGCGGGCTTCCCCGTACAGTTCCTCACGGCGTACCTCTGCCTCCACGACTGGGGCGACCTCGACGAGGACGACGACGTGCTCGTGCAGGCCGCCGCGGGCGGCGTCGGGACCGCCGCCGTCCAGCTCGCGAGCAAGCATGGGGCGGAAGTCTACGGCACCGCGAGCACGAGCGAGAAGCTCGACCTCGCGGAGCGGCTGGGCTGTGACCACCCCATCAACTACACGGAGACAGACTTCGCCGAGGAGACCGACGACCTGACCGACGGCGAGGGCCTGGACCTCGTTCTGGACGGCGTCGGCGGCGACACCTTCCGGCAGAGTGTCGACGCCCTCTCCCCGTTCGGCACCGTCGTCGCCTATGGCGCCGCCTCCGGCGAGCCGGGCACCGTCGACACCGCGACGCTGCTGTTCGGGAACAAGTCCGTGGAGGGCTTCCACCTCGGCCGCGCGACGCAACTCGACCCCGAGCGCGTGTTCGCCGCCGTCCCCGAGCTCTCGGCGATGCTCGCGTCCGGCGACCTCGAAGTCGTCGTCGGGCAGACGTTCGACCTCGCCGACGCGGTCGACGCCCACCGCGCACTGGAGAACCGGGAGACGACGGGGAAAGTCGTTCTGGAGCCGTAGGCCGAAGTCGCCACTTGACCCACACCCGGTACTTTACGTGGGTCTCGCGAGCGTGGCGGTATGGCCGACACCAGACGCGCGGCGGTCCTCGCTGTCGCAGCTGTCGCACTCGTGGCGCTCGCCGGTTGCGGGGCGTTCACGGGCGCCCCAGAGACGAACCTGTTGCTGGTGAACGACGACGACACGGGGCACGACGTGACGGTCGAAGTACTCGACGACGGCGACGTCGTCTTGGAGGACCGACAGTCCGTGGAGCCGGAGACGAACACCCAGTTCGGGACCGTCGAGGTGAGCGGCGAGCGTACCGTCCGCGTGACCGTGGACGGCGAGACGACCGAACACACCCACGAGTTCGGCGACGGCGGGACGCTGTCCATCGGGGTCCAGAACGACGCGTCGGTCGTCGTCGACGACTGACTCCCGGGGCCGACGCCCTCAACGTACCGCGTCGATGCCGTCGCGGCGGCCGTCGAGGACGCCGAACTCCGCCTCGCGCCGCGATTCGAGCCAGTACAGCAATCGCTCGGCCCAGTCGAGCTTCCGGGCTTTCTCCGCGCCCACGTCGGGGTCGTCGAAGTCCCAGCCGGGGAACACCAGCGTCTCCGCGCCGAGGTGGTCGGCGAGGAACGCCGCCCGGTCGCCGTCCGTGAACCCGCCGACGTTCCGGACCGGGCCCACCGGCTCGGCCTGCGTCGTCCCGAGGACGTGGTCGGCGTCGAACGTCGGGACGTGTTCGCGGACGGCCGGGACGTTGTCGCCGTGGGCGTGGGCCGCGACCGGCGTCCCCGACTCGGTGAGGCGGCGAGCGGTCTCCGGGTTCTTGTCGAGGTCGGTGACCATCAGGTCGGTGTCGACCCCCGACTCGGCGAGGACGTCGACCGCCGTCGACGCGGCGAACACGCGGTCGGCGTCGGCGGCCAGGGCCGTCTCGTCGGCGAGCGACGGGGCGCCGCCGGCGACTGCGACGGTCTCCCCGCTGCAGTCGAGGCGCGTCACGTCGAAGTCGGCGACGAACTCGGCGAGAACGTCCCGCGCTCGCTCGTCGCCGGCGCGGTCGTAGCCGAAGTCGTCGAGGATAGCGTCGTACACCGGCGCCCAGTCGTCGTACTCCATGGTGGTCACTACGCGGTTGAAAATAATGAGGATTCCGTGGTCCGAGCCGAGACGCCCCGCAAAGTACCCCTACCCGGCGAGGGTCCGGCTTCCATCTCCGCGTTTTTGCGCTGTCGGTATAAGCTTTCCCGTTAGTTACCGGCTTCCCGCAGGGTGGCCGCGAGCGCCCCGAGAACGCCGTTCTGGTCGGAGAGCGACCGGCCAGCCGCCCGAAGTTCGGCGGCCGTGCCAGCGACCACCACGGCGCCGCTGCCGGTGACCGCGAGCCCGGCGTCGGCGAGCGCGGCACGGTCGTCTGCGTCCAGGCCCTCGACCTCGAACGCCCGCGCGACGCCCGACGCCGCCGCCGCGCCGTCGCCGTCCACGTCGTCGACGTGGCGCTGGGCCTCCCGGACGGTCGTCACGTCCAGTTCCTCGACGTGGTCGGTGCTCGCGCGCTGCCGCGTGAACTCGTGGCCGACGAGTGCCGCGTCCCGGGTCTCGGCCACGTCGTGGGTGCGAATCACGTGTGCGCCGCGCTCGACCGCCATCGACGTGGCTGCGAGCGACACGGGCAGCGCGTCCTCGGTGTCCCGGCCGGCGACCTCTCGGAGGAAGTTCTTCCGATTGATGGAGACCAGGATGGGGTAGCCGTACCCGCGGAACTCCCGCAGGCGGTCGAACGTCTCCCGGTCGTCCTCGAGCGTCTTCGCCTCGCTCCAGCCGCCGAACGCCGGGTCGACGATGGTCTTGTCAGTGAAGCCGTTGAGCATGAGGGCGTCGTAGATGTCGTCGACGTCCTCGACGGCGCCCGGGCGTTCGAGGTCCGGCGGACTCGCCATCTTCGCGACGGCGACGTCGTGGGCCTCACAGACCTCGGGCATCTCCGGGTCGGCGAACCCGCAGACGTCGTTGACCATGTCGAACCCCCGGGAGAGCGCCTCGTCGGCGACCTCGCTGTACCGGGTCTCGATGGAGAAGACGGCGTCGCCGTCGACGCGCTCGATGGTTTCGACGGCCGTCTCCAGCCGGTCGAGTTCCTGGTCCGCGGTGAGCACGTCGAGGTCCTTGTTCGCGGACTCCAGGCCGACGTCGACGATGTCGGCGCCCTGTTCGATGAGTTCCTCCTCGACGTAGGCCGCCGCCTCGTCGGGGTCGTCGTAGACGCTGGGGTCGTACGGCGACTCCTCGGAGACGTTCAGCACGCCCATGATGCGCGGCGGGTGGCCGTCGCCGATGGGCAGTCCGGCGGCGTCGACGGTTCGCATACCACAACGGCGGGGCGACAGGACCAAAGGTGGTGTGGAACCGGCGCCGGCTTCGGGCGCCTTTTGTGGGTGCGCAGCCAACTCTGGACCATGACGAAGGTGAGCATCGGGTTCAGAGGGTGGCGCTTCGAGGAGAGCGAGGTGTTCGACGAGGAGGGCGGCTACCGGCCGCTCCCGGAGATGGACGAGGACACCCGCGAGCGCATCCAGCGCATCCCGACGCTCTCGGGCCAGCCCTGCGACGTCTGCTACCTCGAAGAGCAAGCGGGCGACCGCGACTCGCGCAACGAGCCGACCGCGGTCTACGGCGAACCGGGCGCCGAAGTGCTGGTCTGTGACGAGCACGAGGCGACGTTCTACTACTGGTTCCTCGACGCCGGCGGCGACGCCTACGAGGGGGAGCCGGAACTCCAGGACGCCTTCCACGAGTGGGCGGCTGCCGGACACCGCGAGCCCGACCACTACGAGGGACCCGACCACGTCGAGACCGACCCGGAGAACATCCCGGCGCCGGACGCAGAGGACCTCTACGGGCTCCCGGTCGAACTATCCGAGGGAGAACAGGCGCGCCTCGACCTCCTGGAGGGCCACGACCCCGACGATCTCGACGGCGACCTCGACATCGACGTCGACTACCCGACCGACGATGAGTGACCGCGACGACGCAGGCGGCGACCGGGCGCCGCCCGCCGTCGCCATCGTCGACGCGAAGACCTCCGGGAACGTCGGCACCATCGCTCGCGCGATGAAGAACTTCGGGTTCGAGGACCTCCTCCTCGTGGACCCGCCGTACCTCGGCCGGGACTCCGAAGCGTACGGGTTCGCGGGCCACGCCCGCGAGGACGTCCTCCCCGACGCCCGCGAACTCACCTTCGACGACCTCGCCGCCGAGTTCCACACGGTCGGGTTCACCGCCATCACGAACGAGGACGCGACGAGCCACACGCGGTTCCCGTTCCGGACGCCGGCCGAACTCGGTGAGAGCCTAGCGGACGTGGACGCGCCCACCGCGCTCGTGTTCGGCCGAGAGCGCGTCGGCCTGACGAACGACGAGCTCGCGCAGCTCGACGAAGTGGCGGCGATTCCCGCGAGCGCCGACTACCCGGTCATGAACCTCGGGCAGGCCGCGACCGTCGCGCTGTACGAGCTCCGGGACCTCGCGATGAGCGAGACGCAGCTCCCGGACGTCGAGCGAGCGGCACCGCGCCGAGGAAGCCGAACTCGAGCAGTTCTACGAGCACGCCGCCGAGTTCCTCGACGCGGTCGACTACCCCGAGGAGAAACGCGAGAAGACGATGCGGATGCTCCGCCGGATGCTCGGCCGCACACACCCGACGGGCCGCGAGATCAACACCGTCCACGGGCTGCTGCGGCGCGCCGAGAACCGGATAGAGTGACGGTTCGCTCGACCACCCACGAGTCTCCGTGGGGGTGTCGGCCCGTCCTGCCTTGAGCAGTAGGGACGGCACGTAAGGGTGCTCGCACCCAACCCGGACTGTCGGACCGACCGTGAGACACGATGACTGATGCAAACTACGACACCGGCGTGGGCACCGACACTGACTCAGTGGTACGCAGCCGCGAGCGCGGCGAGTCAGTCTCGGAGAGCGTGGTCCTGGCGGTCAGCGAGGCGACCGACACGGACCCCCTGGAGATGTCGCGACTCGCTGACGTCCTCGACCCGGACGCCCTCGACGCGCTCTTCCCCGGCGACGGGGGCGAGGACTGCGAGGGCACGGTGTCCTTTCGCTTCGACGGCTGTGCGGTGACGGTCCACGCCGACGGCTACACGGTCGCCTCGCAGTCGGACGAGTCACAGCACTGAGACCGGGCCGCGGGGCGCCCGTCACTGTAGGCCGGGCGCCGCCACGCCGACCTGCTCGAACAGCACGCCGAGGAGCTTCCGCTCCGCGGTCCGGACGTGTTCGGCGAACGTCGCCGAGGAGATGTCGAGGGCCGAAGCGACGTCCTCCCCGGTACACGCACGCGGCCAGTCGTAGTACCCCATCTCGAAGGCGGTCTGCACCACGTCGAGTTGCCGGTCGGTGAGGTGCATCCGGAGCGTCTGGCGCACTCCGGAACTGCTGAACGGCGGGACGAGCCCCGACTTCTCTCGCTTCGTGACGAGCTCCAGGTCGGGGTTCTCGGCGAGGAACGCCTCCGTGACTGCCGAGGCGTCCCGCGTCGAGGGGATGTCGGCGACGATGCGGCCTTCGCCGTCTCGTGCCCGCACCGTCTGGGGGAGGGCGCCGAGCTCGGCGAGCCGGCGGGCGGCGCAGTCGCCGGAGACGAGGAACTCCACGAGCGTGCCCTCCTCGTGTTCCACGAGGAGTTCCGCCTCGACCGTGTCGCGGTCCTCGACGAGGCGCTGGATGGCGTCCTCGTCGGCGCCGAAGACGGTGAAAAACTCCGCGTGCGCGCCGTTCTGGCGCGGAATCATCTTCGCGAGGTCGAACGTGCAGGAGGCCTCGGCGGACCCGCGGACGAACGGGTGTGTCGGGCTCTCCGTACGGAACTCGACTTCGACGACCGTGTCCGCGTCACCGGGAGGCGCCGTCTTGCCCATTGTTCTCCGGTCGGGAGTTGCGCCGGTCCGCCGATTAGCCTTGTGGCCGTCTACCACAGTATCGGCCGGCGGGGCGCCCGCCCGGGCCGGTGGCGGTGGTCGTCGGCGCCGCTGCACCAGTCACTCTCCGGGGTTCCGACGCGCGTAGAGCACGATGGGTTCCATCGTGAGCTTCGGGTCGCCGTCCTCGTTCGCGGTCGTGACACGCGTCCGGACCGTGCCGCGGTCGGGCTTGCTCTCCGAGGGCGTCTTCTCCAGGACGTCGACGGTGACCGACAGCGTCTCGCCGGGGAGCGTGGGGTTCGGCCACCGGAGCTCGTCGACGCCGACGGCGCCGTAGCTCGCGGCGTCGGAGAAGTGGTGGTCGACGAGCATGCGCATCGTCATCGCGGTCGTGTGCCAGCCGGAGGCCGCGAGCCCGCCGAACAGCGACTCCTCGCGGGCGCGCTGGGGGTCGGTGTGGAACCACTGGGGGTCGTACTGTTCGGCGAACGCGAGAATCTCCTCGTCGGTCACGTCGTAGCTGCCGAACGAGCGCTGCTCGCCGACGGACAGGTCTTCGAAGTAGTCAGTCACACGACCCGGGTTCGGCGGCGGTCGCGTTAGCTGTTGTGCCAGCGGCGGCGCTGCCCGGTGGTGTCAGCGGCCGACCTCGTCGGCGGTGGCGCGGACGACGGTGCCGACGTAGTCGTGTTTGACGAGCGCGAACCCGGCGAAGATGACGGCGAACCCGACGAGTGCGCGGGGAGAGACGACGTCGCCGAGCAGCAGCCACGCGGCGGCCGCAGCTCCCACCGGTTCGAGGTAGGAGACGAGGTTGATTTCGGTGGCGCCGACGCGGTCCAGCAGGACGAAGTAGAGGAGGAAGCCGCCGGCTCCGGCGACCAGTGTGAGGTACGTGAGGCTGGCGAGCGCGGTGGGCGTCCAGTGGACGGCGGCGAGGCTCTCGCCGCGAGCGCCGGCGCCGACCCAGAGGACGAGCGAGCCGACGAGCATCCCCCACGCTTCCAGCGTCTCGATGGGGAGGCCGCCGCCCGGGAGCTGGCTCGTGAGAACGCCACCGAACGCGAAACTCGCCGCGGCGAGGAAGACCAGCAGGAGTCCACCGAGGTGGACGCCGTTCGCGCCGCTCGGGTCGGCGACGACGACGACGCCCGCGAGGCCGGCGAGCAGCCCGGCCGCCTGCGTCCCGTCGATACTCGCGCCGTCGGCGAGTTTGGCCGCGAACCCGGCGGTCAGAATCGGTGCGAGGCTGATGACGATGGCCGCGATGGGGCCGGAGACGTGGCGTTCGCCGAGGTAGAGCGCGCCGTGGTAGGCGGCGATGACGAAGACGCCGACGACGCTGACGGCGAACCACTCGCGGCGGCCGCGGGGCCGCCAGCGGTCGGTAGTGTAGGCGGCGTACGCGAGGACGATTGCGCCGGCGATGGAGTACCGGATGGCGGCGAACGACAGCGCCGGAATCTCGTGGAGGCCGACTTCGATGGCGACGAAGGACGTCCCCCAGATGGCTGCGAGCAGCACGAACAGCACGGCAGTGGGGGACGTACCTAACGTGGGGCGGCGGAAGCTCATGAAAGCTCCAAATAGTCGCCATCACTTTAGACTTATCTTCAAGAGTCGTATCTATACTGGTTGTTCACACCAAAGAGACTGTTCTTCTTGCGCGTGCGTCTCACTCCCACAGGCTTTTGTCCGCGCTCACCGACCCAACGCACGATGGACGAACGCGACGTCACACTCCTGAAGGCCATCGCCGACCTCGGCACGGGCAGCCCGGAGGCGCTCCACGAGGAGACGGACATCCCGGTCTCCACGATCCACTACCGGCTGAACAACCTCCGCGACGACGGCGTCGTCACCAACGACCTCTACGACGTCGACCTCGACGCCGTCGGCCTCGACGTCACCGTCGTCCTCGAAGTCCTCACGAGCTACGACGGCAGCTACGAGGACGTCGCCGACCAGATAAACACGATAGAAGGCGTCACCCAGACGTTCTTCACGATGGGCGAGACCGACTTCGTCGTCGTCGCCCGGCTCCCGGACTCCGACGAGGTCGAACGCCTCATCTCGGACTTCGAGGCCCTCGNCCCGGTCGACAGGACGAACTCCACGTTCGTCATCGACCGCCAGAAAGACTCCCAGCGCGCCCTCGAGAGCTACAGCCTCGACGGCCTGCTCGAGGCGCTCGTCGACGAGTAGTCGTTACGCCCGCTGCTGTATCTCCTCGCGCAGCACCTCGCTGACGAGGTCGCCGTCCGCCTTCCCGCGTAACGCGCCCATGCACTCGCCCATCAGCGCCGAGAACGCGCCCATGCCCTCGGCCTCGACCTGGTCGCTGTTCCGCTCGACGACCTCGACGACGGCCTCGCGGACCTCGTCCTCGGCGGCGGAGCCGAGTCCAAGTTCCTCAGCGAGTTCTGCGGGGTCGCTGCCCGGGTTCTCGGCGAGGCCGCCGAGGAGTTCGGGGACGCCCTCCTGTGCCAGGTCGCCGTCCGACACGAGCCCGAAGACGCCCCGGAAGTGGTCGTCCGAGAGCCGGTCGACGGCCACGTTGTCGCGGCGGAGTTCCGTGACTGTCGACTCCAGGGTCTGCGCGGCGAGCGTCGCGTCGACGCCCGCCTCGACCTGCTCCTCGAACAGCGGCCACCGCCGGCCGTACGCCAC
>JGI12330J12834_1000550_pt1 | contig 11612 bp, 10 predicted proteins | sample A23E1SouthBayCA_FD_12834 | JGI IMG/M metagenome (IMG submission 12834) | reverse complement strand
CGAGGGACAGGCCCGCGTGACCTCCCGCCCCGGACAGCACGGTCAGGTCAACGCCGTGCTGGTCGAGTAACCCGGCACGCAATCAGCTTTTTCAGCTGTTCGCGAATTCGGAGCGACAGCGTCGGCTATGGCCGTGGGGCGGCCTTCTGGAGGGCGCTTTCGGCGATATTGCCGCCGTAGTCGGCGGTCCGGGACAGCGAGTCGACCACGCGGCCAAGCAACTGTGCGCTCTGTGGGTCTAGCTCTCTGACCTTTCCATCGACCTCGCGGGCGGTTTCGTCGACTTCGGGAATACGAGAGCGAGCCTCGTTTGCCAGTTCGACGGCCTCGTCGTTGTCGTCAGCTAACAGCGCATCCATCGCGGTTTCGGGGACAGCAATGGCCTCAGTCTCCAGTTGATCGAGAAGGTCAGCAGTCTCGCCGGTGATTTCACCGATCTCCTGAGAGAGGCTGGCAATCTTGGTCGCGTGGTCAGCGATACGCTCCAGCTGACGGGCGCTGGACTGGTAATCGAACACTGTCTCACGTGGGAAGCCGATCTCGTTGGCAGCCGTCGGATTGCGAAGGACGGTTCGGAACACTCGGGAGACCATGTACCAGAGGCGGTCCACGTCGTCGTCGCGCTGTATCACGTCCGCCGCAAGGTCATTGTCATCCTCGATGAGCGCCTCGACGGCGTCTGAGAGCATCGTCAACGAGACCAGCCGCATACGTGTAATAGCATTAAGCACGGACAGTTCCGACGAATCGAGCAGGTCCTGCAGGACGACCCGGTCGGCCGTCTCCTCGATCATCTCTAGACCGACCAGTCCCTGTGTCGCATCGCGGATGATACGCCGCTGTTCGGCCGTTATTCGGGCGGCTTCCAGTCGGATGATATCGAAGCCGCTGACGTACATCGTCATCACCGCCCGCGTGAGTTCGTGCCTGTTCTCGAGGCCAGTCACGTCCAGCGTTCCCTCGACGTGGTCGTCGCCGTGCTGTGGTGAGACCAGTAGCAGGTCGTCTTCGGCATAAAACTCGACGACACTGCCGCTTTCGACGCCGTTCTCTGTTGCCCACTCCTTCGGTAACGAGACAGTATACGTGGACCCGCCCGTCAGCTGTACTTTGCGCGTCTCCATAGTACTTTGAATACGCGCTGCAGATTTATAAAATATACTGAGACTATATATCAACGGTCAAAACTCTGACTTGCGCTGTCATGGAATCACGACACGTGATGCGGGCGCTGAGCCAAGTGGTCTGCTAACAACATCATCCCGATGAATTGTTGCCTTGATCGGGGCTCAATCGGCTTTAGACAGCTTTTACGTCGTTTTTGCGGTGTAAGACGGTAGCGCCACATAATAGTATATAGTAATATATAGTGTTTATATCTGGATATAGGGCTAATAGTAGGGTACTTATCCGCTCTTCATCTCCAATCTGATGATGACAGATTCACCGAGCGGTGGTATCTCTCGCCGTCGTTTTTTAACAAGTTCTGGTGCAATCGGGACACTGGCGCTGGCTGGCTGTGTCCAGAATACGAACAGTGGCGACGGCAGTGGCTCCGATGGCAGTGGGTCTGACGGTAGCGGTTCCGACGGGCTCTCGGGGCAGGTCATTATCAAGGGCAGCAGTACCGTGTTCCCCATCTCCGACGCGATGGCCGAGGAGTTCATGGCGGAGCATGGAAACGTCAACGTCACCGTCGACTCCACGGGGAGCGGCGGCGGTTTCGAGAACTGGTTCTGTCCCGGGGACTCCGATATTAACGGGGCCTCCCGTCCTATCACGGACGCCGAGATAGAGCAGTGTTCTGGCAACAATGTCGAGCCAGTTGAGTTCGAGATCGCGGGCGACGCTCTGACTGTCGCGGTCAACAACGATGCCGACTGGGTCGACTGCCTGACCTTCGACGAACTGCGCCAGATATGGAGCGATGAATCGGATGTCACGAACTGGTCAGACGTGCGTGACGAGTGGCCCGACATGGAGATCGAACGCTACGGCCCGGCGTCGACCTCTGGGACGTTTGACTACTTCAACGAGAACGTCGTCGGTGAGGACACCAAACACACGACCGAGTACCAGCCGACCGAAGAGGACGAGACTATTGTTCAGGGAATCCGTGACAACGAGGGCGGCATCGGATACTTCGGGTTCGCGTACTACAACTCAAACTCCGAAGCGGTGAAAGCCGTCGAAGTCAAGGCCGAGGAGGACGGCGAATGCACCGCCCCGAGCCTGGCAAACGCCACGGACGGCTCGTACCCGCTGGCCCGGCCGCTGTTCATCTATGCGTCCGAGTCATCCCTGCAGAACGAGGCGGTCTACGAGTTCATTCGGTTCTACCTCGAACAGGCCGAAACCGATATCGTTCAGGAGATCGGGTACGTGCCTTCGAGCGCCGAACAGCGCGATGAAAACCTCGAAAAGCTGGACGAGGTTGCTGGCTAACACAGTATAGAGTCGGCTTACTCACATGAGCACATTATTGGAGACAACACAATGAGCACCGAGACGCCCGGGCCGGATATTACGTCCAGACCGAGCGGACGCGCAGCACGCGAGCGGATGTATCGATATGTCCTGCTCCTGTGTGCTGCCGCGTCGATTCTCGTCACCGTCAGCATCGTCGTGTTGCTCGCACGCGACGCGGTCACGTTCTTTACGCTGGTGAACCCGGTCGACTTCTTCACCGGAACGGAGTTTCTCATCAGTCGGAACGTCTATGGGTTGCTCCCGCTGTTGAGCGGCACACTGCTGGTGACGGTAATCTCTGCCGTCATCGCGCTCCCGACGGGCGTCGCGGCCGCGATCTACCTCAGCGAGTACGCCAGCGACCAGATGCGCTCGGTTCTGAAGCCGGGGCTGGAAATCTTGGCTGGTATCCCGACGGTCGTCTACGGTATCTTTGCGCTCGTATACGTGACGCCGTTCCTCCAGACCATCGGGCTCCCGGTCAACACGTTCAACATCCTCAGCGCCTCCATCATGGTCGGCATCATGATTATCCCGATGGTCTCCAGTCTGAGCGAGGACGCGATGAGCGCCGTCCCGGACTCACTACGACAGGCCGGCTACGGGATGGGCGCGACGAAATTCGAGGTGACCACCGGCGTCGTCGTCCCCGCGGCGGCCTCGGGCATCTTCTCCTCGTTCATTCTCGCCCTGTCGCGGGCTATCGGCGAGACGATGATCGTCGTTGTCGCGGCCGGCAGTCGGCCACGGATGCTGAACCTCTCGGACCCACTGGCAAACCTCTTTCAGGGGTACCAGCCGATGACGGCAGCGATGGTCCAGATCAACAGCGCCGACAGCGTCAGTCAACTGGGCTTTACCAGTCTCTTCGCTATCGGCCTGACGCTGTTCGTCATCACGTTCCTGTTGAACCTGTTGAGCAACCGAATCGCGGCGCGCTACCGGGAGGAGTACGAATGAACACTGGGGGACTGAACTGATGGCAACACGAAAACCTGAAACAGGCTGGCACGGGGAGAACAGCGATGTTAATCACCTGCGTGGGCGTGCCTTCGAGGCGACCTGTCTCGCGGCGACCGCGTTCGGACTCGTCTCTGTCCTGATTCTCCTGCTGTTCGTCGCCAACGACGCGTTCCGGCCCTTTTCGGCCGACGCGGGCTGGCTGGCGACCTACGCCGCCACCGTGGTGGTGCCGCTGGCCGCACTGGCTGTCTACTACTATCGACTCGACGAACCGGCCGGCGAGGTTGCCTATGTCACCAGCGGACTCCCGGTCGTTGGACTCCTGCTTACCGGCGGATTTGCGGTGCTGTTCATCGAACTTATCTCCGTGCTTGGGTGGTTCGCCCTTCTCATTTCGCTGGCCGTGGCCGCCGGTCTGATTGTCGCCCACGGCCGACTGCGACCGAAGGCGGCGCTCGAACGGCTTGGTGTCGTGTTCCTCGCTCCGGTCATCACCGTGTTCGGTCTGCCACCTATCTGGTTCAATTCGTTCGTTACCGACGCCGCCGCGGCGCTCGGTCTCGATTTCGGGCTGTACTACCGCGTGATCAGCCTCCGGGAGGCGATCATGATGCTCCCGTTCGTGCCCACAGACTGGGTCATGTTGCTCCTGACGCTCGTGCTTCCAATCGCTGGTGCCGCAGGCTGGTTCGTCGAACAGCGACGCGAGTCGCGGCGTGACGGTCTGGCCGTCGTCGGGATGACGACGGCGGTCGCGGTGTTGGGCCCCGTCGCTGGGCCGCTACTCGGGATCGGGACTGAGGTGTGGCTACTTCTGGTCACCTTCGCCGCGCTCCCGCTTGGGGTCTACGTCGAAGGCGTGATTCGCCGTGGCGAGGGCGTCCGCGGCCTCGCCTTCCCGGTCGTCGCCGTGCTGGGTGTGGCCGCTGGGGCCGTCGCCACCAGTGCGCTCGGGTTTGCCGGACCGAACCCATGGCTCGACTGGGGCTTCCTGACGAGCGCGACCTCACGGACCGCTGCTGATGCCGGTATCTACCCTTCGATGGTCGGCTCAGTGATGATGATTATCGTGATTGTGCTCACTACCTTCCCGGTCGGCGTCGGGGCGGCGATCTATCTTGAGGAGTACGCCCCCTCGCAGGGACTGATGGGGAAGTTCGTCACGCTCATCGAGATCAACATCGGGAATCTCGCCGGCGTGCCGTCGGTCGTATACGGCCTGCTCGGACTGGCGCTTTTCATCCGGGTTCTCCAGTGGCCCCAGGGGTCCGTCATCGTCGCCGGCCTCGCCGTCGGCCTGTTGATACTCCCTATCGTGATCATCTCCGCGCAGGAGGCGATCCGGTCTGTCCCCGACTCGTTCCGGCAGGCGTCCTATGGAATGGGTGCCACCCGCTGGCAGACGATCCGACAGGTCGTCCTTCCCGAAGCCCTGCCGGGCATTCTGACCGGAACGATACTGGCGCTGGGTCGGGCTATCGGCGAGACGGCCCCACTGCTGATGATTGGGGCGGCGGCGTCGGTCCGGCTCGCGCCGAACAGCTTCTTCGATGTGGCGAGTATGATGCCCCGCCAGATCTTCTCGTGGTCGTCGGAACTGGACCCGGCGTTCCGCCACGGCGTGCTGGCGGCCGGCGTGATTACACTGCTTGCAGTGTTGCTGGTGATGAACGCGACAGCGATTGTCATCCGGAACCGGTATCAGCGAACAGGATAATTCATGACAGAGAACGAGATGACGAGCAACGACAGTACCGAGCCCACACCGACCACTGAAACGGCCGCGTCGTCACCCGACCCGTCCGGCGACCCTCTCATCGAACAGTCGATCGACGTGGAGGGAACCGACTCGACCGCGGCCGAGACGGGGAAACCAGTCATCGAATCCAGTGACCTGAACGTGTTCTACGGCGAGACGCAAGCGCTCCAGAGCATCGATCTGGCCATCCCTGAAAAACAGGTGACCGCCATGATCGGCCCCTCCGGCTGTGGCAAGTCCACGTTCCTGCGGTGTATCAACCGCATGAACGACCTCATCGACGCGGCACGGGTCGAAGGAGACCTCCACTTCGAGGGGAAAAACGTCTACGACGCTGACGTGGACCCGGTGGCGCTGCGGCGACGCATTGGAATGGTGTTCCAGCACCCGAACCCCTTCCCCAAGAGTATCTACGACAACGTCGCCTACGGCCTCCGGATTCAGGACCAGACGGAGAACATCGATGAGAAAGTCGAGACGGCACTCAAGCGCGCCGCACTGTGGGACGAAGTCAAAGACCAACTGGACAAGAGCGCACTCGACCTCTCAGGTGGTCAGCAACAGCGGCTCTGCATCGCCCGCGCTATTGCCGTCGACCCAGACGTGATTCTGATGGACGAGCCGGCGTCGGCGCTTGACCCGATCGCCACCTCGAAGATCGAGGACCTCATCGAGGAGTTGGCCGAGGAGTTCACTGTCGTCATCGTCACCCACAATATGCAGCAGGCGGCTCGCATCTCCGACAAGACGGCTGTCTTCCTCACTGGCGGCGAGCTCGTCGAGTTCGACGATACTGACAAGATTTTCGAGAACCCCGAGAGCCAGCGCGTCGAGGACTACATCACCGGCAAGTTCGGATAACCGCCATCAGTCGCCCTTCGCTGTCGCCACTCACCGCTCCAGCGTCGCTTCGGTGTCAATGCCGTACACCGCCTTCGGTGTCTCGACGTGTGCTGTTCTGACCGCGTCTTCGTCCCCGTTTTCGAGGAGCCAGCGGACGCGCCGCGGCACGGTCTTCGGGCCAAGTACTGCGCCGGGGCGGTCCGGGTCGTCGATGTAATCGGTCTCCATCAGGAACGGGTCGTCGGTCTCGACCGCGATTTCCAGTTCGTCCTTATCTGCAAGTACCGATTTGACCGGGCCGCGGAGTCGGCCCCCGGAGTAGTGTTTGACGACCTGCGTGCGGTCAAGGCCACGGTCTTCGGCCCAGCGAGCGACTGCTTCGAAGTCTTCGCCGCCCTCGGTGTGGAGCTGTATCGCACAGCCCACGTCGGCGGCGCGTTCGAACCCGTGGCACATCACTTCGTTCGAAGCCTCCCAGACGGCGTCGTCCACGTCGTAGTGCGGGCGGCCGGACTTCATCGCGAGCGCATCGCCGTTATCGACGTACTCCGCCGCCACGTCGAGGCCGGTCTGCATGATATCTCGCGCTTCCGGCGGCGTGTAGCCGTCGTCGACGAGCTTCGAAATTAGTGCCGGGTGGACGCCGAGGACGGGCCAGGCGCGCCCGTCCAGCACCTCGGTCGCTGTGGCGGCGGCCTCGACAGTCAGGTCGAACACTTCCCGGAAGATCGCCTCGTCAGTGGCCTTCTCAACAAGATGCCAGGACGGCTTGTTGAGCACCAGCAGGTGTGTTCCGCCCTGGGACGCGAACTCCTCGGCTGCCGCGACGTTCCGGCCGTTGACCGGGTCGAGATGGAGGTGGTTGTCCAGTACCGGCGTGTCGTCGATGTCCATACGTGCTCAATAGCACTGGCCGAAAAAACAGTTGGCGTCCTGGGCGTCGGAGATTAGAGCGTCACTGCGTCTTCAGCCGCGTTGCGTAACGCATCGGAGCGGCCGTACTCCCCCGGCGCGATGGCGACCGTCTTGACCCCTTCCCGTGCGGCCACTTCCAGCGCCGGCTTGAAATCCGTATCCCGCGAGGCGACGGCCAGCACGTCTATCTGTCCAGCAACGGCGGCGTCTGTCGCGTCAACAGCGAGTCGGACATCAACGTCACCGCTGGTTGTTCGAACCTCGAACCCGCGGGCTTCAGCGGCCTGAATGAGTCCGGGCGAGGCGTTCTGGTCGACGTAGAGACGGGTGACTGCCAGCGGACCGTACTCAGCTGCGATATCTCGGACCTCGTCTAAATCGACATCGAATTCAGACCTGAGCACATTTGGGCCATCGACGAACAGTCCGACGCGCTGGGGCGAGTCTTTGTCCTCGAATATCCGACGGAGCAGCTTCATGCGCCTCTTTCCCCGCCCGGCCCGCTTATGCGTGCCGCTTCGATCCGTAAACCGCCTCCCGCTATATAGAATGACACGGCACAAAACTTAGGATGATTCCTCCCACACACTACGGACACATTTCCATGCGGAGTCGGCCAGCAATAGGTGTGTATAAAGTGACACATGAGTAAAGAATCTCTTCACGATCAAGACGTGCTAAACGGGCTTTGTGAGATAATTTCAGACCCGGCTATCGTCCTAGACGCCGACGGCGTCTTTGTCGATGTTATCCACAACGCCCACAACGGGGCATTATTTTTCAAAGATCCGGAAACACTGCTGGGAACAGATCTCTGGGATATTTTCTCTACAGCACAGGCTGACCAGTTCTACGCGATTATCGAGGATGTTCTGGAAACAGGTGAACAGCAGCACTTCGAGTACCAGCTATCGCTTGATCATGGGGATCGACACTTTGAGGCTCGCGTCACGCCGGTCGGCAGTGACAACGTAGGGCGCGTGCTATGGCTGGCGGAGGATATCACACAGCGCAAGCGGCGGCGAGAAAAGCAGGCCCTCATTGAGCGGGTCTTCGAGGTCAGTCCGGTCGGCATCGTCGTCGTAGAACGATCTGGAAGAATTTCGCTGGCTAACGATCGTGCCGAGGAGCTACTCGGTCTTGAACGCGAGAAAATCACTCGAAGACGATACGACCAGCCGGAGTGGAACATATACTACAAAGACGGGACGGAAATCCCCGATTCGGAACACCCGGTTACGCAGGTACTCGAATCGGGTGAACCGGTGTTTGGGTTCGAGCACTGGATAGAACTCGAGGATGGGAGCGAGCGGTGGCTTTCAAGCAATGCCGCGCCGATACTGGGCGACGATGGGACTGTCGAACGCGTCGTCGTTGGGCTGGACGACGCAACGAGATTGAAACAGCGGGAGGAACAACTGGAGTGGCTCGTCGGGACCGAAACCCTGGCCGACGTTGGCGGGTGGGAGCTCGATCTGGAGACGGGTCTGATAGAGGGAACTGCCGGGATGAAGCGCCTCTATGGAACGCCAGAGTACAATCCGACGCTTGAAGAGGCTATCAAACAGTACCATCCCAACGATAGAGCGGCCGTTCGCGACGCTATCGAGACCTGTCGTGAAACCGGCGAACCGATGGAACTAGAGGCGCGCCGTCAGACCGCTGACGAAACCGAGCGCTGGTTCCGACTCCGGGCCGAAAAAACGGTTCGCGACGGGACGCCGAAACTGCGAGGCATCGTTCGCGACATCACGCAGGACAAGGAGCGAGAGCAGCGGCTCATGGTCATGAGTCGGATTCTCCGGCATAACATCCGAAACAAGCTGACCGTGATACGGGGTAATTCAAGACTCCTCAAAGAAGAACTCGGCTCGTCCGATTTCTCCGTTGACGCCGCTAGCGGACACATCGACAGAATCGAAAACGCCTCGAAAGAACTTGATTCGCTGGCCGAGCGAGCACGGACGTTCGACCGGGCCATCGAGCGTGACCTCCGGAGTGGGACACTCCACCTCGAGCAGGCGCTCACTGATATCCGAGACGACCTCACAGCACAACATTCTGAGGCAACCATTGAGGTCGCGCCGACCGACGTGGAGGTCTCGGGTGACAGGATGGCTATTGACCTGATACTGGAGATTCTTGTCGAGAACGCGCTGGAATACAGTGATCTGCCCGACCCGACAGTCAAGCTTACGGCCGAAGAGACGCCGATGGGTCAGGTGACAGTCAGCGTCGATACCGATGGGTCCGCTATCCCCGATATGGAACGCAACGTCTTGGATTCGGAGACGGAGGGGCCAGTGGCACACAGCCGTGGGCTCGGATTGTGGGCGGTTACGTGGCTTGTCCGACGCCTTGGCGGGTCTGTAACGATCGACGAAGACCACGACGGCGAAACACGGGTCGAGCTCGTGTTCCCGCTGGCGCAAAGCGAGTAACGAAGGCCGACGGCGTATTTTCGGTCCCAGTCTTGTTGTCCCATCTACCGCAGTAAGCGATTTGATATCGTCGTATATGATTTATGAGAGGCCAGCAAGCGGTGGAGGGCCAAACGGTAAGACCACGGGGGACGAGAGGTCCGCGTATGACACTGCGGGCACCACCGCTCTCTGCGATTCACGAGCGAGCAGACGCTTCGTTCACCGATTTCGGCGGGTGGGAGATGCCGGTCGAGTTCGAGTCGATCCGCATAGAACACGAGGCAGTTCGGAGCGAAGCCGGGAAGTTCGACGTTTCGCACATGGGACAGATAACCGTGGCCGGGCCGGACGCGGCGACGCTGACACAGCGGCTGACCACCAACGACGTGACCGTGCTGGACCCGGGCGAGGCCCAGTACGGGGCCATCACAGATGAGGACGGGATTATGCTGGACGACACCGTCGTCTACCGACTGCCGGAAGGCGCGGCCGATGAGTTCCTGTTTATCCCGAACGCCGGGCACGACGGAGAGATGACCGAGCGGTGGCTCTCTGAGCGAGATGAGCGTGGGCTTGACGCGACGGTGACGAACCGGACAGAGGAGTACGCGATGATTGCCGTCCAAGGGCCTGACGCGCCGGACCTGCTGTCGGCCGAGACAGCTGTCTCGCTCGCTGCCCTGTCTCGGTTCGAGGTGGCTGCCGGGGCTGTCGCCGGCGTGGACTCGCTAATCGCCCGGACGGGCTACACTGGCGAACCGGGCTTTGAAATCCTCTGTCCGCCCGACGACGCCGGGGTGGTCTGGGACGCACTGGAGTGTCAACCCTGCGGGCTCGGCGCGCGCGACACCCTCCGCTTGGAAATGGGCTTTCTGCTCTCCGGCCAGGAGTTCCATCCGGTTGACGAGCCCAGAACGCCCTACGAGGCCGGTATCGGCTGGACAGTTAAGCTCGATACGGAGTTCGTCGGTCGGGACGCACTGGAGGGCGTCGCCGCGGACGGTCCCGAAGAGAAGCTCATCGGCATCGAGCTTGTCGACCGCGGCGTCCCGCGCCACGGGTACGACGTGACAACGCCGGACGGGGAGCCGATCGGCCACATCACCAGCGGAACGATGAGTCCGACACTGGGAGCACCGATTGCCCTCGCCTACGTCCCGTCGGCGTACGCTGAACCGGACAAGTCCGTCCGCGTCGTCGTCCGCGGTGAACCGAAGAAAGCACGTACCAGGAGCACGCCATTCCTCGATAGATGAGCTTCGACGTTCCCGACGACCTGCGATATCTGGAGTCACACGAATGGGTACGCGTCGCCGGTGACACTGCCGAGGTCGGCATCACGGCGTTCGCACAGGACGAACTCGGCGACGTGGTGTTCGTCGAACTGCCCGATGAAGGCACGGAGCTGACTGCGGGCGAGGACTTCGGCGTGGTGGAGTCTATCAAGGCTGTGTCCGACGTGTACGCCCCCGTCTCCGGCACCGTCACAGCAGTCAACGACCGACTCCGCGACGAGCCGGAACTGCTGAACGAGGACCCGTTCGGCGACGGCTGGATGCTCACTGTCGAGGTTGACGACAAGAGCGAAACCGACGACCTGCTTTCACCCGACGCGTACCGCGATCAGATCGAGTAACCCCCGGTAGCAGCGGTCCCTTGCAGGGGGTGAAAGGAGTAACCTAATGTGGACACGGTCGCTAGCTGTCGATATCATGTCACCCCGGCGCTACTGGGTGGTTCTCAAATGAGTAACAGTAACTCACATGCGACAGGCAGTCCGTACGCACCGCAGACGGCCGCAGAAACCGCGGCGATGCTCGATGTTGTCGGAGCCGACGACCTCGAGTCGCTGTTCGACGTTCCCGAGTCCGTGGCCTTCGACGGCGAGTTCGGCATCGACGCCCGGAGCGAGCGGGCGACGCGCCGGGAAGTCGCTGGCCTTCTGAGCCGCAACGCCGACCTGACTGAGTTTCTCGGCCGCGGCCACTATGACCATTACGTCCCGAGCGTCGTTGACGACCTCGCAAGCCGGTCGGAGTTCCTGACCTCCTACACGCAGTACCAGCCCGAGGTCGCACAGGGATTCCTGCAGGCCCTCTTTGAGTTCCAGTCGATGCTGGTGGAACTCACAGGACTGGACGTTGCCAACTGCTCGATGTACGACGACGCGACGGCGCTGGGCGAGGCGGCGACGCTCTCCCAGCGCGTCCGCTCGGTGTCCGGCGACCGGATTCTGGTTC
>JGI12330J12834_1000547_pt1 | contig 11639 bp, 9 predicted proteins | sample A23E1SouthBayCA_FD_12834 | JGI IMG/M metagenome (IMG submission 12834) | reverse complement strand
TTTCCGCATCGCCTCGCGGACCTTTGGCTCGCTGACGAGGCGCTGGTCGGCCTTGGACGCCCCTGAAGAGCGAGCGGCCTCCTTCAGGCGCTCGAAGTACCGCCGCAGGGACTCGACGCTCTGGGTCTCGACGTAGGTGACGGCGGTCCGGAGCTTCCGGATCTCGGCGAGGAGACTCATCCCCTGATACCCCTCGCTCTGGTCGTTGTTCATCAGGTCCCGCAACTGGCCCTGAATCTGCTGAATTTCGCGCTCGGAGATGTCCGCCGAGGACTTGTTCGTGACGCCGAGTTCTTTCAACTGCGACAGGCGGTCTTTGATGACTTCGTTGATGGCGTCGCGGATTTCCACGACGACCTCGGGGAGTTCGATGCGTTTCCAGTCGACGCTGGTGTCGTGGGTGTACTCGGCCACGTCGGCGTCGTTTTCGGTCATCACGGCAACATCTGACAGGCCGAGGTTCTCACACACTTCGAGGATGGCTTCCTCGTCGTCCCCGGGAGAGGCGCTCATCCCCGTTACCAGCGGGTTCTCCGCGTCGGCGTGGTAGCGGTCGGCGATGTAGTTGTAGGCGTAGTCGCCGGTCGCCCGGTGACACTCGTCGAAGGTGCAGTGGGTTACGTCGGCAAGGGAGATGCGGTTGCCCACGAGGTCGTTTTCGACGACCTGTGGCGTCGCGATAACGATGCGGGCGTCGTCCCAGAGCGCGGCCCGGTCGTCGGGTCGGACCTCGCCGGTGAACACGACGACGTCCTCGTCGTCCAGTTCGAGCGCTTCGCGGTAGAACTCGGCGTGTTGCTGGACCAGCGGCTTCGTCGGGGCCAGCATGAGTGACTTCCCGCCGACGGCGTTGAGCCGCTCGGCGGTCACCAGCAGCGAGACGGTCGTCTTGCCCAGCCCGGTCGGCAGACAGACGAGCGTGTGGTCTCCGCTCGCCGTCTCCGCCAGTTCGGTCTGGTAGCGGCGGTTCTCCAGGAACTCCGGCGTCACCAGCGGGCGTTCGACGTGTTCGCCACCGGCGTCGGTGGTCGCCATTACCCACGCGTTTGTCCCGGCGGTGGTTAAGGGTTCAGATACCGCGGTGAAAGTGAACGAACGGGCTCAGAGCCCGATTCCGGGCAGGTACTGGACGCCGACCCACATCGCCAGTGCGCCAAGCACCGGAATCGAGAAGTTATCGTCAATGACGTAGCCGGCGATGCGTGGCTTGACGCCGTCGGCGAACGTCGCCGCGACGCCACCAAGGATGGCGGCGGCGGGGGGAACGAACGGCGCGGCGAGCAGCGTGCAGACGCCGAACATCACCAGCAGGACCCAGGCCTGTTTGACGTTGCTGGCATCGCTGGAACCCAGCAGCCCGCTGATGGGGTCGCCGACGGCAAGCATCAGCATCGCCGGGACGGCAATCGTCTCGGTCATACCCGGGAGTTCGACGGCGAAGGCGACGATGGCTATCCCGACGATGTACAGCGCGTAGCCGGCGGGGTTGTCCTGCTCGTACTCGCGGGTGAGTCGGTCGTACACGACCCAGTCCAGTCCGGTCGTCAGCCGCACCGCCTCGAGCACACACACGACGACCAGCGCCACAGTCAGGAATCCCTGGACGACGCGCCACGTAATCAGGTCCGGCCGGAGCAGATGCGCAAGCGGGACCGCGCACCGGTGACGTGGACGAGCCGCCGGGAGACCTCGTCGGCCATCTACAGGTCGTCGAAGGTGCGGTCGCCGGTGCTGAGCTGTTCGAGCGTCTCCGCCAGCCCGTCGATGGGGAGCCGTTTCTGCTCGGTCGTGTCGCGCTCGCGTACTGTGACTGTTCCCGCTCGCGGCTCATCGCCGTCTTCTCGCGGGCTCTGCCCGCTCGAACGGTTCGCGGAACGAGGTTCCGCGCTGCTCGCGCTGTCCGAGGCGCGTTGCGCCTCGCTATCGTCCTCCAGGCTCTCGTAGTCCACCGTCACGCAGTAGGGCGTCCCGACCTCGTCCTGCCGGCGGTAACGGCGGCCGATAGCCCCGGAGTCGTCGTAGGTGACCGAGAGGCCGGCGGCCCGGAGGTCGTCGGCGATGTCGGTCGCGAGGTCGGCCATCCCGTCTTTGTCCATCAGCGGGAAGACGCCGACCGTCGTCGGGGCCTGCTCCGGCGGGAGGTCGAGGTAGGTGCGCTCCTCGCCGTCGACCTCGTCGGTCTCGTAGGAATGTGCGAGGACGGTGTAGATGATGCGGCCCACGCCGAAAGAGGGTTCGACGACGTGTGGGCGGATGTGCTCGCCGTTCTCGGTGACCTCGTCGACGCTGAAGTTCGTCTTGTCAACGGGGACAGTGTGGGACTCGCCGTCAACCTCGACGGTAACCTCGTCGTCGTCGAAAGCGTCCGGATTCCGCTCGGCCAGTGCTCCGAGCGCGTCGGCGACCGCGCCGGCCGACCCGCCGAACTCCGGCCCGAGGTAGCTCATGTCGGGGTCGACGGTGGCGCGGTCGACGGTAATCGGCTCGTCGTACTGCTTGAATACCGTGTAGTCCTCGCCGGAATGTTTGGCGTGTTTCGAGAGGTCGTAGTCGCCCCGATAGGCGAACCCGGTGATCTCGATCCAGTCGCCATCAACCTCGCTCTCGGCGTCCCAGCAGTCTGAGGCGTAGTGGGCGCGTTCGCCCGCGAGGTGCTGGCGGTACCGGAAGCGGTCCATGTCGACGCCNATGCGCTCGTACCACTCTTTGGAGACGCCGAGGTAGTAGGCGACCCACTCGCTNTCGACGANACCCTCGTCGACGGCCTCGCGGACCGTGAGTTCGCGCTGGCCGCCGTCATCGGTCTGTTGTTCGGCGGCGGCGTACAGTGGGAGCACCACGTCCTCGACCTCGGCCAGCGGCGGTTCGTCTTCCTCGGGGTCGACGAAGTGCTCCAGTTCGGCCTGTGTGAACTCCCGGACGCGGACGAGCGATTTTCGCGGGGAAATCTCGTTGCGGTAGGCCTTCCCGATCTGTGCGACGCCGAAGGGAAGCTGATTCCGGGCGTACTCGGAGAGTTGCGGAAACTCGACGAAGATGCCCTGTGCAGTCTCCGGGCGGAGATAGCCCGGCGACGACGACCCTGGCCCGATGTTGGTCTCGAACATCAGGTTGAAGTTGTCAACCGGCTGGTCGGCCAGGGACGTGTGACAGGAGGGACATTCGATCCCGTGCTCGGCGATGAGGTCCATCACTTCCTCGTTGGGGAGCGATTCGGCCTCTTCGATGTCCGTATTATCCTCAACGAGGTGGTCCGCGCGGTGCGTTGCGCCACACTCGCCACACTCGACGATCATATCGTCGAAGCCATCGAGATGGCCCGACGCTTCGAAGACAGGCTCGGGCATCACGTCGGGGGCGGAGATTTCCTGATGACCTTCCTTAACGACGTAGCGGTCCCGCCAGGCGTCTTCGATGTTCGACTTCAGCGCAGCGCCCTGTGGCCCGTAGGTCCAGAACCCCGCTGCGCCGCCGTAGGCACTCGAAGAGGGGAAGTAGAAGCCGCGACGCTTGGCCAGCTCGGTGAGGCGTTCGCCTTCGCTCATAGGCCTCGCAGCAGGTCAATATCCCGTACGATGCCGGTGAGTTCGTCACCAGACAGCAGCGGGATCTGCTCGATATCGTGTTCGATCATCAGCTGTGCCGCCTCCTCAGCGGTGCGGCGCTTGTTCACCGTCACGACATCGGCGGTCATGAACTCGTGGACGGGTTCAGCCGGGAGTTCGACGTTACGAGTGGGCATGTACCGTCCGCCAACGGCTTTGATGCCTTCCCAGGCCCAGTCGTCGTCCTGATTGGCGATGGAGTCGCCGGTGTCGTCCTCACCCTCGACGACGCGGGCGACCGCGATGATGTCGACCTCGGTGAGCATCCCCGACATGTCGCCATCGTCGCCGAGCACGACGCCGTATGGGACGTTCGCGTGGGAGAGCTCCCGTTCGGCGACGGTCAGTGGCGTCCCCTCGTACACGCAGTTGATATCGCGGTTGGCGAGTTCGTCGACGACCTTGTCGCCGTCGACGTTGCCGTTGGCGATGGACCGAATCACGTCGGTCACTGTGATGATACCTTTGAGCTCGCCGTCGACGATGGGGAGGCGGCGCTCGCCGTCTTCGACCATCACCTGTGCGGCAGCCTCGATAGATGTGTCCCCGCTGATCGCCGGGACTTCCTCGACAAGCAGGGCCAGCTGGTCCTCGTCGGGGCTCTCGATGAGTGCATCGCGTGAAATAATCCCTCTGAACTCCTCGCCGTCGTCGGTCTCCTTGATAACCGGGACCGACGAGAAAGCCTGCTCCTGGAGGTACTCCAGTGCGTCATCACGGGTCCCAGGGATGGTGACCGTGACGACCTCCGAGCGTGGCGTCATAGCGTCTGCGACGTTCATACTGCCAGAACTTCCTTCCCGCATCTACTAAGTCCTTAACATCCGTCCGTTTTCGATATTTAGGTGGCACGCTCGGCGGCCATCGGCTATCGTCGACGACCGTGCAGGCGGCATCTCGGAAACCGAGAGCCCGTACTGCCTCGAGAACAACTACGTCTTCTGCCATATCGGCGTCTCGTATCTGTGTTTGAACAGAATACAGGATACAGGTGCTGATGGTTGATGTATAAGGCCCTCTGTGTATCGGCTCATGCACTGCTTTATCCCAATNTTGACAGGAGTCGAACTATTGTCAGACAGCTGGACCTGAGTCATACTGTCCCCCTCTATGGGTTTCGCTAAATTTTTATAGGGTTGTTACATATTATCATGCATGGAGTCGGATACTGTCGTTCCGGTCGAGATGGCTGCGGACGGAGACATCATGGCGTCCGTCGAAGAGGGTCCAACGGACCAGTTTATCCTCGCTGACGTGACCCGAGACGACGCCTATCTCACAACCCCGCTCGCAGACGCTGCCTCGCTCCCGGCCTGGCGATAGGTGTTGTCTGTCGGTTCGTTTTTTCAGTGGCTCTGCCCGAGACGGTACTGCGTTAGCGGCGTTGCTGCTCCCCACCGAGTCCCCGTACGCATTTGCGCGGACGGAGAAAACAAGCGTTATGCCGCCCCAGTAAGTTCGATTCGGTATGAAGGTACTCGTTACGGACCCTATCGCTGACGCCGGTCTCACGCGACTCCGTGAGGCGGGCCACGATGTCGAAACAGCCTACGAGGTCGAGGGCGACGCACTCCTCGATGCGGTGGCCGACGCGAACGCGCTCATCGTCCGCTCGGGCACCGAAGTCACTGAAGAAGTGTTTGCGGCCGCGCCCGACCTCATCATCGTCGGCCGGGCCGGCATCGGCGTGGACAACATCGACATCGACGCCGCCACCGACCACGGCGTCATCGTTGCTAACGCCCCCGAAGGCAACGTCCGCGCCGCCGCGGAACACTCTGTCGCAATGGCGTTTGCCACTGCCCGGTCCATCCCACAGGCCCACGACCGCCTGAAAAGCGGCGAATGGGCCAAAGGCGAGTTCCTCGGCACGGAAGTCAACAACAAGACGCTCGGCGTCGTCGGCTTCGGCCGCGTCGGCCAGCAGGTCGCCAAACGGCTGGGCGGCCTCGGCATGGATATCGTCACGTTCGACCCCTACATCAGTCAGGAGCGCGCCGACCAGTTCGGCGCGGAACTGGTCGATGATCTTGAGGACTGCCTCGCCAAGTCCGACTTCATCACGATCCACACGCCACTGACCCCCGAGACCGAGAACATGATCGGCGAGGACGAACTCGCCCTGCTCGACGGCGGCTACGTCGTCAACTGTGCCCGCGGCGGCATCATCGACGAGCCGGCCCTTGCCGAAGCCGTTGAGGACGGCGTTCTGAAAGGCGCTGCACTGGACGTGTTCGGCGAGGAACCGCTGCCAGACGACAGCCCCCTCCTCGATGTCGATGACATCATTGTCACGCCCCATCTGGGCGCGTCGACGGAGGCCGCACAGGAGAACGTCGCCACCTCCACGGCCGACCAGATTATCGCTGCGGCCAACGGCCAGCCCGTTGCCAACGCCCTGAACGCGCCGTCGCTGGACGAGGCGACGTTCAAACAGGTCGGACCGTACCTCGACCTCGCCGACACTGCCGGTCGCATCGCGGTCCAGCTGTTCGGCGGCCACATGTCCGAAGTGCAGGTCACCTACGCCGGCGACATCGCTGAGGAAGACGTAGAGTACGTCACCGCCAGCGCGCTGAAGGGTGTGTTCGCGCCCTCGGACCTGCAAGTCAACGCCGTCAACGCCCCGCAGATAGCCAAGGACCGTGGCATCGATGTGACTGAGTCCAAAACCCGAACCTCCGAAGACTACCAGAGCCTCATCACCGTCACCGTCTCCGACGGCGAGGAATCCGTCTCCGTCTGTGGGACCCAGTTCGGCGGCGAGGAGCCCCGAATCGTCCGTATCGACGACCACCGCATCGAGGCCGTCCCCCACGGACACATGCTGGTCGTCCGCAACCGCGACGAGCCCGGCACTATCGGATTCATCGGGACCGTGCTGGGCGAGGCTGACATCAACATCGCCGGGATGTTCAACGGCCGCGAGACCATCGGCGGGGAGGCCCTGTCCGTCTACAACCTCGATGAACAACCGCCACAGGACATCATCGAGCGACTCAACGACGATAGCCGCATCATCGAAACGACCTACGTCGAACTCGGCGACGAGTAACACAGCGGAATTTTCTGACAGCCAGTTCCGGGTTATTCCCCGTGGAGAAGGCGCTCGTACCGGTCGACGACGGCCTGCCGATGTTCGCGTTCCTGTTCGAGCGCGGTTTCCAGCGTGGCCACCTGTGAGCGCAACAGCGCGATCTGTATCTGATAGATCGTACTGGGTGTCTGTCGGGGCGACGGTAACGGGGTCCCCGACCGGTCCCCGGAGTCGAACGACGGCGCTGAATCGCGGGACGAGGCCATACCCGAGANAGGANCGCCACGGGCAAAAACACCCGTCGGACGGCTGTCACGCGCTCGTCAGTCGCCCTGAGAGGTCCGGCGTCGGTCGTTGTCGCCGACACCGAACTCCGCAGCGAGCGGAATCTGGAGCGTGAGCGTCGTTCGCCCGTCGTGCCTGTCGTAGGCGAGTTCTCCGCCGTGACAGTCCAGTATCCACTTCGTCAGCCACAGCCCCAGTCCGGTGCTGTGTCTGAGCTGCGTTATCGGCCTGTCGCCGAACAACACCGCCCGCTCGTGTTCGGGCAATCCCGGGCCGTTGTCGCTGACTTCGACCACCGCCACCGTCCGCTCGCACCGCACCGTGACTGACAGCTCCGGCTCTCCGTCGGTGTGTTTGATTCCGTTTTCCACGAGCTGTGTCAGCGCTATTTCAAGCCGGTCGTCGACGGCGACGGTCACCGTCTCGGAGTCCTCGACAGCGAGGTCAACTGTCGCGGCGTCGTACCGGTCGAGGACTGACCGCACGCTCTCGACGAGGTCGGTCCGTGACGCCGTCGTCGCGGCCGCGCCCATCACGTACTCTATCTTCCCGGCCATCTCGCTCAGTTCGGCCAGTTCGCTTGCCGCCGTCGCCATCAGGGATGCCTGCGCCCCGAGGTCGCCCGACAGCTCCGCCGCCAGCGTCTCTGTCCCGTCGAGCAGCGGCACGAGCTTGTTCCTGAGGTTGTGCCGTAGCACACGGTGGAGCACCTGATGGTGTTGCTCTCGCCGTTGTCTCTCGGTCAGGTCGGTGTATATCGTCAGCGCTCGGTTCGCTGTCGTCGGAACGACCCGACAGGACAACTGCCGGGGGCCCTCGACTGTCTGTCCCGTGACGGTGCCCTGCTGTGGGTGGGGGTCGCCTGGCGCTCCGTCGGACGCTTTCCAGCCGTCCCGTTCGATTCCCAGGACGTGCTCGGTCAGTGGTTCCCCGCGTATTTGCTCGCTGTCGACACCGAACAGTTCGACGAACGCCGGATTTACCGCCCGGATTATCGGCTTGTCGTCGATGAACTTGACCTCGGCGACAGCATCGTCGGTGTGCTCGAACAGCGCCCTGAAGCGCGTGGCATCCGGCTCACTCATCCCTGTACTGGGTGGCGGCGACGAACTCAAAGCGGGCACCGCCGGTCCCGCTTTCGGTTACGGACACGTCCCAGTCGTGTGCGCTCGCGATTTCCTCGACGATTGTCAGGCCGAGCCCCGTCCCGTCGGCACTCGTCGTGTAGCCGTTGTCGAAGATGCTGTTTCGCTCCTCCTCCGGGATGCCGACCCCGTCGTCGGCGACGTAAAACCCGCTGTCGAGTGGTCCGACCCGGATGGTCGACGCCTGCCCGTGTGTGACGGCGTTGCGAAACAGGTTTTCGAAGAGGTGTTTGAGGCGGGCGTCGTCCCCGGAAACAACGAGGCTGTCCGCCTCGACGACCAGTTCCGTGTCACAGGAACTCACGTGGGTCCAACAGGAACGCGCGACCGCACCGAGGTCGACCGGTGACGGGTCTTCGACGCGGTTCCCCTGCCGTGTCAGCGTCAACACGCCCTCGATGACTTCTTCCATCCGCTCGTGGGCCTGCCGCAGCCGGTCGACCCCGGCAGTGCTGTCGTCGAGCTGGCTCAGCGTCCCCTTGGCGACCTGTAGCGGGTTCCGAAGGTCGTGTGAAACGGTGCTTGCGAACTGTTCGAGCCGGTCGTTCTCCCGCTGTAGCTCCCGCTCTTTTTGCAGGCGTTGCAGGGCGACTTCCGCGTTGCTCGCAATAATCTGGACGAGGTTCAGGTCGGTCTCATCGAACGCATCCGGGTCCGTCTGTCCCACGCTGATGATGCCGTACTCGCTGATTGGGACGTACAGCCACGAGACGACCGGCTCAAGCGCTGTGCCGCCGTCGTGGTCACGGATATCCGTGTAGACGCTTGCCTGCTGTTCCTCGAAGGCTTCGCCGGGGAACCCCTCGCCGACGTCGTATGTCGGCCGCTCCGCTAGCAACTCCTCGGCCTTGTCGTTGACGTGCACAGGCTGGAGTTCCCCGTCCCGATGGACGCGGATCACGTTGATGCGGAACTCCAGAATCGATTCGATGGCCGCGCCGACTTCGGCGGCAACCGTCGACGGGCTGTCAGCGCCGAGCAGGTCCCGTGTCGCCTCGTGTAGCGCCTCTATTTTCTCCTCACGCTGCCGCTTTTGGGTGATATCCGTGTTGATAGCGACGTAGCCGCGCGGCTCGCCGCCGCGTGGAAGCGGCGCAATCGTCTGCTCGATGACGTAGCGCTCACCGTCGGGGCGCTCGTTCACCAGTTCACCCCGCCAGACATCGCCAGCATCGATGGTGTCCCACAGGCGCTCGTAGAAGGCGTCGTCGTGTTCACCCGAATTGAGGACCCGCGGCGTGTGACCGATAACCTCCGATTCGGCGTACCCGGTCAGCTCCTCGAACGCCGGATTGACGTACTCGATAACCCCGTCTCGGTCGGTGAACACGACGGCATGGCCAGCGCTCTCGACTGCCTCCCGGAACTTCCAGGGACTGATATCCACGCTTTCCAGACGGCTCCCGCCGGTCTCTCCGCCGTCGGCCCGCGGTGCCTGCCGCTCGTCAGTAGCGCCCCGTATCAGGTCGAGGTGGGTAGAGAGGATATCGGCGTCAATCCGCTCAATCTCACACAGAACCTCCGGCCTTGCAAGTTCGCGGAGTCGCCGACGTGCGTCGTGGACCGCCCGACTCTGTTCGAGTTCGCTGCCTGACTGGGCCGAATCAAGCACGTGTACTTTTCGCGTCAGTGATATCGCCTCCCGGAGGTCACCGTCCGAGAGCCCCATCGCCCGCTCGACTGCCTGCCCGAGCGCCGCCCCGTCGACCGGTTTCCGAAGGTAATCGGTACACGGGAGCGACAGGAGTTCCGGCGTCGGCTCCGCCCCGGTCACGACGAGCACGCAGTACGACCCACCGATGTCTCGTACCGTCTGTTTCAGTTCTGGAAACGCCATCCCCGGCCGTCCGTGGTCGTAGACGACGACCTCCGACCGAGCAAACGAGGGGGCGATGTCGTCCACTGTCTCGGCCAGTGTGTAGCTGTATGCTGGGTTGAGGCCCCTTTCATACACCTGACGGTCGACTGAATCGTCGATGACCAGCACGTCTCGGTCCATCTCTTGCCTCGCCTTCTATCAGGATTCATCATATATCCCGCTCGGATTGCAAGGAGCTGAGAACGCGGTTCGAATTTAAATGCCACCCCGAACGCGGACGCGCCCGTTAACACACGCCGTCCGATGGGCGGACCCGGTCGGGCGTCCCGAAGGCGGTCCCGGGACGGCTCACATGAAGTCCGCGATACCTGACTGCTTGTTGTGGTCGTTCTCGAACACCGACTCGATTTTCCGTTCCAGTATCTTGAGCCGCTGTTTCGTGTAGTCGCGGGCACCGAACTCGTCGGCGACGCGGATGGCTGTGTCGATGTACTTGTTGACCGACCCCTCGTGGACGGTGAGGTTGACGCGGCCGCCACACTCCCGGCAGTCGCCGGTCAGGGGCGCACGGCGGAACGACTCCCCGCAGTCGAGACACCGGACCTCCTGTCTGGAGAAGGCCCGGAGGTTGCCGATGAGGTCCGGCAGGAAGTGGTACTCGATGATTCGTTCGGCCACATCGCTCTCGACGACGGCCCGCAGCTTCCGGGAAATCTCCAGCTGGGCGTCCATCTTGTCCTCCATCGAGCCGAGCGTCTTGTACGCCGAGAGGTCCGGCCCGGCAGCGATGTTCGCCGTGTCGTGCGTATGCCGGAACTCGGTGTACTCGCGGTCGGTCCCCAGCGTCTCCTCGGCGATTTTCATCACGTCCTCGACCTCGGTCGGGTCTTTCATCTCGCGGGTTGCCTCGTAGAACTCCCGGGGATAGGCGTCCATGATGTCCATGTTGTGGGCCTCGTCGTCGATTTCGCTGGGGTCGATACGCGAGGACATCACCAGGGGTGCGTCCATCTGGCCGCCACGCTGGTTCGGGAGATACGACTTCGAGAAGTTCAGCAGGCCGTCCATCAGGAGCATCACGCAGTCCTCATCGCCGTCGCACTGGCCGACGTAGGTCCCTTCGACGGCAACCCGGTGCGTGTCGGCGACTGTGAGACAGTAGACGTGGTCGACATCGCTTTCGACGTACTCGACAGCCTCGACGGTGTCTGTCGGGGCTGCGCCGTCGGTAGCCGCCGTCGAGGCCTCGCCGCGTGCCGTCATCGTCGTCGTCTCGCCGCCGTCGTAGGCAGGGAGGTCGTCGCCGGCGGCTAAATCGCTGGCCGGGACCTCCTCGATTCCATCGGGACCGGCCCGGAGCATCGTGTGGTCGGGCGTGACACGGAGCGTCCGGTCGCCGACGGTTACTTCCACGAGGTGGTCCGGCGCGGGGTGTTTCGAGACGGCGTCGACGGGCTGGCGACAGGGGCCGTTTTCGCCAAGTGATGACACCGTGAGGTCGCCGTCTAGCTCCTGTACGAGCGTTCCGAAGTCGTCCTCTTGGGGGTCGTCCAGTCGACTTTCGACCAGTTCCTCGATGGTCCCGTACTCCCAGTCGTCATTCTCGTCTTCGTACCACAGCCGCGTGTCCGGATGGAAGCAGTTCCGGCGTTTGGCGGCGTGGAAGTACGGGTGCGCGTAGCCGACGGCGGCGGAGGTGAAGCCGACCACACGGCCGACCGTCGCCGCGCTGGTGTGGGGGGCCATTC
>JGI12330J12834_1000543_pt1 | contig 11695 bp, 10 predicted proteins | sample A23E1SouthBayCA_FD_12834 | JGI IMG/M metagenome (IMG submission 12834) | reverse complement strand
CCGCGAAACGCTTCCCCAGAGCTTCGCGCCGGGTTCGGCAACGGAGACGGTGTCAGTTCGGGGCCCGTTCGTGAGGACGCCCGGACGGAAAATTGTGTGTCGAACCGGCGCCTCACGGATTGCAGCCTCAGCCGCTGCTTTGGCGCGCTGTATCGGCTGGATGGCAACGTCGAAGGCCGCCGCGAGCGGACTGGCCGGCTCGTCGCCGACGCCGATGGCGGATTCCATGACGAACGCCCCCACGCCGGCGTCGACAGCCGCATTGAGTAGATTGGTCGTTCCCTTGCCGTCGACGTACTCGTCCCGAGACCAGACGTCCGTGATGTTCGAACCGACGGCGCTCAGGACGACATCGACATCCGACAGCGAATCGGTCAGCGCAGTCGGATTCAGCAAGTCGTCGACGACAACCTCATCAGCGCCGGCCGCCTGCAGGTCGTCTGATTTTGCGGGGGTGCTGGTCAGTGCCNGGACCGTCGGCACACGCGAACTGAGCAGTCGGAGCGTCGCTCGCCCGGTCCCGCCGCTGGCTCCGGCGACAAACACGGTCTGCACGTCAGAAGGGTCCATGCCGTAGTTAGGGGCTGCTGGTACATGATTGGCTTGGCCTGTGTCACCGGCAGGAAACCACTGAGACGGTCACAGAACGTAACGCGTCCGCCGCGGTTGTAGTTACCGAGGCGTTCAGTCGTCACACGGCGGCGTCTGCTTCGGCGACGTGTCTTCGAACCGGCGGTAGAGCCGGCGCAGCTCCATCCGGATCGTCACGCGCTCGATGAGGGCAAAGCCCGCAACGACGACGAGGAAGCCGACAAGCGTCCACAGTGACACCGACGAGCCGAGCAGGACCCAGCCCATGAGCGCGGCGAATATCGGCACGACATAGGCGACCAGGTTCGCACGAACCGGGCCGATGCGATTGATGAGGCCGAAGTAGATGGCGTAGGCGACTGCCGTCGAGGGAATGCCCACAGCCACGATGCTCGCAATCGTCTCCGGGCCGATNCCGATGACGGCCNTGGGTGGCTCCCCGACCAGCAGGCTTGCGACGTGGAGGAGCACCGCGCCGACGGCCATCGCCCACGCAGTCAGCGGAGTACTGTCCATCTGCGGACCGACACGCTGGAGCAGGACGCTTCCCAGCGCAACGGCCGCGGCCGCCCCGAGGACCAGCAGTTGCCCGATAGCGCTCGCGTCGGTGAACGTCGACGGCGACGGCTGTACGATGAGGATAACGCCGCTCAGCGCGACACCGATACCGAGCGCGCCGAGCCACGAGAGTCGGTCGCCCAGCAGCCACCAGGCGAAGACGGGGGCGAGTATCGGGTTCAGACCGTACATCACGGACGCCGCTGCGGGCGTTGTCGCGCCCTGGCCAAGGAACAACAGGCCGTTGTTGAGCGCGATCAGGAACAGCGCCGCCATCCCGATACCCACGAAGTCGCCGCGAGTCCGGGGTAGCCACGTCGACCGGGGCCGGGTAAAGACGATGTAGCCAAGCAACGTCACCGCCGCCAAGTCGAACCGGAGGCCAGCAAACAGCACCGGTGGCAGCTCACGAAGCCCGGTTTTGATTGCGACGAACGAGCCACCAAACAACACGGCGAGCAGGACAAACAGTGCGCTGTCGCGGTAGCGAGCCGGGATTGAGGGACGCTCAGTGACCGCGGACCGCAGCATAGGCCAGGTCAGTTGGACCACCCGTCAGAACAAAAATATCTCATTACCTGTTCAAGGGGTCGAAATGTGAAGAGGGCTGTGGGAGACGTGGTGTCACGGACCGACAGCCGATTAGCAAACTCGACCGAGAAACTCCGACGCCGACTTAGTCCCACGCGGCCGGCCCGAAATCCGGGTCGACACGTCGGTCGACAGTATCGATATTGTCGATACGGTCGATGTCGGCGTCCGTCAGCGACAGGTCAAGGCTCGCCAGATTGTCCGTAATGTGGGCTTCACTCGTAGCCTTCGGAATCGCTGTCACACCCTTCTCACGGAGCCACGCGAGGCTGACCTGCGCTTCGCTGGCGTCGTGGTCGTCGGCGATGGCTTCGATGACATCGTGACCGAACACTTCACCGCGGGCCAGCGGCGAGTACGCGACCAGTTCGTAGTCCTGTTCGGCCGCGTGCTCACGGAGTTCCGACTGCTGGAGGAACGGGTGCGTCTCGACCTGATTTGCGAACACCGGAGCATCGAGCACGTCCATCGCCGTTTCGACGTGGTGCGGTTCGAAGTTCGAGACGCCGACGTTGTCGATAAGGCCGCGGTCGACGAGTTCGTCGAACGCAGGTAGCGTCTCTTCAGGCTCATACTCGCCCGCCGCCCAGTGAACGTACAGCAGGTCCACCGAATCGACGCCGAGTTTGTCGAGGCTCTCCTCGGTCGTCTCGATCACGTCGTCGTGCGAGAGATTCGATATCCAGACCTTCGTCGCCAGGAAAATATCGTCGCGGTCCACGTCAGCGGCAGCGATACCGTCGCCGACTGCGCTTTCGTTGTCGTATGCCTGTGCGGTGTCAATATGTCGGTAGCCGGCCTCCAGCGCCGTCCGAACGCTCTCGGCACACTGTTCTGCGTCTTCATTCTGCCAGGTACCGAGGCCGAGCATCGGCATACCGCTCGCTCGTGGACCTCCATCTGTCGGGGACTGTTGCTGAGTCATTATTGAGTACTGATGCTTGCGCCATTAAGCCGTTTGGAAGGCGGCGGGTAGCACCGACTATCGGACGGTCTGCAAATAAGCCGGCTCTCGCAGGGAACACGGGAACGGTCAGAAGCCGTACGACCCGAAAATCCAGAGCGCGACCACAGGCGCCACAGCGAGGAGCAAGCCGAGAACGCCCGTGCCGAGAACTGTCTCCCAACCAAGGTCCCGGAGCGATTTCCCGTACCGCCACAGTTGAACCGTAACGTAGACACCAGCGGTGACCACGCCCCCGAGCAGCAGAAACGGCGGAACCCCGAGTGACGGAAACGACGGGAAACCGACCGCCGGAAACGGCTCCGACCCACTCGAAGCTGCGAAATCAAGGCCGATGCCGACAGCGCCGACAGCGGTGGCCGCGACGACATACGAGATGCCCGCGACCACGTGTCGGAGGACTCCGGCCAGCGCAAGGGACTCTGCGTCGGTCGGCAGGACCGCCGGCGACGCATAGCTCCCGACGCCAGTGTAGAGGAACGGGACCGTTAGAACACCGACGGCGGCAGCGTACGGAAGGACCGACGAGATTGCGACGATGAGAACCGCCACGGTCAGGGCGTATGTGCGTCCGGTCGCGTCCCCGAGAACCAGCAGCGGCACGAACAACACAGCAGCGCCGACCACCGTAAACAGACAGATCGGGACAGAGTAGGGCCGGAACCGTCGGAGAAAGCGGGAGACAGGCATGCCAGTGCCGTTTCGGACCCAGGCGCATAGCTTTTCGGCTCTATAGCGAGCGGGGAGTCGGCATGCTTTTACTCTCCGTTGCAGTATCATTTCAAAATAATGTCACTATCGTGGGCAAAGCGCGCTATCACCGAGTCCTGTCCGGACCGTCTCTACCCGCTGATTGCCGGACTCTATCAGACTGCGTTCCCGCCCGACACGACAGAAGGAGCCGCAGCAGCGGCCATTCTGGACCGGAAGGAAGGCGTGCCGGCGTCGCTCCCGGCGGCAGCGCTCGAACACGTGCAAGTTCTCCCCCAACGGACGGATCTCCTCGAACACCTGCCGACCAGCGGGACCGCCGCCGAGTTCGGTACTGGAGACGGTTCCTTCGCCGAATCAATCAGCAGGGTCACGCGGCCGGAAACGCTCTATCTGGTCGACCAGTGGGACAACGACGAAGAGCGGCAGGCTGTTAAGCAACGATTCAGCGGTCATCAGGGCACTGTACATCTGCGGGACGCTGAGCCGATTACCGTGCTCCGTGAGACCGACACTGACTCGCTCGACTGGGTGTACATCAACAGTTCCCACGAATACGAGGCCACGCTGGCCGAACTCAGAGAGAGCCAGCGAGCAGTCGCAGATGACGGGTACATTACGGGCGACGACTACAAAATCGTGAACGGCGTCATCCCTGCCGTCCACCAGTTCTGTTCGGAGACCGACTGGCGGCTGGCGTCTCTCACGCTTGAAACCCATGGGCGACGGAGTTACGCGCTCCACAAGCCGTAAGCGCTGTATCCGCGGCGAAATCCAGTGACGCAAGCGGCGCTATCAGCCAGACGGTTTATGTGGCCGGACGGATTTGACCCTGTATGACAGATTTCGGATTACAGGTGCGGATGCTTGTCGTCGGTGCGGTTCTGTTCGCGTTCTACGTTTTCGCCGGAACGGCGCTGTCGGTGCTGTTAGGCCTGCCGCTTGTCCCGGTGCTCCTCGTCGGCATCCTCGTCGTGCCGGCGATCCAGTACAAGCTCGGGAAGTGGCTGGCACTCCGTGGCGCGGAGGAGATGCCGGACGACCAGCGGTTCGGCTACGTCCACCAGATGGTTCGGCGGCTCTGCAGGGATATGAGTATCGAGGAGCCGCGACTGATGGTGATGGACATGGGCGTGCCCAACGCCTTCGCCGTCGGCCGGAAAGGTGCGGGTGTCGTCGTCGTGTCGAGCGAACTGATGCAACTGCTGGACGATGACGAACTGGAGGGCGTCATCGCGCACGAACTGGCCCACATCAAGAACCGGGACGTCATCACGATGGTCGTCGGGCAGTCCATCGGAATGCTCGTCGGCTACGTCGCTTACTTCGCAGTGCTGTTCGGCGGCGAGCGAAACGTCGGTTCCTGGATCATGGCGATGATCGCCTCCTCGCTCGCGAACGCGCTNGTCATGGTGTTCGTGCTGGCGATTTCGAGGTATCGNGAATACGTCGCCGACGCGGACGCGCGCCGCGCCNTCGGCACCGGCGAGCCGCTGGCCCGTGCGCTCGAAAAAATCTCTCGCGGTGCGGAGGGGCGGGAATCAGCCGTCGACGACAGCATGAACGCCCTCTGTATTTTCAACGCCGACAAGGGGCTGTTCGAGAAGCTGTTTTCGACCCACCCGCCGACGGAGAAGCGCATCCAGCGGCTCCGGTCCTGAATCGAGAGTCGTTTCCACCCGGTCTGGTCGGACATCCCAACAAACGCCCCGTACAGCTCTCTGCTAACTGGCCGCTTATCAGCNTCGAGCCGAAAGTAGCGATATGTCTGANACAATGCAAGCGGCAGTCGTACCCGAGCCAGGGGCTGACTTCGAGGTCGTCGAACGAGACGTACCCGAGCCGGACCCCGGNGAGGTACGGGTCTCGGTCGACGCCTGTGGCATCTGTCACAGCGACGTGTTCGCCAAAGAAGGGACCAACCCGGTCGTCTCCTATCCGCGGGTTCCCGGCCACGAGGTGGCGGGCCACGTAGACGCCGTCGGCGACGCTGTCGACGCCTGGGACGTGGGCGACAGAGTCGGCGTCGGCTGGCACGGCGGCCACTGTTCGACGTGTGACCAGTGTCGGCAGGGGAACTTCCTCCAGTGTGAGAACGGTGAAATCACCGGGCTGAGCTACGACGGCGGGTACGCGGAGTACATGACCGCACCGTCGGAGGCGCTCGCAAAGATTCCGGAATCACTTGATGCGGCGGCCGCGGCACCGCTCCTCTGTGCGGGCGTGACGACATTCAACGCGCTGCGGAACAGCGATGCGAACGTCGGCGACCTCGTCGCCGTGCAGGGCGTCGGCGGCCTCGGTCACCTCGGTATCCAGTATGCACACGCNGCTGGCTTCGAGACGGCCGCGATCTCCCGAACGCCCGAAAAAGAATCGCTAGCGAAAGAGCTTGGAGCCGACCACTTCATTAACGCGGCGGAGACAGACGCCGGGCAGCGACTGCAGGAGCTTGGTGGGGCCGATGTGGTGCTGGCGACGGCACCGTCGAGTGACGCCATCAGTTCCATCGTCAGCGGCATCGGTGTCGACGGCTCCGTCGTGGTTGTGGGCGTCCCCGGCGAACCGGTAGCGGTGAGCGGACAGCAACTCGTCCAGACCCGGGGCGCTGTCGAGGGCTGGGCCTCCGGACACGCACGCGACTCACAGGACACGCTTGAGTTCAGTTCGCTTCGCGACATCGCACCGGAAATAGAGACCTACCCGCTCGAAGAGGTGAATGAGGCCTACGGCCGGATGATCGACAACGAAGCACGATTCCGGGCCGTGCTTGAACTGTAATCGGGCAGGTCGCGACACCGGCGGGAACACGTATTCCAGCGACACACCCAGCCGAAGCGACGACCTTCCGCCGTGATATCCCGGAGAGCAACGCCTTTGTCTGTGGGTCAAGAACCCGTATTCAATGGACGGCACCGCCGACGACCGCGTCTATTACGTCATCAGCGACCTCCACATCGGCGGCGACGAACAGCTAGAGGACGTGGAGTTTCTGGACGAACTGCTTGATTTTTTATCGCGGCTAGAGACCACCGACGAGGACGTCGAGCTACTCATTAACGGCGACGCGTTCGGGCTGTGGGAGTTCACCGGGATGTCGGGACTGGAGAAGTTCGATGTCCTCGAAGCGACCTATCCGTCGCTGTTCGAGCAGTTGCAAAAGACCGGCGAGAACATCGAAATAACCCTGATCCCAGGGAATCACGACCACGAACTCGCGGCCTATGACGAGTACGCGGAGCGGTTCGCGGCGTACAACGTCAATCTCGTCCAGTCGAAGTCAATTACCCGTCCGGTCGGGGACCAGGCCATCCACTTCGAACACGGCAATCAGCAGGACCCCAACAACCGCATCGAAGACTGGGGCCACACCAACGTGACACCGCTTGGCTACTACTACAACACGCTGGTGACGAGTCGGGCCGGCCAGCTCTCGGACCGGGGTCGGTACAACTGGCTCAAGGACGTGCAGGCGGTGACGCCAACGGAACGAGTCCCGGTGTGGATGCTCTCGAAGTACTTCTACCGGGAAATGAACCCGCTGTTGCGGTACGCACTCGTCCCGTTCCTGCTGTTGTTCAACGTTAGTGCTATCCTGGCGATTCTGGCGGCGTTGAACCTGCTCGGAGTCTGGTCGGCACCGGTCGAAACGACAACGTCGTTTCTGGGCCAGTTCGGCACCGTCGGGACCGCCATCTGGGTGCTGCTCGTGGTGAATGCGTCGCTGGCCGGGCTCCTGTTGCTCGTGGGCATCCCGCTGTATCTCCTTCGACGGGATATCAAGAAGACCATCAATCGCTTTGGCGTTTTCGAGACAGACCTCACAGTCGACACTCAGACGACGTACAAGGAAGCCGCCCGCGAAGTGTTCGACGAAAAGGAAGACGTGGTTGTCTTCTGCTACGGTCACACGCACCGACCGAGCGTGCAGTCAGTCGACGGTGGGTTAGTCGTCAACAGCGGGACCTGGCTCAAACGGCTCCACCGTCGGGACGGTGTCATCGGGCTGCTTCCCCCGGTGTTTTACCCCTCGTACCAGCTCTGTGCGGTCCGTATCACGGCCGAGGCGGGGCAGGTAATCGTCGACTACGAGGAAGTACAAAAGCCCAGCCCCAGTCCTGAGGAGCTAACACTCACTGAGCGCCTGCTGACGCTCGGTCGGAAACCTGACATCGAACTACCAGAGCGTGCGGTCGTAGAAACCGAGCAGTCGGTGTCTGCACCGGAGCCGGCTGAGCAAGAATTAGACTGATACAACGGAGCGTGGTCGCTGGCGGAGGGAGACTAATGAAGAGGCTTTTTGACACCCCATTGTTGGTGTATCCACTGAGAGGGTACATTCATGCCTTCGTGTGTGATTGATGTCTATCAAGCGTCAGACGGAGGGAAAGTGTTTGCTCCCGAAACGGAGGTTATGCAGAAAAGTCTATTACATACGACTGTAATGGCTACGTATGAGCAATACCGCGGACGATGGTCGGGCTGACGGGTCGCCACCGTCCACGGCAGAGTTCACACCGGAGCGAGTGCTCTCGGTGTTTCAAGATCGGGCGGACCAGGCGAAACCGTTGACGGCAACCGATGTGATGGACGCACTCGGCTGTTCCCGGAAAACGGCACACAACAAGCTCGACGTACTCGTGGAACGAGGGGATCTGGAAACGCGGAAAGTCGGGGCACGGAGTCGGGTCTGGTGGATCCCGTTCTCCCAGCTTGTCGGCTCGGGCGCGGAACCCCAACAGGAACGAGAGCCCCCGGTCGAGCACAGCATCGCCGACGCGGACCTGCCGGGGACGGGGGATGTACTCGACGACCGGCGTGCGGCGCTACGGGCTGCGTACGACTATCTCCGCGAAAACCCCGACACCGATGCCGGGAAACTCATTACCGAAGTGTTTCAGAGCATCCGGCGGGGTACAAGACCGCTGACGAGTGGTGGGACGCTATCGGGCCTGCGCTGGAGGACCTCCCACAGGTTGACCTAGCTGTCGACCACGGACACGTCTGGCACTACGTCGGTGGGTGAGTTCACCGATGCCAGAGGAAAAGCCGACGGAACAGTCGGACGTAGCGGAAGAGACGGAGTCGGAGACAGCAGAGGTGTACGCCTCCCGTAAAGAGCAGCGCTACCCAATCTCCTCGTACACCCCGGTCGCATACGATAACCTCGAGGCGGCACCGGAGAGCGACGACCATCCAGACACGGGGACCGGCGGGCGGTTCAGAGAACTCTCGTTGCCGAAAGTACCGAAGCTCCGCCATGTCGTCGGTCCCAGCGCGATCATGCTCGGGGCGTCGCTCGGCAGCGGTGAGACGCTGTTCTGGCCACATCTGGTCGCCAGCTACGGGTGGGGGCTGTACTGGCTGTTCCTCGTGGCCGTCTGTCTCCACTTTGTCATCAACACAGAGATACAGCGATGGACCCTTGCGACCGGTGAAAGCGTGTTTCGAGCGTTCGAGCGAGTGCACCCGGTCCTCCCACTAGCCATGCTTATAGGCGGGTTCGTCAGTCTCGGCTGGCCAGGGTGGGCTGCGAGCGCCGCACGAATCGGGGCCGAAGGGCTCGCCCTCGGCACGTACGACTTCGCCGGCGTCGACATCGTTGGCTGGCGACTGTTCGGCATCGGCCTCATGGTGTTCATCTGGGTCACATACCAGGTGACGCCGCTGATGTACAACGTCGTCGAGAGCCTCCAGCTAATCCTGGTGGCGCTGTCGATTGCGTTCACACTGCTGCTGTTCGTTCTCATCGGGTCGCTTGACGTACTGGTCAGCGTCCCGGGGAGCCTGACGGAAGTCGGCGACTACTCGCCGGTCGGAACCATCGCCGTGCTGGTCGGGGCGCTGGCCTACGCCGGCGCGGGCGGCTACCTCAATCTCTCACAGAGCCTCTGGATACGGGAGAAAGGCTACGGAATGGGTCGGTATCAGGGCCGAATCAAGAACCCCTTCGCCGGCGACGACCCCGAGACGGTTCACGAGGACGGGTTCACGTTCACCCCGGACACGCAGAACCTCAAACGGTGGCGGGGCTGGTGGCGCGTGACACAGTTAGAACACCTGTTGACCTTCCTGCTGGGCCTCCTGCTGGTCACGACGATGCTGGTCGTCATCGCGGTGTCACAGGCACCGGGGGCGACGAGTGACGCAGTCGATATGTGGCTCATCGAGATTGCGCCGTCGGTCGGCGGGTTCACGACGAGCGTCATCTACGTCACACTGTTTCTCGCCCTGTTCACGACCGAATACGCGATTATCGAGTCGTTCGTCCGGAACAGCTCCGATATTATCTACGAGCTGTACGGTCGGGAGGCGGGCTGGAGTCTGCCACGACTGTTCTGGGGACTCCTGACCGTCTTCTGTGGCTGGGGCGTGCTCATCCTCACCCTGCCGATATCGATATCCGACCCCTTCGGATTGCTCGTCGTTGGGGCGTCGATGTCCGGGTTATTGATGTGGCCGTACATCGTCATCGTCCAGCTCGTCAATACAGTCCGGCTCCCGGAGCACACAATGCCGGGCTGGGGTCGGATCGCCGCAATGTGGGTCGCAGCCGCGTTTTTCGGCTATTTCAGCGTCCTCCTGATTGGAACTGGGCTGGCGACACGGCTGGGATTACAGATGTTCGCCGTGCAGACGACCGTACTCGGCAGTGCACCGGGCGGGTACGCCCTCTGGGCGGTCTTCCTACTCGTCCAGGTGTATACGATGTATCGGGTGGGACGTGCGAAGGTTGCCTCAGACGGAACGGTCGCTGACGCGGCCACTGCGAAAGGGTGGTTCTCGTGACCGATGAACTCCGCGTCCACTTGCATTACACGATGCGCGGCTCGTACCCGCTCCGGCTTATCGACGTGTTGTTCTGTACGGAGCGAGCCTACTTCGTCGAGTACGACTATCTGACACCCGTCGACCTGTTGTTCGGGTCGCCGGACCAGCGGGCTGCCGCCTTCGCGTCACAGGTGGTCGAGGAGGGCGTCCCCACGGCCATCGAGACAGCCGAACAGGTCGAAACACAGTCATACGACGCACTCGACAGCGTCGATATCCACACGGGTGGCCGAATCGGTCGGCCGAAAATCACCGCACAGCCCCGGACAGACTCCGCGACGACGGTTCGCGTCCACGGTCAGTTCGACCCCGAACCGTTCACACAGGCGCTTCGGGCAACAGTTGACGGGCACGACGTCACGGTCAGGCAGAAAGACGGGTTTGGGTTCTGATCACTGCCGGGGGTTGTCGCTGCATACCCGGTTACTGGATCGCCGCTGCGACCATCTCGATGGGATGTGGCGGCTCAGTCTCGCCATCGCCGAAATCGTCGATCTGGGACCGGCAGGATGCGCCGGGTGCGACGACTTGCTCAGCAGGGGAGTCGTCTATCTGTCCCAGCAGGAGGTCCGCGATACCCTCGCTCATCGAGTAGTGTTCGGCCTCGTAGCCGAAACTGCCGGCCATGCCACAACAGCCCGAATCAAGCGGGTCGACAGCATATCCGGCCCGGCGCAGAACGCCGACAGCGTGGTGGTCTTTCTTTGTCGCCTTCTGGTGGCAGTGGCCGTGGTACGCCAGCGAGTCGCCCGATTCGTCGAAGGGGATCGTCTCTCCCAGCCGGTACGTATCGAGATACTCGCAGATGCCGTACGTGTTCTCCGCGACGGTATCGACATCGTCGCCGGAGAGCAGGTCACAGTAGTCGACCTGATACATGACCGCGTCGGAAGGTTCGATAGTGACCACGTCCCAGCCGTCGCGGATTCGTGGCGCGAGCGCGTCCACGTTCGCCTGTGCCGTCTCGCGGGCGTGGTCCAGCATACTCTTGGAGAACGCGGGACGACCGCTGTCGGTCACACCGTCAGGCACGACCACGTGGACGCCCGCCGCCTCCAGCACTTCTACGGCGGCCTTCCCGACGTCCGGGTGGCTATAGTTCGTGTAGGGGTCGGCAAGCAAGAGCGCCTTTCGGTCAGCTTTGCTCGCCGCGACCATTGCGCCGCCGCGGTCAGCCCACCAGTCCCGGAACGTGGTCCGGTGGAAGCCGGGTAGCGTCCGCTCTTCCGTGATACCGACCGTTTTCTCCATGAGCAGTCCCGAGCCCGGCAGGTCCATCAGCCAGTTCGACACCGGGGCGAACGTGCTTCCCAGCGAGAGCACTGTCTCGACGTTGGCGAACAGCCGGTCACGAAGCGAAATACCCTCTCGCTGGTGATGTTCGTGGACCACCTCGGCCTTGAGCTTCGCCATGTCAACGCCGCTCGGACAGTCCTTTTTGCAGCCCTT
>JGI12330J12834_1000542_pt1 | contig 11700 bp, 10 predicted proteins | sample A23E1SouthBayCA_FD_12834 | JGI IMG/M metagenome (IMG submission 12834) | reverse complement strand
TGTGTCGGCTCGGTCCCCTGTAACATCAGTCGGTCGAACTTGCCCCACGTGTTTTCCAGCCCCAGATGCGCCCACTCGACCGCCCGGCGGAGGTCGTGTGAGAGACCATCGCGATGGAACAGCGACCGCTCCACGTCGTCTTTCAGCGCCGCACTGAGCGCCGCCACGTCCTCGAGTGCCTCGGCAAAGGTCACGTACGCTTCGCCGACGGTACCCCGAACGTGGGCATACGAGGAGACGAACGGCTCGTGACCGGTTTCCGACGTGAACGACTGCGCACGGTCTCGGTGATGGGACAGCTGCTTGGGGTTGTACACTTCTAGCGCGTCGATGATGTCGTCGTACGCTTCGATGTCGTCCAGTCCGAGACTGACATTGAGAAAACCGGGATGCGGAACCAGTACAGCCGCGTCTTGGCGGTCCAGTTCCCGCATCGCGCCGTCGAAGGTAATGAAATCCGGAATCGGGTCTTCGAGGCCTATCGCCAGTACGTGCCGGCGCTGTTGCCAGGTGCCAGTAAATATCTCTCTGGCCGGAAACACAGTCAGCTCTTCGTCGGAAAACGCCTCTGCTTGCCGCCGTATCTCCGACAGCCGCGTGAAATGCGGCGCATACACCAGCGCGTCGAGGCCACGTGCCTTCGCGCGCTCGACGACCCCGTCGTCGAGCACTTTCACGTGGAGATCAACGGCGTACCCCTCGGGTTGCACGGTCAACGCTAACTCCGTACTGCCATTAGGGGTTTCCGTTTTGGCAATCTGAGAGACAGACTTCTGACAGGTGGCAGCCAACGTTTTTAACCCCGGGTCGCCTGCCACTGAGCAAATGCCACGCTGGGAGTGCGACATCGAAGGGGACGAGAGACAGTTCGACCGCGTCGAGGAGCTTATTATCCACCAGTCGGTCGAACACGACCGTATCGAGTGTAAGGTCTGTGGTGCCGTCGTCCCCGACGGCTACTTCGCTATCAAGCACGCGTTCGACGAACACTCCCGCGCGGAGTACGTTCGCGCCTACGACGCCTCCGCCGCCGAGGTCCGCCGTCGTGAACAGATAAAGGAATCCGTTGAGGCCGCCGCCAACATGAGCGAGGTCATCGACCGACTGGAAGGCGGCGAAGCGTAGCAACTACCGCTGTTTTACGACGGTGCCTGACTTTGCTCGACAATGATTGCCAACTAGTTTGAAAACGCTTGATTGCTCCCTTGCGGGTCGCTACGCATCCGTTCGAATTGCACGAGACCCGTTCGCCTACCGCTCTTCGGAGTCCAGCACTCGAATCTGGTCACCACGCACGGTAACCGGAATCGGGACCGTCGCCTCGTACAGTTCGACGGTGACCTGGTCCTTGCCCTCGTCGATGCGCTGGACCTGCGCCTTCTCGCCCTTGAACGGGCCGGCGATGAGTTCGACGATGTCGCCCTCCGCGATGCCTTCCACGTCCGGTTTCGGCGAGAGGAAGTGCTCGACTTCCGCCATCGAAGATTCGCCCTGCACGACGCCGTTGGCGTGGGGAATCTCGTCGAGGATGCGGTCGAAGACGTTGTGGTCGTCCGCTTCGACCATGACGTAGCTCGTGAGCGAGTCCGGCGCGAGCGCGGCGTGGATCTCGTCTTCCTCGCGGGAGATAATCATGTCCGCGACGGTGCGTTCCTGGCTGGCCGTGGTTTTGACTGCGTAGATCCCCATCGGTTTACACCGGCTTGCTGCCAGGCACGAAGGTCATCACAGCGAAGATGATGAACCCGAGCAGTCCGACCAGCGCGATGCCCGCGCCGGCGATTTTCGCGATCTGGGAGAACTCCTCCCACGACGGCGTACTCGCCAGTTTGAGTACGCGGATGTAGGAGGTGAGATCGTATGGAACGTCCATAGCGGGTCGTACCCACTGGTGGCTTTTCTATATTGTGGTGCGCGGCGACGAGTCCTCACCCTCACAGAATGCGCTGGGTATCGTCTCGAATGAAAAGTAGCCGACAGACCGGGGCGATACCCGGAACAGGCGACCCGAACCCGCTCGGTCAGTCGTCAGTCAGCGCAGTTCCGCCCGATTCGTGTGTCCCCAGCTCGCTACCGTTATCGGCATCGCTGGTTTCGAACTGGTCGATAAGCTGCTTGAGGTCAGTCGCCTGACTGGAGAGCGACTGTATCTTCTCGGTGACCTCCGTGATCGACGCCGTCTGTTCCTCGGCGGACGCGGCGACGTTCTCGGCCTCGGCGGATGTCTCCTCGCTGATCGAGCCGACTTCCTCGGCCATCGAGACGACCTCTTCCATCGAGGCCGCCTGCTCGTCGGTCGCGTCGCTGATAGCCTGCACCCCATCGTTAGCTTCGTTGACCTGCTGGACAATACTGGTCAGCGAGTCGGTTGCGTTTTCGACCGTCTCTTTCCCGGTATCGACGCTCTCGCCCATGTCCCGCATATCCTCGACGGTGGAGTTCGTCCGGGACCTGATTTCGCCGATCATCGACTCGATGTCAGTCGTCGCTTCCTGCGTCTCCTCGGCGAGCGTCTTGATCTCGCGGGCCACGACGGCAAACCCTTCGCCTGCCTCACCGGCCCGAGCGGCTTCGATGTTCGCGTTGAGCGCGAGCATGTTCGTCTGTTCCGCGATTTCGTCGATGAGCGTCGTGACCTCGCCGATGCGCTCCATCTCTTCCGCGAGTGACTCCACCTGTTCGATAGCCTCGGTGGACTTCCGTTCGAGCGCTTCGATTTCGGTGGCGGCCTGCTCGGCGTACTCGCGGCCGGACTCGCCGTCGTTGACGGCCTGCTGGGACTTCGACGCGACTTCGTCGGTGGACGAGGTGATTTCCTCGACAGTCGCCGACAGGTCGGTCATCTCGTCGCTCACCTGCTGGATGTTCCGATTTTGCTCGTCAGCGCCTTCGGCGATCTGTTGCACCGACTCGCTCACCGACTCGCTGGCCGACCGCACTTCCTGTGCGCTCGCCGAAATGGTCTCCGTTGAACTGTCAACGGTTCCAGCGAACCCTTCGATGCGGTTGACCGTCCGTTCGAGTTCCGCGATCATCTCGTTGAAGCTCTCCGCGATATCGACCATCGCGTCGTAGTCGCTGTCGGTGGCCATCCGCTGGGTGAGGTCCCCGTCCGCCGACTTGTCCATCACGTTGCTGAACTCGGCTGCCTTCGCTTCGAGGGCAGACGCCATCGACTCGGCGTCTTCTTTTGCCGCCTCCGCCTCGTCTCTGGCGGCCTCGACGTCGGTAATCAACGTCTGGATATCCTCGCCCATCTCCTCCAGCGCCGCNCCGAACTCTCCGGGGATGCTTTCGTCGAGCGANGGGTCGTCGAACCGCTTTTCGGCGAGCGCGTCAGCCTGGTCCGCGGCGGTCGTCAGGTACGCCTGCATCGACGCGAATGAGTCGTACAACTGTCCCATTTCGTCGACGCGCGTGGTCTCCGGGAGGGTACTGTTGATCTCACCGGCGGCGATGTCTTCGGCGCTTTCGGCCACGCGGGAGAGTGCGTTTGCGGTTCCGCGCCCAATTGTCACGCCGACGACGAACAGTGCCCCAACAGCAAGCGCCACCAGGAGTGCGATATTTTGCGAGACAGCCGACTGCAGGGCGAATGCGCGGTCCTGGGGCACGTGATACAGCAACGCCCAGTCAGTGCCGGTCACCGGCGTGTACGCCATCACGTACTGCCCGTCTTCCATCCCCGTTCTGGCGGAGACGGACTTGTAGCCGGTTTCGCCGTTCAGTGCCGAGTCAACACTGGTATCGGTCGCGTCCCCGGTTGCCGCATACTCTTCGAGAATCGAACTCTTTCGATTGTCGAGGATGATCTGCCCGCTCGACCCGACGACCTTCACGTCGCCGGTCGCAAATGGTGATGTGAACTCGTGGGAGCGCGCCTCGAGCGACGCCGTCAGCACGATGTATTCGTCGCTGCCGGAGACGGGCTGGACGAATGCGATGACCGATTCGTTCCCGCTCTGGTACGCTTCGGACGTGCCCGTCGGTCCCGACGAGACGACTGCACCACTCGCGTCGGTCCACGGGTCGTCAACGTTGCTCAGTGCGACGCCGTTGAGTTCGTCGTCAGTGCTGGCGGTGACTGTGCCGTCAGCGGCATCGACGTAATGCAGCGCCCGGACATCTCCGGGGAGCCCGATAAGCTTCTGTTCGAGCCACTGCTGCTGTTCTCTGTCCGATGTCGATTCGGACCGGTCACCGATAGACGCTGCAAGGAACGTCGCCGTCGACTGCTTGTTCGAGACCCAGCTCGACACGGAACTCGACTGGGACTCCGCAACACCGATGATCTGTTCTTCGGTCTGTGACTCGACCAGCGACCCCGTATCGAGGTGGATCGCCGCGCCGCCCAGCGCGAGAACGACGACCACGCCGAGCAGCAGGACGCCGAACTTCGCCGCGTACCGCCGCCGAATAACGTCAGGGAGCGCACGTTCCGTCGCCTGAACCATCCGGCTCGGGAGTGAACTCATTGATTCCCTCCCGATTCGAAGAACTGTCGCTGCAATAGCTCAAGCGACTCGACTGAGCCATTATTGACTTGTTCGATCAGGTACGAACTCAGCGGTTCGAGGTCCGCAGTCAGGTCGACGCCTCCGGACGCGCCCTGGTAGTTCACTGATCGGCCTGCGTCAGTGAGTGACCGAACACGACCGAAGTCACCGACTGAAACAGTGTGCCCAGACCCGCCGGAAACCGACTGAATGGTTTCGGCGATTGCCGGACCGCTGGCTTCACCGGCCTGTTCGGCGGCACATGCCATCAAAAACAGCGCGTCGTAGGCGTTAACCGAGTACGCTCTGGGCTGATCGATATCCGGGAGTCGGCGGACGAGTTCGAAGTACGCTTGCGTTCGCGCGGAAGACAGACTGGCGCTGTAGAACCCTTCAAAGTATGATGGGAGGTCGCCGCCGAACATTCCCGCTGACAACACCCATGGAACGTCGTACTCCGACTGGCTGTACGCATCAAGGATACCGCGTTCCTGACCGGAGACGCTGGTGAAACTGACGGCATCAGGGTCGTTCTGGAACACTTCTGCGAGCGTGTCGTCGAACGATTCCGACGATGGGTCGTACCGAACATCGGCGACAACCTCGGCGTCCAGCGCCTCACGCTGTGCCTCGGCCAGTCCAGCACCGAACGAGTTGTCGAGGCTCAGTAATGCGACGGAGTCCGCATCGATGTACAGCGAGTCATCGACGACTTTCGCCATCACTAGTGCTTGCGTCCCGTCGCTTGGCACCGTTCGACCGAAGAATTTCCGCCCGTTGGCCTGGCCGGCCGTCGATAGTTGCGGGGCGGTGCTGGCTGGGCTGACTTCCATGATCTCGTCGCTGGCCGCCTCCGGTGCGAGGGCGAGCGACGCGTCACTGACGAGGCCACCGACGAAGCCGATGACACCACGGTCGACAAGCGTCCCGTACTGCTCGACAGCGGTTTCGGCGTTCGCTTCGGTATCGAGGATGGTCACTTCGACATCGTTACCGCCGATACCACCGGCCGCGTTGACGTCGCTCGCTGCCTGCTCGACCATGCGCTTGCCGTGTTGCCCGAGCGGAGCGAGCGCACCACTGAGTGGGAGAACCGCACCAAACTGGACGGTGTCACCGCTCCCGCCCAGGGTACCAAGGCAGCCAGACGAGAGGCCCAAGCTCCCAGCTGCGATACATTTTTTGAGAACACCACGCCTCGAGTCAGAGTACATAAAGAAAGAGTCTGAATTTCCGGATAAACGCTTTTCGGCGAGAATATCATTTATGATAGAGAAAATGTAGATAGGGCGGCACGTAACGGCGATTACGGAGAAATAGAAAACTGAGACAGCGAGGCAGTTTAGTCGACGTAGTCGATGTCTTCGCCGAGTTGCTGGGCGGCCTTCTCCTGCTCGGCCTCGCTCTGGCCGTAGATTTGCGGGCTTTCGACGCCAGTGACGACGATCATCGTCTCCATCTTGCCCTCGAACTCGTTGTTGACCGACGCACCCCAGATGATACGGGCGTCGGGGTCGATACGGTCGTAGATCTCCTCGACGACACCCTCGGCCTCCTCGATGCTCATGTCGGGGCCGCCAACGACGTTGACGAGCGCGGAGTTCGCGCCGTCGAATTCCACGTCGAGCAGCGGGGAGCGAAGCGCCGAGCGGATGGAGTCCTGTGCCTTGTTCTCGGAGTCAGATTCGCCGAGGCCAATCATCGCGACGCCGCCGTTCTCCATAATGGTCCGAACGTCGGCGAAGTCCACGTTGACGAGGCCGGGTTTGGTAATCAGTTCGGTCATGCCCTTGACCGAGCGCATCAGCACGCGGTCACAGATCTTGAACGCGTCCTGCAGCGGCATCGACGGCGCATAGTCCAGCAGGCGGTCGTTCGGCACGACGATGACCGTATCGGAGACCGAACGGAGTCGTTCGAGGCCAGCGTCGGCGTTGGCACGGCGGCGTTCACCCTCCGCGGTAAACGGAATCGTGACGATAGAAATGGTGAGTGCGCCGGCTTCCTGCGCGGCCTGTGCGACGACCGGGGCCGCGCCGGTGCCGGTTCCGCCGCCCAGACCCGCGGTGACAAACACCATATCCGAGCCGTCGATGGACTGCTGGATGTCCTCGATGTCCTCCTGAGCGGCCTCCTCGCCGATTTTCGGGACCGAACCCGCACCGCGGCCACCGGTACGCTTGCGGCCGATGAGAATCTTGGTGTCGGCGGCCACCTCGTCGGCGAGGTGCTGTGCGTCAGTGTTTGCGGCGACAAGTTTGGCCCCGTGGATGCCCTCCTCCATCATCCGGGTGACCGTGTTTCCGCCAGCGCCACCACAGCCGACGACCGTAATCTTCGTCTCCAGATCTTTGACGACGCTTGCCAGTTCCTCGTCGGACATCGTCCCCGATGTGGACATGTCCTGCGACGGCGTCGATGTCGTTTCGTCGACAGTCCCGCCAGCCGCGTCCTCCCCGTCTTGTTCTGCCTCGTCGATAGCGTCGTCAATTATCGAATCCATAATTTAAAGCGTCCTTGCAGACGAATAGTTATTAGTTTTCCCCCTGTGTCTGACGCCCGTCTGACGTGTTGAGTGCCAGCTTTGGCGGCTAACGCGCCAGTGTTCACAGCGTATATCGACGTATACGCTCGCGCTGGAACCGCTCCGGGTCGATTTCTTCGCCGTCGATTTCGACTGATTCGCCAGAGGCGAGTTTCCCGAACTTCGGTCCTTCAGGGATATCAGCAGTTCGCGCGAGGTCCGGATCGAACGCTGTCTCGCGGGCAACGAGTTCGTCCGCGTTTCGCTCGACACTGTCGAAGCGTTGTTTGAGGATTTCGACGAGTGGGTCGACGACCGCTTCCAGTTCCGTCGTCGCCGGACAGACAATCGGTCCGGTGACCACGGTCCCGTTTTGCTCGGTTGCGTACGCAATGGACTGACGCTCAATAGTGTCACGTAGTGCCTCGCTATCAACGCCGCGCACGTCCGAGATAAGTTCCTTCGGGAGGTCGAGTACGGTCCACTCGCCGTCGTATCCAGGTGCAAGTGCTCCGAATCGAAGGCCCTCGTCAACTGGCCTGACAGCGTCTTCTAGCGCCTCGACGAGGCCAAGGTCGACACCGGTTGTTTCCTGAACGAACGTCTCACTGACGACGCGGTAGCCCAGCGACTCGATGGCGGCCGTGAGGTCCGGCCGGTCGCCCTCCATGAGAGCGTAGTCGGCCGCGCTGGCCCGGAAGGCGCGGTCGAGCACTGTGTCGCGCTCCTCGTCGCTGTCGGCCCACTCCGCCAGCGCGTCCAACGACCAGTTGGCGGCGATGTGGCCGACCGCCCAGTCCGTCTCACGAACAACTCGCTCGAACCGCGGGGCGTAGTGGCCGCCGCCGACCCCGAGGAGGTGGCGGCGCGTCCCGTTCTCACGCGGCCTGTCAGCCGGTTCGTCGGCGAGGTCCAGTATCGCTCTGGCAGCGGCCTCGGCGGCGTCGGGGTCCTCCCACTGTGGCTCCGCACTGCCGACCTCGACAAACATCGACGGGACACCGACTGCTGTCGGGCCGTGGTGCGTACACTCCATCCCGACTTCGTAGTCCGGCGGAGCGTGGCGCTGGAGTGCCGACACCACGGCCTTGTGAGCCCCGGGACAGGCGCGGGCGAACTGCCCGTCTTCGCCGCCGTACTCCGCGACACCGAAGTTTCCGGTATGGTGGGCCGTCAGGAGCTCGTCCGTCTCGCCGGCGTGTTTTGAGGCGAACACCAGCAGGTCCGGATCGTCGAACGCTGCCGCGACGTTTTCGATGTCCAGATGTAACGCCTCGAACTCGCGGAGTTCCACGCTGTCAATCTGGTACACCGTACCGCCGCCTTCGTCGTCGGGCCGCGTTTCGTCGACGCTCGTTTCCCAGTCCCGCAATGAGCGCAGGTGCTCTCCGATGTGCATCGATGCCGCGTCGGCGTGTGAGACAACGATTCCGAGCATCAATCGGCGTTCTCCAGATGGACCGGTTCACGACCCACCGCGGACCGGACGGCGTCACCGGCCAGCCCAAGCAGGTGTTTCAGCGCCTCGCGGCGCTGGACGAACAGCCCCACGCCGATAGCGACGTACAGCCCTGTATACGCCAGCAGAAGGTCGTGACTCGATATCGGCAGAGCGAGAAGGTCCCTGATGATGGCGAACTCCAGAACCACCTGCGAGATGAACAGCGCGAACAGCCCGATTGCTTCCCGGATACTGATCTCGAAGTTGACCAGAATGGCGAGCGCAAAGAAGGACTGGGCCGCCGTAATCCAGATCTCCGCGCCCTGTCTGGCGTCGAACGGCAGGACGCCGTACCCGCCGAGTGCGATGGAGTACACCACTGCGATGGTCCCGATGAGCAGCGTCCACTGATTGAGTTTCGAGGAAATGAGGGCGTTGAACCCCGCCGTCGAGCGGGCCTTGTTGACCAGCACGGCGACGACAATGAGCTCAGGTGACTCACTGGCCAGCGGGGCGACCCACTGGATCATGAAGAACTCGGGGATGCCGTTCGCGACGCCGATCTCTTCGAGGCCGTGGGCGAACGGCTCAACCGCGGTGAAAATCATTGCGCCGGAGTAGCCAAACAACGCCAAGACGACGAGTGGCCGCCACGGCAGCGACCACTCCTGGAAGTACTTTGGGACGCCGACGGTGTGCTCGCTGTGTTCGATATCGGACTTGAGCACGAGGCCGATGTACGCGACGTAGAGGCCCACCAGAAACAGCGTATCGAAGATACCGATACCGCCGCCGAGAGGGACAAGAAACGCCCACAGCGTCGCCAGAAAGAGGAAGGAGATCTCGGTTGCGATGTCGGTGTCCAGCTGGACGGCGTCTTTCAGGAAGCCGTCGCGTTTCGTGACTGCGGGGTCCCGTGTCTTTGCGGCGCGCCAGACGGTGAACACGGCGATACCCGCCCAGCCGATACCGATGAGGATGCGGTTCGCGCCGGTCATGTTCGCAATCGCGAGGTTCGCGTCGTGACAGGCGCGAGCGAGCCCCCCGCTTGCGGACTCGATTTCTGCCGCCGTGAACTGGCGACAGGCCTCCGTCGTCGCCCCACCAGCCCCGGCGTTCCAGGCGTACAGCGCGTCAACGGCGTACTCGGGAGCCACGGCGAGAATGGCGAGGACGGCGATAGCGAACGCCCTCGGTACGTCTTTCTCGGCGGTTTCAGCGCCCCAGGCCAAGAGGAACGACGCCCCGAGGACGGCGAGCCCACTGACCGCGACGGTGGTCACGTTCCCGACCTCAATGCCGGAGATAAATAGGTAAATCCAGCCGACAGTCAGGGCCAGCGCGACTGCGACTTGCATCAGTGGATGGCGAAAACGACTCACTGTCGGAAGTGTGGCTGGGTCTGGCTGAAAAGCTTGCGAAAGTGTCGGCTGCAGACCGTGCTTCCCACAGAGCGTGGCGTTCATACGACCGGGGCGCGCTGGCGTTGGTATGGACGTTTACGGACTCATCGGCAACCCGGTCGGGCACTCGCTGTCGCCCCCATGCACGAGGCGGGCTACGAGGCACTGGGACTGGATGCACGTTACGTCACGTTTGAACCACCAGCGGATGCTGGTGCCGAAGCCATCGAAGCGGCAGAGACGCTCGGAGTCGACGGCCTCAACGTCACAATCCCGTTCAAGCAGGACGTGCTAGACGCCGTTGACCCCGCACCGCTCGCCGAGCGCATCGGCGCGGTCAACACCGTCGATTTCACCGGTGAGACGCCGACGGGCTACAACACCGACGCGGTCGGTGCGGTCCGAGCGCTGGACCACCACGACGTGTCGCTGTCGGGTACGGCGGTCGTCGTTGGGGCCGGCGGTGCGGGGCGAGCGGTCGCGTTCGGTCTCGCCGACGAGGGGCTGTCGGTGCGGATCGCGAACCGGACCGAGTCTAAAGCCGACGCGCTCGCCGATGAAGTCCCGGACGCCTCCGGCCACGGGCTCGATTCGCTCTCCGACCTGCTCGCAAACGCCGACATCCTCGTCAACTGCACCAGCGTCGGCATGGAGGAGGACAAGACGCCGGTCCCCGCCGACGCGTTACACAGCGACCTCGCGGTGCTCGATGCGGTGTACACGCCAATCGAGACCCGTCTGCTACAGGACGCGGCGGCCGCGGGCGCAACGACCGTTGACGGCGCGTGGATGCTCCTGTATCAGGGGGTTGAAGCGTTTGAACGCTGGACTGGCGAGGACGCACCTGTAGACAGGATGAACGGCCGATTGCGCGAACACTTGTAACGGAGCGGTCACCAGCAAGAGATTTGTGTTGGGGATAAATACGTTCATGTATGGGTCTGCTTCAGAAATTGAAATCTGCCCTCGGGCTTGACGGGACTGGGTCATCCACGTCGGGAACCAATCGCGACGTGGACGTGACCGTCGAGCGAGAGCCCTCTACTGAAGACGAAGACGCTGTGAAGGGGACGAACACCGCGACGACTACCGAGACCCACACATCCGATACCGCGGACGGGGCCGGGACTGAATCAGGGGATGGGAGTGCAACATCTGCTCAGACGGACGAGTCGGAGACTACTGAGTCACCGACTACCGACGACGAATCGACATCTGCGACCGATGCTTCTCCAGCAGGGTCCGAGCAAGAACCAGTGGTCGACGACGAAGCCAGCGACTCGGAGGCCACCGCTGACGAAGAACCGGCCGAGGCTGATGCCGAGACTGAGGACGAGGAAAGTACTGCCCCAGTCACGGAAATAAAGGGTATCGGTCCCGCCTACGCCGACCGACTCGCCGATATCAGTATCGAGACGGTGGGCGAACTGGCCGCTGCGGATGCAGCGGACATCGCCGCAGACACCGACCTCTCAGAGAGCCGCGTTTCGGGCTGGATCGAGCGGGCCGAAGACTTCTGAAACCGTTGACGTTCCGTCTTTTTGCGCCGAACCGCAAGGGAATTAGTCGCCGCACTGTTTTCGTTCGGTAATGCAATCGGTCGAAACCGACCGGACCACGTTCACCGACCTTGCGGCCGACGCGCATCCAGCGGCGCGCGTCCCTGTCGAGGTTCGAGTGGACGTCGATGACCCGTTTCTCGCCTATCGCCGGGCGCGCGACGAAACTGGCGGCGTGTATCTGGCGACGACCGGCGGCCAGTCGGGGTGGGGTTACTTCGGGACCGCTCCGGCGGACTTCCGCGAGGTCGACCCCCGAGCTGGCGGGACCCTCGCC
>JGI12330J12834_1000521_pt1 | contig 12027 bp, 9 predicted proteins | sample A23E1SouthBayCA_FD_12834 | JGI IMG/M metagenome (IMG submission 12834) | reverse complement strand
TTTCCCAATCGAGAATCGATGTATCAGCAGCATCGGCTTGTTGGTCTCGAACGGACGCTGTACGCTGTGGTCGCGAGTATCTGTCTGGCGGTTATTGTGGGGGTGAACTTGGATTACACTATCTGGCAGATCCGACCGGTTCCAGTCGTATCAGCACTCGCGGTGGTGACGTATTTGTCGACTCTTGTTGCGCTGTACCGTCGAAAGACGTCGAGCTCGGAAACAACCAAATCGGCAGTGCAGTTCAATACGCTCTCGAACAGCAGGAGACAGCCGAGCGACGGTGGCGTACGGCTCGGGTCAATTGTAGTTGGGGTGGCTATCGTGGTCGCTCTGGTCAGTGTGGCCCTCGTCGCTGCACAGCCACAGCGCGGGGAAACGTACACTGAGCTCGGACTGTTAACTGAGAACAACGGGACGTTGCAAGCAGACGGGTATCCGGAAGAGATGGCACTTGGTGAATCCAGTGAACTCTACTTCACTGTTGTGAACCGTGAGCAGCAACAAACGGATTACGTTGTCGTCGTCCAATTCACTCAAACGACACCGACGGGAGATGTGACAGAAAGCGCGCGTCTCGATACGTACAGCGAGACAATTTCCCCCGGTGACACGTGGCAGCAGCGTCACACCGTGACCGCTGTTCTCGAAGGTGAACGGCTCCGATTAACGTATCTGCTGTACCGAGATGGGATTCCAGAGCAACCGACGGTCGACAACGCCTACCGGGAGACCCACATTTGGGTCGATGTGACCCAGAACGACTGAAAAAGACATTTTCATTCCTTCAGCGACTCAGAACGTGACCGGTGAGTTTGCGCTGGTTTCGGCTGGCGCTCTGGTCGTGGGGTCGACGTACTGGTGAACAAATGCTTCGTACTCGTCTACCACGGCATCGGGTGCGAAATCGGTCGCCCGTTCGACGAGTCTGTCCGCAGATATCGGAGATTTCAGCGTTGCTTCGATAGCATCCGCGAGTGCTGCATCGTCACCAACCGGTGTGAGTCGACCGTATTTGCCGTTATCGAGTATCTCTGCGGGCCCGCTCGGGCAATCTGCGGAAACAACCTGGCACCCGCAGGCGAGAGCCTCGATGAGAACTGTCGGTAGCCCCTCGTGGATCGACGACATGACAAATACTGACGCTCTTCCCATGTATCCGTACGGGTTATCAACAAACCCAGGGAACGACACAACGTCCTCAATACCCAAATCGGTTGCAAGGTCTTCGAGGTCACTCCGCTTCGACCCTCTTCCAACAACTATTGCCCTCGTCTGCGGCCGATTTGCATGGAGCTGTGCGAAGGCCCGAAGAAAGGAACTGAAGTTTTTAGCCCGTTCAAGTCGCCCAACACCCAGAATAACCTCGTGGTCTGGGGAGGCGAGCCAGCGGTGGTTGACCGGCTCCTGGGCTTGTTGCTGGACATCACGAACCGGAATTGGATTGTGTAAGACGGTCACTCTTTCCCGGTCAACGTCGACATTCTCAACGACGCTCTCGGCGACGCCCTCGGAGACTGCCACGAACTGATCAGCCTGTGCTGCCAGTCGTCGCTGGAGCGATTGGACGAACTTCTCTTTCGACTCTTTTTGCATCCCGAGTGTATTGTGGATAGTCCCAATCGACACGGTATCGGATCTGGCGATGAGCTGTGAGACGAGGTAGATATCGTTGGCATAAGTCATCTGTGAGAACATGATGGCCGGCGATCGTACAGAGAGATATCGTGAGAGACACGGGACGCTTGCTCCAATCCCGAGAACCGGTATTTTGCTCGTGCCGAGATCAACGACAGTCACTTCCTCAGCGACTTCCTCCCGGAACGCCCCGTTATTGAACGATACTACCAGGTCGACCTCGTAACCTCGGTTGGCGAGTCCGTTCGCAACGGAAACTGTGACACGCTCTGCCCCACCAACTGTCAGCGAAGGTATGTAAAATGCTATCGGCCCAGTATCCATCATTGCTGAGGTTCAGGTGTCGGAGGTGTTTGTTTATACTGTCCCTACGGCATTCTGAATACGAATTCAGAAACCACCTCCGAATCTGTAGCCCTCGCTCTTTCTTTATAGTGGGGTTGCTGATGGAGTCTGTCATGTGCTGTAGCAGACATCTAAATTCGGTTGTCTCTGTCTCGCAAGTCGGTAACACTGGTTCCAGACTGGCTGAAAAGGTAGCACAGAGAATAGAGACTTCCCGTCGCCAGCCGCCGATGATATGCTGTCTTCCCATGCCTCCGAGAGCATGTTCGGACTGTCATTTGAATAATAGAAGCCGGCAGTATAAGCTGCTGCTACTGGAAAATCCGACTATTAACTAAACCCCATCTCCGCACAAAACTCAGGTGAACAAATGCGCATTCTACGTGTGGCCCAAGACATCTTCCCTGAAACGGTGGGTGGTGCACCGTATCACATCCACGCCCTCAGCCGTGACCAGGCTGCATACGGCCATGATGTGACCGTTCTGACTGTCTCAAAAAGTGTAGACGAACAGGAAACCGTCCAACGGGACGGATACACGCTCATCCGCCAACCGCCAAAGGTTGAGGTTCTGGGCAATCAGCTATTTACGGAAACGATTGGAATGCTACGTGGCCGCGAGGACTACGATGTCGTTCACGCGCACTCTCACCTGTTCTTCTCGACAAACGTGGCTGCGGCCTACTGTTGGTGGGAGGACATTCCGCTTGCGCTGACCTGCCATGGATTGAACTCTCAGCGTGGACCGTTCTGGCTCTCGCGTGCACACTTGCGCACGCTAGGCAAATGGACGTACGACTCAGCTGACGTGACGTTCTGCTACACTGATGTCGAACAGACGAAACTGCGTGAGCTGGGTGTCAAAGCGGATGTTGCGGTAGTAAACAACGGCGTCGACACTGAGCGATTTTCCCCATCTGGAAGAGAGCACGAGCGTATCGAGGCAGCCGTCGGTCCCGCAATTGTCTTCGCCGGTCGCTTAGTGGACGGCAAACGGCCACAGGATGTGCTCGCAGCGTTTGATATCATTCAGGACAGGTGCCCGGATGCCAGGCTCTTCTTCTGTGGCGACGGTCCGATGCGTGATAGGCTGGAAGATACTGCCGCTGAGTCGGGGCTGAACGACGCTGTTACATTCCTTGGCCGAGTCCCGTATAGCGAGATGCCAACCGTCTTCAGAGCGGCGGACTTGTTCGTCTTGCCCAGTCGGACCGAGGGCTTCCCACGTACGGTCCTGGAGGCGCTGTCGTGTGAGACACCGGTTGTCTCCAGCAATCTCGAACAGACTGCAAAAGTTGTCGAACAGACCGGCGCAACTGTTGAAGTCGGCGATGTCAAGGGACTCGCGGCAGCGGTTTCCGATCTGGCAGAAGATGAACAGCTGTTGTCTGATCTCGGTAAGCACGGCCGCCGGATAGTCACCACGCGCTACGACTGGGCGGACACCGTTCGGGAAACCACGAACGTACTGAGGCAGGTTGCTGAGATCGGCGACCCGACGACTGAGCGCAAGAGACCGTCCAGCCAACAGATCCCTGCGGCACAGGACGAGATCGACCTGAAATAATTTGTGCCGTAGTGAGATAGGCTTGCTCCATCTACCGCTTTCGAGGATGCATCGTCTAAGACAGGTTCTGTATCTGGATCATTCTTGTGGCCGACTGGTCATGGCGCTCCTTGCCTCAGGACCGTTAGTTTCTGATTACTTAATAGTGGAACAGTGTAAGAATGGTTCAAGATTGGGTCAACGGCACACCGATAGCGACCACTATTCATAACAGCAATACATGGGATACGAGACAAACGTTGACAAGGGGGTATTCGACATCTATCAGTTTGGAAACCGAGATTTACAGGAGTATCTGGTAATCATTCTGGCAGGCTTCCTCGTCCTCGAAAGCGGTATTTTCCTCGCGATCCAGCCGGCAACGGGTTACGAAACATCCCTCGTTGAGGCGCTACCACAGTCGTTCTGGTACCTGTTTTATATCGTACTAGCGGGCGGAATACTGACTCTGATCGCTGCGGCAGCGACGGAGACAGGATACTGGCGGCACGGCCTCGCTCTCATCGTTGCTAACTACGCGCTATACTTTTTCCTGCCCAAAGCACGCGGCTACCGATTCTACGGACAGGGAACGGCAGATGCGTTGCGACACTTCGGCGATATAAAGGGGATACTGGCTACGGGGTCGCTGCCAGGGATCTGGTACCCGGGCGAACACGTCCTGATGGCACAGATGACGATGCTGGGTGTCCCATTTGATGCCATTCCGTACCTGACCGCATTGTTGTTTACGACGATACAGATTATCGGTATCGGTGTCCTCGTCAGGACAATCTCCGGCCAGCCCGGAAGTCTGCCAGCGGGGCTGGCCGCCGGAGCGCCCCTCATCTACACGGAATTCCATCTCTCTAACCACCCGGCGATGAACTCGTTCATGATCGTTCCGGTACTGCTGACGCTCACGGAGCTATACCGTCGGAGCAACGACAACGAGTACGTCGTCCTGTTCGTACTTATCGGCGTATTCATCATCTATTCACACCCCATGACGACCTTGTTTATGGTTGGACTTTTATTGCTGACTGCGGTGTATTCCGGCGGATTCGGCCGCCTCTCGCTGACGAATATCCGGACTCTGAGCCCGAGATTGGGAGTTGCGTTCCTGCCATTGCTGTTCGCGTGGCTGACGAAATTTGTTCAGACACGACAAGCAATCGCACAGGTCATTACATCTCAGGATGAGGCGACGCCCGCTGCGAGAGAGTTACAGAAGGCGGGGTCTGTAGAGTTCTCCCCGGTGCAGCTCATCGAGAAATTCGTCACTCTGTACGGGTCTACTGCGATTTACTTTAGCATCGCTGGCATAGCATCTCTGGTGACTCTCTACTGGTTCACATCACGCGATCCGCGGTACGACTGGGGACTCGGAGCAACTCACTTCACTGCCGGAATCGCCATTGCAGGGACGTTTCTGCTAGGCAATCTTATAGTGAAGGGAATCATCCGGGCGAACCGGTACTCGCTACTGTTCGCGGCTGTCCTTGTCGCCCTCGCGCTTGTATACAGCGCAAGCGAACAACAATCCAGCGTTACGGTCGCACTGTCGATTCTTATAATCACGAGTGCGGTACTAGCCGCCGGAGCGGCATACGAGCCGAACAAGCACATGACCTACGCCGAATATGACGGGACACAATACATGGCGACTCACTACGAGCAGCGGGTCCCGATTCATGCGATGGATACATCACACAAGATGCAAGCATTTGTCGTGGGTAAAGATAGCCCAAGATACTACCCAGCAGACATAAACCTCAACAACAATATTCCGCGGAAGCTTGGTTACTTTGGGGCAGATGTCACAGCGGCAGATACGTTCGGCCGGAGCTACGTCATGACGAAGACAAAAGATACGGAGCAACATACGGCGTCCTACTACACGGAGCAGCAACAGGAGTATCTCTTCAGATACGGTGAAGACAGCTTGGCTCGCTTCCACAACGATCCGACTGCGAACAAAGTGTACACAAACGGAGGATTCAGCGGCTGGTCGGTTTCGCCGGACAACTGACCACACGAGAAATGTAGATAAAATATAAAATACTTATACTGGATACTTCATTCGTCTTGGGATCCACAGCAGCACACAAACAGAATTGCTGCTCGTTAATTCGGGCCACAGCTTCGGTGACAGCGACTTTACTCATCGATTTACCGCAGACGAGCTTGCAGATCGGTCTCTCCACCCTCGGTTTAAAATTAGCTAAAGACCTCCTAATCTGGGCAGTAGAGGCTTAACAATAAGTCTCGGATTTCAACACACACATACAAATGCCTATCTTACGCGTCGCTCAAGACCTCTTTTCTGACAAACTTGGGGGAATGCCCTCCTACACACCTGCTCTCAGTCGAAATCAGGTTTGGATGGACGATTCTACACCGGTACAATCCATACTCCCTCAGCAAACTATCAACAGCGGATTAACTAAAGAACCGCTCACGTACTCCTGTTCCGGGGGGATTACGAGCAATGAGTAACCCAGAAACGGCAAGGGAAGTTGGGACGGCGGGTCCTGAGATATATGATGATAGCTCCCGCCGGTCTCAAGACGAAGTGATACGCGTCTGCTTCCTTACCAACAAACTTGCACCGGATGGCGCACCAACTATCGTTCTGAATCTGGTTGAGCGAGCGCAACAACATAATTTCGACTGCACAGTCTGTTTTTTTGGTGGTGATGACACGCTTCAGCAAGACTTTGAAAACACAGGTGCGCGTGTTGTCAACTTTGGAGCTGTTGGGGAGTATCCTCAGTTTGACCCCCGGTCGCTCCCTCACATGCTCCGTTTCTTCCATCAAGCTTCATTCGACATTCTCCACTGCCACCTACCGTACTCACAGTCACTTGGACGATTAGTTGGTCTGGTATCAGATATCGACCATATCGTGAGCACACAACACAACGTCCCATCGAACTACCACCCAGTCGAACGACTAGCAGAACGAGCCACTCGTAGACTCGATACAGCAACAGTCGCGGTTTCGGGCGGTGTCGAGTCGGCTTTTACCGGCTCTGACCCGACGAGACCGACTGAACAGGGGCCCTGGGGGACGATACAGAATGGTATTGACGTTGACGCATTCGCGGAATCGGTTGCAGAAGCCGACTCGTCGAACGTTCGAGCAGAGTGGGACGTGGTTGATGCGGACCCACTGTTTGTAAATATCGCTCGCTATCAGCCACAAAAGGCCCAGCGGGACCTCATTGCGGCGATGGAGCGAGTCTTGGAACAACTCCCGTCCGCGCATCTCCTCATTGTGGGTTGGGGTAGTCTCGAATCGGACCTACGGTCGGCGGTCCGGGAGCGGGGACTGACGGACTCGGTCACTGTGACAGGCCGAGTCCCCGAAATTCACGGCTATTATGCGGCTGCTGACGCATTCGTACTCTCCTCGAAGTTCGAGGGGCTCCCAGTTACCCTGCTGGAGGCCATGGCGGCTGGCTGCCCAGTCGTCGCCACCGATATCCCTGGGGTCCGGGAAGTGGTTGCGGACGGGGAGACCGGGACACTGGTTCAACCGACTAACCCCGCGGCGCTAGCCGCCGCTCTGGTCGGGATGAGTGATGAAGCCCGTCGGGAAGCCTTCGCCACCGCTGGTCGGAAGCGTGTCAAAGAGCAGTTCTCCGTCGGTCGGATGGCTGCCGACTACCTCGAGCTGTATCGATCACTAGCGGCGGAATAGCTGTCTGGAGGACGGGAGAGGATGTTAACAACTCCTTAATTTCTCTATAGTGAGTGCTACCCTGTAGTGTACAAACGCTATCATTCGGGTGGCATTAGTATAGCCAGAGATGCAGCAATCCCGGACACTGCAACTAGAGGTGAGGTTCAATGCATAACTCGGAATACACCATGGAGGCTACGAGGTCTGTTAGAAACCGTCTTGAGCGCGCTGAACCCGCTGCAGTCTCTAAGAGGTCCCCGACGATTACGCCCGCACAGACCGCTGCGCACATCAGGTGCACGATGGGGCGTCTCGCAGGACTTTGTAGTGAGAAACTCCCCATCATCCAGAGCGCCTGTGGGAGTTCGAACTGAACCCCGGCTAAGACCGGCAGTCCAGTTAATTTCGCGATGGATATCGTCTACGTAGCGCTTGCAGGTTGTTGCTGACGCTTGGGAGAAATCAAAGAAGGAGGCTGGCACCGTGCTCTTCAGTTTTCGGGTGTATGTCCATTCAACAGTGTCACAGGTCACAGGTAGCTGAACGACAGGGCCTTTGCATTCGGGCTTGACATTTGACGATGCATAACAATATCGTTAACAGCGGTATCAAGAGACGATTCACTGACTAATATGAGTGTTGGGAAATTTTGCTCCCGGTCGATCGACAAGATCAGACGCAACGGTGTTCAGGGACTCGCTGATGTAAGTTACGAGTCGTACGTGGCTGCGCTTTCACGACTGAACCGCCTAGATGCCGGTGATTTTACAGTCTATGAGCAAGATTGGGACGTTCTGGTCGTTCTGGACGCATGCCGTCCAGATCTCTTTGCCGAGGTTGCACCGGAGTATGAGTTCACCTCCGAGTTCCAATCGATCAGGTCGGCTGGGTCAAACTCAGAACAATGGCTCGAGGAGACATTCTCACCCAGATTCGCGGAGGAGATGGCTCAAACTACATACATTGTAGGTAATCCGTTCAGCGATACACACCTAGATCCCACTGACTTCGCCGTGCTTGACGAGTTGTGGCGACATGCCTGGGATGAAGATATTGGAACTGTCCCGCCAGAGCCACTCACTGAGACAGCTATCTATCGGTGGCGAAACGGAGACCACGACCGGATGATCGTCCACTATATGCAGCCCCACTTCCCGTCGATTCCCAAACCGGATCATCAATCGGGAATTGATCTAAACGACGTGGGCGATGGATGGTCCTCCGTGTGGGAAATGCTACGAAGGGGTGAGGCTGACACCGAGGAGGTTTGGAATGCTTACCGCGCGAACCTCGAACACGTACTCGACAGTGTCGGGGAACTAGTGACTAGTATCGACGCCGACCAGGTAGTTGTTACATCCGACCACGGGAACGCGTTCGGTTCGTGGGGCCTCTATGGGCATCCGCCAGCCCCTATTGACGCTGTTCGTCAAGTCCCTTGGTGTGAAACCACTGCGCGGAACGTGTCCGACCGCAATGTCGACACACCGTCGTGGGTGTCAGAAGGCGCCGACAGGCTGGACAGCGGCACTGAGAAGAAGCTCAAGGATCTGGGCTACATCTGAGCGGACAGACCGTTGATATCCTGTTCCGGACATTCATTATCATCCACTGGAAAAAATTTGGCTTTGTAGGATTCTACAGATAAAGATCCTATCTCACCGGTTACATCACAGATTTCTCAATAGTAGTCTCTGTCACAGCACTCCGACCGGTATCGGTCAGCTAATCGAACAAACCTACAGTGGGAAACGAAACTGACCACTGGCGACTCCACTCAGGCAACTGAATTATGAGGTGAGTCACCGGCGGTCCAGTACAGCAGCAGCCGTTCCGACTGGAAGACAGGCCAGCCACAGTAGATGTGCTGGCCACCGCAACCGTTTCGCCTGTTCGGAGACAGTCAGGCCTGTGTGATTTGCATATCGGACGTACTGAGTCGCTGATTTCAGGAATTCCAATGGAGCGTATCTCGCCCAGGACAACTGACTGTTCAATCTGTCTTGGCGGGCGAGGACATGTCCCATGGACGACTTCGATGTGTCACCGTCTGTGGTCAGCTGAGACACCGAGTCGTCAATGTGGTACACTCGGAGTGGCTCGTTGACGAACCTCGTTTTGTACTGCCCCGATATGGCATCCCAAACGAGTGACTCTGGAACGTGTCTCACTCCCTCCAGTTCGGGGAATGGGTACTCCTGAAGAATGTCTGTTCTTATCATTCCCGATTTCTCACCAGAAATCTTGTAGCGATAGCGTAGTTCGATACTGTCCGAGTCAAACGGACTGTCTGGGAATCGGTCGCCGACCACATTTCTATTGGTATCGATACACAGGCCGGTCACACCAGCGTATTGGTCGCGGTCTTCGGGTGCAATACTCTCCCACGTCTCGGAGAGTATCTCTAATGCGTCGGGTAGGAGCTCGTCGTCCGAATCGATCTCATAAAATAACTCGCCACGGGCTATGTCGACAGCCGTATTGAACGCGTGATGTTTCCCCGGCTGGTCCTTGTCTTGTGTTACGAACCGGATCGGAAAGTCGGCTTCCGATTTCCAGCTTTCGACCAAGGACTGTGTTTCATCCGTTGAATTGTCATCTATTATGAGCCACTCGAAGTCCTCGTGTGTTTGTTGTTGCAGAGTTTCGTACGGTCGATGGAGTACGTGTGCGCGCTCATAGGTCGGCGTAAACACCGTAAATCTATATTCGGAATTGTTGGTCATGGATTATCTACGAATTATCTGAGAGAGAGGGCCTGACTCACCGCTTTCACTTTTCTGACTATCTTTCTGGCAGGCTTGTATGTGTAAGGCCCTCCGATCACGGCCATTAACCGCGTGTACGGGTCTGTCTGAAATGGATTGAATCGTAGTGAGCGAACGTAGAAGCGGCGTGCGTCCCCGTAGTAGCCATTTTGCATCGCGGATCTAGCGAGCGCTAGCGTCAGAGACGCCCGAAAGCGGCGTTCACACTGTCGGCCGTATTCGGCCGCAGTCGGCCGATGCTTGGACTCGAATCGTGGATACGAGATGTCTCGTTTTTGTTCCAAGTCGTGTCTGATCTGATTGTCACCGTGCTCAATGTGTCGGATAGTCAAAAGCTCTGGAACCGCCTCGAACTTACATTGACGTGAGAGGCGAATGTAGAGGTCGCGATCGTTCCAACTTGGCAGCTCCTCGTCGAAACCCCCTATCTTCAACAACGGGTCACGACGGACCATTACCGCCGACGTCTGAACGAATGGCTCACCAGCGAGTAGCTCACGGGTTACATCTCCCCGCAGTGTTGGCAGCCCACTGCGTGTCATGTTTCCGGATTTATATTTGATACCAGTGGCAACCAATCCGACGGTGTCGTCAGATTTCCGGAACTGATGAACTTGCCGCTTTATTTTCTGTTCATCCCATTGATCGTCGTCGTCAAGAAATGCGATGTAGTCCCCGGAAGACGCCTCGATACCGGTGTTCCGAGCGGCACTCACGCCGCGGTTTTCTGTGTGTCGGACGTACTGGACAGATTCAATTCCTTTCGTTGTCACGTCCGACAGTGCTCCCTGAATCGGTGTTTCTGAGTGGTCGTCGACAACAATTAGCTCAATGGGTGTGTATGTCTGACTTATAACGGATTCAACTGCCCTACGGGCCAAATCTGGCCGTTCGTAAGTTGGCAGTACAACGCTGACTAATTCAGCCTGGTGACTATTTGCTGTCATATCGGACTTTCTCGTCGTATCGAGTTGCCAGGCGAATGAATCATTGTCTGGTGTCGAATCATACTGTCGGTCCTCATCTATGCCACACAACGTTACGTAATGAGTTCAGTACCCGGAACCTAATGTGACTGGAGGAGTCCCATAGACTGCCTACCGGACTCCCAGCCGTTGGGTTCGTTATGAATCGGGATGGTACGAGACATCATCGTTGACTTGGAAACTCCGCTCACCGCTGTTCGTTTCAACGGCCCCGGAGGCGAATCTCGTGCCAGTGACGATATCGTTCTGATCTCGCTCGTCAGTTGCCCTGTTGACAATATGCTCGTTGGAATACAGCCAGACTGTCGACCACATCTTGTTCCCGCCTTGTTGCCCCCGACCGATGTACCAGATAGGTGGCCTGTGGTAATCTGAGTCCGCGAATTCATTACTAAGACTTTCAGTGTCCCAGGGATGAACGATGTAGGTGTTGTCACGGATGTTTGTGTCGTCGGCGGGAGCGTCTTCTTGACGAACGATCCACTCGGTTTGGTCGGATGTCTGGATCTGTGCACGGACTGTATTGCCGCCAACGGGGGAGCCATTCTCTGAAATCAGATAGATTGGGATACGGGAGCCGTTGATATTGCCGTTGAACCAGTTGCCGTTACACCAGCCGTCCTGACTACCGGTGCCGCTCCCTCGTGCGCGGAACTCCAGTCCGCGGTCGAAATTGTGAATCTTTCCTGAAGCGAACTGCATCGAAACTGGCGTCTGGTCGCCCAAAAACCGGACACCGACGCCTGTCCGTTGATTGTTGAACACATGACAGTTGTAGACGTGGGCCGGGTTCGGCGTCCCCGCCTTGTCACTATCGGGTGCTTGGATGACGATAGCGGCCGAAGAATAGCCGCTGACATCGGCACAATTGATAGCGGGTCGCCGAACCGTTGCGGACCGCTCCATCTCGATCACGTTGAAATCGCCTTGTGGCCGGATCACCGCACCATTGCACTCGAGAATCGTCCCCGAGCGAATCCGCCACGTCGAATCGGGCCGGTAGACCTCACCGGAGCGAAGTTTAATCTGCTGCATGGGCTGGGGGCCCCACTCGAA
>JGI12330J12834_1000518_pt1 | contig 12120 bp, 6 predicted proteins | sample A23E1SouthBayCA_FD_12834 | JGI IMG/M metagenome (IMG submission 12834) | reverse complement strand
AGCTCGTGATGGGGCCGGAGCGGTACGAGGACGCCATCGCCTCGCCGACGCTCATCAAGTACCTCATCAAGGCGATGTACGACGAAGAGTACGGCCTCGAAAACGGGCACTTCCGCCAGGATACGAACTACTTCACCCACGACCAGCTTGAACACGCGGTCACGCAGTTCCACGCCGCCGGGCCGCCGGACTCCACTCCGGAGGATGCACCACGGGCAAGCGACCCGCAGGTTGCCGAGAAACTGGAGCGCCATCTCCGCTCGAACCCGGCGACGTTCTCGAACGTCGTGAGCGGCATCAGCAACCGGATGGACTACATCACCCAGGACGCCCACCTCCGGCGGATCTTCAACAACACCGAGTCGCATTTCGACTTCCGGGACCTCCTCGACGAGGAGAAGGTGGTCATCTTCGACCTCGGGGATCTCCGCGACGAGGCCGCCCGCGTGATGACTGGCGTCATTCTGACGCAACTCTACGACGCCGTCAAGCGTCGCGACGGGGAGGAGCTGGCCCGCAAGCCGGACGACTACGTGGCGAACCTACTCATCGACGAGGCGTCCTCCGTCGTCGTCTCGGATACGCTGACGACGCTGCTCGAAAAGGGACGGGAGTTCCGACTGTCCATCGAACTTGTGACGCAGTTCCCTGAGCAGATGAAGGAGGCGGGCAACCGTGAGGTCTATCTGAACGTTCTGAACAACATCGGGAGTCCCCTCGTCGGGAAGATCGCCGTCGACGCCGACATCGCCGAAGCGCTTTCACACGAGGCGATGGACCCCGTCGAGTTCAAGAACCGCATCAGTTCGCTCCCGCGTGGCGAGTGGATCGCCCAGCTCCCGAGTCCGGAGTTCGGCGAAACCGGCCCCGACCCGTTCAGTATCGAACCGCTTCCGATTCCGCCCGGGCACCCCGACAGCGAGCAGCCACTGACCGGGGGGCAGGAAGAGCGGTTCCAAGACGCCTTGGAGGCCGTCCACGAGCATACCCGCGAGGAGTACGGGGTAGCCGGCGGAACGACCGTGGAGAGCCGTGACGCGGCGACTGACGTTGCTCTGGAAAACGCTGACGACCTGCCGTTAGAAGTCGCGATGGCTCGTGCGATCCGCGCAGTCCAGCTGTCGAACGAGGTCCGCGAGACGAACGGCTGGGTGTCCGTCGAGGACGTCGACGAGGAACTGCTCTCTCGGATCGAGGAGGGCACCATCGAAGCGCAGGGCTACGAGACGCTCCCCGAGGTGCGGGAGGCATCCTCGCTCATCGAGGTCGATCTCCCGGACGGGGCATCGTCCGTTCAGTGTCGGCTCACAGACGAGGGTGAGCAGGCAGCCACGGCCGACACGTCGACGTCACCGACCGGCGGGGGCGAGCATCACGATTCAGTCCTCGGAGCAGTTGAGCGGGCGCTCGCAACGGCAGGGTTCTCCGTCGAGGTGCTCGATCAGAACGGGGAGTCCCGCCCCGACGCCATCGCGACGCATTCGGATCTCGACTCGGAGCTCCAGGTCGAAGTCGAAACCACCACTCACGTCCGCCCGGCGAAGGTGCTCACGAACCTCCGGAAGGCCCAGGAAGAGGAGCGAATCCCGCTGTTCGTCGTCGCAGACCACGACGATCAACCAGCTACCGAGATCGCCGACCGGCTCTCGAAGATCCTGAGCGAGCCGCGAAATCAGCTCTCATCCGGGGAGACGCGGCTATATACAATGAATCACAACGTCACATTCAACGGCGGTGCGCGAGCCGCGGATGGGGTTACGGCCGTCCGACCGGCGACTGGCGGCAGTCGCCATACCCGCTGGTTCGAGCGGGACGGTGCGTTCGTCCTCGAGGATAGTGGCGGGGATCAGCACGCCCGGATCGACTCGTTCGACGCCGTGTCGAAAGACCAGTTCCCCGCGACGTACAGCTACGACGCCGAGAGCGAGACATACACCGTCTTCAGGCCGGGGGAACTGCCCGAGTCCTACGAGTCACGCGAAGCGTTTGAATCGGACTGGGTGCCTGTCAAGCGTCCATTTGTGCCCGGTGTCGACCTGCCCGTCCCGGACTATACGGAGCGCTCGTATGCGATCGCGACCATCGAGAGCGATCAGACGCTCGGAATCCACGCGCCCACAACAGGGACGTCCACCGGGATTCCGGCACTCGTGGACGCAATCCAAGAGGGTACGCTCCACCCGGCAGGCGAGAGCCCGGATGACTCGACCGGCTCCGACGCGCAGGAGGACGTCGACTCGGATCCGTACGGCATTCAGGCATTCGTCAGGGACCGGCTCACCGAAGCCGACGACGGCGTCGTCGCGGTCGCCGAGGTCTACGATGCCTACGAGCAGTATGCAACAGCCAGGGAGTACGAGGTGAAGCCGAAAAATCGGTTCACACAGGCTCTTCGTGACCACGTCGCGTTCGAGCGCGACAAGCAGTGGCTGGACGGCCAGACGCGGCGCTGTTACGTCGGAATTGTGCCGCGCGATGCCGGCGAGCAAGAGGAACCGAGCGATGCCAGTGCGTAGTCGTTTCACTCCCGCTCAGGAGGTGAAGGAGTACACGAGATGACGCTCTCCGAATCAGTCATCCGCGAGCACTACCGTCGCGCCAAACCCGTCTACGAGGCCCTAGCTACTGTCAGTGACTACCCGACCATCGGCCTGAACGACTTCGTAGGGTGGTACATCAAACGCGACCACGACGACGTAGAGGCGATCAAGGCAGGGTATCCCCAGCGTGGGCGGGTTGCCCGCCTTGATCGTGACTACGACGAGATCCACGGCCGCCTCGAACGGACCCTCTACGCCGTCACCACCTACAAGACACCGACTGCCTTCCAGCGGTGGGAACCCTGTCGCTACGACGAGACAGAGGGAACGACTGTCTGGCAGGATGAGCCCCCAACCCCAGGATATGCCGACCTTCGGGCAGTGCCAGCCTGGGGCGATATCGACCTCGCCGACGACATCAAGCCCCAACGTGGCAACCTCGATACCGAGACGCGTGTCCTCGTCGAGCGAACGCTCGACGCCTACATCGACGAGTATGCGACTCTCTACGGCACGCGTGATGCGGTGTATGCGCTGGACTCCGTCGGGGGCGCGTACGTCTTCGGGGCCCCGGAGGCCACGCTCCCGATTGCGGACCTCTTCAGCAACGATCCGGAAGCGCTCGAACGGGTGTTCGACGAATTCCTCGACCGCTCGAATGCGTGGCTCCAAGAGGCAGAGGCCCGAGTGAACAAGCGCGTCGACGGCGCCCGCGATGTCATCCAACCCGACTGGGTGAACAACAAAAACCGCCAGTACAAGCCGCTGCTCTCGATCCACGCCGACCACGATGCCGTGGTTACCCCTATCGCGACCGACGACGTCGGCTACGAGCTCCGTCCGTTCGAGACCGTCGACGACACCCTCATCGAGGCGGCAGTCAGCTGGGCCTACGACCTCACGCAGGTCGAGCATACGGACTGCGTCAGCACGCTGGTCGCGACGCTGTGGCCGGACCTGTACGAGGACCACGACGGATGGGAGGCCACGCTGGAGGCCTGGGTGGAAGCGGAGCGTGAACGGGAACGGAAGCGGCAGCAACAGCGTGAGGCAGCACTCCAGCGGCGCGAAGAACGGCTGGAGGAACTCGATGGGACTCTCGAAGGCCACCCCCTAACCCCCTTCAAAGGAGACGTCTACGAGGCCGTCGAGAACATCGACATCACCGAGATCGCCCGCCACTACGCGAGTGATGCCTACGATACGGATCCGAACCAGCCGCGCCCCCAGTTCGACCCGTGCTGGCGCCACAGTGAGAGTGGCCAGTCCTGCTTCGTCGACGAACGGGCCAACACCTTCGGCGATTCGAAGGTGAACGCCGGCGGCGGGCCGGCGAAGCTGATGGCGCTCGCGACGGGGATCCACTCCGACGCCGATGCGGACCTCGATGGGGAGGACTACTGGACTGCCGTCGACGAACTGCGGAGCGCCGGCTACGACATTCCGGTGTGGATTCCAGAGGCCGGGGCAGAACGCGTCGATGGCGGGACCTACGATCAGATGCCCTTCTGGGCCGTTCGGAAAGCGGCTGTTGCGCTCGAGGTCTGTCCCGAGGAGGCCTTTGTCGATCGCGAGGGTGACGATGGAACCTACGAGGGATTCCCTGGCTACGAAACTTACAACGAGACCTTGGCAGCCATCGAAGACGCGGGCCTGAACCACGGCCGAGACCGAGTCACGCCCGAGGACGACGGAGCTGACGGTGAATCGGAGTCACCTGCCGAGTCTCCTACAAGCGATGAATCAGCGGGCGACCTGGACCGGGCTCATCTTCGCGAAAAGAACCGGCTGTTGACAGCGAAGGTTGAGCGTCTCGAGTCTGAACTGGAGGAGAAATCGGAGCGCATCGAGGATCTGGAAGCGGAGGTCGATCAGCTTCAAACGGAGCTTGCCACCGTTCGCTCCGAACGCGACCGACTGGAGGCCACCCTCGTAGAACGCGGGTTCGAGCAAGAGCCGAGTCAAGAAGATCGGGAGGAAGACCAATCCGCTCTTGACAAGGCAAGACGGGTTCTTTCTTTCGGTGAATAGATATCCCACTGCCTCCGTTGAAATCCTCAGTTGCTGATAGTCTGTTTAGACCGTGCTGTATACAACGCGCATACATTGCACGGATGCCGTCCTTGTCATGGCCCGTGGGCGAGTTGTTCTTGATGACGCTCAGTCCTCATCTGTCAGGCGTTCAAGCGTGAGGACAAGGCCGTCGTGGTCGAATCCATTATCCCGTAGTGCGGCAAGGGCTTCGTCCGGGAGTGCGGCGAGAGAGGTCGTCAAGTCGTAGGCGATCCCGGATTCAGTCACGCCTTGGAGCCGCCAGTCGCCGGCTAGAGTCTGTTCGTCTTTCTCATCATCGTGAACGGCCTGATACACCGCGTACTCGTTCTTCGAAAGATACGCCTTCGCTTCCGAGAGGTCGTCCGACAGCGCCTTGATCTCGTAGCGCACCGGCTGTAGCCGTCCGTCCGCCAGTTCGAGCCCGATGAGGTCGAATCCAGCACCATCCCAGACGTTCGAGATGTGGAGAGCATCTCCGATCGCGTTACGGTCACCAGTTGCTCCGAACTCCTCGAGATGCTCACGGACGTGCGACTCCGTGACACCACCATCGTAGAAAGGCCAACATAGAACGTCAATCGCATCCTCTACATCGGTCACTTCCGTCCCCTGGACGGTCAAGATATGGTCGGACTCTTGGACGGTATCGAGAGCAGCTACTGTTCGGTCCACTATCTCCGTGCGAGCCACGTCTTCTGCGCCCTGTCCATACGCCATCTGAGCACGTTTCTTTTCGGTGTCATTTTCCAAGTTGAACACGCCGCTACCCTTCTTATTCGGAGTTGCTGGCTCCAGGGACGCTTCAGTGATATCTGTCTCCGTAATGTCCTTGATTTCCTGTATTGGGTTGAACGTTGCTCCGTGGCCGTCAAACTCCGCTTCGAGCGATTCCGGATCAGGTATCTCTGACTCCTCGATGTCGAGCTCCAATGTACCAAGCCAGTTGACGACCGCAACCTCAGGCTGGAAGGCCACCTTCTCACACTCGTTGTCACGAACGTACGTGATGAGACGGTCGGGGAGTGTTTCGGTATCATAGTCACCCAGCCCACCCTTGTGGACAATTTCGAGAAGGTATGGAACAAGCTGTTCTTCGTGGTCAGCAAACCAAGATTGCCATTCGCTGGTATGCAGCTCGTAGCACCGGAACCGTGGCCGGTACCACTCCCAGTCCCGCGTATCCGGAAGGTCGACCGCGTCGAGCGCCCTGTTGATGTCACTCTCGGTGAGTGCCGGCCGACTGTCAGACAACTCGATGTCCCGCGGTGTGAGCCGCCTCAGGTGATTAACCGCGTCGGTATTGAGCGTGATATCTTCGTCCTCAAGCGCGGTCGCCGTCGCGTCTCGGAGGATTTCCCGCTCCTCGTCGGTAAGCTGGTCGAAGACACGCTCATAAGTGTCGACAAGCGGCGTCGCGCCCTTCTGATCAACGAACCTCTCCAGTGAAATGTCGTCGCTAGCTGCGATCTGAAGAGCCCTTGCGAACAGATCGCCGACCTCCCGTCCCTGATCTTCCAGCAGCAGTTCAGCAAGCGGTTCGCCGAACGTATCGAGCGACGGATATTGTGTACCGCCTTCGCTGTCGAAGATGATGGTCTGGTGGTCGTCACCGGTTATGAGGGCCCGGCCGTGCTCGTCCACGAACTCCCGCTCGGTGCGTGTGTCGCCGTTAAACCTTGCTGTCACCTCACGCCAGACGTTGTCAGCATGCCGGAACCGGTCTGGACCCCAGCGGTCGGCTACCGTCTCCAAGTCGATGTCGAACGGCCGGGTTGCGTCAGCCAGCGCGAGTAGCTGGGGAGCAAACGAACCGAGTCGGTCTGCGACTGCTTCGGCCATGTCGTCGTGGATACCACCTGGTGGGTCGCTGTGGATCGTCCGATCGACGCGAATAGCCCGGTCGGCTAGCGGTGGATAGTCCTCTAGAGATTGTGGTGCGACCGTTCCAGCCACCAGCGGTACTGTGGGGAAGTATCGTCGCATCATTTCTTGGTCGGCGGGCGTGCCGGCGACCCAGCCCGGTTCGTCGAGGGGTCGCCATCTGAGATGACGCTCCGCTAAAGCAACAGCGCCCTCCTCGACGTCGGCTCCCCTGTGGGTGAGTAACCATAGGTCGGTCGTGCCACGGTTCGTTGAATCGCCTTCGACGGTCGCGTTGAGGATGCGATCGAACAGATTCACGAGCGTCTGTTGGCGTCGTGGATCGGCGATACTGCTCGGATCGATGTCACGGAGTGTCTCTAGCAGCCGGAACGCCGGCGCAGCACTGTTCGCCTGCAGGATGTCTTCGTCCAACCCGGCGATAGCTCCGAGCTGGCGTAGCATCGACGCAGCGTCAGCGGTGGTCGTGAGGCTCCACAATAACTTCGGATATTGGGTCTGTTGGGGGACGTGCAGCGTGATGTCTTTCGGCGGAACAGCAGTCGAAGGATGACGGTCCGGCTCGGGTGGAACGACACCTGTCGTATCATCTCCCTCTGCGACCGGAACCCACGGTCGATCACCGAGCGTATCGCGAAGACTGGTCCGGCTGGTAATCTCCTCGCTCTCGAGAGCCTCCCGTTCTATGGCAACTAGTTGTTCGAGCCAGTCACTCCACGCCGCCTGCAGAGACTGCTGCCAGGCGTGCGGGTCACTCGCCGGCTTCTCGGCCGGAGGGAGATCGCCGAGTGTCGCATCTGGGAGGCCACGACCGGCCGCTGCCAGAGTCGGCGGACGCTCACGAGGCTCGACCCGTCCGTCCGGCCCGCCCTCTACGAGTGTGAGTTGAACGCTATCCTCGGGAGGTGTTGGTGCGACACCGAGGAACGCCAGGAACGAATCTAAATCGACCTCGTCGTCGACCATTCCGAGTCGGTCCACATCAACTCGGTCACGCGTGAGCTGGCGGGCGGGCTCCCACTGCCCGTCGGTTGTCGGTAGAAACAGCGTGGCGAGCGCCCGGCCTGCCCGCCGGGCGTTTGGGCTGAACTCATTTCGCATCCGCCAGCCAGTATCATAGCCTTCAGTAGTCGCTGGGGGGTCCTGGCTGCCCCCCGTCTCAAGGAGGTACAGCTGCGCGGCGAACCGGATCAGCTCGCGTTGCCAGCCAACGGCATCTGCATCGTCCCCGGGCGGTACGAGTGGTTCGTACGACCAGCCGTCAAGCGAGTTCGGGAGCTGCCGCAGCTCCGCTAAGACGGCCCACCGACTGAACGAGGTTGTACCTAATGGATTCGACCCCTGCACGTAGAGATTATGTCTTTTGAACTCGTAGGTTGTTACAATCCGTTCGTCAGTTTGCAGTGCCGTCGGGAGGTCCAGCCCGCCGTCATCGGGGTCACGAACGAACACAGCACGCTCTTTACGTTCAGGTTGGCCTCCTTCCTCAACCGAATCTGCGGTTTCTGGCAGTGGTACCGCCTCGACACCCTCGGGGTGCCCGCCATCTTCGACAATAGGAACGATCGCTGCATCTTCCTCCCGGAATGCATCACACATCCCCTCTGCGACATTCCACCAAGAGTTCGTATGGCTGGTCTTGGTGTTGCAGAGATAGTCAACCCACTCATCAACAGCATTCCAGAAACTCCGATACGTCTCCTCCGGCCATCGGTCACGCTGGTCGAAATAGCCCGCCACGAACTGCGCCCACAACCGGTACTTCGCAGGGTCTCTTCGGCCGCACTCAGGGTCGAACAGCAACTCGGCGAGATGCTCGACCGCGATTTCACCGGCTTTCGACTGAGCGAATCCTGGATTCAAAAAGTACCATAGGTCGGGCCGTTTGGAATCTGGTTCCACCCCCGCTGGGGCGTGCTCGACGCTGTCCGGGGTGATGACGTCCCAGTCGACCGCCTCGGTCAATTCTGTCTCCCGTTTGACCGCTTGGAGCAGATGCAGCTCTGTGGCGGCCTGGATGAGCCGCTCGTTGTACGGTCCCATGGTGTCGTCGTCCAGTCGAAGGTTCGTCCGGTCGATACTGAGCTGGAAATCACCTTGGAAGTCGGCGCCAAACGGTCCATCAACGAGCGTCGGCAGATACCCATAAACGGCCGGCGTCATCGACTCCTCGTCCTCCCTAATCGCCTCCTGATGCTGTGGAGGCCAAGCTACCGCGGCGCCAGGCTCGGAGATCTCGTGTTCAGCATCATGTGCGAGTTCTCTGAGCTCGGACGAGTTCCAGTGGACGATCGACCACGGACGGGGCTTGCCAGTATCGTCGGGCCAGGTCGTCCGGGAGAACGACTCGTTCGGCGTTTCGAACTGCACGCTGATATCGCGATTTTGGGTGTCAAGTCCGGTGAAATACAGGTGACGTGTTTTGAACTCAGTAATTGATTCGGCGAGGGCGTCTTTCCGGTTGGCGGGAACAGGCACCACGACCGCTGTGCTCACATCGCTATCGACATTGACGTCGGCTGGCCGTCCCTCCGCGGCTAGGGGGAGCGGGAAGTGATAGCTCGGACGCTGTTCAGACTCGTCAACCGGTGGCAACGCCACATCGCCGAGGTACGTTTCGAGACCGCGTTCGACCGCATTCTCACCACACCGACGGTTCCAGGTATCTGAGTCAAGCGGGGAGTGCATCTCCAGGCCCCACCATTGATCGCGGTCAGCGAACTGGCTCCACACCCGGACGTAGGTGTCCAGCGAGAACACCGACCGGAATCCGATTCCTTTGGTGCCGATACTTTCCTCGGGAGATTTGTTCGAGGTATGTAACGAACAGAGTGCGTTGAAATCTGGTCGCCGTGCCGCTCGCCCCGATGCATCCGGCGGCTTGTGGTAGGCGTAGTCAGTGTCAACGTGAACCGGTGGCCCATCGTTCGCAACGATGAGTTGATAGGCGGTTTCTGTGCCGGCAGTCTTGGCGAGGCGTACCTCAACGGTGTGCTCGGCTCTATCCAGCGCATTCTGTAGCAGTTCAAACACCACACGCCCGGAGTATTCCCGGCGGATTGCCGTCTCTCCCGACTGCTGTTGGTGGGCTACCTCCCCGTCTTTGTCACTGAAATAACCGTAGTGCTCGCTAAAGACTGAACGTATTTCTTTTCTGGTAGTCGGAGTCTTTCCACCGACATTTGTCGATGATGTCTTAGGCATCGGTTATTGAGCAGGCTGACAGTACTGGCCATTTTGCCTCAGATAGCCCTCACCGAGCAAAACCGGCGATAAGACGTCAGCAGCTGAACTGACCCAATTGCTTGCCTCTGTCAGGGGAGACCGCTGAATCATATTACAGTATTTCTTACACCCTACTGATATATACCCTTTGACCGTCCAGTAGCGTATGACGGATTGGGTTCACAAAACCGGTATTTGTATGCTGAATTCACTACCCATATACTAGACTACATATCTGTCAATTTTGGATTTTTCAGCAGAGACGCTGTACCCTAATCTCCGACTGAACAGCCTGACACCAGCTTCGACCGGTTCTAGACACCTGATCTGATAGGACTCGTGCAGGGTCCGAAAATCGCATGACTGCAGCACTAGACACCAGATTCACGAGCGATGTGTTCCACGGGAGAGTCCGTGTAATCTGGTGTCAGGTATCGCCATCTGGCGATTTGATGGTAAATCCGGCCACTAGACAGCAGGAAAATCAACCGATATATGGTGGGGGTGGCCGCCCAAAGTTGCGTTCGCGGCCAACAGGGCCGAGGTGTCAGGCCGCAGGCCAAGCGTGACCGGGCTGCCACCCGGACGATGGCGTGGGGCGTGGAGGGTGAGGGAACAGGTCGACGTAGTGACAGGGAGTGGGTGGCTGTAGGAACTGTTTTTTTCGACCCCCAGAATGGGGTGCGGGGAAGTTCGTGCGCTGCCCCTGATTCGTATGTCTGGTCCGGATAGATACGACGATACGGTAGACGATCACGAACGGTTCGAAGCGGAATTGCTCGCTCAGGATCGGGATGCGCGGTCACCATCAACGGCGGATCTCGACGACGAGACGGCCCGCCAGCTGGTTCGCAACCTGCTCGATACCGGGACGGTCACACCGGTCGTCGACCAGCGGCTTCTCGTTCACGAACCCAGCGACACAGCGTTCGAATCGATGCAGCAGCTCGCCGTCTTCCACACGGGCTGGACGGCCGCCCGCGACGCCGGCGAGGCGAACGAATGATGCAGCAGACGCTGGCCGGCTGTGCCTTCTGCGAGGCGCCGCCCGGGACAGAGACCGGGACCGCATACACGTGGGGGAAAGAAGAGCGGGTCAGCCACCCGATTTGCGTCGACTGTGCGATTCAGGAGATGCCGAATCCCGACGAACGTTATCTGTACGCCTGTGACAGCTGTGGCCTCGTCGTCGACGCGCTCGCCGCGCTCACGCGGTTTCGGATCGAGCTCGGCCATCTCGAAGGCCCGATACAGGTCTGTTCGCGGTGTAGTCCAGGTGGGCCGGCAACGTACTGGACCCGTGACCTCGAGGCCCACATCGTCACGGACTGACCCGACGAGCAGTCGTCGACACGAGCGGTACGGCGACTACGGTGGTTGATCTACAGTTGCCTGTACCTGTTCCACCCCGCGACCTCAGCAGCGCTGCTTGTGTTACTGTCCCGTCCCCCCACTATCTTCAACAGACGGGCGCTCCTCTGGATACCTATGGACTGCCCCGCGTGCGGGTTTTCTGTCACCCTCGAGGTCGGCCCGGACCGGCTGCTTTCGACGTCGCTGTCCGACGCAGTCCTTACAGCGGAAGATACGGACGACGCCACGGAGTGACTCGAAATGCCTGATACTGAGCCCCGCTATACCGTTCGTGAGCAAACCGGGAATCCCGAGCACGCATCGGTCGACGATGTGGTCGACCTCGTGGTCCAACGGGCCCAGAACCCACGAACCGATCACGAGGATGCGCATTTCGATACGGCGATGGCCGCTCTCGTCGATAGATACGGAACGGAGTCGGTCCAGACGGTCATCCACCGTATCCTCGTCGACGACGAACCGTTTCGGACCGCCACGACTGACCTCGAAATGCGCAACGTCGACGGCGTTCGGATCGGGACGGCAGCCAGCTGGTTCCTTGAGGAGTTGAACGCACAGGACGACGGCTGAGGGACTGTTTGAAAGCCCTCGGCCGCTCGGCATCCCGCGACCACCGCTGCGCTCCTCGTCCCTGTGGTGCTTGCGGGGTCGGGGGACGACCGAGGCGGCCTCGCCCTTTCTGAGTCCGCCAGGACGGTAGCTGGGTCGCCGAGTGTCGGGGCCGGCTGGACAGGTGTGTTCGTACCGGCCCGCCCCGCTCGCCGCTGCCGCCCTCCGCGTCGCTCGCGACCGACCATTCCGGGCTGCCTGCCTGCAGTAGCGGGCGGGCTGCCGGGCTAAAGTGAATGTGCCCTCGGCGCCAGCGGGAAAGCGCGAGGGGTTGCGCGGCGTGGCTGCTCACCCCCCACGCTTTCTCCGCTGGCCGCTCGCTCCGGGCGGGTCGGCGCGCGGTGCTGGTTGGGGTCGCCGCACTCGGGCGCGCTCTCGCTCGCGCCCGGTAGGGCGCTCGCGAAGGCGCGAGCGAGAGCGCGCAGTCGGTGCTATC
>JGI12330J12834_1000517_pt1 | contig 12133 bp, 9 predicted proteins | sample A23E1SouthBayCA_FD_12834 | JGI IMG/M metagenome (IMG submission 12834) | reverse complement strand
TTAGCTCCAGCACGGTCGTCGCCTGTACCTCAGTGAGTTCCATGCGGTAGTGGTTCTCCGTAACCGCCACAACGAACCCGTTGCCGTCATACAGCTCGCGGTTCGCTTCGTCGATGTCATGGAACGCGCTGGGCAGCGTGCTCGCACCCTCGCCACGGACCGTAAGTTCGACCCGGTCCATACGAAGCCATGGCGTGGGCTGAAAGAAAGTGGTTTTGAGCCAGAGGTAGCTATCGTGCTGCCTACATTTTCTTGAGTTCACACGTGACTGTTTGTGTCGCCACGGCCGACCAAACACGGTTAGGCATCGAAGGCTAAGAGGGTATGACTGACCCCGAGGCGCTTGACGTGACCATCGTCGACGGCTGCTGAAAGGCCAACGTCAAGAACGTCGAACTGGTCGCCGCCGCGGTTTCAGAGTGAGACGCAAGCGCAGTACGTGGGTCCAGACCTGATTCCCACTCTCTGAATACCCCGTAAAAAGTTTATACATAGGTTTTGACACCCTACGAAATGGTCTCCAGACGGGCCCTCCTTCGAGCGTTTGGCGTCTCAGTCCCCGCCGGACTGGCTGGCTGTAATGGACTCACCAACAGCGATGGGGATGAGGCAGCCACCTCGACACGGACGGCAACGCCCACGACGACTTTGCCCCCGCCAACGGACGGTGAGCCGTCGCCATCCACTCCCTCTGCGGGGCGCACGGAGACCACACCAGCCATTTCGACTCCCACTGAGACAGCCTCACCAGAGGTTACGGAGGAGGCAGGAACCCCTGTATTCACCCCCGCTCCGAATGGGACCGTCGACGAATTCGGCCGGGCCGTTGCGCTGTCGGCGGACGCCGCAGTCGTCCTCGCCGAAAGCGACGGGGCCTACGTGTTCGAGGCTGACGGCGACTGGCGTCCGACCACAGTATTGACCCCTGACGACGAGGAACACTTCGGCGGCTACAATATCTCGGCTGCGATGGTCGGTGAGGAAGCGATTCTCGGTGGCCCCGGTGCCGGCTCCGAAGGGGGTGCAGTCTACCTCTTCGCGCGGGACGACGGCCAGTGGCGACAGCGGCATCAGTTTGTCCCCAACGAAGACAGAGATGAGTTCGGCCGGTCAGTCGCGTTCGACGGCCAACGGGTAGTCGTCGGCGACAACAACAATCCAACGACGATGCGGTCGTGGAGCGGCAGTGCGTACGTATTCGGGCGCGACGGAACGGACTGGGCGCAGGAGGCCGCGCTTGGAAGCGACGCCGAGAACCTCTTTGGGACCGCCGTCACGGTTGCTGGCGATACTGTTCTCGTCGGTGCGCCTACGCCGAATCGGACGGCCAAGAGACGGGCGCAGTATTCGTCTACGAGCGGGCGGCCGGTGGGTGGCTACACCAGACGACGCTCACACCAGACGACGCGGTGGATGATAGCCTGTTCGGACAGTCGGTCGCGCTCGACGGCGGTACGGCAGTTATCGGCGCTCCTGGTGACGGGGGCGGCAGTGCGTACGTGTTCGAGCAAACCGAAACCGAGTGGACGCGCCGCGCCCGGCTCACCGCCACGGATGCCGATTCGGGAGACGACTTCGGCTGGTCGGTGGCGTACACTGGCGGGCTGGCGGTCCTCGGGGCACCCAAGTCCGGCGGGACCGGCCACGCCTACGTGTTCAGGGCGGCCGACACCTGGACCGAGACGCGACGGCTGGTCCCGGAAACCCCCACGCAGAACGTCGAGTTCGGCTTTGCAGTCGCGCTGCACGACACGACCACGCTCGTCGGCTCTCCCGCCTTTGATGAGCCGAGTCCCGCCTACCTCTTCGAACTGTAGTATTGACACCGCTACGAAGAGCTACAGCGAACGTGTGCGTGCTGTTCTATGGTTCCTGTTCGTCCGGAAACTGTAGAGAGGCAGAAACCGCCATCCAGCTTGAGCACTCCACCCGGCTGTCGGTGGACACTAAGAGGAAACCAAGGCTGTCCGGAGCGTTCTGACGTTCACATAATCGCTCACCGGAACGTAAGACAAGCCAGACCAGACACGGTTTTAGGTATCGAACGTCAAGCGACGGGTATGACTGACCCCGAGACGCTCGACGTGACCATCGTCGACGGCTACGTCGACGAGCCCGCGCACTTCGGGGTGCCGCCGTACATCTCGACGTATCCGCGGTACGCCGCCGGCGCGCTCGTCGATGCCGGCGTCCCCCGCGAGCAGATAACGTATCACACCATCGACGAACTCCGGGAGGACAACGCAGTCTGGCGAGACGTTGAGGACGCCGACCTCATGGTATACGTCGGCGGCATGACCGTTCCCGGCAAGTACGTCGGTGGGACGCCGGCGGAACCCGACGAGGTGCGGGAACTCGCGTGGACAGCCGACGGGACTTCCATCATGGGCGGTCCGGTCCGATTCGGCGTCGGCGAGGCAAACGAGGGAGCGAGCGAGACGGCCCGCGACGACCTCGATTTCGACTTCCTGGCGATGGCGGACGTCGAGGCCGCAGTGTTCGACCTCGTGGACTCCGGCTTGGAAGGGTTCAACGACCGGTACCGTGACATCGAAGAGGAGACACGGTGGGCCCGCGCCGGCGCGTTCGTTGTCGAACAGCATCCGAACCACCCTGACTACCTCATCTGCGAGATGGAGACTTCCCGGGGCTGTCCGTACCGGTGTTCCTTCTGTACGGAGCCGATGTACGGCAACCCGGACTTCCGGCCGCCCGAGAGTGTTGTCGATGAAGTCGATGCCCTCTCGGACCGCGGTGTGAAGCACTTCCGGCTGGGCCGGCAGGCCGACATCCTCGCGTACGGCGGTGACGGTGAAGCACCGAATCCCGACGCCCTGCGGCGGCTCTACGGCGGTATCCGCGACGTTGCGCCGGACCTTGAGACGCTGCATCTCGACAATATGAATCCCATCACGGTCGTGAAGTGGCCCGAGAAGGCCCGCGAGGGGATTCGCATCATCGCCGAACACAACACGCCCGGCGATACCGCCGCCTTCGGCCTGGAGTCAGCCGACCCGGACGTGATGAGCGACAACAACCTCAACGTCACCGCCGACCAGTGTTTCGAGGCGGTGAAAATCGTCAACGAGGTGGCTGGCTGGCGACCCGGAGGAGATAAAGACACTGCCCCCAACTTTGGCGACGACGCCGCTCGGCGGCTCCCCAAACTCCTGCCCGGGATCAATCTCGTCCACGGGCTGAAAGGCGAGACGCGGGAGACCTTCGAGCACAACAAGCGGTTCCTCCAGCGGGTCTACGACGAGGGGCTCATGCTCCGGCGGGTGAACATCCGGCAGGTGATGGCCTTCGAGGGGACCGACATGGCCGACACCGGCGCAGAAATCGCTAAGGACCACAAACAACTGTTCAAGCAGTACAAACAGGAGGTCCGTGAGACCATCGATAACCCGATGCTCCAGCGGGTCGCGCCGCCGGGAACGGTGCTGCCCGATGTCCATCTAGAGTACCATCAGGACGGCAAGACGTTCGGCCGGCAGCTGGGGACCTACCCGCTCCTTGTGGGCATTCCGGGCGAACGCGAACTCGGCAGTGTCGTCGACATCGCGGTCACCGACCACGGCTACCGGTCGGTCACCGGCGTCCCCTACCCGCTGGACCTCAACAGCGCGTCGATGAACGAACTCACCGAGATTCCCGGTATCGGCCGGAGCACCGCCGGCGATGTGGTGGTAAACAGACCCTACGAATCGGTCGGAGATATCGACGTCGCGTCAATCGAGCGGTTCGCAACCACCCAGTCGCAGGAAGGCGCTGACTAACAGCCGGTTTGGTCCCGAAAGCATACCGAACGGAAAGTACTTTTCACTCCGGGGATGACCAAGAGCGTATGACTGCGGTCGAGGTGAGCGTCGTTCTCCCCGCTTACAACGAAGCAGACACCATCGAGCAGACAGTGTCGACAACGCTCGAGACGCTCGCCTCGTTTCTCCCCGACGACACGTATGAGGTCATCGTCGCGGAGGACGGCTGCTCGGACCGCACGCCCGAAATCGCGACGCGACTCGCGAACGAGGACAGCCGGATCCGACACGTCCACAGCGACGACCGCCTCGGACGCGGCGGCGCGTTAGAGTACGCCTTCGACCAGGCCGACGGCGACACACTGGTGTATTTCGATACGGACCTGGCGACGGATATGTCGCATCTCGAAGAGCTCGTCAACGCCGTCCGAATCGACGGCTACGACGTGGCGACGGGGTCACGGTGGATGCCCGAAAACCGAGCCGACCGGCCCGCAAAGCGTGGCATTCCGAGCTTCGGCTATAACACGCTCGTCAGAGCAGTCCTCCGCTCGGATCTTAAGGACCATCAGTGCGGGTTCAAGGCGTTCGACCGGCAGGCACTGGAAACGCTGTTACCCATCGTTCAGGACGAGCACTGGTTCTGGGACACGGAACTGCTCGTCAAGGCTCAGCGCAACGGCTACCGGGTGCAGGAATTCCCTGTCGACTGGACGCCCAAGGGCGATTCGAAGGTCGACATCGTCCGGGACGTGTTTGGCATGGGGAGCCAGATACTCCGGACGTTCTGGGAACTGTCGGTCAGCCCCCGGATTACCCGTGAGGTGTCGCTCGGCGCGGGCACGATGCTCGTCGTCATCGCCCTCCTGTTGATGACACAGTATCTCGACCCCGACCGCGTCCTCGCGGAGATGGCNGGGGCGGCACCGGAAATCGTCGCGCTGAGTGCCGTGTTTTATGCTGTTTCATGGCCGCTCCGTGGCATCCGCTACCGGGACATCCTCGTTTCGATGGGGTATCGTGAGCGGTGGGACTTCCTGACGGGCGCGATATTCATCAGCCAGACCGGGAACCTCGTGTTCCCAGCGCGAGCTGGTGACGCGGTCCGGGCGTACGTTATCAAGGCCCGTCGCTCGATTCCATACCCCTCTGGGTTCGCGTCGCTGGCCGTCGAGCGCGTGTTCGACCTGCTGACGATAACGCTCCTCGCCGGCGTCGTCATGATCGGGCTGGCCGTGACTGGGTCGGCCGAACAGTTGCTGACGGCGCTGACGGGCGATGCCGTCGGCGGCGACGCGGCCAGCAGCGGGCGAACCGCCGTGGCCGTGGCAGGCGGTGTCGGCCTTGCAGCAATTGGTGCAGTGGTGGCCATCGTCGCCAGTGCGCGGAGCGACCGGAACCTCGTCCGAGCGGGCATCGGCCGGCTGAGCAGCGACTCCTATGCTGACTACGTCGCTGGCATCATCGAGGGGTTCGTCGGCGACGTACAGACGGTGGCCGCCGATGGGTCGGCCTTCACCCGTGTCGGCATCGGCAGTCTCCTCATCTGGACGTTTGACGTCATAACGGCCCTGATCGTCTTTGCGGCCTTCGGCTACAGCCTGACGCCGTCGCTGGTGGCCGTTGGCTTCTTCGCGGTCAGTGTCGGGAACCTCGCAAAGGTCCTGCCGTTGACCCCCGGTGGGGTCGGGCTCTACGAGGGTGCGTTCACCGTCATCGTCGCGTCACTGACGCCGGTCGGCGTCGCCGCGGCTATTGGCGTCGCCATCGTCGACCACGCGGTAAAGAACATCGTCACCATCATTGGCGGCGTCGCGTCGATGGGCTGGCTCAACGTCTCGCTGACGACGGCCGTCGAAGAGTCCCAGTCTACAGACGCTATCGAACCGGAAACGAACGACTGACCGCAGTTTTGACACGCCCTGCAACAGCGCTCTGTCATTACTGGGATTACTCTAGCAATAGGAAGTGACAGCGACGGGGACGACGCTACCTATTGTCTGTGATTATAACCGGGTTGTGGGAAATCAGTCAAAATACCCGACAGCCATTATATGAATGGTCATGCGACCGATGCACAAACATGGGTTTCGTGACGTGTATCGGCGGTCTCCATGACAATACCGGAATGCTTTAATGACTTTCGTTCGAATACAGTGTTACCGACTGCCTCCGGGTTCTGTGATGTCTCCCACCCGGTGAGCACCCGCCTTCGCAACCAATGAGTGAACACACACGGACACGACAGCAGCGTGAAGAACAGACGACGGAGTCGACGGAATCGGAGAGCACAGCGTGCCCGGAGTGCAGTGGCTCGCTCGTTATCGACGACGAACACGGCGAAACGGTCTGTGAGGACTGTGGCCTGGTCGTCGAGTCCGACGAAATCGACCGCGGCCCCGAGTGGCGCGCGTTCGACTCCAGCGAGAAAGACGAGAAGTCCCGCGTCGGTGCGCCGACGACGAACATGATGCACGACAAGGGGCTGTCGACCAACATCGACTGGCGCGACAAGGACGCCTACGGCAACTCCCTGTCGGGCAAGCAGCGCCAGAAGATGCAGCGCCTGCGCAAGTGGAACGAGCGCTTTAGAACGCGGGACTCCAAGGAACGCAACCTCAAGCAGGCCCTCGGTGAGATTGACCGGATGGCCTCTGCGCTCGGCCTCCCCGAAAACGTCCGCGAAACGGCCAGCGTCATCTACCGCCGCGCGCTCGACGAGGACCTGCTGCCCGGCCGCTCCATCGAGGGTGTCTCGACAGCTTCCGTCTACGCCGCCGCGCGGCAGGCCGGCGTCCCGCGCTCGCTCGACGAGATCACGGAGGTCTCCCGGGTCGAAAAGAGCGAAATCGCCCGCACGTACCGCTACGTCGTCCGCGAACTCTCGCTCGAAGTGCGCCCTGCTGACCCCGAGAGCTACGTTCCGCGCTTTGCTTCCTCGCTGGAACTGTCCGACGAGGCCGAGCACCGCGCCCGCCAGCTTCTCCAGAACGCAAAAGAGCAGGGCGTCCACTCTGGGAAGTCACCGGTCGGCCTCGCCGCCGCCGCGGTGTACGCCGCCGCACTGCTGACCAACGAGAAGACGACGCAGGCCGCCGTGTCTGAGGTCGCCGACATCTCCGAGGTCACTATCCGCAACCGTTACCACGAACTGCTGGAAGCCGAGCAGGACCTGCCTGTCGCGTAAGCTCCACTCTCGTCTGGTATTGCTCTGAGAACCGGGTTTTGACTGCTGTTTCCAAGCGTAGTGTCCGCTCCTGCAGCGGACAGTCTGAACAGCCAGAAAGCCCCGGCCGGCTGAACTCGGGGGACTCGCTGTGGTCCTCGTTCGCTTTGCTCACTGCGGTCCTTGCTTCGTCCGCTGTCGTTCAGCCGCCCGCCCCTTTCAGTCCCACCTCATAACTGATTGGGCATCCGAAAACGGGTGGACTGAAAGGGGTCGACAGCGTGGCGGCATCGCCGCCACGTTATGCGGTGGTCGACAGAGCCGACCACCCACGCCCCGGGAACCCCGGCGACGTAAGCACCGCAGGGAGTGCAACGACTGAGGAGCGCAACGAGCCGCGGGACCGGAGCGTGTCGGGGGCTTTCTGGCTGTCTATGGTCGGTAGTTCAACACCAGACGATAGCCACAGATACCGACCGATAACCGCAAGACTAGAGTCGTCTCATCCGCTGTGACCGGTATGGAGACGACACACCGGGTTCGAACCGGTGACGCCCGCACGCTTGCGTGCCCCGACGACAGCGTCGAGCTGGTGGTCACATCCCCACCGTACCCGATGATCGAGATGTGGGACGACATCTTCACTGAACTGGACCCCGACATCGGGACGGCGCTGGACAGTGACGACGGCGACCGCGCGTTCACGCTGATGCACGACGTGCTTGATGCGGTGTGGGCCGAGATAGAGCGTGTGCTGGTTCCCGGCGGCATCGCCTGCATCAACGTCGGGGACGCGACACGGTCGCTGGAGGATGGGTTCCGTTCCTACCCGAACCACGCGGAGATAACCGACCGGCTGACCGACCACGGACTTCGCGCGTTGCCCGATATCCTGTGGCGGAAGCCAACCAACAGCGGCGCGAAGTTCATGGGCTCGGGGATGGTCCCGCCGAACGCCTATCCGACGCTTGAGCACGAACACATCCTCGTGTTCCGCAATGGGGAGCGCCGCCGCCTCGAACCCGGCGCAGACCGCCGCTACGAGAGCGCCTATTTCTGGGAGGAGCGCAACGAGTGGTTCTCCGACCTCTGGGAACTCCCCGGCGAGACGCAGGACCTCGACGACGGGCTTCGGGACCGCTCTGGAGCCTTCCCGCTGACCGTGCCGTACCGACTTATCTCAATGTTCTCGGTGTACGGCGATACGGTGCTGGACCCGTTTCTCGGCACCGGGACGACGACGCTGGCGGCGATGGTTGCTGGCCGGAACTCGATAGGTGTGGACCGCGACCCGGACCTGTTGTCGGCGCTCGAAGAACGGGTCGCCACCGCCCCGGAGCGTTCTCGAACCATCGCTCAGGAGCGTCTCGCTGAGCATCGCTCATGGGTGGCACAACGGCGCGCCGACGGGAAAGAACCGGGATACGAGGCCGAGCAGTACGACTTCGCCGTCAACACGAAACAGGAACAACGGATTCAGTTCTACGCAGTCGACGCCGTTACGGCGACCGATGACGGCTTCCGGGCCGTCCACGAGCCGGTCGAGTAAGCGCGGCTTTTTGTGCGGCTCCGCCGAAGCCGACCTATGGACTTCGAGTCGTTCACCCTGCTCGCCGCCACCGACGACCTCGGGGTGGAGCCGGCCGCCCGCGTCGATGCCGACGGGCTAGAATTGCGGATGGACTTCGCCGACGAGCCGCTGGCACAACTGGACGCCTATGACGGTGACCTTCCGATACTCGTCACGAATCGGCCAACGTGGGAGGGCGGCGAGGCCGGCGATACCGCGGGCCGTCTTGATGCGCTCGAAACCGCGCTCGAACACGACGCCGTGACGGCTGTCGACCTCGAACTCGCAGCGCTGGAGGGTGCTGGCGACCACGACGCTGGCCGCGTCGCCGACGCTGCCCGCGACCGCGGAGCATCCGTCGTCGTCTCGACACACAACTTCGAGTCGACGCCCGACCGTGAGGCAATCGTGAGTCGGCTCGAACGGGCCTGTGCACACGGCGACGTTGGGAAGATGGCGAGTACAGCTCACTCGCCGGACGACGTGCTGGCGATGCTCGGGGCAACCCGCGAACTGACCGCCGAAGGCGAACAGGTCGCCACGATGTGCATGGGTGCGGCTGGCCGCCACTCCAGGGCTGTCGCCCCGGTGTACGGCTCCCGCATCGGCTACGCACCGGTCGACCCTGCTGACGCGACCGCACCGGGCCAGTACGACCTCGCGACGCTCCGGACACTGGTCGGACAGCTACAGAGCGACGCCTGAGCCGGTAGCCGCCCGTCAGGAGGCTTTCGTCCGGACAGTGGTCCTTCGGAAGATATACGGGTATGCGAGATAGATTCGCCGAGTATGACTGACACAGGACGCAAGCGGCCGTTGCTGGCCGTGGTGCTTGCGTTCATCTTCCCTGGATTGGGACACTTCTACCTCCGTAAGTGGGTGCGGGGACTGCTGTGGCTCGGATTACTGTTCATGCTGTCGGTGGTGTTCGTCGTCACTGGCGCTATCGACCCTGTCACCCAGCTAAGCCTAGAGGCTATCTCGTCGTCGTATCAGTCCAGACCCACCGAGGTGACAATCGGTTCGGTCGTGATTACGACGCTCAACGTCGTCGACGCCTACTGGCTCGCAGTCAACGAGAACCAGACTCAGGAGGTCGAAGCCGGCATGACGTGTCCGAACTGCGGCAAAGAACTCGACGAAGACATCGACTTCTGTCACTGGTGTACGACGCAACTGGAACCGGTTGAGGCGGACCAGCAGTAACCTGCGGGTTGCGGTCAGCCCCAAACGAAGTCAGCTTACTTTTCGATGATGCTCTCTTCGATCCGTTCGCCGAAGTGCGTCGCCGTGTCCTCGTGGTGAATGAGGATTTCGTCGCCCGGTTCGAGGTCCGTGACGGCGGTTCGGCCGTCCTGAGTGTGAACCTTGATCGTCTCGGCGTTCTGGAGCAGCGTCTCGATTCGGTCGCCGTCTTCGGTTTCAGCCTGAACGCGGAACATCGGGCGCTTCTCGATTTTCGCGCGGCCGACGATGGCCTCGCGGGTGCGTCCGTTCGCATCGACTATCTGGACCTCGTCGCCGGACTGGAGTTCAGAGAGGTACTTCGTCCCACCGTCAGGCGTTCGGACGTAGGCGTGGACCGCGCCAGCGTTGACCCGGAACGGCCGGGAGGCGACGTACGGCGACTCAGCCGTCTCGGCGTGGACGAAAAAGAGGCCGCGAGCCATCGACCCGACGAGCATCCCCTCATCGTGTTCCATCAGGCTGCCCGTGTCGATACAGACGCGGTCGGCGGAGCCGGTCTGCTCGATAGCGGTGACCTCGGCGTACTCTAGGTCGAGTGACTCCCGACCCATCTCGTCGCGGACCTCCACTGTCTTGCGGATTTCGTCGACTTCGTCGGTGTCCAGCAGGACGCCGTCAGCCCCCAGTTCCAGTGTCTCGTAGGCCGTCCGGGCGTCCTCAGCGGTCCGGACGCCGGCGATGAGGTCCGTCTCCTCGCCGACACGGGCGATGAGGTTTTCGAGCGGAATGATCTGCCAGTTCTCGCCGATGACGATCGTGAAGTCGGCTTCGGCAGCGACCGCTTCGGCGAAGGCCTCGTAGTCCTCGTCGAAGATGCGGACGTAGCCGCCGTCAGGGGCGGCCCCGTTCTGCCGCAGCGTCGAGAGGTCCGCAGAGCCGGAAAAGTCAGACGGAAGGTCGACTGTCCCGTCGCCCTCACCGTCTTTCCCGACGATGGTCGCATCAGCCTCTGAATCCTCCGCCTCGGCCTCCATCACGTGGACGTCGCCGTTGGTGAACGCGGCGATGTTTATCTCGCCGAGTTCGGAGACGCGATCAACGTCTTCCTCGTCGACCAGTACCCAGTCGACGCCGGCCTCGATACCGGCGGTTATCCGGCGTTTCCGTGTCTCCCAATCGCCGACCTCGCTGTCGGCTTTGAGCCAGACGCTTCGAGTCATACGCCCACGTCCGCAACGGCGGGGCTTGAACGTGGCGGAACCCGGGTGGGTCTGTTGAGTGGCAGACAGGGAAGGGATATCCGTACGGCAGGCGACACCGGTTGGATTTCCTGAACATAGAAGCGCAGTATACAACAGTTATTATTTATTTACACCAGGTTATCGCAATTAAGTGTTGGCCAGTAGACTTATCAATGAACCTTACTAACAAGGTAGTCAATACTACGGTCCAGCTACGGATGGTTACTAACCACGTCTACACAATCGCCGGGGCGAAAGGGGGGGTCGGAAAGACGACGTCCAGCATCAACCTCGGCACACTGCTGGCGGCAGCCGGATACTCGACCGTCGTCGTGGAAATGGACCTCGCGATGGCAAATATCGTCGACTTTCTCGATGTCGACATCGACACCGACGAGGACGCGACGTTTCACGACGTGCTCGCCGGCAACGCGTCGGTCACGGAGGCAATGTACGAAACCGACGCCGACCTGTCAATCGTGCCGAGCGGGACCACGCTTGAAGGGTACGCGGACACCGACCTCGACCGGCTGCCCGGTCTCGTCGAAACACTTCGGTGGCACCACGACATCGTCCTGTTGGATACGCCGGCGGGGCTGAGCGAGGAGACGATTCAGCCGCTCAAGCTCGCCGACGACGTGTTGCTCGTTTCGACCCCGCGGGTAGCGTCGATCCGGAACGTTTCGAACACGAAAGAGCTCGCCGAGCGGGTCGAAGCGCCGGTTCGGGGCCTCATCCTCACGAAATCCGGGACAGGGGCATCGCCGGGTGCCGACGAGATTTCGGAGTTCCTCGACGTCGAACTGCTCGGCCACGTGCCGGAAGACGACGCGGTCCCGCATTCTCAGGATAGCGGTGTGCCCGTCGTTCAGAACGCGCCCAGCAGCGGCGCCGCGATAGCCTACGAGCGGATCTCGGAACAGCTCATCGACACAGCGAAAGCATCGACTGATTCCACAGCAGATGCAACCACGGAAGCGGCCCCGGGGGACACGGTGCCAACCTCTCATCGAACGGACGACCAAGCACATGGGCGCACAACTGAGTCCGTCGAAACAACCGACGGTGGGCGGAAGATTCGCCGTCGGGATGGAATCGCCGACAATGGTGGTGACCGGCCGGCGGACGACACAGCGACATCGCCAGCTTCTGTTTCGGGACCGCAGCCAGCGGACTCCAAGAAGAACACCGGAACCGCGCCGGTCAT
>JGI12330J12834_1000512_pt1 | contig 12244 bp, 16 predicted proteins | sample A23E1SouthBayCA_FD_12834 | JGI IMG/M metagenome (IMG submission 12834) | reverse complement strand
AATATCGGCTTGAGGCGACTTTGCCATCGCTCACTGTTGTAGAGCCGGTTGAACTCATCCCGCAGTTCGACTCTCGTCGAAGAGCGAAGTATGAACGTGAGCTGTCCCTGAGTAAACGACTCCGGGTTTCGAATGAGATGGACGAAATGGAGGCGGAACCCCGTACTCCCGTGGGTCGCTGTGTGGTCGAGTGTTGGTTCTAACTCGTCATCGTCCAGGTACCATCCAGTCCTGAAGAGACAGCCCCATTTCGAGTGGTCTTGGCGGGTATGCCAGTTATCAGTCCATAGCTCATCATCAACGTGACTGCGGAACAGCTCTGGCCAGTCCTCTATCGATCGTTCACGGAGTGATTCGGCAGCGTCGAGGAGTTCATCGATGTCGGTTCTGTACTCGGCGAGTAGCCGAATCTTCTCCTTTTGGATTTTCGTGAATTCGTCGTCTTCCATGCTTGCTACCGTAGTTATCGTCGAGAGGAACTCTCGGAGTTGGCTAACGCTTCGTTCCGGATATCGCCCGTGAGATCGCTTGAGCTCCGACTCAAACGTCTCCACAAGATGCCGCCAATACAGATCATCAAAACCAGGAGCCTTCGAGTCTAGTGCGTATTCTTTCGAGACGAAGAGATAATGCTGTCCCCCGTCAGGGTACTCGTCTTTTTCATCGTTCCCGATGTGAGAGTCGTCGATATATCGGTGGGTTTGCTGAGTACCCTCAGATGCATCCACCTTCAGTTCGATACAGACAAACCACTCCCCAGGGACACGGATCACGATGTCCGGACGGTTGTTCTGGGGAGAGGAGACTTCCGTATCGACCTCGACGGAGTCAAGATGGCGGTGAAGGTAGTCTACAGAGATGGACGTCTCCCGCTCAACAGTGTCCAGGAAGCTCTTGAGCAGGTCTGCTTCGAAGCCATGAGGCTGCGTTGGATCGATGTAGTAGGCCAGCAGTGTGTTCCATTCCTGTTCAGACCTTGCTGAACCGAGAATACGGAGTATCGATTTTGGCGGCTCAGAAACCGTCGGCAGTGCTTCGAGGGAGGTTCGAAGCTCACGGAATCGTTCCTCCAGTTGTTCATCCACTGCCATTAGTGAACATTCGCCATGAAGTGTTATAAAACCTGGATGGAGTGGTACAGATGCAATCTCGGAGGTGCCTGGTGATGGTGCTCCCTAGTAGCGATTCTGTGCCACTTGACAATGAGCAGGTGGTGATTGATGCCGGAGAGACAGGCTCGGCTCTCTCCAGTTGTTCCTACCTCTCGTCTATGAACACCGGGAATAGGCCCGGCTATAAGTTCCCATCCTGCCAACCAATCGGATATGCCCTCGGAAACGGTTTCACCCTTCAAATTTCTCTGGCAGCATCGATATCCGTTCGCGTACTGGGATAATCGGCTTGAAAAGATCAACCCACACAACGAACAAGACCGGCTAGAAGCCCTCTACACTCTTGTTCAGCTCACGGATGTCTACTCCCACGTCTTCGCAGCCTATGTCCGAAATCCGGAGCTCCCCTGGTTCTTCATCAAAGAGAATACTTTCAGAGGCGATATAGACGGGGTTCTGGACAAGTTGCGAACGGAAGGAATGGCAACGGTAGGAACGCTTTCAGACGACCCAGAAGGACTCGCAACGATCGAATTTGATGAAGACTATGATCTGGACGAACTAGATGCGATTGCTGGTGCGCTGCTCGGGTGTCCAGCCACCATCAATCAGGAGACAAAGTCTGTTGAGTTCGAAGAGTCACCAGACATCCACAGAGGGGTTTGTAATGCAATTCTTGATTTCGCGGAGAATAACAAGGCCCTCCTGAACGACTTCAAACACGGCTTTCGTATCCTACCTGTCTCTCCCGACGACATTGCCCACGTAGTTGGATCATCAATGCTACTGGACGAGGAAGACGAGGCTGCATTCGAGGAGACCCTTGATGAACTGGAAAAGGAACTTGGGGGTGCCGAGTGGGGGTTCTGTTTCGCTCGAATGTACACTGAAAGTGCAGACTACGGACACGATGTTCAATTGGACTTCTACCAAGTCGATGCATGGACTTGCTACAAATTCGCCGAGTTGACCCTTGATGCTCTGTACAATTTGATATCACCAAAAGGAGGGATTATGCTTGAAGAGAGTCTTGCTGAGCTTCCAAATTTAGTGCTTGAGGGCGAGGAGAGTTTCATGAACCATGTACTAGGGTTTTCTACGCCACTTAGGGATGACCCGGACACGGTCATATCAAAAGACGAGCACCCATCTGGATAGAATGATAGCGTGGGAACGACTTATACCGAAGTCGCAGGAATGCTGAACCACCAATGAAAGCGGATACTCTCGATTTAAAGGATATCTTTCGGAAGGATACGCGGTACGTCGTTCCCCGGTTCCAGCGTCCATATGTGTGGAAGGAGGAAGAACACTGGCAGCCTCTCTGGGAGGATCTTCAGCTCGTTGTGGACGAATTGATGGATCGGCAGGCCGGAGCGAGTACCAGTATCGAACGCCAGGAGGCCCAGCAGAACACGTCTCCGCATTTCTTGGGCGCCGTCGTTCTCGACCAGCAATCCACGCCCACACAAAAGCTGGAAACACGAGAGATCATCGACGGGCAACAGCGCCTCATTACCCTCCAAGTGCTCCTCTCTGCGGTACACTTCGTAGCAAGCGATTTCGGCTATAGGGAGCCCGCGTCCTTGGTGGAGAAGCTAATGTACAACGACAAGGATTTGACTGTCACCGAGACAGATCGGCTGAAGGTGTGGCCGATCGAGGCGGATCAGGACGCCTTCATTGATGTGATGACGTTCTCAGATCCGGAATCGGATCACGCCGAACTCGACGGTGACGAAAATTTGGAAGAGTGTTTCCAGTACTTCAGTGACGAGATTCGGGAGTGGGCGGAAGCGGGAGAAGAATCTCCCGAGGAACATCTCGATGCGCTTGTCACGACTATGTGGCACCTCCTGCGTGTCGTCGTAATCGACCTCGAATCGAACGACGATGCGCAGGTCATCTTCGAGACGCTGAACGCCCGTGGGACACCGTTGCTCGCCGCGGATCTGATCAAGAACTACCTCTTCCGAGAGGCAACTCTCCAGCACAACGATCCCGGCGAGCTACACGACAAGTACTGGAAGCAGTTCGACGAGGACGACTGGCGTGTAGATGTCTCTCAAGGTCGGTTGGATCGACCCCGTATAGACGTGTTCATCATGCACTGGCTCACCATGCGGATGAGCCAGCAGGTACGAGCAAAGAAGCTGTTCCCGGCATTCCGGAGATATCTCGACAGAACAGAGCTTTCTGTCGAGGAGATCGTGAAAGACATCGACTACTACGCATCCATCTATGAGACCATCTCGGAACCCGATCGTGGATCCAGGGAAGGAATCTTCTTCCACCGGTTGGATGTCCTCGATACGACAACTCCGTATCCGGTTCTCCTCTACCTGTTCGGTCAGGAGAGCGTCCCACAGCCCCAGCGAGTGAAAGCCATCGAAGCTATCGAGAGTTGGCTGATGCGCCGGATGCTGTCACGGTTAACCTCGAAGAACTACAACAAGATCTTCATCGAACTACTCGACGAACTCAAGACGCAGGCTGATGCCCGTGCCGGTGATACTGTCGTCGAGTTCTTCCGCAGCAAAGAAGGTGAAAGCGATTACTGGCCTAGCGACGGGAAGCTTACTGACTCGATGGTGAATTCGGAGCATTGGGGAATCACTAATCAGCGACGACTCAAGATGGTGTTCGCGGCCATCGAACGAGAGTTGCGTAACACCGGGTACAGCGAAACGCTGGAGTTCACGCAGGACTTGGAAATCGAGCATATTCTTCCTCAAAAGTGGTCTACGCATTGGTCACTTCCTGGTGAACGGCCCGCTGAAGTAGAACGGATGGAACGTGACGAGATAAAGAATCGGGTGGGGAACCTTACGATTCTGACGGACAAGCTGAACCCCTCGATCTCTAATGCTGCATGGGATGACAAGCGCGAGGCGATTCAGGAGCACACCGTTCTCCGTTTGAATAAACACTTGGTTTCAAGCTGGCCGTACGAATGGGACGAAGAGACGATTGCAGAGCGTGGAGAGTGGCTATCGGAGCAGGCAAGCGAAGTCTGGCCAGAACCGAATGCGGATTACTGGGACGAGTGACACTCGTCTGAAGTAATCACACCAAGCCGTCTACAGCCAAGCTAGACGCTTTCTAGTGCGCCACCAGAATCAAACATTTTGAAACTCAGTTGTAATGTTTATAGAATGGAATATATGCAACGAACGCCATAACAATGAGTGAAGCATGTGCGATATTTGAACTAGTTCCGTTAAAGATCACTCCCAATATCGCGAGAATTGCGAAAAAGGAGAGTGATACGAGATAGTCCGACGCATCCCAATCGAATGAGTTGCTCTTTTGTTGATTGTTCGTTGGTGCCATTACATCCCCGTGAATCGCGTTGTGGCACCGCTCACAGACTGTCTTGAGGTTCGTTAAATCATCTGACCCACCGTTGCTTTTAGGCACGATATGGTGAGCATGCAGCTCTGCTTGACCATTCGCTCCTCCCTTGGCACCACAATTTTGGCATTTATAATTATCTCTTTTGTAAACTTTCTTCCGGCGATTATCCCAGTCAGGTGGATAATTCTGCGAAACCATTATTTACCGGTCTAATTCTTACAGTACAAAGAAGTGCGCATCTCCATTCTGGAACCCTGAGCTTAATAAATGACCGCGCTGACTCGGGGCGGCACTCCTGACGGAACTCGTTTCACGGGTAGTTCATGCCGGAAGACAGTACTAGGAGGTCATCTACATTCGGCGGAAGACCTGTATCCCATATGAACCCCAATACAGACGAATTCTATCGAGTCTCCAGATATCACTAGAAAACCCATAACGGATGCGAACCGCCATGCCGACGCCTACACCTTGCAAACCACACGCAAGCGATAAGTACACTCCATAAAACACCCAAATAACGTGGTTCAACTCGCAATCGAGAATTTCTGCGACGAACTCAATCTCCGCGTCCCCACCCACATTGAACCCATCCTCCTCGGACAAAAAGACAAGGTCGGTAAACAAGACCTCGAACAAGATCCCGAACAATTCGTCTGCCAATACCTCATCTGGCCGATCTGTGAAGCCATCGGCCTCGACTACATCAGTGAATGGTACCACGAGGGACACGGCGGCTCTATAGACCTCTATGTCCGAAACACGAACCAGCCGATATTTGGCGAATGCAAACGCCTCAACCACTACAAACGCGCAATCAAAGACCTCCGAAATTACCTACACCACAGGACGGCACATACCCAATATGGTATCGCCACCGACGGCATCAACTGGCTGTTCATCCGCGAACCAGAAGATCAGCGGAAAAACGCCGAAGTACTCGAATACCACTCCTTCAGAGGCGCACTCTTCGACACACTCATCTCCGCCGGCGCTGTCCAGCCCCAACTCCAGGGTAAACGAGTCCTTTGGAACTCCTCCGTCGGAAAAGTAGCTAAAGCCCCATACCAACGATATGGAAAACTCCACAGGGAACCCATTGAGGACTCCATTCAACGGTTCAAAGAAAAATTCTCGCCCAGTAACTTGTCCACCTACTCCGATGCACAAGGACACGACAAACCACTCACCACCTATAACAGCAACTCATCAGAGAACCGCTCAGAAACTACACTCGACGACTTCAACTAACCGACTCTTCTGAATCCCTCAACTGGTCATAGATACAGTGAGCGTTGGCGAGTACAGTTCCTGAATTCCCCGTGTTAGATTCCCCACTCGGTTTCGGCCTCTTCACCGATGGCTCGCCGTCAACTCCGCTAGCAGGATCGTGAACATAGTCCCTGAAATCGTTCGGGCTGAATCCGCAATTAGTTCCAATTGCGCGGCTCCTGCGTTCGTCGGCCACGCTACGGGCTTCATCAGCGGTAAACGCAGCATCAATATCACCAACTGCCATCACGATTTCGCGTTCATCGTCTTTACCGATTAATTGTGCTTAGAAGGGCTGTGCCTGGTGATGCTGTAAAATCCAATTTCTCGGCTATAGGTTAGCAAGCACTACGAGAATACTATCTACAATCAGGACGACACCGATACCCAGCAGAAAACCAGTCACAATACGCAGTCTGTTCGTGCTCTCTCGTTTCCCGAGTAGCTGAGTGAAACCATCAACACCACCTGGAATCAAGAATAATACACCCATCAGGAAGAGCCAAACCGGACGAATCGGGATACTCCATAGCCGGGTAGCGAGGATTCCAAGGACACCACTTGAGTACATACCAGTACAGCGAGCACAGAGACCGAAGTACCGGCCATGGTAGGAAATGGATCGATCGGGTCTGGAATGACACAATGGATACGGTCGGAGAAATGAGTTCGATAGACGGAATATCGCATCGAGGAACCGGTTCACTCCGAGAACCCTGTATTGCATTCTACGCAGTTGTTGTTTGCCCGGTGATTGTGCCACCCGCAATCCGGGCACTCTTTTGTTGACTCTGATGGCTTATTGTGCCGCGAGCTCCTCGAAAGTCCTAGTGCACGTCTCACTGTTGACCGACCATGTCTCGTCAAGAGGAAGGGCCAGCCAACGGCTACCAAAAATGTTGTCCCTGCCAGCATGATTTCACCGTTAATTAGGAACCATAACCCAAGCAGGCAACCGATCCAAAGTGAGCCCAGAACTGCGACTACTTCGATAACGTCTGTGTTGAGCCCGATCGTATCTGAACCTTCGTCAGTCGGCGGCTCTACAGACCCGGTTGACTCGCTTTCTGCTCCAGAATGGGTCTCATCGGTCATACCGAATCCAGCTCTTCGCCACAGTCATGGCAATAGTTATTCTCTCGGCTGTTCTGCCAACCGCAGGTCTGGCAAACCACGTTTGAGCGGGACTCGGTGGACGTCTTGGAGTCCGATGTCTGTTTTACGTTTTCAGGGGTTGAATCCATGAGATTCTCGACGCCCCACTCTGCACCGGATTCAGTGAATATCAGCCAGAATGGAGACGCCACCAGACAACCGGTAATGATGAACGACACGAAATTACTACCATCTAGGAGAAGGGTGCTTCCCAATCCACCCAAGAGGAAGAACCCGATTACTATTCCCCAAGAGGTCGCTGGATCTGTGTTTGCGCTTAAGGTCTCGTCGTTTGTAGCCTCATCACTCATTTTGAATGTATTGACTTCGTGTTGAATCTTGCATTTGGGCCGCCTCCAGGCAATTCAGGAAGATAGCTGAACACCACAGTCGTGGCAATACTGGTTTTGGCGGGGGTTCTGCCATCCGCACTCGGAACACACTTGCTTTGACGTACCCGATTGCTGCTCCTGTTGCTGGCTCAGTGAGTTTTCCTTCCCCTCATTATAATTCCGTTGAGCATCTTTGAGCATTACTTGACCACCCTCCGTGAGAAACAGAGGCAGTCCAAACCCTATCGCTAATACCAGTAATGCAAGAACCGGGTTACCAGTAGAAGTGAGCCAGAACGACAGGACAATGCCCAACCCAATAGACGAGATAGATGCTATCGATTCTGTCTTACTGGGGTCAATCCGCTCATCGCGGCGGTAATTCCAGTCGTCAGGCGACAACTCCTCCTGGTTGCTATCAGTCATTCCCTCTCAGGGGATTTAAATGTAAACCCACAGTCCCCGCAGTGATTCGCTTCTGTCGGGTTCTCCATCCCACAGTCAGGACAGATTCGTTTCGGCTCTGAGCTACTATTATCTGAGACCGTGATCTGTTGTTGCTGTTGCTGCTTCGAGCCACAGCAGCCGACCATCCCCACACCCAGAAGGCCTACTAAGGTCATCCCAATTCCCGCGAATTCTACGAACAAAATTTGAACTGTCTCATCCTTCCCCTAGCCACGTATAAACTCGTGGATGTCGAAACCTAAGCAAACCTAGAAGCCAGGTGTCGGTGTCGAACAAGATCCTAAATCCCGCAGAACCAAGACTAGAACTCGTGCAGCTCCCTCTGACGTAGATTCTCCTTGGAACGTGCAATCTCGTCCTGCTACAGAACGCGGACTTCTTGTAGCCGCCGTAATAGTTCAAGACGGATGGCCTTCGCACAGGATGAGTTACTAGAGCAGCTACAGCAGGTTGACGCCTACGAGTTCGAACAATTTGTTGCGAAACTCTGGGAGGTGCAGAACTGGGATACCTATGTGACCAAGGAGGCAGATGACGGCGGTGTTGATGTTGTCGTCGAAAAGTCAACACCATTCCCCAGGAAGCAAGTGATTCAGGTCAAGAGGTATGAGCCCTCGAATTCAGTCGGGCGACCGGAGATTCAGCAGTATGCCAGCCTCCGGCAGGAACAAACTGACGTAGATATGGTAGTCGTATTGACTACTGGCCGGTTTACCGATGGTGCAGAGGATGTGGCGAGAAAGCTCAATGTGAAGCTCATTGATGGCCCTCAACTCTATAATCTCATTGAAGCTCTTGATGCATTCCAGCTTGCCCAATCATACGTTGACTCGGAAGTAAACGGAGTTGGGACTTCTTCAACCGGATCCGAAGACGTCTCCACTGACACGCCAGTACGTGAAGGAAATCCGGCTGAGGGTGCACAATCAATAACTGGGTTTGAACACAAGTCGGAGCTCAACGATGTCCCCACACATCTTCCAGTCCTCATAAAGCTCCGAGAAACGATCACTAAGGAGATCAGAGAGCTCCAATCCGAAGCTGACCGCGCTGAGAATGCATTCCACGGAGAGCGCTACTTTGACGCAGTAGAACAGTATGAAGAAGTAAATCGACGACGAATTAGACTTCGGCAGGAAATCGCTCGATACGACGGCGGTCTCACTCATATCGATAGCAATAGTGTTGAACATCTTCCCTCTGCAAGGACGTTCGCTACAGACCTTGCCCAAATCACAGAGAAGGTAAATGAGCACTTCCAGGAAGCTTACCGAATTGCTGAGCGAGCAAAAGGACTAGAACTTCTGGTAGCCGAAATCTCTGACCGAGTAGAATCAATCAAGGATTGTATAGAGAGAGGCGATCGGATGCGGCAGAATGCCGAGGTTGAGAGAGCGCATTCGAAATACGAACAAGCGGAATCTGACCTTGGACAGGCACATGAGACGATGGAGATCTATCAGGGATTAGTCTCGACGTACGATGACGCAGTGATTGATTGCCACTCTGGCATCCCTCAGGAGGTTTCCCTCTCAGACCTCGAAACGGAAATCGCCTCTCGATTCGATTCGAAAGAGGAGCTCGTGGAGAGACAGCATATCGCCAAGAATGCGGCTGGGTCATTCAGTGAGAGTTTGCTCACCGACAACAGCGGTGAGCTATTTGACAAGGATCTAATTGAGTACATCAGAGAAGACGAGAAACTTGAGTTCGTATTCGTACCGCCGAGGATGGGCTTCAAGGTTGCTTCTTCTGAGGGGACAGAAGGGACACCACAACATGACCCCCTACAAACGGGTTCTAGTTTCCTGGTAGTAACGAATCAGAGGATTCTGTATGTTGCCGGCGTGGATGATCACGACGAAACTTGGAGCATTCCATATAACGAACTGTCGAGTGTAACCGTTTCAACAGAGGCTACGTCAGGAAGCATCCAGTTCATCAGCTCCGACGGGACAGAATATAAGTTCGAGGGGCTGAGAAGCGAGATATCCGGATTGAAGCGAGCGAGCGACTACATCAATAACCAAGTGAAGTAATCAGACTGCGGGGTTCCCGCTCTATTTGGAGAGGGACGATGGATTCTGTACCCTTTTGACAAACCAACCCTGCCAGCGTACCCCGTCTTCGAAGAGAGTGACCCCCTCACCGAAATATTTCTTTGAAATCACTCAATATTGGAGAAGTCACCTTCACGTTGAAAGACGTAGGCGGGTGATCGCCAGAAGCCATCATCAATCGGCTCGTTGTTACTTACTTTCCGTAGTTCCGTCATCGGGAAGGGATCACCGAGTTCCATCCCTTGCCGAACAATATACGTCGTCTTGTCTAATTCATCGTTGTGGTCGCTGTACGTGTCGTTCTTGCTGATGTGGTTCCGGAACTCTTCAGCCTCAGTCGAGTCGGGATCCGGATCGATGATAAGATTCGTGATTATGCCAATGTGAGTGACTGTATCGCCACTACGGTAATAGATTGGAAGTTGCCCGTGGGCGTCGAAGGCAGCCTCTGCTGACCTCAAGATACTACTCGACCGGTGAGTGATGGCCTCGAACTCAACCAATTCGCTAAGCCGTTCACTGTAGTTCTTAGAAAGGATTGCAACGTTCGGGTGTTTCCGGACTTCGCGCTGTAACCCCGACCAACTTTGCCCGCTCGTAGCTGATTTCGATTTATCGAGGTTCTTCGCCTCTTCAAGATGCTGCATCATTCCATCAAGGGATCCCGATTCTCGGTCTTCTATGGGTTCATCCTGCTCAGCCATGTATTGCCATAGGAGAACTCATCAACTTCGGATAAACCTTCGTCACGTGTGGATTATAGGGTGGATCAACGGGAGTTGAATCCAATCAGCGGGTCAGTACAGCAGTACTGCGTCCTGCTTTTAAATAGAACAAGGAAATGGTTTCCACACTCGGGACAGTTGACCCTCGCTTTCCCATCAGACTCGTCCTTGTCCTCTACAGTCGTACTGTCGCGGGGAATCAAAGCAACGGCTTGGGCATTGCATTCCGGGCATCGCACCCATTCGGACTTCGGCGGTTCGGACACAGATAATCCCGTGATACCCACCCGCGTAAAAATCACCATGAGGGAGGGTATTTTTGTGACCCCAGATTTTGAAACTGGCGCAGAGTAGGCACCTTGGCAAGACAACCCAGTAGGCTTTATGTGTGACACTCATTTATAAACCATGTCCCAGGCCCCACCCTCTGTTCTACCGTCTACCCTTGACATTATTACCCGCGAGTGGGGAGAAATAAACGAGCGTGAGGTGCTAGAGTACAGTGAAGAAACTGATACGTACTGGGCGCAACTCGACAGTACGGAGCCGGTGTATATGCAGGTTCTCTCAGCCATCGCAACAATCTCAGGAACGCGGCCAACGGAATTACTACCACTATATACTGGAATTGGCGAGGAGGGACTGGAGGAATTGGCCTCCCTGGAGATCACCGAGGCAGTCATCGGAGAGGTCACGCTATCACTATCGTATGTTGACTACGAAATCAGCGTCTATAGTGATGGAGCAATTGCGGTGAAACCGCCTTGCTAAGGTATCCCAGAAATAGGAACCTTAGAAAATCCCCACTGGTGGTCGGTGAATGGAACACAACGGCGAAAGGCGGTTTGAGGATAATTGTAGATAGCTTCGGGAATCCCCCGCGAACGGCGATGTTCTCGACACCCGCTCGCCCCGGCGGGTCGCTCGACCTGCACCGGAGCATCCCGGGATACCTTTGCGTGGGTGAGAATTTCGCAGAATCTCTTAGAATACGGCACGGGAAGTTTTACGAGACAGCCACCTCCCCAGTCCCTATGGTCAAGGCTGACCGCCGCGAAGAACTCCGCAACCAACTCCAAGACCACTTCGCACGTGTAGAGGAGAACGAGGAGTGGCCCGGAAACTATTGGATGGAGGTTGACTTCGAGACTGACGGAGGGACAACTACACTACAGTTCCAGTTCGGTTCGTTCAACATTACAGGACTGGACGAAGAGGAACAGTTCGAAACTACCCGGGAACTCGTGGAAGACGAGGGCCTCAACATCCAGACGGAGGTGGATGTTGCAATTACGACGACGGACGAGACTCACGACATTGACGAAGTAGTTCGAATTATGGGCCGAATCTTCAATGAAGTTTATGGCGCTGATTTCAGCGACATCGAGGATATCCGAGAGCTTGAGTTCTGATACGGGGTGGGTAGCCCTTGAAGGTGCCCGTTATAAACTCGACATCGACTAAGACGACGTCGAAACTCACTCAACGAGCGACGTGATCATCTCGTTCGGCACGCCCAAGGCGACCGAGGCTGGCGACTACAGGACACGGTGAGATTCTTTAAACACACCCACGAGGGTAGCGTTCTCAGCCGCGTATTCGACGGAAGAGAATCAGAATCAAGATTTGATTTCACCGCTTCGCAGTATGGATTTCAGCTACCTGAACAAAGTGGAACAAAGGAGCAATCGATAGTCAGAAAAAGCCATTACAGGGCGTCTAGGAGTAGATTAGGTGTCGATAGAGAGCGGATTTTGTCCATC
>JGI12330J12834_1000492_pt1 | contig 12492 bp, 8 predicted proteins | sample A23E1SouthBayCA_FD_12834 | JGI IMG/M metagenome (IMG submission 12834) | reverse complement strand
TGTTATTTTCAGATAGATTGAATATACGGGCGTGGCTTGGACCAGATGACGATGGCAGACAACAAGTTCAGTCAGTTCCTGTCGGACCACCCGCGAATGATTGGCGTGCTGTTCACGATGATGGTGTTCCTGTCGAGTACGGGAGCAGCAGTCGCAGACACTGGCGCAGGTGTCAACGTCGGCCCTTAAACGAAGTTTTCCTCAAGTAGCTCGTCGCTCCACCGCAAGTCGTCGTTGTGAAGAACGGGTATCATGGTACGCTGGAAGAACTCCCTGAGCTCTGTCTCCGTCACGTCAAACGTCCCAACCTCGCCTGAGTTGATGTATCGGACTGTGTTCTTCTGAACGTAAGGTGTGATAAGAGACCCCATAGACACACTAGTCGTCGGGTACGCAGAGACCGTCAATTCGAACCCGGACTCAACCGTGTCCAACACTGCTGACAGTGGAACAGCGTTCGGACTCTGCACCAGTTGGTACGTTCCGTCGCCGATGGTGATGTACTGGTTCCCGAACAGCGTTACGTTCCGCGCGACGGAGAGCCCCGAGAGCAGCGAGAACCCGTTGTTTAGGAGGCGGGCGAGCGCCCGCCCGATGCGGACCGCCGGGTCGTTGCTGATGTCGGTGAGCGTGACGATGCCGCCGCGACTCCCGCGGTCGACGAGCGCCTGCCCCTGAATGTAGGACTTACAGGCGTTCAGGAGGAACGCGCGGACGCCCGTCGACTCCAGCGTTCGGGCGTCGAAGAGACCGTCCTCGCAGAGGAACCCGCCCTCCTCGACGTGCCCGATGTAGTGCAGGAAGTCGAGGTCCGTCTGCAGCAAGTCCGCCAGTTCGTCCGTCGAGAGGTCGTAGTGGACGGCGATGTCGAACTCGAAGAAGTCCCGGGCGCCGTAGAACTCCTCGACGACGTCTTCCTCGGTCATCTCCGGGTCGTTGCAGACGATGTCGATCCGGATAGAGTCCCGGCTCGGAGTGTCGTACTCGAACCGCCGCCGGTAGTACTCGGCTGCGCCCTTGCTCGCGCCCAGCGGGAAGCCGTCCGCGAGCCAGACGTGCTCGATGGCGTCCGTCGACTCTGGTTTCACTACCCCCGTGGCCTCACTGGTCGCCGCCGACGCGCTGCGGACGAGGGCGCGGTCGCTCCTGAGGAACGACGTCACCGCCTCCGGCTCCTCCCGGACCTCGGGGTCGTCGCCGTCGGGGTCGTGGATGCGTATCTCCGCGAGGTCGTTGACGACGAACGGCAGCGACTCCATGCGGGTGCCGTCCGGCGCCACGTCCGCCGTGAGCTTCCACTGCGGGACGTGCGGCTCGGTGACCTCGTAGGGGACGTCGAGGTAGGTCTTCAGCCGTTCGGCGAGCGGCGCCTCGTAGGCGGCTCGCAGGTCGAACTCGAGGTCGTCGTCGACGACCTGTCGCTCGTGGAGGTCGACGGGGTAGAGCCCCTCTGTGCGAACGACACAGTCCAGCAGGAACACGTGTTTCAGCAGCGTCGTCACCTCGTCCTCGAACTCGCGGTCGACGCCGAGCGGGTGGCGTTCGCCGTCCAGCACCAGCGCCCGTTCGTCGCCCGGTCGGACCGCCGCGCCGAGGTAGTACGACAGCGAGCTCACGCGGTAGAGGTCCCCCCAGTCGCGCGGAATCTCGATGACGACGTCCGTCTCCGGCGGCTCCAGGTGGTCGGGTGCGTCGAACGCCTCGCCGCGCTCGACGAGCGGCGGGTGGCCGCGCAGGGTCGGAAACGACCGCTCCGGCGTCGTCGTCTTCAGCGCCGACCCGAACAGGGAAATGGCGCGCATCGCGTCTTCGACTCCGTCACCGATGGTAATCGTGCCCGACGGCGACTCGTGGAGCGAGCGGGCGGCCAACCCCACGCTCGTCGGCTCCTCGAACTCGACGAACGTGGTGTTCTCCTCGCGCCGGATCTGGAGCGGCGCTTCGACGGCCAACTGGAGTTTCATCGGCCCGACGTCGACGTCGAGCGAGTACTTCCGGTGTGGGTACTCGTCGACCTCCTGGTTCGCGGACTGGCCGACGTACGTCCCGCCGTTCGTCCAGACGGAGACGTTCAACAACTGGGGCAACTCGAGGTGCTGGACTTCGATACGCACGGCGCTGTCCACCGGGAGCGCGAACAGGTCCTCGTCGGCCGGCTCCGGGTCGACGAGGACGTCGGTGTACAGCTCGAACTGCGCGTTCTCGATGGGGTCCTGCACTCGGAGGCCGGACGGCCGTGCCGTCGGTGTGAACGTCGGCTTCACTGCATCCCCCTCCGCGCGTGCGCCGGGAGCGCTGGGCGCTGCCCGCGCTCCTCGTGGCGACTCCCGGCAGCAGCAGCGTGGTCTTCGAGTGCCATGGTGTTCGGATTCGGGCTCCGAGAGAGGCGTCCGGGTCGGTTAACTGCGCCGGTCGACTGGCACGCCTCGTCGATTGTCAGAAGCACGCGCGGCACGCCGGATAAAGATTCGGCCGTCGTCAGTCGATGACGACCAGCACGTCGCCCATGTCGACGCTGTCGTCCTCGCTGACCGCGACCTGCGTGACGGTGCCGCCGTGGGAGGCGACCACGTCGTTCTCCATCTTCATCGCCTCCAGGACGACGAGCACGTCGCCGGGCTCGACCTCGTCGCCCTCGGAGACGTTCACGTCCAGGATGGTGCCCTGCATCTCGGCCTCGACGGTCTCGCCGTCGCTCTCCACGACCGTCTCGCTGTCGTCGCTGCCGCCCGCGGGCTCGGGGCGCTCGCCGCCGCTGCTCCCGCCGGTGGCGAGCTGGGCCGCGCCGCGCTCCTCGAGGTTGACCTCGAAGCGCTTGCCGTTGACTTCGACCGTGAAGTCGCGCTCGACGACGTCCTCGTCGCTGCCCTCGGAGGTGGTGTCGCCGCCCCACCGCTCCTGGGCGTCGGCGACGCGCTCCTCGTCGAGGTCCTCGTCGAGGTACTTCGTCGTGTGCGTGCCCCCGACGAACTCGTCGTCTTCGAGCATCAGGCGGTGGAACGGGACGATGGTCGGGATGCCCTCGATGTCGTACTCGGCGAGCGCGCGCCGGGACCGCGCCAGACACTCCTCGCGGTCGCCGCCGTGCACGATGAGCTTCGCGACCATCGAGTCGTAGTCGGTGACGAGGTCGTCGCCCTGCCGGAGCGCGTCGTCGACCCGCACGCCGATGCCGCCCGGCGCGTCGTACGTCTCCAGCTCGCCGCCAGTCGCCGGCGCGAAGTCGTTGGCGGCGTTCTCCGCGTTGATGCGGTACTCGACCGCGTGGCCGTCCAGCTCGACGTCGTCCTGCGCGAACGTGAGTTCCTCGTCGGACGCGACCTTGAGCTGCCACTTCACGATGTCGATGCCTGTCAGTTCCTCCGTGACGGTGTGCTCGACCTGGATACGGGTGTTCACTTCGAGGAAGTAGAAGTCCGTCTCCGGCCCGAGGAGTTCGCCGGGCTCCCGGTCGGGGTCTTCCTCGACGAGGAACTCGAAGGTGCCCGCGTTGTAGTAGCCCGCGGAGTCCGCGCCNCGACGGGCTGCGCGGCCNATCTCCTCCCGGAGTTCGTCGGTGAGCGCGGGGCTCGGCCCCTCCTCGATGACCTTCTGGTGGCGGCGCTGCAGCGAGCAGTCCCGCTCGCCGAGGTGCCGGACGTTCCCGTGGTGGTCGGCGAGAATCTGGACCTCGATGTGACGAGGGTTCTCCAGGTAGCGCTCCAGGTAGACGTTCGCGTTGTCGAAGTACGCCTCGCCCTCGCGCTCGGCGGACTCCAGTTGGTCCTCGGCCTCGTCCTCGCTCCGCACGATTTTCATGCCGCGGCCGCCACCGCCGCCCTCGGCCTTGATGGCGATGGGGTAGCCGTGCTCCTCGCCGAACTCGTGAATCTCCTCGACGGACTCCACTGGGTCGGTGGTGCCGGGGACGATGGGCACGTCGGCCTCCCGCATCGTCTTCCGCGCGCTGGTCTTCTCGCCGAGCTGGCGCATCGAGTCGGCGGACGGGCCGACCCACGTGACGCCGTCGGTGTCCTCGACTTTGCCCGCGAACTCGGCGTTCTCCGCGAGGAAGCCGTAGCCCGGGTGGATGGCGTCCGCGTCGGCCTGCTTCGCGGCGTCGATGATGCCCTCGTGGTCGAGGTAGGAGTCTGCCGCGCGCGCCGGCCCGACGTTGTACGCCTCGTCCGCGTACCGGACGTGGCCCGCGTGTTTGTCGGCGTCACTGTAGACGGCGACTGTGTCGACACCGAGGTCGTCACAGGCCCGCATCACCCGCACCGCGATTTCGCCGCGGTTCGCGACGAGCACCTTCTCGAACATTCTTGAACGTTCGTTCTTGGGACGCCCTACTCATAGCTTCGGTTCTGGGACGGCCAGACGGTTGTCCTGGTGGGCCGCCCAAGGACGCTGACCAGGGTGCGTGGACACCCGGCGGACCCACACGAGTCGCAGGACCGGCAAGCGTCCGGGGACGGGCAAAGTCTTTTGACCGACGGCCGACCTGTTGGTTCCGTGACTGGGGATTGGGACACGTCTCGACGGCGACTTCTGGCCGCGCTCGGAGCCGCTACAGCTGGTGGTACGGCCGGCTGTAGCGGGCAATCGTCGGACACCACCGACGAGGGAGCCGCGACGGAGACAGTAGTCTTCACAGACACGGAGGCGACGACCACGACGGCCGAGACGACCCGGGAGTCAGACATCTCGACGACGACCAGCGAGGAACTCATCTTCGGCGGCGGAGACGCCGAGGCGTTCCGCGACGCGCTGGTGCGGGCCTCGGAGATACCGGACGCCACCCTCGAAATCGAACCGGGCACGTATCGCTTCTCCCCGATCCGCGAGCAGGGAGCTGGTACCTGGTGGCACATCCGGGCTCCCGAGGTCGAGGACGTCACTATCGAGGGGAACGGAGCGACGATTTACTACACCGAACCACGGGCAGCGGGCCTCTACTTCAGCTACGGCTCGGACGTCACTGTCCGAGACCTCACAGTCGACTACGACCCCGTCCCGTTCACCCAGGGTAGCGTCGTCGACATTTCGGGGGACAGGCGGACGATCGAACTCGAACTGGACGATGGCTACCCCGGGCTCGACCACGAGATGTTCGACGCGTTCGAGGCGCCCGGCGGAAGCATCCACACGCCCGACGGGGAGTTCATCTCGGGGACCCGGCAGCGAGGGCGACTCGACAAGTACTACTCGGACATCGAGTCCATCGGGGACCGCCGCTATCGCCTCCAACTGGACGAGACGTGTACGACCACCGGGCTCGGGCCGGACCGGAAACTCCTCATCAAAGCTCGGCGCTCGAAACCCGCGTTCTACTTCTTCGCCGTCGACCGGCCGACGGTGTCGAACGTGACCGTGCACGCGTCGAACGGCGGCGGATTCCTCATGGACGTCTGCGACAGCCCGACCGTTCGGGACTGCGTCGTCGCGCCGCCCGCGGACAGCGATCGGCTCATCGGTATCGACTCCGACGGCGTGCGGTTCGTGAACGACACGGGGCCGCCGACGGTCGAGAACAGCCGCTTCGAGTACACCGGCGACGACCCCGTCGTCGTCCAGCAGACCATGACCTCCGTGACCGAGGTCGTCGACGACCGGACCGTCCGGGTCGCCGAGTGGCACCCGTGGGTCGTCGGCCCCGACGACCAGTTGCGTGGCCTCACACAGTCCGGGGAGGTTCTCGGCGACCTCCCCGCCATCGAGTCCATCGAGTTCAGGTACGACCTGCCGGAGCGGGGGAAACCGGAGACGATCACGTTCGCCGAACCGATCGACGACGTGCTCTCGGAGACGGCTCTCGTCAAGAACGACGCGACAGCCAGCCGGGGGTTCGCGGTTCGGGGGAACACCGTGCGGAACGTCCGCGGCCGTCTCGTGCGAATCGCGGCACCCGACGGCGTGGTGGAGGGGAACACGCTGGAGGGCTCTCACAGCGCTGCCGTGGAGATCGAGTGCGACACGGACGACGCGGCCTACGCCCCCAAAGGCGGGGTCTCTGGCGTCGTCGTCCGCGACAACGACATCGTCCGGCCCGGCATGAACTACCTCGCCGACCGGAGCCCCGCGGGCGTCCGAGTCCACCACCTGCCCCGCGACGGCGAGTCCAGCGAGGGACGGCCGAACAGGGACATCGTCGTCGAGAACAACCGCATCGAACGGGGCGCCCACGCTGGAGTGGAGGTCGAGCACGCCGAGAACGTCGAGATCCGGAACAACGAGCTGGCGGACCTGAACCGACTGTCCTACCCGGGAGAACCGAACTACGGGGTGAGGCTCCGTGCGGTCGAATCCAGCACGGTCACGGGGAATCACCTGAGCGGTCCGGCGGACAGCGTCGACGCGCTCGGCGGCATCTGGGACTCCAGGGACGTCGAGACGGCCGACAACACCGTCGAACGGGACGGCGACCAGTCGCCGGGCGAGTTCGAGGTCCGGCGACCCGTGACCGTGGAGTTCGAACGGGTCGCCGGCGAGGGGGGTCGGGACACCGTCGGCGTCAGATGCTTCGGCCTCGTGCTGACTGACGGCGACGGTCGGTCGGTCCTCTCGGCGAACCTCGGAGAGACGGAGGACGGCCTCGCACTCGGGGACGGAGTGGACACGCCGACGCGTGCGGACGGGAGCAGCTGGCGGTGGCTCGGGAAGAACGGGCTGTCGGCGACGCTGTACTTCACGGAGTCCCAGCTCCGGCGGGCCAAGACTCTGACACTCGACGCCAGCTGTCCGGAGCCGGACATCGAACTGCGCCTGCGAGTCGACGGCGCCGTCACCGACAGCGTCGGCCTGGCGGCGAAAACGCGACGCGAGTACGACATCTCTCTGGAGTAGCGGATTCGGCGTCTGCTCCCGTGCCGGCCACCGGGACGCGCGGCCACGTACCAGAGCGGTCTCCCGGGCTGGTCAGAACCGCTCGCGGCGGCCCGCCGCGCTCCAGGCGTCCGTCGGCGCGCCGTCCGGAACGCGAACCGAGCGCCCGCCGAGGCCTTCGACCCGACCGGCGAACGCCCACTTCCTGTCGGTCCACGTCTCCTCGTCGTCCTCGCCGGCTGCTTCGGCGGCGGCGAGCGCCGAGAGGTGGCTCTGGACGGCCGCGGCGATGGCGGCGGCCTCCTCGTCGGTGGCGTCCTCCGGAATCGAGATGTCGACGGTTCCGGACATCTACAGCGGGATGTTGCCGTGTTTCTTGTCCGGGGTGTCCTCGCGCTTGCTCGACAGCATCTCCAGGTCGTCGACGAGCCGCGGCCGGGTCTCGGTCGGCTCGATGACGGCGTCGAGGTAGCCGCGGTCCGCGGCCGTGTAGGGGTTCGCGAACTCCTCGCGGTACTCGTCGATGAGCTCTTGGCGGCGCGCCTCGGTGTCCTCCGCCTCCGCCAGTTCGTCGTCGTAGAGGACGTTCACCGCGCCCTTCGGCCCCATCACCGCGATTTCGGCGGTCGGCCACGCGTAGTTGACGTCCGCGCCGATGTGCTTGGAGGCCATCACGTCGTAGGCGCCGCCGTAGGCCTTCCGCGTGATGACCGTCATCAGCGGCACGCTCGCCTCGCTGAACGCGTACAGGAGCTTCGCGCCGTGCCGGATGATGCCGTTGTGCTCCTGGTCGGTGCCGGGCAGGAACCCGGGGACGTCCACGAACGTCAGGATGGGGACGTTGAACGAGTCACAGAACCGCACGAACCGGCTGGCCTTCTCGGAGGCCGCGATGTCGAGCGTGCCGGCGTTCACGCGCGGCTGGTTCGCGACGATGCCGATAGAACGGCCGTCGAGTCGCGCGAACCCGACGACGATGTTCTTCGCGTAGTTCTCCTGGACCTCGAAGAACGAGCCCTCGTCCGCGACACTGTCGATTACGTCGGTCATGTCGTAGGGCTTCCGTGGCTGGTCCGGGACGATGGATTCGAGCGCCTCGTCGCGGCGCTCCGGGTCGTCGTAGGGCTCCACCCGCGGTGGGTCCTCGACGTTGTTCTGCGGGAGGTAGGAGAGCAGGCGCTTGATGTTGTCCAGGGCCTCCTCCTCGCTGTCGCAGGCGAAGTGCGCGACCCCGGACTCCGAGGAGTGCGTCGTCGCGCCGCCGAGTTCCTCGAAGCCGACCTCCTCGCCGGTCACCGTCTCGATGACGTCGGGGCCGGTGATGAACATGTGGCTGGTGTCTTTCACCATGAAGACGAAATCCGTGATGGCCGGCGAGTAGACCGCACCGCCCGCACACGGCCCCATGATGGCCGAAATCTGCGGGACGACACCCGAGGCCTTCTCGTTGCGCGTGAAGATTTCGGCGTACCCGCCGAGGGCGTCGACGCCCTCCTGGATGCGGGCGCCCGCGGAGTCGTTCAGGCCGACGACGGGCGCGCCGACCTCCATCGCGCGGTCCATCACCTTCGTCACCTTCTCGGCGAACACCTCGCCGAGGCTCCCGCCGAAGACGGTGAAGTCGTGGGCGAACACGAACGTCGTGCGGCCGTTGACCTCGCCGTAGCCCGTGACGACGCCGTCGCCCGGGAGCTGTTTCTCGTCCATGTCGAAGTTCGTGGACCGGTGCGTGCGGAGCTGGTCCAGCTCGTTGAACGTCCCGTCGTCGAGGAAGTAGTCGATGCGCTCGCGGGCCGTCATCTTCCCCTTCTCGTGCTGGGACTCGATTCGGTCTTCGCCCCCGCCGAGGAGTGCGCTCTCGGTCTTCTCGCGCAGTTCCTCGATGCGCTCTTCCATCGTCATTTGATTGAGAGACGTTTCCGCGACCGACGGCAAAAGGATTCCGAGACGGGGATGGGACGGCTCCGGCTCTGACCGGTCAGAGGACTGAGTCGGCGCGCCGCAGCCCGAGGAACGAGGCGAGCGCGACGAGGACGCTGACGACGACGAACACGCGCGTCTGGCTGAACGTGACGCCGAGCAGTTCCGTCGAGGCGACCGAGACGCCGAGCGCGGCGGCGAGCCCGGAGACGAACGTGAAGATGAGGAAGACCGGGATGAAGACGCCGGCGGCGTACAGCCACGGCGTCGCGAACCGGCTGGCGAACGCGCCCGCGCCGAGTTCGTACTCCGCGATAGCGTCCCGGCCGAGCACCCAGCCGGCGAACAGCAGGAAGCCGACGAGCCCGCCGGTCAGCAGGAGGTCGACGAGGGGCCCCGCGACGACGTCGAAGACGTCCGGGTAGACGGCACAGACGGAGCCAGTGACCGCGAAGACGCCGACGAGGCCGGCGGTCGCGGCCGGCCGCGAGACATCGTGTTCGTCGACGAGGAAGGAGACCGGAATCTCCAGCATCGAGATGGAGGACGACAGCGCAGCGAGCGCGACGACGCCAAAGAAAACGGTGCCGACGAGCTGGCCGTAGGGAAGCGACGCGAACGCGCTCGCGAGGCCGACGAACAGCGCGCCTGGGCCGCCGCTGCCGACTTCGCCGACGAGCGCGAACATGATGGGGAAGACGACGACGCCCGCGAGCACGCCGACGGACGTGTTCAGGACGGCGATGGCGGTGCCGTCGGCGGCCAGCGAGCGGTCCTCGCCGAGGTAGGAGGCGTACGTGAGCATCGTGCCGGCGCCCAGCGAGAGCGTGAACAGCGCCTGGCCGGCCGCCACCGGGAGGATGTCGAGGAAGTTCGCTTCGAGCGCGCCGAAGTCCGGGGACAGCAGGAAGGCGAGCCCCTCGCCCGCGCCGTCGAGCGTGACGCCCCAGGCGGCGAGGGCGACGAGCAGGACGACGACAGCGGGCATCATCACTTTCGTCGCGCTCTCGATGCCGCGTTTGATGCCACGGAGCACGATGAGCGCCGTGACGCCGAGGAAGAGGAGGTGGAAGCCGACGGCTTCGAGGCCGTAGTTCACGGCGTCGAAGTAGCCGCCGGGGTTCGCGAAGTACGCGCCCGTGACGCTCGCGCCGACGTACCGGAGAATCCAGCCGCCGACGACGCTGTAGAACGACAGCAGGACGATGGCAGTGACGACGAAGACGTGGCCGAATCCGGCCCACGCCGTCGAGTCAGAGAGCGAGGAGAGCGCGCCGACGGGGTTTCGCCCCGAGCGCCGGCCGATGACGAACTCCGCCAGGAGCCCGGGGACGCCGACCAGGAGGACGACGCCGAGGTAGACGAGGAGGAAGGCGGCGCCGCCGTTCTCGCTGGTCATCCAGGGGAACCGCCAGAGGTTCCCCAGCCCCACCGCCGACCCCACGGCGGCGAGGATGAAGCCGACTCGTGTCTGCCAGGACTCTCGTGTCATTGAGAGCGAGTAGCAAGCCACCCCATTTCAGGGTTACGACCGACGAATCGTCAACTCCGGAATAACACGGCGTTGCGGCCGTGAAGAACCGTTACGGAATTTGGAATCCGTGCCGGAGTCTGGATTTTGCTGACGATTCCTAGAGGAAGGGAATCGGGGGTGCGGAGTAGATGTCGGTGACCCCGAGGTACAGCGTCACGAAGACGCCGGCGAGCACGTACGTCCGGACGGACCACAGCCAGGTCGTGGCGAAGGCCCCGGTGTCACTGGTGCCCTTCTGGATCTCGTCGACGGCCTGTGGTCCGTACACCCAGCCGACGAAGATGACGCCGAGCAGCACGGACAGCGGCAGCAGGACGCCGTACGCCAGCGAGTCGAACCAGCCGAGCCACGCGGTGTTCCACGCGGAGAGCGTACCGAGCGCGAACAGCACGCCGCCGAAGCCGAACGCCGTCGCCGGCCGGCTGTAGCCGTAGTTGTCGACGACGTACGACGTGACGACTTCGAGGAGGCTGATGGCCGAGGAGAGCGCGGCGACGAGCACGACGCCGAAGAACACGACGCCGAGCGCGCGGCCCGCCATGCCGAGGTCCGCGAACGCCTGCGCGACGGAGACGAACAGCGCGCCGGGGCCGCCGCCCGCGGCGGCGTCCGGCACGGTGCCGAACTGCACGAACAGCAGCGGGATGACGACGAGGCCGGCGAGCAGGCCGACCGCGGTGTTCAGCACGACGATGAGGCTGCCGTCGGCGAACAGGCTGTCGTCGTCACCGAGGTAGGAGGCGTACGTTATCATCGCACCCATCCCCAGTGACAGCGAGAAGAACGCCTGGCTGACGGCGTACGGGACGATGGTCCCGAGGTTGTCCGCGATGAATCCGAAGTCGGGAGAGAGGTAGAACTCGTAGGCGGCGCCCGCGCCGTCGAGCGTGAACGCGTAGACCGCGAGGCCGACCAGCATCACGACGATGGAGGGAACCATCAGCTTCGTCGCCTTCTCGATGCCGTCCTCGATGCCGAACGCGACGATACCGGCGGTGACGGCCATGAACCCGCCGTGGAAGGCGATTGCCTCCCAGCCCATCGACACCCGGCCGAAGTACTCGGCGGGCGCGGCGAAGTACGCGCCGGTGGCGCTCCCGACGATGTAGCGCGTGACCCAGCCGCCGACGACGCTGTAGTACGAGAGAATCCACAGCCCAGTCAGCAGCCCGAGTGCGCCGACGACCGTCCACGCCGGGTGTTTGAGGCGGTCGAACGCTTCGACCGCGTTGATGTTCGCGCGCCGCCCGACGACGAACTCTCCGAGGATGGCGGGGAGGCCGATGAGGAGGGCGGCGACGAGGTAGACGACGACGAACGCAGCGCCGCCTTCGGTCGACGTCTTGAACGGGAACTGCCAGATGTTCCCCAGGCCCACTGCACTACCGACGGCTGCCAGGATGAATCCCATCCTGGTCGCCCACGTTTCGCGTTCTGCCATGTTGTACCACGCCGTATCCGGAGGTGGTACAAAAACCGCACGACTGCGACGTACTGTGCTAACTCGAACCGCGGTATCAGGCCTCACCGTAGACCGGGATGGCGCCCCCACTCGTCGGCGGAGTGGCGTCGGTGCACAGCGCCAGAACGACGCGCGCGATTTCCGCGGGGTCGACCCACGAGTCGTGGTCGGCGTCGGGCAGCATCTCGCGGTTCTGCGGCGTGTCGATGACCGAGGGCATGACGGCGTTCGCCCGCACGTCGCCGCGGTTCTCCTCGGCGATGGTCTCGGTGAGCAGGCGGACGCCCGCCTTCGCCGCCCGGTAGGGGCCGTCGCCCTCGCCGCCCTCCAGCGACGCGCGAGCAGAGACGGAGACGATACTGCCGCCGCTGTCCTGGAGGTGCGGGAGCGCGAACTTCGACGCGAGGAACATCGTCTTCAGNTTCACGTCGAAGACCGTNTCGAACGTCTCGGCGTCCGTCTCCTCGATNNGGTCGCCGCCCTGCCACATGCCCGCGACGTTGCAGAGCGCGTCGAGGCCGCCGTGAGCGTCGACGACGCCCGAGACGACCTGTTCGACTTGGCTCTCGTCGGTGAGGTCGCCGCGGTAGAACGACACCTCGCCGCGGTCCAACTCGGTGTCTTCGCCGGGTTCCACCACGTCCGTCCCGCAGACGGTCGCACCGGCGTCGTCGAACGCCCGGCAGACCGCGCTCCCGAGCGCGCCAGACGCGCCCGTGACCAGTACCACGTCGTCCGAACAGTCGAACTCGGCGTGCATGCAGCTACCAAG
>JGI12330J12834_1000490_pt1 | contig 12513 bp, 12 predicted proteins | sample A23E1SouthBayCA_FD_12834 | JGI IMG/M metagenome (IMG submission 12834) | reverse complement strand
GAAACGGATCGCGGCTACGTTCTCAACTCAGGCAAGAAGACGACACTCGAAGCGAACACCGCTATCCAGAACGAGAATCTAGACCGCTGGTGGGTGACCCATCTCCAGCGAAACCAACAGACAGACCTCTACATCGATTTCTACCTCGTGCTTGAGGGCGACAACGAGCAGTTCAGAGTTGACCTAGACTCTATTGACTACCAGCAGGAGATAGAGACAGATATCTTCGGCACCAAGGCGCAGCACCCGACCGGTGATGGGACTGCTGACGACTCCAGCAATGGGTCCGACCGTTCGACAGCCGACAGCGCGACTGCAACCCCAACACCCGCGGAAACCGAAACAGACGGCGGATTACTGGACAGTGGGGACACAGAGACGGATGACGGCCTGCTCGACGACGGAGAGACGGAAACGGAAACCACGACGACGACCGAGACACCCACAGCGACCCCGACGGAGACGGCCACGCCGACTGAAACCGAGACAGACGATGGCGGCCTCCTCGGGTAGCCGATAGTAGTCTGCTCCCTCAGTTCTCGACACAGAGTGTCCCCGTGTCATCGACTGATACCGTATAGCCACAGTACTGGAACAGCATCGGTAACTCCTCTGACGGGGCATCCAGCACCGCGTCCAGTCGCTCACAGTCAACGACCATCTCAAGGCTCCCAAGTTGTGTAGGGTGGCAGTCCTCAAGTGCCGCGATGGTCTCTTTGACGGCGATATGAATGGGTGTCGATGGGTCGACAGGCCGCTTCATACTGGACCATTCACGATGTCCGATCAAAGGTGCAGGTGTTTTTCACAGCAACCGATCGTGGTAGTGAAACTGCCAAATTACGTGGTAGAGTCGGAAAACAGGACTGTCGCTGCGAACCGCAACTGCGGGCAGCGGGAGCCGCCTCACTCGATTGTCGTGTGCTCGGACTCCTCGTTGAGCGCGAGGTTCGTTGCGATCTCTGCGCTCCGGACCGCGAACTCGGCCGTCTGCTGGAGGCTGACAAGCACTTCGCGCACTTCCAGTAGCGCCTCGTTGTCCATCTCCGGCAGGTCATCGAGGATCTCGTGTTCCTTGTCGCCGATGTCCTTGTACAGTTCTCGGACCTGAATCGCAGTGTCGTAGTTACGGTCGACAGCCGCCTGCACCGCCAGCTCGGTGATGTCGTTGACCTGGTCGGTGAACTCGCGGATGCGGCGCATCGTGGAGCTGTCGACGTTGAGCGAGTGGTCCTCGGTCTCCAGTGCGATCTCGGCGATGTCCTCGGCGTTGTCCGCCGTCAGTTCGAGGTTCTTCGCAATCGAGCGGTAGCCGATAAGCGGGAAACCGTCGTTGAGGCCGATGGCCCGCGCAAGGTTGGGGTTCTGGTAGGCCGTGAAGATGAGCCGTAGCAGGAGGACGAATATCTTGTTGGCCTGTCGCTCACGGTTGAGCGCCCGCTGCGCGAGGTCGGGGTTGCCGTGGGCGAGGGACTTCACCGCTTCATTGCGCATCGTCGAGCCGGTGGATTCCAGCCGTTCGAGAAGGTTGTTGAGCGTGAAGTCTTCCGGGTCGACGGAACAGCGAATCGCGATCCGGTCCGGCGTTTCTTCGATGACGCCGAGGCCCATCAGCTGGGTTTCGGCGTTGTAGACGGCGTTGATGTGGGACGATTCTAGCGTCTCGCCTTCTGGGGCTTCGACGTGGATGACGCGCCGACCGAGCACATACTGGGCGACGATAGCCCGCTCGACGGACGCGGCATCGAGATTCTCCGCGTGGATGATAGCCTCTGATTCCTCGGTCTGGACGGACTCGGGCATGACTGTCAGCGTGCCTTTGCCGCCCATCCGCAGTGACACTTCGTCGCCTTTCTCGACATCGTGCGCACTGGCCCACTCCGCCGGCAACGTCATCGCGAGTGTCGACGGTCCCAATCGCTGGACTTTCCGGGTTTCCATATGTCCTTTGTGGGGCGTGAGATACCTTAATCTTGACTATACATGATAAAATGCCGGGAGCGATATATCATGGCTTGCTGTCATCGGCTGTAGGAGCTTCAGACGACTTCGACGAGTCTGCGTTCGTGCCGCCCGACGCGGACCCGCAGCCAGCCGCGCAGTTCCGCGTCTAATTCCGGGTCGCCGGTGTCGACACGGAGCGTGCCGATACCGTCTAGTTTCCGCCGCGAGGCGACCACTTCGAGGTCACACTGCCTGATGACCGCCGGCGATAGCTGCTGGTTCCCCCGACCGAACACGAACCCCTGCCCGCCGATAGGCGAAACGACGATGACATTTCGGTCACCAAGGGCGTCGAGGATGTCCGACTCGGCGGCGTCGCGGGCGAGCACCTCTCCGTCGCGCCATACGTCTACACCAAGCGTCGTTCCATCGAACCCCAGTTCCTCTTTGATAGCGCCAACAGTACTCCCCGGNCCAAGGACGTAGGTCACATCCGGGTCAGCGGCATTGGCGACGCTCTCNGCGAGGGATTCGACACTGCCGCCGCCCANCTGCTTGGCNGACTGGCGCTGGTCNGCGACNGGNACCTCCGCGACGGCCCGNAGTTCGGTGACNACTTCNCCGCCTCTGAAGGCGTCCTCGTCGATATCGTTGACCTCCGCGCGCTCCGTNTCGGAGAAGCGGGCCACGATGCGCCCGGCCGCACGTGGCGACACGCCGAACACGGAGGAGTACACCTTAACACCGGCCGGGACGCCCAGAATCGGGATAGCCGCGTCCAAGTCGTCGAGGGTNGTCGCCACGTCGACAGCCGTGCCGTCGCCACCGACGAACAGAATCACGTCCGCATCCGCCTCGACGAACGCTCGGACCGCATCTCGGGTGTCCTCGCTGCCTGTCTCATCAGCGCTCGCCGGAGTGCCAACGACCGTCGGATCGAAGCCCGCCTCACGAGCGAGACGCTCTCCCATCGGGTCGCCGTACGTGAGCAGTTCCACGTCCGTCCCGACCTCGGCGAGTGAGGCAAGCGCTGTCCGTGCGCGGTCCGGTGCGCGTTGCTCCGCGCCGCGGCGGCGCGCTTCCGCGACTTTCCCGTCAGTGCCTTTGAGGCCGACGCGGCCGCCCATGCCGGCAATGGGGTTGACCACGACACCGATTCGTCGCATTCAGCGTCACTACGCGACCCCGCGGCAAAAGAGGCCCGGGAGCGTGCCTTTCAAGCCACCCCACGCAGAACGCACAGCTATGTCAGTCGTACTCCAGAGCGGCGTTCAGACAGGGATTATCAACGCGTCCGGCGCGGCCATCACGCTCGGTGGCCTGCTGCTTACGTTTCTCTGGCTGAACCACCTCTACCGGTAGTCACTCTGCCGTCGGTGACTCAACGCGTTCGCTGAACCACGCAGCCGCCTCCTCGACTAGCTCCTCCTCTGTCCCTTCGAACCGGACGGTCACGTGCTCGCCCGGATAGCTCCCGACCTTAACCGGGAACTGCTCCTGTACCTCTGCCAGTCGGTCAAGGAGTGCGCTCTCGGGCTCAGCGGCGTCGACGGTGTGAACGTACCGCTGCTCGCCGGCGAACTCTTCTGCGACCTCCTCGAACATCCGCTTCATTTCGCCCGGCACGCCCGGCAAGACATAGCAGCTCTCGACGACACAACCGGGCGCGACCCCCTCGTGGTTGGGCAAGACACGGGACCCCTCCGGTACCTCGCCCGTTCCGTCGGTCAGGTCGTCGCGCGTGTACCCGCCGTGTTCCTCCAGCCACGCAATGGCGTCCTCGCTCTCGACGACATCCCGTCCGAACGCCGCGGCGACGGCTTCGATTGTTTTGTCGTCGTGCGTCGGTCCAAGGCCGCCGGTGACGATGACGGCGTCGAACTCCGCGTGATACTCGTTGACCACGCGGGCAATGTCCGAGATCTCGTCGGGGACGACCGTCGTCCGACCGACGGTGACGCCACGCTCCGCGAGTTGTTGTCCAAGCCACGCAGCGTTTGTGTTGACCGTCTCGCCACTGAGCAGTTCGTCTCCGACGGTGACTACCGCGACGCGCATACCGCCTGATTGGACTGGCAGACACAAATACTGTCGGTCATAGAACGTAGTAACTGTGTATCCGTTGAATCGGAGAGAAATGCTCCGTCAGGGATTTGAACCCTAGTCATCACCGTGAGAGGGTGATATGATTGGCCGGACTACACCAACGGAGCGTACACAAGTTCGTAGCGAGGAGATACGTATAATCATTGCGTTTCAGCCCCGCCCTGTGCTGGTTTATCATGCTGTCAGCTGTAACTATTCCCAGATATCTGCGGTAGCGAAACGCGACACAGGCGTACAGCCGCCAGTATCACTCGTCGTCGAACGGTGACCCTGCGGCGTCGGGTTCCTGACCAGCGAGACTGATGATGTTCTCGCGGCCGACTCTGAGCTTCGAGATGTCGCCGTCGTCTTCCATGTCAGAGAGGAGCATACTCACCTTCGACTTCGACCAGTCGGTGCTGTCGACGATGTCGACCTGCTTCATCCGGCCACCGTTTTCCTCCAGCAGTTTGCGGACGCGGTCGCTGTCGGTGAGCAGTTCCTCGTCGGGGACTGCCGGTTCGTCAGGGGTGTCGGTGTCCGCCATTGCATCGCCCGAGGAAGCCGTCGATGGCTGCTCAGTGCCGCCTGTGGCCGACGCCGTCGGAGCGGGTGGTTCGTCATCGTCGGTTCCCAACACCCCTCCCAGCGCGCCGGACCGCCACGCGGCCACGCCACCGGCGACGACAATGAGACCGACGATGGCGGCCGGGAGCATCCACGATGGCCCGCCGGCGGCCTCGGCAGGTGTGTCATCGTCCGCCGTGGTGCGCTGCTCAGCACTAGCGCTCTGCCCGGTTTCGCGCGGCTGCAGTTCCACGTAGGGCCGACGGTCGTTGAACGACTGCTCGCCGTTCCACGTGACGCTCTCGCTGTTTTCGAGCGAGTCCGGGGCGCTCTGTGAGGCGGGGGCCGGCTGGACATCGGCGAATGCTAGCTCGGGGCCGCGCTCGAAGACGAACGACTGGCTCGGCCCGATGTAGAACCCGCCGTCGAACACGTCGCTGACCACGACTGCGTCGCCCTCAACGACCGCGAAGTTACGCCAGCGGAACGACATCCGCACGGTTCCAGTGTTCTGGAGCGGGTCGACCGTCGCCGACCGGTCGTAGTTGGTCGCACTCATGTTCCGGCCAGTCACGTTCGTCCCGTACTGTGTCAGCAGCGTCGACTGCTCGACGAAATTCTGGTACAGTGGCTGCTCCGACTGCTCGAACTCCCGGGCAAACTCCTCGAACTGCTGTTGTTCAGTGTCGTTTGCAAGCGGCGTCCGGTAGAGGATGGCCCACTTCGCCGACCCGTTCTGATACAGCGTGACCTGAAACGTCGTCCGGTCGAACCTGTCGGGCGTCTGGACGCCAATGCTCTCGTCGGCCGGCTGTGACATCGCCAGTGGCGCGGCACCGCTTCCCAGCAGGAGAGCCAGCACGAGACTGGCGACGACCAGGCGTACCATCTGTCGTATATCATCGATGGACCGCATAAAAGCGCTGTGAATAGCACCGTTCTCCGTCGATGTCGGGCCGATGTCCGGTGGTTTCTCGATACGGTTTCGGCTCAAAGCATTGGTGACCCAAGTCGGTGTCGTGCGCTGTGCGGGCGCTCGATCACCCGGCCGTCACTGGGTTCGAAGTGGCTCCCATCGGCAATCTGTCCCGTGGTATCAATCGTCTCTCGCTTGATACGTGACCATGGGAGGGGACGATTCCTGTTTTGACACCGGTGTCTTGGCTTCTACACCGGTATTTCGCACGAATTTCCGGTGGGTTATTTAGACAGGAGGGTCCAACGAAGGGTAACCTATGGGAATTGCTGAGTTCGCAAGAGACGGCCGTGTTGTGATGGGTGACCGGCCGGGGGCAGCAGTGGTGGCCGCTGTAAGTGGCTTCCTCCTGCTGGATTTAGTTGCAAAGCTCGCTGGGACAACCGTGTTCTTCCTCGGAGCCAAGTTACTGGGTGGGTCTCTCACCGTGAGTTCGTTGCTCTCAATGGTGGTGGACGGACTGCTCGTCGGACTGGCGGTCGGACTCGCCGGCATCGGCCTGTCGATGACATACAGCATCCTCGACTTCGCCAACTTCGCACACGGGGACACTGTGACCGTCGGGGCGTTCCTGGGGTGGGTCGCCGCGTACATCACCGCCGGCCTCGGGACTGGAGCCCCGATCTCGGAACTGTTCATGCTCAATTCGGGGCGGCAATTGAGCACCGTTTCGACGTTCCTTCCGGTGCTTCTCGGACTTGTCGTCGCCGGCGTCGGGTCGATCGGTATCGTGTTACTCATCGACCGACTCACCTATCGCCCCATGCGCGATACGGACAACATCTCCTTGCTGATTGCGTCAATCGGTGTCGCACTCGCGTTGCGCTACCTCATCGCGTTCGTCTTCGGCACACAGACCAGTGGGGTCGCAAGCGGCGGGCTCCGGGTGACGCTGTTCTCGATGATCTCAGTCACTGACAACGAAATCACCCTGCTGGTGGTGTCGGTCCTGTTGATGCTCGGCGTCCACCTGCTGCTACAGCGGACGAAGCTCGGCAAAGCAATGCGGGCGATGGCCGACAACGAGGACCTCGCACGCGTGACCGGGATTCCGACCGAACGCGTGATTCGACTTACCTGGATTCTCGGTGGCGGCCTGGCAGGCATCGGTGGCTACCTGCTCGTGTTGGAAAGCGGCACGATATCATTCAATTTCGGCTGGATTCTGCTCCTGCTCATCTTCGCCGCAGTCATCGTCGGCGGCATCGGCTCGATATACGGGGCGATGGCCGGTGGCATCCTCATCGGGCTGGTCGACAGTCTGGCCCTGATATGGCTGCCATCGGGACTGACCCGGGCCTCCGCGTTCCTCGTGCTCATCGTCGTCTTGCTGTTGCGCCCGTCCGGTATCTTCGGGGGGGTGTCGACAGCATGAGTACTGTTGACACTGTTCGAAACCGTCTGGATGCGCTCCCTGACGTAGGACTGGTCGTCGCCTTCATCGCCAGTATCTGGGCCGTCATGCTCGTGCTGGCGATCGCTGTCGGCGGGGCGAACTGGGCGAACCTCGCCGCCGGCTTCATCGGCAGCGTGACCGTCCTCATCGGCGGCTACGCCATCCTCGCGCTGGCACTGAATCTCCAGTGGGGGTACACCGGCCTGTTCAATATCGGCATTGCGGGGTTCATGGCCGTCGGCGCGTACACCACGGCGGTTCTCACTGCGCCAACTGACCCGGCCGCGGGAGCGGTCCCGGGGCTCGGACTCCCGCTGTGGGTCGGTCTCATCGGCGGTATGGCAATGGCCGCTATCATCGGCGGTCTCGCGGCGCTACCAGCGCTCCGACTGAAGGCCGACTACCTCGCTATCGTGACGGTCGCGTTCTCGGAAATCATCCGACTCGTCGTCAACTGGAACGGGCTCGCCGAGGTCTCGCTATTCGGGGTGCCGTTTGGAACCGGCGGCGCGACCGGTATCTCGTTCAAGTCCGCAAACGAGGTCGCGTCGACGCTCATCAACGGCGTCGGACAGCCACTCGTTACTGCTGCGGAGGGCGTCGGCGTCTCCGGGCCGAACCTGGCGAACCTCACGTACGGGATACTCCTCCTGCTGGTCGTGGCGGCGAGCTACTGGGTGCTCGCCCGTATCACGAACTCGCCGTTCGGTCGCGTGCTGAAGGCGATCCGCGAGGACGAAACCGTGACTCAGTCACTCGGCAAAGACACCCGGCGGTTCAAGATCAAGACGTTCATGATCGGCTGTGCGCTGATGGGGCTGGCCGGCGTTCTGTTCCGCGGGCAGGCGGGCTACGTCAGCCCACAGCAGTTCAGACCGACGATCACGTTCTACGTGTTCGCGGCGCTTATCATCGGCGGCTCGGGGTCCAACACCGGCAGCATCATCGGGGCGGCGACGTTCTCCGGACTGCTGTTCTATCTGCCGGCCCGACTGGGCGAGAACGTCTCGCTGGGCGGCACTCGCGCACCTAGCAACATCGTTGACGCGATCGCCGGGCTCGGGTCACTGGACCCGCTGCCGCTGCTCGCATACACCATTAGCAACGTCAGCACGCTCCGGTTCGTCCTCATCGGCGTCGTGCTGATATACATCATCCAGAACCAGCCAGACGGACTGCTCGGCCACCGAAACGAACCCGCAACGAGCGTGAGCCTTGACAGACCGCAGTCCGGGTCCGGAGGTGAGGCGAATGAGTGAACCCGACGCGGCACCGCGACAGGAGACCGCCGTCACGAGCGACGCGATCGAGTCGCCGCTGCTGGAAGTCACCGGCCTCCGCAAGGAGTTCGGTGGCGTTGTCGCGGTGGACGGGGCGACGTTCTCCGTGGCGGAGGGGTCGCTCACCGGCCTCATCGGCCCGAACGGGGCCGGCAAGTCGACGACGTTCAACTGTATCACGGGCATTCACGAGCCAACTGGTGGCCGGGTCACCTTCGACGGCCAGAACATTACCGGGCTCCCGCCGTACACACTCGCAAACCAGGGACTGGTCCGGACGTTCCAGATCGCCCGTGAACTGTCCGAGATGACGGTCCTGGAGAACGTGATGCTCGCGCCGGGTGGACAGGTCGGCGAGTCGGTCATCCGGTCGGTGACACCGGGGCTTCGCGGCGATGTGGTCAAGGCCGAAACGGCAGTTCGCGACCGCGCGTGGGAGACNCTGGAGTTCTTCGAGATCGACCATCTCGCCCACGAGAANGCCGGCAATCTCTCCGGTGGCCAGCGGAAACTGCTGGAGATGGCGCGGGTTCTGATGACCGAGCCCGAAATGATCCTTCTGGACGAGCCACTTGCCGGTGTCAACCCGACGCTTGAAGAAAAGCTGCTGGAGCGGATTCACGAACTCCGCCGAGAGCAGGGCCTGACCTTCCTGCTGGTCGAACACGACATGGACGTTATCATGAACAACTGCGAACACATCATCGTCATGCATCAGGGGAGCGTCCTCGCCGAAGGGGACGCCGAGACTATCACGTCGGACGAGCGCGTACTTGAGGCGTATCTGGGAGGTGACGTATGAGCCAGCGCGCGACAGAGTCCGAGGCTGTCACGCTCCCTGACCCAGCCGAGCGGCTCCTCGCCATCCGGGACCTCGATGCGGGCTACGGCGATCTGCAGGTCCTCAGTGACGTCCACATGGACGTTGCGGACGGCGAGTACGTCGTCATCGTCGGCCCGAACGGGGCCGGCAAGTCGACGGTGATGAAATCCGTCTTCGGTCTGACAACGTACATGGGCGGAGACGTCATTTTCGACGAGACCGACATCAGCCAGCGCAATCCCGACGAAATCATTTACGAGGGAATCAGCTACGTCCCACAGACCGGCAACGTGTTCGGCTCACTGAGCGTGCGCGAGAACCTCGAAATGGGCGCGTACATCCTCGATGAAGTACCGGAAGACCGGATCGAGGACGTGTACGACCGGTTCCCGATTCTCCGGGAGCGGTCCGAACAGTCAGCAGGGACGCTGTCGGGCGGCCAACAGCAGATGCTCGCCATGGGTCGGGCGCTGATGCTCGACCCCGACCTGCTGTTGCTTGACGAGCCTTCCGCCGGGCTTGCCCCCGACCTCGTCGAGGATATGTTCGACCGCATCGACCGCATCAACGACGACGGCACGGCTATTCTGATGGTCGAACAAAACGCAAAGGAGGCCCTCCGGCGGTGTGACCGNGGCTACGTGCTCGTGCAGGGTCAGAACCGCTACGAGGACGAAGGGACGGTCCTCCTCAACGACGAGCAGGTTCGTCAGGACTTCCTCGGCGGATAGCTCGAANAAAGAATCGACGCCGGCAGCCCCGTTACTGGTTCATNGCGCTGTTGATTTCAGACGTGTAGGAGGACTGCTGTTGNTCGAAGCCGACCTGATTGACGATGGTCCCGCCTTCCGCTTCGAACGCGCCGGCGAACGCCTCCTGNAGCGCNTGNCCGTAGCTGTTGTTCACGTACAGCGTCGATGCGGTCTCCGCACCGAGTTCGCCCACGCCGACTTGCGCNAGGACCTGTCCCTGCAGAGCGTCGCTGGGCGGGGTGCGGAACATGTAATCGTTGTCTTCGAGGTCNGTAATCGTCGGNGANGTGGANGCTGGCGAACANCCGACGACGCNNNTNTCGATGAGCACGTTTCTGGCGACCTGTATCGACGTTTCGGAGCTGGCCGCCCCGGTTATCGACGGATAGCCCGCGCTGACGAGAGAGTTGGCCGCGTCGATGCCCGCCTGCGCCTGCGTCTGGGTGTCACCGACCTGGTAATCGAACTCGAAGTCGACTTCGCCTTCGAGTTGCAGGGCCGGGAGTAGCGCCCCGTCGCGGATTGGCCTGCCGAGCGGCCCGAGGTCGCCGGTTTCGGGCATCAACACGCCGAACTTGATCGTCCGTCCGGAGTCGCTCCCGGAGCCGTTCGGTTCCGGCTGCGGGATGTCGCTGCCAGCGCCGAAGTCGACGGTGCTGAGCGTATCGACGCCCCCTCCGTCCTGAAACCCGAAGACCTGGTACTGCGCCGAAGCCATGTCCCCGTTTTCGTCGAAGTTGACCGCACTCGAAGCCCCTTCGTACTGGATGTTCTCGCCCGCCGCGGCCGCTTCGACGGCCGCTGGCAACTCGGAGGGGCCGTACGACTCGCCGCCCGGGTTGGCGACGACGCGCATGTGGTCCCGGACGGCTTGCCCGTCGTTTTCGCCGGCCAATACGTTCGCGAGTATCTGGACCGCCGTCGCGTCGTAGGCCTGTGACGTAAACACACCGGCCTCTTCGTAATCGAACTCGGAAGTGAACTGCTCTGTGAACGTATCGACGCCGGGCCCGGCCGCCGATGGGGCCGTGCCACGGACATTCGACATATCGTCGCCGACGTTGCTCGGCAGTTCGCCGTCCTGCAGTCCGTCGGTGACGAGGATGTCGGCGGCGTCGTCGCCGTAGTCGGCGTAGAAGTCCTTGAACAGTTGCACACCGCTCTGGGGATAACCGACGACCATCAGCACATCCGGCGACTCCGGACCGCTGTCGCCACCGGACTCGGTCCCGGTTCCGGTCATCCCACCGTCGCCGCCGTCGCCGCCATCTCCACCGTCACCGCCGGTCTGTTCGGTTGAACAGCCTGCCAATCCGCCAAGCAGACCAACAGTGGTTACCGCTCCAGTGCGCTTCAGGAACGCTCGCCGATTGGTATCGCTACTCATACCACTTACCACTGATTCACATCTTATAAAACTATATCCTCCCGTGCCACTGCCGTTCCGTAGTCTGCTACAGTCTCGCCGATATTTTTTGTTGGTATCGTTAGATATTAACGGCGGACTGAACGCAACCGGCCCAGATACCGCTCGGACTCTCGGCACAGCCGCAAAAAAACGTCGGGTGTCGCCCGTTACTCGAAGTGACTGACCGACTTCTCGTACTCTTCAGCAGCCTTGTCCCAGTCGACAACCTCGAAGAAGGCGTCGATGAAGTCACCACGGGCGGGACCGTAGTCGTAGTAGTAGGAGTGCTCCCAGACGTCGAGTGCGAGGATGGGATGGGAGCCCCAGAGCGCGCCCTGGTCGTGCTTGTCGACCGGCACGTTGCGCAGTTGCTTGGCAACGGGGTCGTACACGAGCAGCGCCCAGCCGCCAGCAGCTGATGCAGCGGCTTCGAACTCGCCCTTCCAGCCCTCGTAGGAGCCGAAGTCCTCCTCGATGCGGTCGAGGAGTTCGCCTTCCGGCTCACCGCCGCCGTTGGGGTCCATGTTCTCCCAGAACAGCGTGTGGAGATAGTGACCACAGCCGTTGTGGGTGACGTTACCCATCGCAGCAGCGCTTGAACCGAAGTCACCGGCGTCGCGGTTCTCTGCAAGCGTCTCCTCGGCCGATTCGAGGCCGTTTACGTACCCCTGATGGTGGGTGTCGTGGTGCCAGGTGAGCACCTGCTCGGAGATGTGTGGCTCCAGTGCGTCGTAGTCGTACGGGAGCGGTGGCAGTTCGGGATTTGAATGTTCGGACATATGAAAACGCCTCCATCAGTATTGTCGCGCGGCTGCCTGTTAAACGTTTAGGAGCCATTTGGTAGCACTCAACAAGGACAGCGAGACGGAGCCGTATCTGCCCGCGGCACTGACGCCAACACGTGGCCTCGTCCCGCGTGTAAGCACTCAGGAGAGTTCAATGGATCTGAACGAACCGCTCTAGTCGTCTCCTCTGGCCCGCTCGAACATCGCCAGCGCCTGCTCGCGGCGCTCGCTGTGGTCGACAACTGGGTCCGGGTACTCCGGCGCAGCGTTGCGCCGTTGTGTGAGGGAACAGTCGTTCCAGTCGTGGATGATCTCGGGTGCAGCGTCCCGTAGCTCCGGGACGTATTCCTTGATATACTCCGCGTTCGGGTCGTAGTCTTCGCCCTGTGTCATCGGATTGAAGATGCGGAAATAGGGCTGTGCGTCGGTTCCCGTGGAGGCCGCCCACTGCCAGCCGCCGTTGTCGTTTGCCGTATCGTGGTCGACCAGTTTCTCCC
>JGI12330J12834_1000485_pt1 | contig 12656 bp, 10 predicted proteins | sample A23E1SouthBayCA_FD_12834 | JGI IMG/M metagenome (IMG submission 12834) | reverse complement strand
GTGAGTCGCGCTGCGAGCAAATACTTCGTCGTCTGGGTCGTCATTCTGGCAGGGCTCGCTCTCGTCAGGCCGGACCCNTTCATCCCAGTNTTGGACTACGTGTCCCCACTACTCGGGCTAATTATGCTTGGGATGGGGTTGACGCTCCAGCCGGCGGACTTTCGGCGACTGATCAAGGAACCAGTGGATATCGGTATCGGCGCTATCACGCAGTGGTTGGTGATGCCTGCTGTTGCGTACGGACTGTACGTCCTACTTGATCTCCCAGAGGCTGTCGGNATCGGGCTCATTCTGGTTGGTGCCGCCCCCGGTGGAACCGCATCGAACGTGATGACGTATCTCGGTCAAGGCGACGTGGCGCTCTCCGTCGCGATCACGACTCTTACGACCCTTGCAGCACCGATCGTGATGCCGGCCTGGGTAGTGTTTACCCTCGGTGAACAGATCAACGTCACCTTCGCGGAGATGTTCCAGAGCATCATTCAGATCGTCATTATTCCGGTGTTGTTCGGATTCACCATCCGGTATCTCCTGGACCGCTACTCACCTAAGGCCGCTGAAATCGGTACCGATGTGTTCCCGGTTATCAGTGTTGCCGCCATTGTCGCGATCGTCGCTGGCGTCGTTGGCGCAAACGTGGATAATATTCTCACTGCCGGTCTACTCGTGCTGGTGGCAGTCGTTACTCACAACGCTATCGGGCTTGGCTCGGGGTACGGTGTCGGTCGGGCAACTGGGATGTCAACAGACCGCGTTCGGACCTGTGCGTTCGAGGTCGGCCTCCAGAACAGCGGGCTAGCCGTTGCGCTGGCAACGACCCTGTTTGAGCCTGCGGCCGCACTCATTCCCGCGCTGTTCAGCGTCTGGCATAACATCACAGGGCCGGCGCTGGCAAGCTTCTTTAGCTGGCAGGACAGCGGGCAGAAATCCGTTGAGGCTGTGCCAAGCGACGACTGATACNAGATTCCCAGCGGTACGNTTTTTCAGTATTACCGGACGTACANTCCGTCTACGTCCACCATACTCTGCTTATGCGTTACCGGCGATTGGAAACGCCAAACGAGTGCTGGCATCGCGGGCAGTGATATCGGGTCGTATATCCGGTGGTCGAAACGTCCCAGTCTCCTCCGACCATCCCGCTCTCAAAATCACAGTCCGGACAGAACAGGACCATCTTCGAGGGTGTTCCAGTAGTGTCTGTAGTTTCCTTCCGTGCCATTTGCATTGATAGTGTAACATGATGAATGGAGAGCAATATATGCTACCCCCCGGTTTTCAGCAATTGATATCACAGCCGCCCCGTGCTGTTTCCGGACAGAGGCGAGTCCGACCACATCGGGGTGGGAGATTCTGAAGCCCAGAAACCATGTTCACAGAGTTTCTATCCGCACATTACATCCTATCTGAGGGTGGAGTATCACCGATGTAACTACCTGACACCGGTGTCCGCGAGCACTTTTGGGCTAGCTACGCCTTCGTGTTGATGCTGATACACCTACCGACAAAATATGTCTCAACAGAAATCAGATTTCGCTGACGACGCGGATATCGACGAATCACTGGACGAACTGGCCTCGGAAGAAACCATTGAGGAGACCGTCGAGAACTTGGAGGCAAACGGATTCGAGGTCATCGTCGTTGACTCGGCCGACGATGCACTCGCGGAACTGCAGTCACTCATCCCGGCAGAAGCGTCTGTGATGAACGGCCACTCGACGACACTCGAAGAGATCGGGTTCGACGAGTACCTGAGTGATGGGGATCACGGGTGGGAGAGCCTTCCCGAGGAAATCTGGAGTATCGACGACGACGCAAAGCGCCAAGCTGCTCGGCGAGAGTCACAGACGGCCGATTACTTCCTCGGCGGCATCAACGGCATTTCCCAGACCGGCGAACTCGTCGCGGCGGACCGTTCGGGAAGCCGCATCGGTGCGTATCCGTTTGCGGCCAGTAACGTCGTTATCGTCAGTGGTGTGAATAAAATCGTGCCGACGCTTGAGGACGCGCTTGACCGACTGGAAACCGTCGCGTACCCCCTCGAAAACGAGCGTGCAAAGGAGGCCTACGGCGTCGACTCTGCGATCGCCAAGCAACTCATCCTCCGCCAAGAACTCGAAGAGGGTCGCACTACCGTTGTCCTCATCCGCGAACACCTCGGTTATTAACTGAAAGACACTCAGAAGCTAAGCGGTGGTCGGCCCCGCTGCCCTGCCTTTCTGGGCAGAAGCACACTATCAAAAAAACAGCAATCCTCGGTAATTTCCCACCCTCGGTAGTTCTGCAGGCGGATAGCCTGTGATTGACTTGCTCCGGACCGTGTAGCAGAGAGAGTGCACCGTGACCCAGACTGGCAGGAACTACGAAATCAGATGCGAATCGATATACGAGAACAGAGACGCTTTCGCTGCGGCCGTCGCGGCTTCACGGTTCGTCGTGAGGCGGCTATACATGGTTCCTTTAATCGTTGCCAGAATGTGTTCGGCCGCGTGTGTCGGATCGACATCGCGAAACACATCCGCATCAACGCCTCGACGAACAGTTTTTTCGATGATTGTAGCAAGTCGAGTATCGATTTCGGTGAACTGCTCGCGAAACACCGCCCGCTCGAGTGCTTGCGGGGAGAGCGTGACTAAAACGCTGTGTAGCTGGCGTTTCTCTTCCGGTAGTTGACACGGGAGAAGTGTGCTGATGATGTGGTTGAGATCTTCTTTCGGGTTGTCACCGATGCTGGTGTTGATTGTCGCCTCGAATCGGTCAACGGTGAATCTGAGGAACCGGAGTAGGAGCGCGTCTTTTGAGTCGTAATAGTGGTATATCGTCGACTTGGCCTTGTCAAGCTCATCAGAGATACGCGATATCGAGAGCTCAGCGTACCCGCTGTTAACAAGCGCCCGGTGAGTTGCGTGCATAATTTCTTTTTCAGTTGCACACAGGGCATCGCTCTCGTCAGTCATACAGACAGTCGTCCCTCCTGACTTCGGCTGGGGTGGCAGTACGGTGCCGCTTGCTCAAGCGCGGTATCTGAGCGATCCTGACTAACTCGTTCAATTGGGACACGATGAGTCTCAAGTGAGCAGGAACCGAGGTGAGTGGACCGCATTAATTCACACTCCGTGATTGGCTCGACGAGAGCAGTGTCCCAAGCGTTCCACGGCTATGGTCCCAGATAACGATCGAGGTCGGAAGGACCAGTATGGACGCTACGAACGAATAGAGGACGCTGAGGGCGATCAGCAACCCGAACTGACCCAGGATCGGGACGACTGCGAGGACGAGTACTCCGGTGCCAGATGTTGTGGTGACCATACTGCCCGCCAACGCGCCACCTGTTCCCCGGACGCTAATGTCGAGTGCTTCAAGCAAGCCGACGTCGCCCCGGTACTCCTCGGAGAACCGATGGACGAGGTGGGCAGAGTAATCGATACCGAGCCCAATTCCGATCGATAACGTCGTTCCGGTGAGGACATTAAATGGGATGTCCAGATACCGCATGGTCGCAGCTAAGGCAGCAATGGTAAGCAGTATCGGGATGAGGTTCGCAGCCCCGAGCCCGGGACGGCGTTCGAGTAGCCAGTAGGCGAAGAACAGGAACGCTGCAGACGCGAGAATTGCGAGACCCAGGCTTATGTACGCCGACTCTGCGATTACATCCGAGACGGCTTTTAATACCACAACGCTGCCGGTTGCGGTCGCCTCCATCCGGAACTCATCAGCAACGGCTCTCGTGTCATCTGTCACTTCCTGTTGACTCGCATCGGACTCAACAGAATATACGACTCGCGTGCGCGTGTAAGTCGTCAGTCATGTACGATGCCGCGCGGTCACCGTACGGTGAGTCATACAGCGCGTTGTAGATAGTCGGAAGGTTCTGGTCGGGAACGCCGTTCCCGTTCTGGTCGTTCTGGGCGACGAGTTGTCGGAACTCCGGNGAAGCACGCTCGTAGCGGTTAATCACCGTCAGNATACTTGTCGTNTCTGCACTTCCGCCGGCTGTGACAAATGAGTCAGGCGGGTCCTGATTCGCCCGGTAGATTTCCTCTAACGCTGTTCCATCCTGTAACGATCCTTCGACGTATATTGTTACTGTGTCACTCTCGCCACTCTCGAAGGTGTCCTCAAGATAGTTTATCTGTTTCGTGACTGTGTACTCGCTCGGAGCCACAGCTTCCGGCAGAACCTCGACGTATCCGGGGTTCTCCTCCGGTGGGAGGAAGTCCTCAGTGGTGAACCGGGTATCGATTCCAGTTCCATACGCCCCCATGGCTGCCGTAGACACCAGCACAAGAGCGAAGAATACGTACGGGGCCCGGCGGGCGATTGTGACACCAACAGTGAGGGATTTGCCGACTGCGGAGTCCTCAGAGCCGATCGGAGCGATACTGAATTCGGGGAGGTCGTATCGCACCCGCTGCCGGTCCGTGAAGTGTTTGAGCGACGGCAGGAAGATACCGAAAATAAGGAACGTGAATATGATTCCGACACTGGCGACAAACCCAAGGTCGCGGATCGGACCAAGCTGACTGGTCCCGTTGGCCGCGAATCCCAGAAAGAAGGCCGGGAGCAACTGGTCTGTTGCGGTCCGCATTGCGGGCGTCGGCTCGACATCCTCGACGCGCTCTTCACGATATCGGTTCACGGCGTGAATCCCAAAGTCGATTCCAATGGCGAGGAGCAACGGCGGGACTGTGATCAACATCTGCGTGAAGGGGATACCGGCCCAGCCCATGAACCCGAATGTCCAGACAATCGCCATCGCAAGGGAGACGAGGCCAATGAGCAGATCAAACGGGTCCCGGTACGCGATAATGAGGAAGAACAGAATCAGGACCACAGCAGCCGGGACAACGAGTCCCAGCGAATCGGAGATAACACTGCTCAGTTCTGCAGAAATGAGCCCACTGCCGAAAACAGAGATATCACCGTCGACCGAACTGACGATAAACTCCGCTTCCTGCTGAATGGGCGTCAGTGGTGATGACCCCTCTGTCCCGGCACTGCTTGAGACACCTGACACCTCGTGGGTAACAGTCGTCAGTGTTGCCGATGCAGACGGCTCTTCTCGGTTCAGGTCGTTGCTGAGAAGTCCTGCGACTGCCGGCTGGCGCTCGAGCGTCGTTCGAGTGGCGGATTTGATTTCCGACTGTGAGGCTGCTTCTACAGCATCGATCTGTTCGGGCAGTGTCTCCGCGTCCGGGTCAAGCGTCTGTGCGACGGCCTGTGCAACACTCGTCGTTCCGACAACGTCCTGTGATTCGCGCTGTGTCAACCGGTTCTGGGCTTCCAGCATATTGAGGATGGCCGGCTTCGACAGGACGTTCTGGTCTTTCTGGATTAGCGTCGTAGAGCCAGTTCCCTCACCGAACGGTTCGCGCTCGAAGTTGTCGTTCACCTCGTCGAACGCTTCCTGTGCAGGAACGCCGTCGGTGAACTGTGATGTCCCCGAGTCGGTCGCAGTCATGCCGAACCCCGCCGACAGAATGAGGGTTGTGACGATGAACACAGCGACGACTGTCTTGTCACGGTTGACAATCCAATCGTCTAGGATGTCGATATATTTCTGGTAGTCTAACATTGTGTCATATACGTTAGCCTCGGAGAGTTACTGTCGGCTGTACCAGACCACGCCGCCAACGACTGCGAGAAGTCCAACACCACCAATAAGCCACAGTGGCGTCCCGCCGCTTCCGGACTGGTCCGTAACTTCTATTGGCAGACTGTAGGTGTCTGAAACCCGTTTGTCCCCGTCTGGCGTCTCATACTGGAAGTCAAGATTGAGCGGATACGTCTTGTCCAGCGCATTGCTTCCCGCTGAGAGCTGGACGGAAACCGTTTCTGACTCACCAGGTTCCAACTCAGCGATAAACGTTTCATCGTCACTGCTGCTGAGCGGATCATTGACGAACGCCTTCCCCTCAATGCTGGTCAGCGTCTTGTCTTTCGTATTCGTTATCGTAAACGTAATTGAGCGGTCTTGTCCGACGCCGAGCGTCGAATTCTGCATTTCGATGTCGAATTCGTCCTGACTGCCATCCACTGTTGAGCGAACTTCAAGTGTCTCTGCGTCAACCCTGTCATCGTTGTCGTCGCGATAGCTCACTCCGAAGTCAAACTGCCGAGCGCCTGCCTCTGCGCTGTTGGACACGTCAACACCAAAGCTGAAGTTGGCTGATTCGCCTGCATCGAGATTTCCGACAGCGTACTGCGTCTCTTTTGGCGATAGTGTCGACTGCTGGCTTTCCCAAGCGATAACAACGTTCTCAACATCACGCGTTCCAGTGTTTGTGAGGGTTGCACTCAGTGATCCGTCTTCACCGGCTTGGAGTGAGGTGTCAATATTGGACACGCCAAAGTTCTGTTCAGGTGCCGGACTGAGGCTCAACTGTACATCGTCATAGGTGCTGGTGTCGCCCTCGTGATCATCATACTGGACGTTGGCCGACAGCGCGTAGCTTCGGTCCTCGGCATCGGGGCTGGCTGTTGCATCAACTCGGACGGTCCGAACTTCACCGGGTTCCCAGTTGCCCACATATGCTGTTGTCGAGGAACTCTTGCCGAACGTTATATCGGCGTTCTGTGAAGCAAACGTAACAGATGCGTCATCAACAGTCAACGGGCCCGTGTTGCGGAGCTGAACCTCGTACGTTCCCGTGTTGCTGACGGCGACAGAGCTGCTTGAATTGACGACTGAGAACCGCTGTTCAGGATCAGGTTCGACTGCAATGGATTGTCCTGCTGATTGCGTTCGGAGGCCGTCCTCGTTGTCAAATGCGACCGACAGCTCAAACCCGTACGGCTCCGGCTCGGCGGCTTCAGCGGCACTCACACGATAATTGAACGTCCGGACTTCGCCCGGTTCCCACTCATCAACAAACCGTGAAGTTGCATCGCCGCCACTTACTGCGAGGTCCTGATTCCGGGATTCCAGCGTTACCGCAGCATCCCGAGCGGAGNTGTCTCCGGTATTTTCGACGCTAACCGCTACCGTGCCCGTAGAGTCAACGCGGGCATTCGATGCAACATCAGTCACATTGAATGTNGCGTCATCGGTGACATCAANTTCGATGTCAACAGTTCGGGTTGTCCTGTCTTCGTCCCGTGCGCCCGTTCCTTCGGAGATATAGCTTGTGTGCTTGTAGTTTAGTTTCAGTTGTGCGTCGTACGTTCCAGAGGAAGCGTCGTCATCCACGCTGATATCAAACGGGACTGTCACCTTCGGTCCGGCTTGGAGCGTGCCAAGACTTCGCTTCGAGTCCTTGACCGATATCGGGGCGTCACCGGAGCCAAGTGACACAGTAAGCCCCTTCGCCGTGGTTACCTCGCTGTTTAACGCCGGGTTCCGGGTGGAGCCACTGTCAAGATCGCCAGTGTTGACCAGCGAAATTTCGATTGTCCTTTGTTCACCAGGGGTGACGGTGTCGTCTTCGAGCGTTGCAACGATATCGGGGCTCCCAACGACCGCAGCGGTTGCCGTTCCGCTAGTTACGACAATGCCAACTACGGCCAGGAGTAGCAGCTTCTGTGCCTTCGGTGCCATATTAGTAAGACTTCCATTCAATCCGCGGTTCGTTGGTAGTCATAAACGGCTTCGAAATTCTTCGGTTACCAGTCGTCATGTTCCTGTAGTTGACTAAACGTTCAATCACATATAGTGCTTTCGTCTCTTCTGAAGTCAGATAGGACAACCAATCGATCAAAACCCGCGCTGTTTGATTTTTGGGACCTCAGAGTATTGGCGTTAGAAGGGTCGGAGAGCACACCAAATGGGCAGATACGTGCGATACACTAGGATGGGTGTGTGAATACAAAGAACTAGAATGCAGTCCAATTCACTCCGTGATACAGGGGCCAACAATACGCTTAAGTTTATTGAATGGATAGTCAACAATATAGCTATCTACCAACAACTGCCCTTACTCAATCCAGTGATGAAAACGAGACCCCAGATTGGCCACGTGGTCAACAGCGAGCGAACAGCAAAACCGTGAGTGATTTGAACCGTACCGCTCAAGCACGGAACGGTCAATGTAAAGATGACTAACGAGATAACCTTTTTTCAGAACCCGGAGGGAACCCGCGAGGAGATCCTCGAGGCAACCTTCTATGCACTGCGTCAGCACGGCTACGCGGATCTAACTATTTCAAAGATAGGTGATGAGTTCGGGAAGAGTCAATCGCTCATATATCATCATTACGATAATAAAGACGAGTTGCTGGTAGATCTTCTTGATTACATGCTTGAGCAGGTCGAAAACCAAGTTCCGCTTCCCAACCAATCCCCTGAAGCATACATTGACGTGATCGTCGACGAAATATTTGGGACAAGCAACAACAGTGATATCGAGTTTTCCCAGGCTGTGATTGAGTTGCGAGCGCAGGCAGCGCACGACGACGATTACAACCGTCTCTTTCGCAGGAGTGATGACTTTATTCGAAAGCAGATCGCCCGTGTCATCCAAGCGGGTGTTGACGCCGGCGCATTTACTGTCGAAGACCCATCGCAGACAGCCGCACTGTTCCACACAGTTTTAGTCGGGATTCAGGCGGAACGGATTAGCAGCGACGAGGACACAATCGACGACGTGAGAGCCGAATTTCGACGGTACGTCGAGAACTGTTTACTCTCGGAGTAGCCCCATCAAGTCACGTCTAGCTGAGCGATTAACTGCCACCGTCAGCCATCGTGCCGCCACCGGGCATCGACTGACAGTCTCCTTCGGGCTTCTGGATCGGGTCAACCACACCCCACGAGTGGAAGTCCCACCGCATTGACTCGCCTTCAATACGTCGCGGATATCCGGAGTCCGCCAGAATGTAGTATGTCAGCGGCTTCTGGGACTCAGCCTGAGAGATTTCATACACCAGCACCTCCTCACCATCGATAGTATCCCGACCGACCGGCGTGACTTCCGGGTTTTCCTCCGGCTGATCGGAGAAACGGCCTGGATCAACCTCGTCACGACCCATCCCCTGTTGCATCGTTCCCCGGACACACTGCCCTCCAACAACGGTGTACGTACTGTTCCCAATGTGATACATCTCCATCTGTTGTCCCTGCTGGTCGAATGACCAGTACATATCTCCCCGGTAGAAACGGCCAGACATCTCCACGGTCCGCCCTCCGGACTGCACTGTGGCTGTCATCGCATACGATTTAGGGAACCGTGTAACCTGACCGAACTGTGTTGATCTGTCGTCGTTACCGCTGAGCGTCGATTTATTCGTAGCAGTTACCGCAACTGAGTCCGGCGTTGGTTCGGCACCGCCACCAGTCTCAGTCTCACTCGAATTACCGCTTTGATCGCTACCACAACCGGCGAGTACAGTCAAGCCCGAACACACGACTCCGAGTAGCTGCCGTCTATGTAGTTGGTGCATGGGGACGGATATCCTCAGCTGACACACACTACACAGACGACTATGGTTATTGTTACCATGTATGTTCCATCCTGGCTACGAATGGGGTGATCGTACGCGTATGGACTAACCAGCGCAAGCNAAATAGCTATACGGTATAGCTTATCTAATTAGACGTGAATTANCCCAAGTCGGATTGGAGGNGGTAATTATCATTCCCGAATATTCATACATGTATTATATGTGCGTTCCAGTTATTTGCNAGATAGATGACCGACGACAGCCGGAGCGATGAGGCTGATGGGGATACGGGCCTCTTTGCGGCAACGAGTGGCACCCTCACTGAAGTTCGGTACGACCCAACTAGCGATCAGGAGCTTGCCGCGGTTATTGTTCAGGCCATCGCCGACCAGACGGGAACAGAAGCAGGAACGTATCGTGAGTCGCCATTGCACGACTACATTGATGTCGGTGCAATTGAGACACTGCTGTTCGGCACACAGCCGGGCCAGTCAACCGGACCAGCGACTCAGACCATCACATTTCAGTACCGGAACTTTCTGGTGACAGTGCGCGCTGACGGAGTGATCCAGTTGTCGAATACCGACAGCAACAGGTCAGGTAGGTACTAGTGGCAAGCATACAGTGCAGGGTATCTGGCCCAATAGCGTCCNTGTGTGAATNTTTTACTGACAATCAATCNCAGAATTTCCCATCATTGGGTTGGAAAGTTGCCACCCATCAAGCGACCGTACGTCGACAGGCTGCAATAGTCTGGCCTGTGATACTGTGCAAGGAGAGGCTTTACGCGATGATTTAGATGAGAGGTCCGATTCACGTGATAGGCGGATTGTCTCTGGTTTTCGAGGAAGCAATCATTTGACGTAGAAAACCACTATTCAGCCATTCTTGCCTGAAAGATGTGTTAATTACAACTATCACACGTATTTGATTCTCAAAAGCAATATCAGTAGATTTCACAGGAAATATTATCCCATCAACAGAAGAGTCGTCACTGTTGAACACCACTGTGTCCGGAGTTCTTCGCGCTACTGAGGTAAATACAGAAGAGTTCAATCGTCGGCGACAACACCACTGTGTCCGCTGTTCTATATCCTGAGAACCACCCTGTATCGGTCGGTTCCGACACCACCATGTCCGCCGTTCCTACGTGGACTGGAAGTCCGAAAGCGTCGCTTCGGCATCGACAAGGTTGGTGACAGATTTGTGGATTCCAACATCGTCAACAGTCTTCTCAAGCGCTGCAAGAATCATTTCCGGGTCCATCTCGAGAGAGTACTCGCGATAGGTCCCACCACGCCGTCCCTCGTTCCGTTCGATTGCCGAAATAATACCTAACATCGACAGCTCACCGAGGTGGTCACGCATCCGGCGTGGAACAAGCGGGTCAATCCCTGCCTTTTCGGCGAAGTTCGTGTATCGAGGTCTGATATCCCGTGTCCGGGCCGGCGTCTTCCCTTCCTGATCAAGTGTAACCATAGCGTATACCACTAGATGACCGTGTTGGGTGAGTCCCGAAATACCCTCTTGAATCCGACCCCGTTCCAGAACGTCACGTGCCTCTCGAACAAGGTCTTCCGAGATCGTGTCTGTGTCTTTGTCGCGGGCCAGGTCGCCCGTTTTCATGAGCAAGTCAAGTGACTGTCGTGCGTCACCAGCGTCTTTCGCGCCGTAAGCAGCGCACAGTTCGATGACACCGTCTTCGAGGACGCCGTCGTGAAACGCTACATCAGCGCGTTGTTGCAGGATCTGTATCAACTCCTTCGCGTCGTATGCGGGGAACTGGATTTCCTCTTCACAGAGTGAGCTCTTGACCTTCGGGGAGAGGTCATCGCGGAAAGAGAAATCGTTCGAGATACCGATGATACCGATCTTCGCAGAGCTCAGGTTGTCGTTTGCTCGCGCACGTGGGAGTTGATAGAGGATACTGTCGTCTTCGATGTGATCGACTTCGTCAAGAACAATATAGATAGTGCCACCACAGGAGTCGAGTTCGGTCCAGAGCATATCATACACTGTCGCGCGCGGATATCCCGTCGTACTGATCTGGCTCGTTTCGTCCCTGAATTCGTTGACGAGTCGGGTAGCGATTTGATAGCTACTGGAGAGGCCGTCACAGTTTAACATCTTCACCGTGAGATCGATATCCTCGTACTTTGCTGCGTCTTCTTCGAGATGGTCGATTAGATACCGCGTACCAGCAGTCTTCCCGACCCCCGTTTTACCGTACAAGAAGATATTGTTGGGCTGCTCACCGTTGATTACGGGTTGAAGCGCAGCTCGATACCGGTTTAGCTCAGTATCACGCCCGACAAGATTCTCAGGCTGGTAATCCTCTCGGAGGGCATCCCGATCCAAGTAGATCTCGGTGTCACGTTCGAACATCCCCATAGTCGTTGCTTGACGTATTGGAAGGAATCCATATAAAACCACCCCTGTCCGCAGTGTCCGCAGTGTCCGCTGTTCTTTTTTATTATAAACGAGTGGGGGGACCCTCCCACCCCACTATGTCCGCAGTAACTAGAGAAGGGTGGGAGGGGGTGAGAGAAAGAACCTAGTATCATTAGGGAAAGGTTTATTATGGTCTGCAGAGAGCTAGACCGTAATGTAATTTGATAGCTGTAGAAGAGAGCACTATAGTATTACTTGAGAACATACCTAGTCTAGACAAACAAGATTTCAATTCAAATGTTGCCGTTTCTGCGTTCCCTTCCCGTCCTGCTTGAAGAACAGCGGACAAAGTGGGGTGGGAGTGTTATCTCCTATTATTGATCTGGTTTGCAGCTTTCAGCCTCTCCCTGAGTAATTCATAGCACTTCTACTGTCTGAGTACACACCACTGTGTCCGCTGTTCTCCTCTCTGGCCCACAAGAACAGCGGACATCGTGGTGTGACTACGATGGAATAACACCACGATGTCCGCAGTAATTGATTCCTGATTTCTCAAACGCCCAGTAGAACAGCGGACATCGTGGTGTCGATTTAGTATTATGCCTATCTCTTTTCGGTCAGACGCCACGATGTCCGCAGTAATCTGGCAGTAGAGCTCATCTGCNTACGGTGTTACTGCAGACACCGTGGTGTTCTCTGTGACACACTGCTTGCTCGATGATCTGGGAAGGNCCTCCGTGAGACGTACAGTTCTGACCCCTNTCTGTAATCTCCNCTCAGATTGGTCGACCCNAGAACGCTCGACAGTGTCGTCATCATAATTGCAATAGCAAATACAGAATCCACCATGGCTCTAGCTTCCGGTTCCAGCGTCAATGTTGGCGTCATAT
>JGI12330J12834_1000480_pt1 | contig 12761 bp, 8 predicted proteins | sample A23E1SouthBayCA_FD_12834 | JGI IMG/M metagenome (IMG submission 12834) | reverse complement strand
GATGAGTGCTTGGCGCTTCTCCTCGAGGAGATCGATAGTTTCCTCTACTCGATCGATGAGTTCCCAGAGACGCTCGGTTTCTGTTTCGATGTGATCGACAATTTCACGCTGTTCTTCGAGCGGTGGAAGTGGCGTTTTGAACGACTTGATAGCGGGCATATAGATCGTCTGGTGGGTAGAACCCTGCATCAGCCGATCGAACTCTTGGTCCATCGAGCGGAAAACGTAAAGTAAATATTCCGGTATGAGCTCGTCGCCACAAACCCAGTTAGCAAAGTCCTGTGAGGTCGCCATCGGTTCCCCCATGATGCCGGAGAAGCCAACCGACGCAGTACGTGAAAGGAAGACAGTACCCTTGGGAAGAAGATGCGCCCCAGAATTTTCCATCCCGAGTTTACTGATCTGGTGCTCGGTTTCGTAGAGATAGCGCTTACGTCCTTTGCGGAACGGTTTGATGTCGGAGGTTGTTACCCACGGAATGTTGGTATCTTCCCAGTACTCGTCGTTGGAGCGGTTAGGAGTGTGGCCAGAGTGCAGTTCGGCGACGAAGCGGGTGCGGACGACGTCCCAGTGTTCAGGGACTTCCCCAATCCAGTTCACTTCAGATTCTTTTGTAACAGAGCTATCCGTTTCGCCAGTAACTGCATCTCTGGTTTTGACCTCGATTAATTCGTGGGCTGAATTAAGTAGGTCTTGATATTTTGACTTGAGTTGGTCTATCCTTCGACGTTCTTTATCAAGATAGTCTGCAATTCGCGTTTGTTCGTCGGCAGGTGGGACAGGTATCGTTTGCCGCTTCAGTTTTTCTGCAGTCAGGTGTTCAATGGTACTCTGATTTGTACCAGCAGAGAATAGCCCCGATTTCTTCCCAAATTCCATAAAGTAGCAAAAATAACGTGGGTCATATTTACTGGAGTGAGGTCGGACCCTATGGAGGGCCTTCTGGAAATAACACTCCTTATCCTCTTCCTCCCAGACTGCACTTCGACCAACTTCACCCCCCTCGCAAACCAATATGTCCCCCTGATTCAATTCATATTTTTGTTTCTCTTTGGGGTCGAAATCCATTTTTGGGAGATTATCAGTATTCACCTCCCACCACTGCACATCTTGGTTCCTTAGATATCGAGCAAGATTATTTCCTTCAATTTCGTCTTCCTTGAGCTGCTTCCCCAACTGAACATCATAATGCCAGACAACCTTACTCAATTCCCAACTATCCGGGAGATCTTCCGCCCACTTCGGATTTGGTTCAGTCATTTTAATTTGAAACTTCAGAAATCAGACTTTCTATTTCCCGGGACAATTTCGCTATTTCGTCGGATATCTCCTCTGGATCTCTGGGAGACTCATACTGATAGAACCTACTATCAAAGTTTATTTCGTATCCAACAACCCCAAGCTCCCCATCCTCGTCGTCGTGGTACTTCTTACTCTCGTTGATCCACGCGTTCTCTAGATACGGTACGACCTCCTCTTCGAAGTACTTCCGTGGGTCTGTCCCGAGAGGCACGCGCTCGCGTTCGCGCAGGTCGCTGTCGTGCTCAGGGTTGCCGTTCCCGTCCCGACAGATTTCGGCGTCGTCGTTCTGCTCGCCAAGCGCGCGTTCTATCGCGTTGTAGACGCTGTTACGCACGTCGATCCCATGCATGTTGAACGTCAGTTCCACCTCGTCGATGAACTCCTCACGGTCCATCCACTGCGTTTCCGAGTCCAACTCGTAGAGCGCCTCCTTCACTGCTTCCTGCACCTCTTCATCCCGGTTCGTGAACGCCCGCTCGTCGTCGAGGCTCTCGATACGCTCCTCGGTAGCCTGGAAGCTCATCCGTAGCGGCCGATCGATGACGATGCGACGGTAGCCGAACTCCTCTGTTGGAACAACTTTCGAGCGGCCGTTAGCCTCCAAATCGCCGAAAATACGGGAGATCTCGTCGATGTGATCTTGGGTGAGTTCGTGGCGCTTCTCGCCCAGACTCTCGTCCATCTCAGCGTACAGGTCTTGGGCGTCGATGAGCTGGACGACATCCTCGCGCTTCTCGGGCTTGTCGTTCGAGAGCACCCAAATGTAGGTCCGGATGCCCGTGTTGTAGAAGAGGTTCTCCGGCAGGCCGACGATGGCCTCCAGCCAATCGTTTTCCAGAATCCAGCGTCGGATGGCTGATTCCCCGCTGTTGGGTCCGCCGTTGAACAGCGGTGAGCCATTGAACACGATGGCGATACGGGAGCCACCCTCCTCGGGCCGCTTCATCTTGCTGATCATATGTTGGAGGAAGAGGAACGCGCCGTCGTTGGTCCGGGGCGTCCCCGCACCGAATCGGCCAGCGAACCCTTCTTCCTCGTGTTCGCGCTCGATCTCGTCTTTGACCTTCTTCCAGGAAACCCCGAACGGCGGATTCGAGAGCATATAGTCGAAGGTCCGGCCTGGGAAGCCGTCCTCAGTGAAGGAGTTTCCGTAGATGATGTTCTCGGGCTCTTGGCCCTTGATGAGCATATCCGAGTTACAGACTGCATAGGACTCGGGGTTCAGCTCCTGCCCAAAGACGTGGAGGTTCGCGTCGGTGTTGAGCTGGCGGACGTACTCTTCGGCGACACTAAGCATCCCACCGGTCCCACAAGCTGGGTCGTAAACGGTGCGGATAGCGTCCTGCTCGGTCAGGGCCGCGTCATCTTCCTGGAAGACGAGATTGACCATCAGTTCGATGACTTCCCGCGGTGTGAAGTGCTCGCCAGCCGTTTCGTTGCTCAGCTCGTTGAACTTCCGAATGAGCTCCTCATAGATGTAGCCCATCTCCTCATTCGGGACCTCCTCGGGGTGGAGGTCGATTTCGGCGAACTGCCGGACGACCTTGTACAAAAGATCGGCATCGGCAAGTCGGTCGATCTGGTGGTTGAAAGCGAATTTCTCGAAGATTTCCTTCGTCTCCTCGTCGTACTGGTTAATGTAGTACTGGAGGTTTTCTGCGATATCGTCGGGATCGTTACACAGGGATTCGAAGGTGTACTCGCTGGTGTTGTACACCTGTGCATCGGCAGCCTTCTTCAACGACGGAGCGACGTTCTCGATACCTTGTTCCTGAAGCTGTTCGTAGCGCTCCAATACCTTGTCCTTGTTCCGCTCAGTTACGCAATCGAGCCGTCGAAGGACAGTCAGCGGCAAGATGACCTTCTGATACTCCGACTGCTTGTAGTCCCCTCTGAGAAGATCTGCAATAGACCAGATAAAGTCCGACTTCTCGTTGAAGTTATCGACCATGGTACAGTGGAAGGTAAGTGGGTATCATAAACGCCACGGAGTATTCGCCCAAAGGACCCGTTATCGACGGCGATTCACTACATACAACACGGCGACACTGGTTCTCCCGAAAAGAAGTTCAGTGACGCAGTGGGAGATCTCATCTCCTTCATATGTGTCGAGGTGTGGGGGACACTGTTCCGACCCGTTTCATTACCCCACGGTTCAGAGACGGAGTTACGCACGAATGCAGGATTTCACTGTGGACGAAGACAGGCAGTCTCAATCTATCGGGTTTGACGCCACAGACCGGCAGGATCTCGTGGTGACTGTCGGTGTTCTTCTCAATCGGACGCAGGAAGCCACGCTCTTGGATGACCTCTATCAGACGATATACGATGACGGCTATCGCCCGTTCCGGACGAAAAGTCGTGACCTTTCACTCCCCCCTGCAAAGGTGCAGGAGCTCCTTCTGCGGTGTAACGGGGAGGTCGGTATTTGCGTTCACCAAGACGATGTCAAACTGCCATTTGCAGAGGCAGTCCACTCCGCGATCCTCCTTGACGAATTGAGTGTGACAACCGACGATACGATAGCCATCGTTGACGGTGATCAGGGCCGAGCAGATCAGCTGTATCAGACGGCCGTTGCAATCGACGTGGTTCCACCATCGATCACAAACTGCGCCCAGTCAGAGTTCTACTATCCACATCTCTTGTTGGCGGACCTTGTTGCTGGTGTTGTCGCAGATACTATTGCGGAGGACCCTACAGCTCTTTCTTCAGCTTCGGTCGCCGGACCAGTTGAGATGATACTGGAGACGACAGAGGAATCTCGAAAAGGTCGATGGGGGCGTGGATACTCTGCTGCTGCGCGTGGTGAAGGAGAAGTTCGACGAGCAACATTCGAACAGCGGTATGCAGGTACCGTCCGAGAACGCGTCAGCTGTTGGTTCCACGGGACTTTTGGGAAGACGCATGCCCCACCTCCGGAGAGTGATGGCGTTCAGCCGGTTGTAGGACGGCTTGAGGCGATGGGATGTAGCGATGTTGCTACCTGGCTTGCTGAGCAGTAGTGAAAAGGCACTGATTCCCGCCTCCACCCCCGTTTCCACGCGGGACCTCTCCGAGAACGCAATTGTGATGTGATGCGTCCCCGTTCGGACCGCGTCTTACCGGGCTGGCAGGAGCGGTGCGACGGGCTTCAAACGCCGGTGCCTACGGCGCTCCACTTAGTACGTGTGGGGGCATCCTATTAGAAGTTGTCCTTCACTTTTCTGCGCTTTACAGTACACCGGTCAATGACTCCGGTTTGTTGTAGTCGACGGCTATGGATTACTGAGTGAGGAGAGCGACTCAACATAGCCCAATAATTTCACTTCCCGTGGGGAAGGCCGTGTTCTCATCTGGTCTTACCAAACTTCTCTCCGGACTCTCCATCCGAGATTTGATAAGACAACCGCAGATATACATCACAGAACCTACTACACATCGTTAGATCAGATGGCTTCACCGGCGGCACAGGCGTATCCTCGAATCCGAGACGCGGTTGGATCTTTCGTCTCAGACGTACAGGACCACACGGAGGATGCCTACGAGCAACTCCCCACGACGACGATCACCGAATCCAATACGTTTCGGGACCGGAAACACGAATACACCGTCGAACAGCCGTCAAAAATCGTCCGTGATACGAATTACTTCAAGCATTTCTATTTCAGTGAACTAGCCGAATCACTCATTGACGACGGGCTCTCATTCTGTCCGCATCGTCGCGACGATATCGAACAAAGCCTTCACGGTAAACGCATCTTCAAACTCGCGAAGCTCACTCTCGATTATGCCGGCGCCGTGGCGTTCGACGAGGACGCATTTGACACCGCTTACGAGGATCACTTCGCACCACTCTACGAGAGTACTCACGTCCACCGAGTCGTGTTTCCCCTCCCGCGGGTAATTCTACGGCCAGACGATTTCAGAGAGGGATTCCAGCTATCGCTTGATCCCCTTGAAGACTCGGTCGATAACGGCGAGTATGTGGCGTCTCTCACGGACGATCTACTGCTCTCAAAGATTCCTAACTTCGAGATGACGGCGATGCAGACGTACGGCACGCCCGGTATGATTACTCAACCGGATCAAACCCAGAAACGACTCGGGTGGGCGACGACTCTCGAAGTCGAGTTTGAGGTCACCCATCGTCCCACGAAACACAATTCCGAGCATACGGGCCTCGACCGCAGCTGGACTGGGAATCAAGCGCTTTCTGAAGCGGCCGCGATCGCGAAACAGGTCGTTACAGCACTCCGGCTTTGGGCCCCGAAAGAGTACGCTGGGCTTGGCCCGGGATATCTCCTCCGTGACTCCTGGAAGACGTATCGCGGTATCAGCGCCGACGTCGACCGAGTGATCATTCCAGAGTTCGGGCAGCGCGGGAAATCATTCCACCGTGACTCAATTGAACTCCCGGAAGCCGAGCAAGATGTCCTCCGTGAGCACTGGCAACGGATCGGGCCGTACTGTACGTTGGAGGATGAGACGTCGAATACGCTCTATCGGTGCCTCACTCGGTTCAACCGAATGTACGAGCGGTCGACGTCCGAAGACCAGATCGTAGATGCCTTTCTCGGCTTCGAAACCACGCTTATCCGTGGTGATCCTGGGTCAACACTCCCAAACCGGGCTGCAGCACTCCTCCACGAGCAAGATGACTGTGATCTTGATGAGGTACGGACGTTCTTAGAGGGAGTACGACGCATCCGGAACCGAATTGTCCACAATGATGCGAGTCTCTCTGAGGAATTATCCGGCGACTATCCAGGCCCGGATGAGACTCGGGCATATCTCAAAGAGGTTCGCTGGTACTTGGCAAAGGTTATTATCGCCTATTCGGTGTTACTGGACACGTCCAGCGATTCAATTCAAGCCATCAATCAAACGATAGTCGATTCGAGGGTTGACGAAATGGCTGACGAGGATTAGACATCGGTTCTGCGTCATTACATCGTACGTTGACCGGCGGCTAAAGACACCAGTAGTTCAGAATCCAACACCGCAGTCCAGGATAACGGAATATTCATGTCTTATCAAGTAATCCGGACTTCCCCGTATTGTGTTTGGTAAGAGATTTGGACTATACATCACAGAATTATGTGGGGGTGGGGAGGAAGTTTGTATGAGACTGACCTTATGACTGATTGGAATTGGCGAGAATGGATCCCGGCGCGGGCCCATTCACTCATAGTTCGATATCTCCTCCTTACACTTACCGCGGCCGGAGTGCTCACGACGCTGACTACTCTCTTCAACCCGGCTGTTGAGACCGAGAGTATCAGGGCGTTGCTGACGACCCTGGCGACCGCAGAGGCCTCAGTTCTGGCAATCGTGTTTTCCGTGACCGTTGTCGCCTTACAGCTTGTTGTGACGCGGTATTCAGCCCGCCTCACCTCTCTCTTCGTCAAGGAGCCGCTATTCCGAACGACCTTCGCTCTCTTCGTTGGGGCCATTGCGTTCAATCTGATCGTCGTCTACCTGCTACCGATTCAGAACGACCGCTTGATGAACGGGGCTGTTGGGATTGCATTCGCACTTGCTGCTGTCTCCACGTTTGCGCTCTACCAATTCATCCAGCTGATGATCCAGCGCAGCTCACCCGACGATCTCATTTCAGTGTTGGTCGAGCGCGAACTCGCACCCGACGAATACCTTCCAGCGACGGCTACGGAGTTCAACGCGATCGAGGTTCATCCGATTCGTCCACTGTACCGAACGATTTCTCGGGCGATTGAGCTGGGCGAATACCAAACCGCAGAGCAGGGAATCGACGGACTTCGGACGGTCCTCACTCGGATGTTTGAGTACCTTGAGAGCGAGTACTCCGAGGAAGATGCCGCACAGTACGCATCTGCTGTTTCGACTGAGGTCCTCATAGAGTATGTCCCGCCGATTTTGGAGCAGTCATACACTCACGAGCAATATGACCTGCTTTCGGATGCTGTGGACGATGTTGAGGCAGTTACTCTTAATGGGCTTGAACGCAGCTTCACTGACGTCACCGAGGACGCTGCAGAGGCACTCGGAGACGCGTTCGATGGGGCGCCCTTGACATGGGAGGGGAACCGTCTTCGAATCCCGGTCAAAGAGTCACTGCTCGAATTGACGAAAGCCACAGCAAGCGACACCGATTACTCGACATTTCGAGCGGTCTTCCATCCGCTGAATTTCCAAATGAAGCTCCTCTTGCGACGCCGACCGGATTCGAATGTGACCCACCACGTCGTTGGAGACTACTACAGCCGAGAAATCGTCGAAATATTTGAAGCTCTTGTCGAACGGTACGGCCCCACTGTACAAGATCAGGACATTAATTGGATATTCCCAACTGAGGGGCGGAAATGGACGCTTCCTGATGAGGCAGAGCCTCTCCGACACTGTTGGCGCGAATACGCTAGCTTCACAGAGACAGTTCTACAGTATCGTGTCTCAGAAAAAGAGTACCCATTTGTAGAGGGGTCAATCGATGACGGCTGGAAGCGGATCACGCAGTCCGCTGCTGATGCTGGCATTGACGATCTGGCAACGCTGTGCTGTATGACAACGATTCAGCTCGCCTATCGCGTTGACCAACTCGAGGACGGGCGTCTCGGAATGTGGACGAACAATCTTGGACTACTTAGACGGGATTACGACCCAAGTATTGTCGATAAAGCCTTCGAACTTCTGAAAGCGGGCGAACAACCGGAAGGACAAAACATCTCAGTTCGAACGGTTGACCCGACGTCAACAGATGCGGATCAAGGATTTATTGAACGTATCCTAAACACTGATGACGAAGATACCACGTTCGAGGAGTGGCTCCTCCAGTTTGAGAAAGACGTCGACGGACGAACAGAGTCTCTTCGGGAGCGAGAATGACGGACCACAAGTTCGAAGTGGGTAATCACGTCCGAATCGATATTCCTGATGAGACGAATCCGGACTACAGCTGGTTTCACGGGCGACACGGCGAGATCGTCTCCATCTTAGAGGATGACGCCATCGCCGTGGCGTAGGCATCCTCAAAACCGCTCCAGATGGTCTCGTCATCGAAGGTTACGCGCTCGCCGGTCGCCGCTTCAACCGAGGTGTGGTCGTGATTATCCCTGTAATCAAAGCTGTCTATGGAGGTAGAACAGAAACTTCGATGAAATTTCAGCTAGCTCGTGAAAAAGTGAGTAGAACAATTACTTGATCGCTCCCTATTATACATCAATCCCGCTCATGATTTGCTTCGAGGATAGTTCTGAAAGGTCGATGAATGTAGAAAGTTCTTTGACCACTTCTTGAACGACGGATTGCAGTTCAATTTCGGGTACAATAAGCTGATAGCTATTTTCGACGAACGCATGAAACTCCTCTACCTCTTGTCGTACAGTCCCAATGAGGTCATCTACTCCGTCGTCAGAATATTCCTGCAAGATCTTTACACTCTTGATGGTTATCTGTGCAAGGTACGAAGCGAACTGATCTGCGTTACGAAGTGCTTCTTTGGTGAATCCTCGAATCGCATAATGTACTTCGCTCAGTGTGAGTCGATAGAGAAGTTTCGACGTAGATCGCAACCGATAGAGGTAGTGATTGTTGAGATACCGCGTTCCTTTCCAAGCGGTCTTGTAATTGAGTGGGGTAGTGAACAAGAAACACTCTACGACGAATAGACCGATTGCTCTGTAGAAAGTACCGAACCGGTCCTCTTTCACCGCTTGTAGTGACTCTGCCCGCTTCGAAGCGTCCCGCAAGGTATCCGCAGCTTCCACTAGATTCCACCCAGCAATCGCCACAGCTACAACCGAACTGGCTGTCGCCGCAGTACTCGCCATCCGGGCAAACTTCCCATGCCCGAGATTAATCCCAAGGTCGTCCTCAAGTACCTCAGTGAGCTTCCGAAGCCGGCGTAGTGTTGTGGTATCGATCTCTTGCTCTGCTCGAATTAATATACGATCACCTTCTGCGAGGCTTAACTCCAAGCTGCTATCGTGTACCTCAGACAGGGCACCGGCCAAATCAAGCGCTGGTTTTCGCGTTTCTACTCTCGCATGGCGGTACAGTCCGCCATCGAGATGGCTTGCCGCTAAATTAACACGGTCAGTATCCAATTCGCCCACAGTCTGCTAGATAGTGGAAATGTATTTAATACTTGTCGGTGAAAATAAATGCAATGTCTGGTGACGAAGATACCGACGAAATACTTCTTTCTCGTCGTAACCTTTTCCGATTGTTAGGTGGGACTATCGTCCTCGGCACCCTCGTGAGTACGATCGATGAGGAGCCTCCCGATTTCTCCAGTGAAGAGTCTGAACTACAGAATTTGGCCCAGACTATTGACTCAACTGATCTTAGAGATCCCCAGAAAAACTCTATGCTGCAGTCGTCAATAGCTACAACGATAGAGTCGGTAAATAGCTCACTCTCTGAGAAGGAGATAGACCCGACTGGAAAAACTCCATCTTCGACACCTTCGGTTGGTGCTGGCAATATCAACCAGGCTTTAGACTACTATCAAGAACTGCAGCAAACTTTGGACGAGGGGGAGTCTCTTAGTGGGAAAATTGAAAGTCGTGAGATTGCTACTTTGAATGGTGAGTACTTCAACGGTCAATCAAACCAAGAGAGACACCTTCCTAATGTGGAGTCATCCATTTCTAAATTTAGCAAAACGGTAGCGACACACACTCCCAGTGAGCAGCCGCCCTCGACACAAAAACTCTTACCTGATCGTGATAGAGTCAGTTCGCGGCTGAGCAGACAGAGAACCGTGTATAAGAAACACGCTGATATGCAAGAGCTGTTCCTGAAAGTGATTTTTTCGCTCAACAGTGGTATCGACGCTTTCGAACATTCGTCTTTCGACTCTGCGGGCCGCAGCTTCCAGCGGGCGAACAATAAGGCAAGTGTGCAGATCGATGATTCTCTGAAGGACTACAGGGTAACGTCATATTCACTCACACTGGGAAACTACAGTCAGATATTCAAGCTGTATCGACAGGCTGCCGGCAATATGGCCGCTGCTTGTGCTGAAGGAATGAGCCGCGAAGAACGGAATCAAGAGATCGATCTCGGCATTAAAAAGCAGTTCAAGGCAAGAGATATTTTTGCTGACGGTGTGTCATTTTAGTTGCTGAATTGCTTGGAAAAGCGTATCTACAAATACTGGAATCAGCCTGTATGTTCGGCCCTGAGATTGGTCTCCAAGGAATTGGCCGTGGTTTTACCAGTTGATTTTACAAGCTGATGTGGATGCACAGCCGATGGAAGTCTAGTAACGGGGTATCCGGCTATATTGTTTTCGAGGTGTGCCGACGTCCTGTATGTTTCTAGTATTCGCTTGGTAGCCGCTGGATGTGGGTGTCCTGTTTGTCGAGTTAGCTACCACCACTAGCACTGAGAGAAGTATCCGAATCCCACACACCCACACCCCCCCGTCGTCAACTTGGTCAGAAGATTCTCTCCGTGAAAGACAGCACAGTAGTATCAATAGATCGGTTAAAGCGTCTCTCTCGGCAAAATACAGGATAGAAAGGGGAAGTCTCAACAGCTAGCAGAGTAGTAGTAGCTGGATTGCTTATCTGTCTTGACGATTATGATACGGCTTTGGTTAACAAACAACTGTAATAAAACTTTTCTTATCATAGAGTTAGGACTGTGTAGCTGTAGGCCATCCTACTTTCCGTCTGTCTCCGTAGAAAGCCTCTTTTAGCGGTGTCTATATGACTAAATCAGTCGATACGGACACTCTGTTCAGTTTCACCTTCCCCTCATTCAGTACTGCAGAGTTGACGACATGGGGGTGTGTGTCTGTCTCTCCAGTTTCTCTCCTTTCAGCTGTATATCTATCTCCCCCTATGGTGTCGTTTACCGGCGCTCAGAGTTGACGACACAGGGGTGTGTGGGCCTCTATATATTGGATCCGTTTGAACAGAGTTGACGACACAGGGGTGTGTGAAGCGACATTGACTACATGGGAGTGGTCCACGATATGGACGACGTAAGATTTATGAAATTACACACGAGTCGTAGGTGTATGAGTGATGGGTCCGATCTCGACGATGTCTGGGCCACGGGAGAGATCTTTGATGACGAAGAAGTCCTCCATGAACACTGGACGCCGGAATCCGTTCCAGAACGGGCTTCCGAGCGGGACGAGATAATTCGAGGTCTTCGCCGGGCCTTCCGCGGTGAAGCACCAAAGAATATGTTTCTTCAGGGAAAGACTGGGCAAGGAAAAACTGCGACTGCTCAGCACGTGCTTGAAATGTTTGAGCAGCGTGCTGACCAACAGAGCCTTGACGTAGATACAGTCTACGTCTCGTGCGCTAATCACAAATCCTCGTATAAAGTTGCCTGCGATATCGTCGAGCAGTACATGGGTGAGAACCCGCACGGCCACGGTCAGCACAAAGTCTTTGAGATGATGTTCGATGTGTTTGAGAGTCTCGCAGAGATTGTCGTGGTTGTCCTTGATGAAGTCGACTCAATCGGCGACAAGCACGACATCCTTTATTCGATTCCTCGAGCCCGGAAGCAGGGCGATGTAAAAAACACCAAGCTTGGGATTATCGGGATCACGAACGATTCCACGTTTCTCTCGAATCTGGACCCGAAAGTCAAGTCCTCGCTGTACGACTCAGTCATCCAGTTCGACGCGTATGAGTCGGAAGAACTCCAGCAGATTCTCTCGCGACGCGCTGACCGTGCATTCGTTGATGGAGCTGTCGACGACTCGGCTATCTCGCTGTGCGCTGCCTTCGCCGCACAGGACAAAGGTTCTGCTCGGCAGGCAATCGACTATCTCTACGAAGCCGGCGAGGTTGCGCTTGATCATTCGGATGATCTCATCGTCGATGACCATGTCCGAGAAGCTGAAGAGCGCGTTGAGAAACGATATATCACCCAGAGTATCAACGGCCTCACGATACAAGACCAAGCGACGCTCACGGCCATGGTCTCTGTCGCTGTTGATGGGGATGAACCTGCCCGAACGCGCCGTGTTTACTCCGAGTACTCAAACCTCTGTTCGGAAATTGGCGTCAATAAGCTAGCCTTTGACCGTATGCGGGACCACCTTCTTGAGCTGGATATGATCGGAATAATCGACGGGAAGAAACGCACGGGCGACGGTCAAGGTGGCGAGAAGTACTACTGGGAGATGAGTACGGATACAGGGACGACTATCGAAGTCCTCGAATCAATTAGTCGCCTTGACGATGTCATCGATATTGTCGTTTCGTCAGCGCAGCACTCGAATATCACGAACTACTGAATATTCCTGCGGGGTCGGCTAAACGACTGATATCGTCGATATTGATGCAAATGGCTCGTCCAGAGTTTACTATCACCCAGTGCTAGCCCTCCACATCTAATCTTCCGTAGTCTGGTTTCAGTCTGGCTCGCCTCATACCCTGCTTTTGCCCTTCTATGAAACTAGCCTAATCATGTTCTATTGGTCAGCTTCTATGCCCTTCTTGTATCCAATTATATTAAATATAACACCA
>JGI12330J12834_1000478_pt1 | contig 12785 bp, 15 predicted proteins | sample A23E1SouthBayCA_FD_12834 | JGI IMG/M metagenome (IMG submission 12834) | reverse complement strand
GTCGACCGGCGAGGACGCGATGGTCGCGAAGCGGGACGCGCTGGCGGCGACGCTCCCGGAGTCAGGCTAGTTTCTCGCGGGCGGCGTCGAGCACCGAGTCGTCCTCGAAGTCGACGGCGATGGACTCGTCGAACAGCGACTCGGCGAGCGCCGCGACCGACTCCGTGAACGCGTCCGTGCCGTCGAGTGCGACCGGCGTGACTGGAATCCCGGTCTCGTCGTCGGCGGGCACGGCGAGGTCGGCGTCCGGCGGGGCGTCGGACTGGCGGTTGGCGACGACGAGGTCGCAGTCCGCACCGACGTCGGCGAGGCGGCCGCGAACGCGCTGGAGGCTGTCGACCCCGCGGTCGCCCGGCGGGACGACTGCGGCCACGGCGTCGCTCGCGGTGACCGCTGCGACCGCCTGGTTGGCTGCGACCGGTGGCGTGTCCACGAGCACGTAGTCGTGTTCGGCGGCGAGGTCGTCGAGAGCCGTCTCGAAGCGCCGGGCCGCCTCGGTCGTCTTCGCCTGGGCGAGGCGGGTGAAGGGCGCGAACGCCGGGTAGGCGGCGAGGTCGCCGGCCGCGTCGGGCGCGAGGTCGTGGCGAGCGTCGCCGGGGTCAGCGTCCCCGGCGAGGACCGCGGTGGCGTCCGGGTCGATGCGACCGGCGACGTGCTGGGAGAGCCCCTGCGTGGCGAACGCGGCGTCGAACACGCCGACGCTGGCGCCGGTACGTGCGAGGACGGCGGCGGTCTCGGTGGCGAGGCGGGTGGCGCCCGCGCCGCCCGCGACGCCGACGAGCGCGGCTGTGGTCGTCTCCATGCCACAGATTCGGTTCGTTACGATACTAAAATTTAGGCGTTTCTGTCGTGGGTTCGGCGGGTTCGACACCGTCGACCTCGAAGCGCGCGCCGCCGTCCTCGCCTTCCGTGGCGCGAATCGACCAGTCGTGGGCGCTGGCGATGCTCGCGACGATGGCGAGCCCGAACCCGGTGCCGGTGTCGGTCGTGGTCACACCGGGCTCGAAGACCTGGTCGCGCTCGCCGTCGGGGATGCCGGGGCCGTCGTCCGCGACGAAGAAACCGTCGTCAGTCGGACCGACGGTGACGGTCACGTCCGAGCCGACGTGTTCGACTGCGTTCCGGTAGACGTTCTCGAACAGTTGGACGAGCCGAGTGCGGTCGGCGGCGAGCGTCTGGTCACCGACGACGCGGAGCGTAGCGCCGTCGGTGTCGACGTTCGCCCAAGCCGCCTCCGCGACGGCGCGGAGGTCACAGGGTTCGGTGTCGCCGATGACTTCGCCCTGGCGCGCGAGCGCGAGCAGTCGTCGACGAGCGCCTCCATGCGGTCGAGTGCGCCGGCGACCGTCGCGAGGTTCCCGTCGCCCTCGCGGCCGTCGCGCGCGATGTCGAGGCGGCCCTGCGCGACGTTCAGCGGGTTCCGGAGGTCGTGGCTGACGACGCTCGCGAACTGCTCTAAGCGCTCGTTCTGGCGTTCGAGTTCGCGGCGGTGGCGCTCGCTCTCCGTGACGTCCGAGAACAACAGCAGCCGGCCGACGTCGGTGCGGCCGACCGCGAACTGGTTGGCGCTCACGAGCAGCGACCGGGTGTCGCCGTCGACCTCGCGCTCCAGGACGGTGCCGTCGTCCTCGACGGCGTCCGCGACCTCGGGCAGCACGTCGGCGAACGGCCGGCCGGCCGCGCCGTCGAGTTCGGGGAACAGCCGGCGGGCCGCGTCGTTGAAGTCCCGGAGGTCGCCGCCGTCGCTGACGAACACCACGGGGTTGTCGATCTGGCCGGTGACGCGGACGCGCTCGAAGGCGCCCGTGAACAGCGAGAGTGCGCCGACCGCGAACGCCGCGACGCCCAGTGGCTCGTAGGACATGTCGACGAGCCACGGCACGCGGGAGCCCGCGACAGTGGCCGCGACCGGGAGTACAGTGAGCGACGCCAGCCCGAGGAGCGGTCGGGTGTCGAGGCTGGTCTGGTCGAACAGTTCGACCAGCATGAAGTAGCCGACGGCGGAGACGGCGTACGCGACGCCCGCGACGACCCAGTGTAGCGCCCCGCTCTGGACGGCGAGGTGGGGGAACGGCGTCGGTTCGGCGACCATCGTGAAGTAGACGCCGTGGACGGGATTCGTGACTTTCACGGCGACGACGGCGACGAAGACTACGAGTGCGAACCGCCGGTACCGTGGGTCGCGGTGGAACGTGCGACCGGTGTACGCCGAGCAGAAGTACAGCCAGGCGCCGGGCGTGCTGAACCCCGCGACGAGGCCCGCGATGTGGAAGGCGTGGGCCCACTCGGTGGTCGGCGCGAGCAGGAAGCCGACGCCGGCGGCCGCCCAGACGCCGCTGGTCACGAGCAGCGCAGCGAGCCCGCGGCGGGTGTCCGCGCTGTCGATGCGGTCGACGCGCCAGAGGCTGGCGAAGCAGGCCGCCGACGCGAGCGAGAACGCCGCGACGTAGGCGGCGAGCACGGGGTCTATCGCCACGCGCGCTCACCCAGGCGAGCCGTCGCCGCCCCGGTCACTCCACTCGGTCGGCGACGTCGTCGGCGATGGCGTCCAGCTCGTCGTCGGAGAGGTCGGGTCGGCCGCCCGCGACGGCGTGGATGGGGCCGCCGCCGTCCCCCTCGAAGCGCGGGATGACGTGGCCGTGGACGTGGGGGATCTCCTGGCCGGCGGCCTCGCCGTTGTTGAACGCGACGGTGCTGGCGTCGGCGTCGACGGCGCCCTCGACGAGCGGCGCGAGCCGGTGGAGCGTCGAGAACACGGCGCCGCCGTCGTCCTCGGGGAGGTCGCCGAGCGTCTCGTAGTGGGCTTTCGGGACGACGAGCGTGTGGCCGGGCGCCATCGGGTTCGCGTCGAGGAACGCGAGCACGTCGTCGTCCTCGTAGACGACGCGGGCCGGGATGTCGCCGTCGACGATCTGACAGAAGATGCAGTCCTCGCTCATGCGTCGGGGAACGCACGGCGCGCCCTTAAGCCTACTCGGGGACCGAGTCCCGGAAGCGCTCGCGGTCGACGACGCGGAAGGTGAGGTCGCCGGTGGCGACGGCGGCGCCGTCGGACTCGCGCTCGGCGCGCACGGCGAACCGGACGTCCGGTCGGCTGACGCGCACGAGCGTCGCGGTCACCGTCACGTCGCCGTCGACGCCGACCGGCGCGAGGTGCGAGACGGAGGCGCCGCGCTCGACGGCGCCGTGTCGGGGAGGTGGCCGCGGAGCGCCTCGCGGGCGACGGCGCCGAACTGCGCGAGCAGGTGAGAGGTGCCGAGCACGTCGACGGCCTCGCCGGGGTCGACGTCGGTCGCGGCGGGGTCACTGGGCGGGTCGTCCTGCCGGCCGAACACGGGCGTGGCGTGTTCGGCGTCGAGCGTGAACGTCGCGTCGTTGCGCACGTCGGCGTCGGCGAGCGCCTCGAACGCGTCCTCGGGCATGGACGGGGAGACGGCGGACCGCGAGTTAGTCCTGTCGGCGTCACGCACCCTGAGCGCGGGCCGCAGCCCAGAACGCGCCGACGGTGCCGGCGCCGACGAGGGCGGCGACGGTCCACTCCGGGAGGGGCCAGACGAGGTCGGCAGCGCCGTAGACGGCGACCAGGAGGCCGGTGGCCGCGACGGCGTTCCCGGCGTGTTCCGCAGCGTACTCGGGGTCGGTCGCGTCCGTGTAGTTCGCGAGCAGCGCCGGCTGCTCCCGGAGCCTGACGTAGACGCCGCTCGCGGTGACGGCGACGCCGACCAGAAGCGTCGTGAGCGCGGCAGCGCGGCCGCCGGGCATCTCACTCGACGAGTGGGAGCGCGATGCCGAAGAGGAACGGACAGACGACGATGCCGATGACGCCGAGGATTTCGAAGTCGAGCAGGACCGTCAGCTCCCAGCTCGGCAACTGGCCGGCGCCGAGTGTCGTGCCGGCGGCGCCGGCGAGGATGAGTGCGAGACTGGCGAGCGTCCCGTACTTCGCGAGGTCGGGGTAGTCGAGGTTCGCGGTTTGTCCCATACCAGCGGTGGCCTGCGGCCCGTCGTAAATCTTCTGTGTCGAGACGGTAGCGAACGGAAAGCATACAATGGAGAGGCGACTGACGGGGTATATGCTCGAAACCCTGCCGGAACTAATCGACGCGGTCGTGGCGCCCCTGCTCGCGCTCGTCGGCGCGACACTCGTCGGCGGCGGCCTGTTCGCCGAACTGCAGAGTGTCTCCTCGCTCGGCGGCGGCGGCGACCTCGTCTGGGGCGTGTGGCTCGCCGTGATGGGCGCGGCGGCGGTGGCGATGGGCGTGAAGGTGTTCACCGACGCGCTCGCCGGGCGCCTGGCGTAGCCCGGTCGCCGGCTGTACAACCGATTATCCTTTTAGGTGTGAGCGGGACGGTACCCGTATGAGTGGATTCGGCGACGTGCCCGACCAGTACGACCCCGAAGACGTCGAGGACCGGGTGTTCTCGTACTGGGACGACGTCGACGCCTACGAGCAGACGGTCGAGCACCGGGCCGACGGCGAGTCGTTCTTCTTCGTCGACGGCCCGCCGTACACGAGCGGTGCGGCCCACATGGGGACGACGTGGAACAAGACGCTCAAAGACGCCTACATCCGCTACCTCCGGATGCAGGGCTACGACGTCACGGACCGCCCGGGCTACGACATGCACGGGCTCCCCATCGAGACGAAAGTCGAGGAGGAGCTCGGCTTCGAGTCCAAGAAGGACATCCAGGAGTTCGGCGAGGACGCCTTCATCGAGGAGTGCAAGCGGTTCGCCGACGACAACCTCGAGGGCCTCCAGTCGGACTTCCAGAGCTTCGGCGTCTGGATGGACTGGGACGACCCCTACAAGACCGTCGACCCGTCGTACATGGAGGCGGCGTGGTGGGCGTTCAGCGAGGTCCACGACAACGGGCTCGTCGAGCGCGGGAAGCGCTCCATCAGTCAGTGTCCGCGCTGTGAGACCGCCATCGCGAACAACGAGGTCGAGTACGAGGACGTCAGCGACCCCTCCATCTACGTCAAGTTCGACCTCGACGACCGCGAGGGCAGTCTCGTCGTCTGGACGACGACGCCGTGGACGATTCCCGCCAACGAGTTCGTCGCTGTCGACGAGGACGGCGACTACCGGCAGGTCCGCGCGACCACGGAGGACGGCGAAGAGGAGGTCCTGTACGTCGCCAGCGAGTGCGTCGAGGGCGTGCTGTCGGCGGGCCGCTACGGCGACTACGAAGTCGAGGCCGACTTCTCCGGCGCGGACCTCGTCGGCTGGTCGTACACGCCGCCGCTGACCGAGGAGGTGCCCGCGAACCCGACGGACGCCGACGGCACCCACGAGGTCTACCACGGCGACTGGGTGGAGGCCGACCGCACCGGCCTCGTGCACTCCGCGCCCGGGCACGGCGAGGAGGACTTCGAGCGCGGCGAGGAGCTCGGGCTGCCCGTGTTCTGTCCGGTCGGCGAGGACGGCGTCTACACCGAGGAAGCCGGCGAGTACGAGGGCGAGTTCGTCCGGGACGCGAACGACGGCATCATCGCGGACCTCGACGGCCACGGCGCGCTGCTCGCCAGCGAGACCGTCGACCACAGCTACGGGCACTGCTGGCGGTGTGACACCGGCATCGTCCAGATCGTCACCGACCAGTGGTTCATCACCATCACTGACGTCAAAGACGAGCTGCTGGCGAACATGGACGAGTCCGAGTGGCACCCGCAGTGGGCGCGGGACAACCGGTTCCGCGACTTCGTGGAGAACGCGCCGGACTGGAACGTCAGCCGACAGCGCTACTGGGGCATCCCCGTCCCCATCTGGACGCCCGAGGACTGGAGCGGCGACGTCGAGGACGTGCTGGTCGTCGGCACCCGCGAGGAGCTCGCGGAGCTCGCCGACCAGGACGTCGACCCCGAGTCCGTCGACCTCCACAAGCCGACGGTCGACGACGTCACCATCACCCTCGACGGCACCGAGTACACCCGCGTCCCGGACGTCTTCGACGTCTGGCTGGACTCCTCGGTGGCGTCCTGGGGCACCCTGAACTACCCCGAGCAGGAGGACGACTTCGAGGAGCTGTGGCCGGCCGACCTCATCATGGAGGCCCACGACCAGACCCGCGGCTGGTTCTGGAGCCAGCTCGGGATGGGGACCGCGGCGCTCGGCGAGGCGCCGTACCGAGAGGTCCTGATGCACGGCTACGCGAACATGCCCGACGGCCGCGGCATGTCGAAGTCGAAGGGCATCACCATCGAGCCCCACGAGGTCATCGACGAGTACGGCGCTGACCCGATGCGGCTGTTCCTGCTGTCGGTCACGCCCCAGGGCGAGGACATGAGCTTCTCGTGGGACGAGACCGGGAACATGCAGGCCGACCTCAACATCCTCTGGAACGTCTTCCGGTTCCCGCGGCCCTACATGGCCCTCGACGACTTCGACGCGAACGTCCCCGAGGCCTTCGGCGGCGAGGGCAGCGGCGTCGCCGTCGAGGACGTCGACCTAGAGGCCGTCGACGAGTGGCTGCTGTCGACGCTCCAGTCGGTGAAGGCCGACGCCACCGACCACTGGGAGGACTACGAGCAGCACCGCGCGCTCGACGCGGTCCTGGAGTTCGTCGTCGAAGACCTCTCCCGGTACTACGTGCAGGTCGTCCGCGAGCGCATGTGGGAGGACGGCGACTCCGCGTCGAAGACCGCGGCGTACGCCACGATGCAGCGCGTCCTCCTCGAAGTCACCGCGCTGCTCGCGCCGTTCGCGCCCTTCGTCACGGAGGAGCTGTACGCCCACCTCACGGGCGACACCGGTCACGACACCGTCCACATGTGCGACTGGCCCGAGGTCGAGGAAGCCCTGCGCCAGCCCGAGCTGGAAGACCACGTCGCCGTGCTGCGCGCCGCCGAGGAGGCTGGCAGCCACGCCCGCCAGCAGGCCGGCCGGAAGCTCCGGTGGCCCGTCACGCGAATCGTCGTCGACCCCGACGACGAGCGCGTCGTCGACGCCCTCGACGCCCACGGCGACCTGCTCGCCGACCGCCTCAACACCCGCAGCGTCGAGGTCGTCGACCCCGACGAGACCTGGGGCGAACTCGCGTACAGCGCTCGCGCCGACATGAGCGAACTCGGCCCCGCGTTCGGCGACGACGCCGGCGCGGTGATGAACGCGCTCAACGACGCCCACGTCACCGACACGGACCTCGACGCGCTCGCCGACCGGGTCTCCGAGGACCTCGGGAGGGACGTCGAACTCACCGAAGAGATGGTGGAGTTCGTCGAGGAGACGCCCGAGCACGTCGCCGGCGCCGACTTCGAGTCCGGGACGGTGTACGTCGACACGGAACTGAACGAGGACGTGGAGAGCGAGGGGTACGCCCGCGAGGTCGTGCGCCGCGTCCAGGAGATGCGCAAGGACATGGACCTCGAGATGGACGCCGAGATCCGGCTGGACGTGCTCGTGTTCGACGAGCGCGTCGGCGAACTCGTCGCCCGCCACGAGGACCTCGTCAAGGAGGAGACTCGCGCCCGCGAACTCGGCGAGGTCGAGGACGGCTACCGCGAAGAGTGGGACGTCGAGGGCACCACGGTCGCCCTCGAAATCGAGGAGCTGTAGGTCGCCGCGGCGACGAGAACGACTCTTTTCCGACGCGTCGAGAGCCGCGGTCCGTCAGCGCGTCGCGTGCCGGCTACTGGAGAGAACGGGACGCGTCGAAGCGGCGTCGGCGACGGCTACCCCCGCACGGGGACGTTACCGAACCGGACGTCGCGCCGCGTGAACCGCTCGCCGCCGCTCTCGACGGACTCGACGCCGACGACCGACATCGTGGACGGCGTCTCGCCGTCCGGCAGGTCGTAGCTCGCCGACAGCGACACCGACTCGCCCGCGGCGAGGCGGCCGGTCGACGCGCCACCCTCGACGCGAGCGCCGTCCTGTGTCGTGACGGTGCCGAGCCGGAGTTCGTACGGCCGGTCCCCCCGGTTCTCGACGTCGACCGTGAGGTCGAACCGCCAGCCGTCGTCGCGGGCGTAGACGGTCGCCTCGGCGAGCGTCTCGGCGCGGTCGGTCGTCGGCAGCAGGTCGTCGCCGACGGCCGTCACCGGCTCCGACGCCGTGGTCGTCGACGCCGCCGCGTCGCCGTTCTCGCCGTCGCCGAACAGCCACGACTCCACGAGCCCGACCAGCGTCGCGCCCTCGATAGCGACCGGGATGCCGAGCCCGAGCGCGACGAGCGCGCGAATCAGCCAGCGCCGGGTGACGTCGTCTCCGTCGGGGGTCTCGTCCGTGTCAGTCATCTCTTTGGTGTGTACTGTGTAGTGAGAGAAGCGAGTGGTGCAGGCCGCCTACAGGCCGAGCAGGGGCGCGAGCAGGCCGGCACCCGGCGACAGGATGCCGTCCGCGAGCATGCTGTACAGCGGGAGGCCGTAAGCGATGATCACCAGCACGACCGCGATACCCGCCCAGACCTTGAGGTTGTCGAGGATGCGGGGGCTGTCGGCGGGCCCGGACAGCGGCGACGGAATCGTGCCGTTGACCGAGAGCTGCCCGACGCCCGACCGCGACAGCCACGTCCCCGTCATCACGACGAGGAACATCGCGAGCGCGACGAACAGCAGCGTGCCGCCGAGCGCGATCTGGAGCTGCATCTCGGCGATGCTACCGACCACGGGGTCGAAGGGCGCTGCGCCCTCGCCGCGGAACAGCGGCTTCGCGGTGCGGCGCGGCAGGCCGGCGAGGCCGCCGCGGTGCATCGCGTTCGACATCAGCGTCATGCCGACGACCCAGACGAACGGCTGGACGGCGGCGATGGTCTTGTGCTGGAGCTGTTTGCCCGTGATCTGCGGGACGAGCCAGTAGGACACGCCCATCATCGTCAGCGCGAACGCGGTGCCGACGGTGAGGTGGAAGTGACCGGGCACCCAGATGGTGTTGTGGATGAGGTAGTTGATGTTCATCCCGGCGTTGATCATGCCGGAGAACCCACCGGCGGCGAACACGAGGCCGGCCAGCGCCATCGCGGAGAACGCGGGCTGCCCCCACGGGAGCGCGCGCAGCCAGCCGAAGTAGCCCTTGGCGCCGCGCTGCCGGGCGCCGTGTTCGAGCGACGCGACGACGGTGAACGCGGTCAGCAGCGACGGCAACAGCAGCATGAAGGTGTTCGTCATCGCGATGAACTTGAACCCTTCAGCGATGCCGGGGTCGGTGTACTGGTGGTGGAAGCCGACCGGCGTCGACAGCAGCACGAACAGCACGAAGACGATGCGGGCGAGCGGGTCGCTGAACAGTTTGCCGCCCGCGAGCTTCGGGAGGATGGTGTACCACGCGAGGTACGCCGGCAGCAGCCAGAAGTACACCACCGGGTGGCCGAAGTACCAGAACAGCGTCCGGGTCAGCAGCGGGTCGACCTGACTGATCCAGCCCAGCGACCACGGAATCAGGAACGCGAGCACCTCGACGGCGACGCCGAGCGAGGAGAGGTACCACATGATGAACGTCGCCAGCACCATGAACGTCTGCAGGGGGATGCGTTCGTCGGGGTTGTCGGCGCGCCACTCCCGGTACGTGAGGAAGTACTCGGCGCCGACGATCCACGACCCGACGATGAGCAGCGCCGCGCCGACGTAGAACGCCGGGTGAGCCTGCAGAGGCGCGTAGAACGTGTAGAGGACGTCCGCGGAGCCGAACGGTAGCTCCGGTGCGAAGCCGTTCAGGATGGTGAGCGCGGCCAGCACCGTGCCGACGAGCATCGACAGGAAGCCCACCCAGGCGACCCGCTGGTGGGCGAGCTGGCGGTCGAGGCTGCGCGTGACCGCCCACACGAAGAACCCGCAGATGAGGAACGTCGTGAACACGAGCGCGAGCAGGACACCGTGTCCGGTCAGCACCGTGTAGTACTGGGAGGCGTCTATCGGGAGCGCGTCACGGAAGTAGCCAGTCCGGTACAGCGCCTGCACGAGGCCGAACAGGCCACCGATCGCGAGCGCGATGAACCCGACGCCGAAGTGCCATCTGACGAGCTTCGCTTCGTTGGGGAACTTGTCGACGAACGCCATCAGTCACTCACCTCCGGAACGTCGTTCTGCGCTTCGAACTGGTCGCGTGGCACGACCTCGATGGTGCCCTCCATCGCGTGGTGGGCGGCGCCGCAGTACTCGTGGCAGACGATGTGGTGGGTCCGAGCCTCGTCGAACTCGACGGTGAGTTCGGCGACCTGGCCGGGAATCACCATCGTGTTCACGTTCGTCCCCACGAGCTCGAACCCGTGCGTCACGTCGCCGCTCGTGACGTGGAACGTCACTTCGGCGTCGGCGGGCACGCGAATCGGCTGGTTCGTGCCGGGCGAGAAGGCGAACTGCCGGGCTTCGACGTACACCGCGTACTCGCCGTCACCGGTCTGGTAGACGCCGGGGTCCCGGAAGTTGTCCGAGGCGGTCGGGTTGTCCGGGTTGACCGTTCCGCCTTCGTCTCCGACCATCGCGACGCCCGCGCCGAGCGAGCCGTAGACGATGGTGGCGATGAACGCGGCGATGAGTACGAACGCCGCGGCGAGCCAGAGTTTCTCGAATCTGTGTATCCGCATGCTTGGTCACCCCACGATGGTCGGTCCGTTCCCGAGGAACTCGATGAAGTACGTGAACGCCCACATCCCGACCAGGATGAGGAAGTAGATCGCGACGAGTGAGAGCGTCCCGACCGGGTCGTAGTCGTCGTGCCCGATCTCGGTCTCCGGCTCGAACTCGTCGGCCTCTGGGATTTCGTCCATCGTCTCGCCGTCGGCGCTCCCGGAGCGGGAGTCGCCGGCCGGCGGGCGGTTCCGGTAGTAGTTCGAGAGGATGGGCGCGAGCATCGCGAGCAGGACGCCGCCAGCGAACACGGACGTCCAGAGCGTGCTGCCGGGAATCGCGCGCTGGCCCGTGCCGCCGTCGTCCCCGCCGCCGCTGCCGCCGGGCGCTGCGCCGACGACGATGGCGCCTTTCATCCCCGTCGTGAGGTGGGGGTTACAGTAGTACGTGTAGACGCCGGGCGTCTCGAACGTGTGTGAGAAGGAGTACCCCTCGTTGTTGATCTCCTCGTCACCGCTCCAGTCCGCGCCCTCGGGCTGGCTCTGGACGACGACGTTGTGAGTGTTCGACACCCACTCGAAGGTCACCGTCGTGCCGGGCGAGACGCGCACGGCAGGAGGCCCGAATCCGAACGACCCGCCGTTCGCGTCTACACCGACTTCGACTGTGACCTCGTCCTGTCCCGTCTGGTCGACGGTCGACCCGTCGTAGTTGCCGGTCGCGCCGCCGTCGGCGTCCCCGGTGAACCAGTCGCCGTAGTCGGCCTCGACGGTCGGCGCGTCGCTACCGCCGCCACCGCCGCCGCCGACGACGATGGCGCCTTTCATCCCCATCGTGAGGTGGGGGTTACAGTAGTACTTGTAGGTGCCTTCGGTCTCGAACGTGTGCGAGTGGGAGTAGCCTTCGTTGTTGATCTCCTCGTCGCCGCTCCAGTCCGCGCCGTCCGGCTGCTCCTCGACGACGACGTTGTGGGTGTTCGACACCCACTCGAAGGTCACCGTCGTGCCGGGTGAAACCCGTACGGCCGCCGGCCCGAACCCGAACGACCCGCCGTTCGCGTCTACACCGACCTCCACAGTCACTTCGTCCTGTCCCGTCTGGTCGACAGTCGTCCCGTCGTAGTTGCCGACCGCGCCACCCTTGGCGCCGTCGGTGAACCAGCCGCCGTAGTCCTGGGCCGCGGCCGTGCCAGTCGCCGCCGCGCCGGCCGCGACTGCGGTCGCGGAGCCGGCAGCGGCGCGGAGGACACCGCGGCGCGATAGTGAGTTCGTGTCCAGTCTGGTCATCGTATACACCTCACTTCGGTCTCGTTACCGCCCGAAGGCGGAACTGCGAGTGAAGCCGGTACGGGACCGCCGGTGTGCCGGAGCGGGGCCCGTAGCCGTTCACACCCCGGTGTTTTCGAGCGGTCCTATAGCTACCCTCGGTGATTCCAAGCCCGTAGGAATCCGTCAAAAGATTTAGGCCGGAACCGGCCAACCGCCGAGTATGAACGTGCGTCCACAGGTCATCGCGACGCTGATGCCGCTGCTGTCGCTGGTGCCGGTCGCGCTGTACGCCAACGGACAGAAGACCATCGCGGTCGTCGCGCTCGGGAACGTCCTCATCGTCGCTAGCTGCCTCTACTACATGTTCTCGGAGGCCGAGGGCGACGAACACGCCGTCGCGCACTAGTCGCGCGATGGTCACTCCAGGAGTGTCGCTCGCAGCGTCCGGTGTCGGCACAGTAGCTGCGAGCGCGTCCGACGCCGGCGTGGTCGCGTTCTTCGTGGTCGGCCTCCTCGGGGGTGCGCACTGTCTCGGCATGTGCGGTCCGCTCGTGACGATGTACGCCGACCGAATCGGGGACGACGAGCGCGGCCCGTCGACGCGCGCGCTCCGCCAGCACGCGCTGTTCAACGCGGGCCGCACCGTCAGCTACGCCGCGGGCGGCGCGCTGATGGGCGCAGTCGGAGCCGTCCTCGTCGACGCCGGGGGCGTCCTCGAAGCGAGCCACCTCGTCCGGGGCGTCGCGGGCGTCGTCGCGGGCGTCGTCATCGTCGCGGCGGGCGTCGGTTACGCCACGGGCGGCCAGTCGCGGGTCGTCGCCGGCGCCGTCCCCGGGCTCGGGCGGGCGTTCGGCGCCCTGACCGAACGAGTCGCGTCGCGGGCGGACGACTGGGCGACCGGCCCCGGCATCGTCGCGCTCGGCGCGGCCCACGGCGTCATGCCGTGTCCGCTGCTGTACCCCGGCTACGTGTACGCGCTCGCGACCGGGTCACCGGTGGAGGGCGGACTGGC